>WBZP01000193.1_pt1 | contig 86928 bp, 100 predicted proteins | sample 5204301 | NCBI WGS metagenome assembly WBZP01 (sample SAMN12412401, study PRJNA552823) | activated sludge metagenome | isolation source: activated sludge from nitrification reactor of wastewater treatment plant... | place: USA: Pennsylvania | collected 2017 | reverse complement strand
AAAATGCAAAGGTTGGTTTTTTCTGGCGGGGCGCAGCACAGCTCCGCTGTGCTAGGCGGCGGGGCTTAGTCCATCTGTCGTCATCTCTTAAAATTGGTTCTAGCGAGCGCGTAAAATCGCTCCACAAGCGGAATAAAATCGGAATTAGCGGCGCGTTGCGCCGTTTTTTCTTTGGTTGCGCGAAGCGCAAACCAAGTGTTTTTCTGGGGGGAGATTTGAAATTGCACACGCGCAAGCGCGTGTCTTTTTTCGCTCGTTTAGCGGCTAAAGCCGCTCACTTCGTGATAAACTAGTAAGTGGAATACAAACTATTAGTCGGCTTTTTCTATTTGAGAACTCAAATAGCCGTTTCGCACAGATTAGTCTGACTAGTTTGTATTCCAGCGAAGCGGCTTTTTGAGTACCAAAAGGAGGGGCGAAGTGAACAGATATATCTTGTATGCTCGCAAGAGTACCGATGTAGAGGACAAACAAGTTTTATCCATTGAGGCGCAACTAGCGGAACTCCGCAAGTTTGCCAAAGATAATCAACTAACGGTAGTTGATACCATTATTGAAAAGAAGTCCGCCAAAATACCAGGTCGCCCAAAGTTCGGCGATATGCTGACGCGCATACAAAACGGCGAAGCCAATGGTATTTTGGCGTGGCACCCTGACCGACTGGCGCGAAACAGCATAGATGGTGGACAACTGATATATCTTTTAGACCAGCGAAAACTCGCTGACCTAAAGTTTCAAACCTTTTGGTTTGAAAATACTTCTCAAGGCAAGTTTATGCTCAATATTGCCTTTGGACAGAGCAAATACTATGTAGACAATTTGAGCGAAAACACAAAAAGAGGTTTGCGACAGAAAGTACGGCGCGGCGAATACCCCAGCAACGCACCATTTGGCTACTACAACGACAAGCGCGATAAAACTATAAAGATAGACAAGACGCTCGCTCCGCTCGCGGTGGCTATCTTTGAGTTATATGCTAAAAACGAGAGCCGCTTCCAAGATATATCTGACTATCTGTATGCTAATGGCGTAAAAACCAAAGGCGGCAAGCCGTACAAACCAGATAAGGTCAAAAAGTTTTTGACTAATCCGTTTTACTACGGACACTTTGTGTACGGCGGCGAACTCCACGAGGGCAAACATACCCCACTTATTAGCAAAAAACTCTTTGACGAGGTGCAGGCGGTGGTCGCTGCGCGTTGTTTTCGGCAACAAGACCATACGCGCGAACCAATGCCGTACTGCGGACTACTGAAATGCTCCTGCGGCATGATGATTACCGCCGAAAACAAAACCAAACGCCAAAAGAACGGCAACGAACATCATTATGTGTATTACCGTTGCTCGCGCAAAAGCAAAACAATGCGCTGTGTTGAGCCGCCTGTGCGCTCTGAACCGCTGGACAAGCAATTATCTAACGAGTTGAGCAGTTTTGCCCTGCCTGACGACTGGGCTGACTATCTGCGCCGTAGAATTGACGAGGACGAACGCGCCGAGCAAGGCGCAAGCGATACTATAATTGAGGACTTGCGCGGACAGGTGGCGCAGATAACCATAAAGTTACAAAGACTTCTTGATAGTTTCTTAGACGAACTCATAGACCGCCAGACTTACACGCATAAGAAAGCGGAGCTAATGAGCCAAAAGAAGTCTTTAGAAGAAAAAATGAGCGACCTCGCACTAGGACAATGTGGCTGGGTTGAACCTATGCGCCAGTGGCTAGACAAGGCTGTTTCTATCTGTTCGGTCGCTCAAAACAACGACTTTACTGCCAAAAAGAGCTTGTTGCTGGAAATCTTCGGGTTGAACCTGTTTTTAACGAACAAAAAAGTCGCCGTAAACGGCGAGCAATTTCAAATCTCCCCCCAGAAAAACACTTGGTTTGCGCTTCGCGCAACCAAAGAAAAAACGGCGCAACGCGCCGCTAATTCCGATTTTATTCCGCTTGTGGAGCCACGACTGGGATTTGAACCCAGGACCCCGTCCTTACCATGGACGTGCTCTACCAACTGAGCTATCGCGGCATATCATTTGTCCTAAAAAAGTGTATCACTTATAGAGAGAAAGTTCCAGTATTGCTCACCTCTAGTTTGCATAATCTTGCGTTTCCGTGACACTTGTTTCGAATGCGCGGTGCACTCTGGGGATCTATTGACCGATGATACTGACCGATCGAGCAATGATAAGCGCCAGTGTCGTGACCGAGATGAGAGCTTGTGCACTCATAAGCAGTTTGGCTTGTCGGGTCATTGGTACCGTATCGGCAGAAGCAAAGTTGATGGCATTTGTCACTGATATATACAGATAATCTAAAAACTGTGGTCGCCATGACTGAAACATATGGGAATGTATCTGCTGCGGGAACAAAAAATCTTTGTCGTACCGCGACCATCGTTTACCTGAGAACCCGGGGCTATCTATCTCCCAATACCATAACGCAAAGACAATAATATTTGTCAAAAATATCGCTATTGCCGTACCGAGCAAACGATAGCCGACTAACCCAGAGTTAGTCACGAGTAGATGCAATATTGTGGCGATAGAACTGACATTTTCAACTGAAATCAGCCCGAGGAGTACAAACGATACTATTCGGTAGGGAGCTGTGGTTAGGAGAGATGGGCGGAGGATAGTGAGTGACATCAGGGCGATGAATGTCAACTCAGTTAGTATAATGAGTATATGAGGACTGTAGGCAGTACTACCATTCATAATCCAGATTGAGGACTGCAACCCAAGAGCCGCAACAAGGGCGCCAAATGCTACAAGTAGTTCAGGACGGGAAATATGAGGCACAGTCATAATGCTAGTATAGCACCCGGGGCCTCTCCACCGTACCGGCAGTTCGAGTTCTGCTTCCCAGCTAAGATAGTAGCCCTATCCATGAGGGATAAGGCTACTATCATGGTACCGGAGGTAGGACTCGAACCTACGAAGGCTTGCGCCGAGAGATTTACAGTCTCTTGTCATTGCCGCTAGACGACTCCGGCATGCCGCTGTCGCTCATGAGACAAACCGGAGGTTTTTCTCATCGCGCCGGGCGCGAAATAAATTCGCGTCTCGGGCTGCTCTTTTCCTAAATGCACACGCAACGCATAGGTTATGTGCACATCATGGAGCCGCTTCTCGGACTCGAACCGAGGACCCCCTCTTTACAAAAGAGGTGCTCTAACCAACTGAGCTAAAGCGGCACGTCTGTTATTGTAGCACACTCCTATTTCTTCGCCAATCTCGGCCATTGCCTTGATTTAAGTTTTTATGAGTTGGTGTAATAGCATGACAGTTCGGGCATAGAAGAATTAAATTATCCTCAGTATTATTCATAGCATTTCCGTCGATATGATCAATTTCAAGTGGAGGCTTTTTCGTCACCGGATTTATTTGCGACCAGCCACACTGCGCGCATTTTCCCGCATATTTTTTCCATAAGTAACGGACTATGTGTTGAGAAAAATTTATTGTATTTTTTCCTCTCATCCCTGATACTTTGCCACTTTTCCACGCATTAATATAAATTCTGTACTCATAATCTTTCTGACACTTATTTGAACAATAAGCACCTCGATGATTATTTAGGGTGCGGCCACAATTTACGCACAGCGTGCTGACATCGTATCTCGTCAAGATCACATCACCACTTTTCGCACTTGCTGCACTGATTTTGCAGGCGGGTTTTTGCTTGCAATGGCCTTTTGGATTTTATCACGTAGTTCAACTGACTTTTCGGTCTCACCTAAGCGATCGTAGGCATCTGCAAGGATATGGTATGACTGAATACTGGGTTCAATATCTGCTGCGCGTTCGAGTGACTCGATCATTTTTTTGTCATTCCCTAGCTTCTCCTGTACCTTTGCGTAGGCGATATAACGTGAGGCTAGACTATCCTCCATAGCCAGCGCTTGCTCAAAGGCAAGTGCCGCCTTGTCGTAGTGTGCTGTTTCGTAGTATATCAAGCCAACATTATGCAGGCTGCTGGCACTTGGCTCGAGACTTTGTGCGATCTCAAAACATTCGATCGCATCAGAATACGCTTGCTGTTTGGCATAGAGAATGCCGAGACGGTTGTAGGCGGTGGCATTTCTTTCGTCGACACGTAAAATAGTCAACAACGCTTTTTCGGCTCTAAGATATTTTCGCTCCTTTAGTGACTCCTGCGCGATGTCCCACAGCCGTTCAAGTTTAATAGACAACTTTTGAGGGATGTCCGCTGCTGCCTCGATAACAGTTTGCTGGCGAGACACAGTCCAGATTCCGAGGATAAGTATAAGAAGTAGCCCTAGCATATCTTACAAGTATTATACCACGAGTGAGAGGAGGTGGATACGGACGTTCCCGTTGGCGGAGATGGCACTATGCGCGGCAGCATACTGCTCGCAGCGCTCGATCAGTTCTTTTGTAGGTGCCGATGACAACGATCGTTTCATGATGATAAGTGCGCTTTGGAGCAGAGTGAGGGCAGCGACTCTATCAGTCGCATACTTATGGATCAACACTACTTTTTCGTACGCAGACCCCTGTAATAGTATACGGGCATCACCTATATTTTTTGCTTGAACAGAAAAGTACGCCGTATCCTCGACAAGCCTGGTGAGTTCACCTGGGAGACCCTCGGCCAAAAAAAGCATTTTTTGGATTGTCGACTCATCTGTTATCCCGAGAGAATTCAACAGCTGACGTGACTGAGTACGGTCAATGGGTAGTACTGTTACCTGTTGGACGCGTGACAAAACTGTGGCAAGTAACAGCTGAGGCTTGTGTGCGAGCAAGATGAACTTGATGTGCTCGTTTGGTTCCTCAAGTAGTTTTAGGAAGGCATTTTGTGCAGAATGGTTCATTGTATCGGCTTGATCGAGTATATATACCTGGTCATGGGACGCAATGGTGCGTGTTTGACGATAGAGCTCGCGAATTTGTTCGACACGAATTGTTCCTTTTTCTGAGTCGGATTCACCGTCGACTGTGGTCGGTGAGATGACACCCGCAATAGCTGTACCGGCGATGTCTCGGGCGGCCGTCATAAGGCCTACTCCCGCTGGGCCCACGAGGAGGAGTCCATAAGGAGTGGTTTGCTTTAGGCGGCGAATTGCCGCCACTGTCGCGCTATTATAGACGTGATGAGAGCTCATGAGGTATCTCTGGAAACAGTTGTATAAACTCGTCAGAAATTGGTGCGGTGAATGTTTGCCGGGTACTCGCCCTTGGCGTAATCTCTAGCTGATACGCGTGCAAAAAGAGGCGGGTGTTTGATTTGCCATATATCCTATCGCCATGGATGGGCGTCCCCAGATGAGCCATATGGACGCGCAACTGGTGGGTACGTCCCGTGCTCGGATGGAGTAGTACTAGAGAATTTCCTGCTTTCGTTGCGATAACCTCATAGTCAGTAAGTGCAGGTTTGCCATTGGGATCAACCCGAAAGGTGCTGGGACTCGAAGGATTACGGCCGATTGGAAGATCAATAGTGGCCTTGGGATGCTTCAGTACTCCGTCCACAATAGCCAAGTAGTGCTTGTTTGCTTTTCTGTCAGAAAACTGACGCTTGAGACGCTGAAACGACTCTAGTGTCCTTGCGCCAACAATAATGCCACTTGTGTCTCTGTCGAGCCGATGGACGATACCGGGTCGATTTGTCTCGAGTCCAACTGAGCTATATCGACGGAAAAAATCAGCAACAGTAAACTCGTCAGACAGTGCACCCTTGGCGTGGGTGAGCACGCCTGAAGGCTTGTTGACGACAATGATATCATCGTCGATATACACGATAGGAAGTTCTCGGGCACTGAAGTCGCTCGCTTCTGGGAGAGATATCGCAATATAATCCGCTTCACTCACCTCTTGACGCGCATTTTTTGCGGGCATTGAGTTGACAGTGACTGCACCGGCCTTGATATGTTTCTGCCAGGTACTTCGACTCGTGTCTGGGAAGCGTTCGGCGAGGATGATGTCGAGACGTTTCTTGTCGCTTTCTTGACGAAACAAATACACATCTTTGCCCTTAAATGGCAACCCAAACGTTGTCAGCTCACTCACGGCATTTTCGAGTAACTGACCCTGAATGTTGCTATCCACGATTTTGATCTGATCTACGACGTATTGCTCGTTATCCTCGGCCGTGTCATCAAACAGCACATAGTAGCGAGTTTTTGCGAAACGAAACGAAACAAGCTGGTTTATCGGACGAGGATGGTTTGACCGAAGTTGATCGATTTCTCGTGGTACATTCGTCTCGCCTGCAATATTAAACCGACGCAAAATTGCTAAGAGGTCTGATGAAGTTACCTTCATTATGCTCTCAAGCCTATGGCTCGCTGAACACGGAGTAGCGTGCTATTTGCAACGTCATTCATAGCTGCCTCGCTGGTTTCTAGCTTGTGGAGGATCAGCTGGTCGTCAACGCTCTGTAAGCGTTCCTGAAAACTGCGGAGGAATTCTGCCATTTCATCTGCCACAACTTGCTTGAAGTCCCCGTATCGCTGGCTCCCCTTGAACTCGGCTTCTACTTCTAGGGGTGATGTATTACGGAGAAGGGCCAGGATGTCGATCAAGTTTGCAATCCCTGGTTGGTTGACTTTGTCGTACTGAATATTGGCCTTATCATCAGTGGTGGCGCCCATGATTTTTTTGCGCGCAACCTCAGGATCATCACTGAGAAAGATCACGCCCTTGCCTGTTTCGTCGCTTTTGCTCATTTTTTTGCTCGGATCGAGCAGGTCTTTGATACGCAACCCCTGATCTTTACCAAAGAACGCGTGCTGTCGAATAACAGGCTCGGGTACCGTAAATACTTCACCAAAACGATTGTTCATACGCTCGGCGATATCGCGGGTAAACTCAAGATGTTGGGTTTGGTCATCACCAACGGGCACATAAGCGGCATTGTAAAGCAAAATATCGCACGCCATGAGTACTGGATAATTAAATAATCCTACACTTACCTGATCTTCACCTGACTTGTATGATTTTTCTTTGTATTGGATCATGCGACCCATTTCACCCATGCCAGTGAAGCAGTCTACTATCCATGTCAACTCACTGTGAGCTGGCACATAGCTCTGACGATACAAGTGGATCGCGTCGTTGTCGAGTGGTAGTCCGGCTGCGACAAACACACGGGCGTTATTCATGATGCTTTTATTGAGAGTCGAGTGGTCAATTGGGGTTGTGAAACTATGAAGATCGGGGATAAAGAGGTTGATATCGAACTCGTCTGAACGAGTCTTTGCCATATCGATGATCGGGAGCATCGCTCCGAAATAGTTGCCGATGTGGAGGTCGTTGTTGGCACGAATGCCAGTGAGAATAACTTGCTTTGTCATATGTTACTCCTATTGTATCACTTATCGATTGTTATTTTCTCTGGTGCAGAGGCCTTAAAACCCAGATAGTTGGTCTGTTTTTTATAAGAATTCTCGCCAGTCATGATGGGGACAAATCCAAGCTTTTTGTTCATCTTGAAGTTAACGAATCCATCGGCTTCTCTAGTCGTGACGTCCTTTTTGTAGATCTTGTCGACCATATGGTAGACATCCTTTGTGACAGTACCTCGAGCGCCTCGGACAAAACGACGCAAATCATTAGTGATATGGTTTAGGAGTTCGGGCGTAATATGATCGTTTGGCACCTCGTAGCCGACGACATTAGTTACTGCGGAGGCAATATCGTTAAGGGACTTTACCTCGAGGACTGTCTTGATGTGACTGGCTCTGAGAAAGCGTCGAAGCGCAGTGTCCTCAAGATTACCGACAATAAGACAGTTCGGCTGCTTGCATGTCGTTGTATGCATATCGAGCACGATATCAGGCTCGGTGGCATCGATGTAGCGCAGTATCTCTCTCGCGCGCTGCTCCTCGTAGCGTGCGCCGTTACTTTGATAGCTTCGGTTGAGGTCGGACTGAATATAGCGCTTGTGTGCGGCATAGGCACGCGGGTTACCGATCACAAAGTCGATTGATTCAAGGAGCGGTGAATATTGCGCAAGCAAGAATTGATATAGTTTGATACCAAGTAACTCGTTACCGTGTGTGGCTGCAATTATCAGTAACTTCATCTCTCATAACTCCTCTTTGACCCGAGCAGCTACTACGAGCGCATGACGTACGCTCTGGAGTGCTGGGAATTGTTCTTTTAATGATACTCCACCTTTTGTCACGGGTCTATCGGCAGGATCATCGCCTTGAAACAACCCTGCTTCGCTATATCGGTTCATATGATATGTTACATTGCCTCGTAGCGATGCGTAGGGTTGAGCTGCGGCAAGTCCCATCAACTCATGATCATCATCGAGCGGCGTAAGCGATGACGTCACATGACGCATCATACGCAGTATCGCGGGGTTTCGTGTGTAGGTTGTCAGATAGAGGGGTTTTTCATTTGCAACGAGCTGTATCAGTAAATCAGTTGCAATACCAAGTCCTTGATACTCTGGGTGAACAACTCGCCCCGCAAGCTCAATCGCTTTACCGCCAAAGATGTCTCCGGGCCATCGAAAATGCGATGAGCTGGTTTGAGTCATATAGTGTGGCGATAAAATCAGATGAATAGATATGACTAATAGTATCTTTAAGCATCGCGGGAGTATCACCTTGACCAAAGCCCTGACCCGCTACGTGTGCGATAGCGGCATGTTCTTTATCTGATAATTGATTCGAGTTTTTTTGTACGTATTCCATGATAGTTTATTCCTTTCATACCAATTAAAAAAGTCGCCAGTGGCGACCTACATTTTTTTTGAAATAATTAACTAGAGACCGCCACGTGAAGTGTCGGTATACCAATATGAGCTGCTAGTTATATGTCTCATAGCTTCATTATACTACTTCATTAAGCTTGTGTCAATAGCCACCAAAGAACCACCCTCAGAGGTGGTTCTTTTTTAATAAAACAAGAGACTACTAGCGCTTTGAGTATTGCTCGCGTTTGCGGGCACTGCGAAGGCCATATTTCTTGCGTTCCTTCTCGCGAGGATCGCGCTTCATGAAGCCGGCTTTTTTGAGAACACTACGGAGATCAGGTGCACCGACAGTGATCGCTTTTGCAATGGCAACTTTGATCGCGTCAACTTGTCCGCTGAGGCCGCCGCCGCTTACTTTGATGGTCACGTCAAAATCCTGTTGTTTACCGGCGACCGCGAGTGGATCAGTTACTTCTGCCATCATCGCTTTGTTGCCGCTCAGGTACTCAAGAGCTGGTTTATCGTTGATAACGATAGCTCCTTTGCCCTTTACAAGCCGTGCGCGCGCTGTTGCGCTTTTACGGCGACCGAGGCCATAGTCATATTTCTTGGTTTCAGCCATTATCGTACCTCAACTTTCTCTGGTTTTTGCGCCTCATGGGTGTGCTCGCTTCCACTAAACACACGCAGTCGCGCCATACGTTCAGGAGAGAGCTTATTCTTGGGGAGCATGCCACGGACGGCATTCTCGATAATTCTCTCGGGAAACTTTTCACGAACTTCCTTGAGCTGTGCATCTTTGATACCACCGGGGAAACCACTGTGACGATAGTAAATCTTATCAGTCTCTTTTTCGCCAGTGACAACGGTGTCTTTGGCATTGATGACGATGACGTAGTCGCCACCGTCAACGTGGGGCGTATAGGTAGGTTTATACTTGCCAATGAGGTACTTTGCTACTTCTGTTGCAACACGTCCCAACGGTGCAGATGTGGCATCGATCAGAATCCATCGCCTCGTGACATCAGCAGGTTTTTGGATGAAGGTTTTCATTTATTTTGCCTCCTTTTCAGGTTTTGGCATGGCTTTGAGCGTGTCAACAAACTCGATTGAGGCCATTTGTGTGCCGTCGCCGACGCGAATGCGCGTGCGGGAGACGCGGACGTGACCACTTGTGCGACCGCTTAACTGTGGTGCAATTTGGTCTACCAATTTGCTAGCAGCAGCTTGTGTGCTGAGACCAGCAATAACTTGACGTCGATTCGCCAGATCACCACGCTTTGCTTTGGTGATGAGTTTTTCGATATAGCGTACGAGTTCCTTGGCCTTGGGGAGGGTCGTTTCGATCTTTTCCTCCATCACCAAACTTGTGGCGAGGCCGCGGATAAGCGCACGACGCTGGTCGGTTTCGCGACCAAACTTGCGTCCTTTGTATCCGTGTCGATGCATTTAGAGCTCCAATTCTGCCAATTTATCTTTGACTTCATCGAGTGCTTTGCTACCAAAGCCCTTGAGATCACGCAAATCTTGCTCACTGAGAGTGACTAGGTCATGCACAGTACGAATCTCATTGTTGATAAGCGCATTGGCAGTGCGAGCGCTGAGGCCCAATTCCTCGATTGGCGTATTGAGCTCACCCTCGTCATCTTCCTTTTGGGTACCAAGTGCTGGTGCTGACTCAACAGTGGTGCTACCGGCAAGTGCGGTGTATTGGTTAACCAAAATCGCATTTGCTTCCTCGAAGGCTGCTTGAGGGCTAATGCTTCCATCAGTCTCAATTGTAATTTCGAGTCGATTAAGGTTTGTCTCTTGTCCAACACGAGTCGCCTCAACCTTAAATCGAACGCGTGTTACCGGGCTAAACATGGCATCAATCGCAATCATATCGCTGTGGAGGCGATTTTTGCTCGATGCTTCCATGTCGTAGTAGCCACGACCTGCTTCGACGACAAGATCGATGACAATCGATTTCTTAGGATCGTCAATGGTGCAGATAACATGATCGGGATTGATGACCTCAACATCTGCAGACGTCTTGATGTCACCAGCTACAACTGGGCCTGAGCCTTTTTTCTCAAGGCGAAGTTCGACAGGATCATCTGTCTCAACTTTCAGCTTGACGCCTTTGAGGTTGAGCATGATATCGACGACATCTTCTTTGACCCCAGGAATCGTCGCAAATTCATGGGTGACGCCTTCGATACGAAATGCAACGATTGCTGCACCGCGGATACTCGAAAGCAAGACGCGGCGAATGCTATTGCCTAGCGTATCGCCGTAACCAGCATGCAACGGCTCGATAACAAAACTAGCAGTATTGTCACCAGATGGCGTAACACGAGCGAGTGCTGGATTGTGAATAACTTTTGACATAGATAGTTCTCCTTACCCTTTTTAGCGTGAGTAGTACTCGACGATGAGCTGTTCGTTGATATCGGCCTCTGCTTCTTCGCGCTTTGGCAATCCAGTGACCTGGATGGTGAGTTTCTTTACATCGCCTTTGAGCCAACTGAGCGGCACTTGAGCGGTGTTACCATAAACATCATTGATCTGAGAGAAATACCCAGACTTGGTACTTTTGGGACGCACAGTGAGCACGTCGCCTGCTTTGAGACGGATCGATGGAATATCGACGCGTCGATCATTGAGGAGAAAGTGCCCGTGGCTTACAAGTTGTCTCGCAGCGCGGCGACTAGTTGCAAATCCCGCACGGTAAACCGCGTTATCGAGACGTAGTTCGAGGAACTGAAGTAGGTTTTCGCCACTGAGGCCTGGTCGCTTTGAGGCTTCACTCATGAGTTTTGCAAATTGCTTCTCCAGGAGTCCATACATACGACGAACTTTCTGCTTCTCGCGAAGTTGGGTTGCGTACATGCTTTGTTTGCCCTGACGGCCTCCGGCGTGCTGACCGGGAATGCCACTTTTGCGTGCCATAATCTTGTGTGCTTTTGGATGCAGTGCGACGCCTTCTCGGCGGCTCTGCTTGACAATAGGACTTCGATCACGTGCCATATTATGCCCTCCTTGCCTTTCGTGGACGAACACCGCCATGCGGTACACCCGTCACATCTTTGATGCTATTGACTGAAATGTCGTAGTTGCCAAGGGTACGAATCGCTGCATCGCGACCGAGCCCGACACCTTTGACGAAAACATCGACTGAGGAAAGGCCATAGCCACTCTTAGCTGCCTCAGCGGCTTTTTCGGCAGCAACTTGGCTAGCGTAGGCGGTGCCTTTTTTGCTCCCGCGGAACCCGCATGCTCCTGCGCTGCTGGTTGCCAAAACATTTCCCTTGTTGTCAGCAAACGTCACAATTGTATTGTTAAAGGTTGCTTGAATATGCAACTGACCGGTCGGAACTGATCGGCGTTGCTTTTTTTTGCTGCTGGCGGTCTTGCCAGTGACTGCTGTCTCTGCCATATCTTTGCTCCTTCCTGATTAGGTCTTACTTGCTGCTTTAGGTTGTGCGCCACCAACTGCTACTGCTCTACCCTTACGAGTTCGTGCGTTCGTACGAGTACGTTGACCACGTGTGGGGAGGCCAGCTTTGTGCCTAAGGCCTCGATACGCGTTGATGTCTTTGAGACGCTTGATATTATTTGTTACCTGGCGCTGGAGGTCACCCTCGGTGGTATAATCGTTGCCGATAATATCCCGAATACGTCGTTCTTCAGCCTCGGTGAGATCTTTCACCCGAGTGGTCGGCTCAATCTTAGCCGCCGCAAGGATGTCTCGAGAGTACTTGGGGCCAATGCCGTAGATATACGTCAACGCCACATGTACTTGCTTCTCTGCGGGTATAACTACCCCAGCAATTCGAGCCATGCTTAACCCTGCCTTTGCTTATTCTTAGGTTTTTTCTTGTTGATGACACGGAGACGGCCTTTGCGCCGAACCAGCTGATCATCGGGGCTGATTTTTTTGACACTCGCACGAACTTTCATGAGCGTACAAATCTCCTCCAGGAAAAACCTGTATTAGAGAGAAATCAAGTGATATCGTCTCGACTTCTCGGTTATTATTTAATCACGTGCGCGGAAAACGATTCTGCCCTTTGTGAGATCATAAGGGGTTAGCTCGACTTCCACGATATCGCCCGGTACCAGACGGATATAATGCTTGCGCATCTTGCCGCTAATATGAGCGATGATACTTAGGCCGTTTTCCAATTCCACCCTAAACTGAGTATTAGGCAGTGCTTCCACCACCTTGCCTCGCAGTTTAATAACTTCTTTGGTACTCGCCATAGATATACAGCATTTTATTATACGGTATCATATGACAAAAGTAAACAGATTTAACAGAGAATCGCGGTATAGTTAGTCTACCGCAACTAAATTGATAGTTTTATTGTAGCGAATATCGTTCGTGAGTCAAGTCGAAAGAGTGAGGATACTTGACTTTTATATAAATATAGTGTAAAATAGTACACGAGTCCATTGTAGTTTGACAACCCCAACCCCTGGAAGGATACCTGATGGGAAAGAGATGGCCTGGCATGGGTCGCTTGCGCGCCGAGCGCAAAGCGGCTGCCCAGCACGCCGCTGCTCAGGCAGCGGCGGCGGTGCGGGCTCAGGAGGTCGTGAGCGACCTCCTGGATCCTCGCCAACGGGAGCATGGCACGACGCTCTTCGAGCGGCTGCACCCAGAGCCGCTCGACGTGTCGGATCACTCCGGCACGACCAACCCGCGACGCCGTGTGCGCCATCGGGCTGACCGTCGGCGACGGCTGCCCGATGGCATCATCACCGTTCGGCCCTGCGCCGCTCGCGGCCACCACCGTGGTTGCGAGTGTGCGGACTACATCTGGGAGCCGCTTCACGCGTGAGGCGTGCCCCCAGATCGAAACTACGATGGATTGGCCCCTACCGCACTCGCGGTAGGGGCCTTTCCTTTGCAGCTATTTCTGAAATATTATTTGTAATCGTCGTACGTCACCATGAGGGCGCGTGAATTGACCTGTCGCAGAGTCTCGAGCCCCACTGTCACGACGATGAGAAGACCCGTGCCTCCAATTGCTAAATTGGCGGCGTTGAGCCCTAGTTTGACAAACACATACTCAATGATGAATGGCATCACGGAGATAAAGCCGAGAGCAATAGAACCAAACAGGATTAAGCGATTGACCGTCCGTCCCAGATATTTTTCGGTCTGAATTCCCGGACGTACTCCCTCGATGAAGCCACCTTGCTTTTGCAAATTTTCAGCAATTTCATTTGAGTTAAAGACAATACCGGTATAGAAGTACGTAAACAATATTACGAGGAGGAAATAGGCAGCCGGATAGATAAATACGCCCAGATCACCACTTGCAAAGGACTGGGCGTCTGGTGCCTGAAACCACTTGATGAGATCGGCGCTCAGCTGAGTATACGAGGGGTTATTGGTTGCTTTGAGAACTTGGCCTGCAAATGCAGGGAGGCTGAGAAACGCGACCGCAAAAATCACCGGGATAACACCCGCAGCAATGAGCTTGACCGGAAGGATACTCTTGATACCGCCGTAATTCGTATTGCCAGCGACACGTTTGGCGTAGTTGATAGTGATGATACGCTGAGCTTCATTGATCTTAACGAGGAAATATAATATGAATAGCGACAATATTCCGATGATAAGTATTACCCAAAATGCCGTCGGACTCACGGAGAGATCAAACCAGCCAAAGACACTTAACTTGCCCTCCGATGTATTAAACAGTGAGGCGATGACTGTACTGAGGGTTGCTGGTAGCTGACTGATGATACCGGCAAAAATAATGAGTGAAATACCGTTACCAATACCTTGCTCAGTGATGAGCTCACCTATCCACATAAGGAGGATAGAGCCCGCGGTCATGGCCGCAACAGCGACCACCCACTCTGTTGGCGTGGTCGTGACGGTACCGGCGGTACTGCTTGCTAAAACCGTTTGGCGCAAAATATAGATGATAGCGACCGACTGAATGACCGCGAGAGGCACCGTGATGATACGCGTCCACTGGTTTATCTTGCGACGGCCTGATTCGCCGTCCTTATGGAGTTCTTCTAGTTTGGGGATCGCCTTTGTGAGCAACTGCGTGATGACACTGGCGGTGATAAACGGACTCATGCCAACCAGGACGATAGACAACTGGCTGAGTGCACCACCGCTCATAAGGTTGAGGAACCCGCCGAAGTCACTCGAGCCGATCACCGTGTCAATGATACTCTTTAGCTTACTCGGTTCAGCAATGGGCACGGGGATATGCGACATGAAACGAAACGCGACGATCAGTCCAAAGACGATCAAGAGGCGTTTTTGCATATCGCGGTTTTTGAGTGATCGAAGGATAATTTTCCAATTCATACGGAGTAATTCTGCCTGTTTTCTGTGCGTTAGATGATACTACTTTACCTACAGTATACAGGACATGTTGCCGCGGTGCTAGCGGATTGTGCCGGATGATTGTACAGCATGACGATCTGTTGTATAATAAGGTTATTGATAGCATTCGTGGGCATGCTTGATCGTTGACAAGCAAGCATGTAGCCTATGGTGCTACTATGAACTCCTAGCTCATTCGAGCTGGTGAGAAAAAGACCCTATCAACACGGGTCACGATGAGAGGAGTTGCCCCTTGCCCAAGAAGTTCAAGGATCTGTTCGGTGAAACGTTCAGTTACGAAGGAGGTGTGGCCAACTTCGACGGACATGTGGGCATGTTCGTCGGCGACGACAACGAACCCTTCGCCGGACGTGAGGGTGAGCAGGTGGTTCCGTACCCCATTGTTCCTCCTGCCGGGGTATCGTCGGCCCGTCGGGCACTCGTCGAGCTGGTGAACCGAACGCTTGCGTCGAGGTACGGCCCTGAGTTGGATGGGATCGTGGTCTGTCCCCGGTTGGCACGAGACCTCTTCCTCGAGGGGCTGATCACGCCGGCTCACCTGGCTAGGGCGATCGAGGAAACGTTCTTGAGAGCTCTCATTCTCGTCGTGCCGGATATCAACATCGCTGGGCGCTTCCTGTACGTGGAGGTTGACCACAAAGCTCCCGAATATCCGTTCGCCATCAACCGAGCGGGGTACTCGATCTGATTCGTGTCAGATAGAAGTTGAGGGGCGGCGCAGCAGTTTTTGCGCCGCCCCTCAGGGGGGCTCCCCGCTACCATCGCCACACATGCTTACTTGTCGTAATACCCCATAAAGGGGGTTTTATTTTATTGTAACTAACTTTATCTATAGTCTCTACTACAGCAAAAGTATGCGCGTGTGTAGCGCATACTTTTGGCAAAACCAAGCGAGTTGTCGCTATTTTTTATCTGTAGCTTCAGCTTCTTTGGCTGATTTTTGGATGGGTGTTGCGACTTTATCGAAACTACCACCTGCCTTTTCTATAGCAGCCACAACGTTCCTTGATGCGCCCTGGGTCTTGAGAGTGATCTTGCTCCCCAGTTCACCACGAGCGATTACCTTGACGGTATGGAACGGTGTCGCGATAAGATTTGCTTCGTACAGAGCATAGTTATCGACGATACCCTTGAGTCCTTCAAGCCGATCAAGGTAGACAACCTGAGCTGGTGTTCGCAAACTTTTGAATCCTCGTGATTTTGGCACCGCAGTAGCGATGCCGTTTTGGCCACCCTGAAACATCGGACGCAGCTTCTTGCCAGTACGAGCATTCTGACCTTTTGTTCCGCGACCTGCTGTCTTGCCACCACCGGCAGCAATTCCGCGGCCGACGCGCTTGCGATCCTTGTGCGTACTCATCTGGAGATCATTGTATTTCATTACTTAGTCTCCTTTTTTGGGGCAACTTTTTTGGCGGGAGCTTTTTTGACAGCAGGCTTATCATCAGGTTGAGCAGTTTTTTTCTGTGCAAGTGCGGCCTTTCTCGCTGTCTTTTCAGTAGTGGTCAACCATTTCTCGCGGGGAACAAGGCTCGAGAGTGCCTCAACAGTAGCGTAGGCAATGTTTACCTTGTTTGTGCTCCCGAGACTCTTTGAAAGCATGTTCCGGATACCGGTAACGCTGATAACCGAACGAACCACGCCGCCAGCAATGATACCAGTACCAGGTGCAGCCGGCTTGATGAGGACGCGTGCTCCTGAGAGCTTTACCTCTGTTTCATGCGGAATGGTCTCGTTGACAACCGGAATCGTGACGAGATGCTTCTTGGCGACATCGGTTGCCTTGGCGATTGCTGTTTGCACATCGCTGCCTTTAGAAACACCAACGCCGATCTTGTTTTTTCGGTTTCCTACGACGACAAGCGCCTTAAAACGAAACCGTCGGCCGCCGCTGACAACACGTGCCACACGGTCAATATTGATAACGACTTCTTCAAACTCTTTTGGCGCCTCTGGCGTCTGGTTGCGCCGGTCATCGCGGCGACCACCACGAGCTGGGCGTGAACCCCGTGGCGTAGTTTGTGCAGTTGTATCTGCCATCACTAAAACTCCAATCCTTCTTTACGTGCTGCATCTGCAAGTGCTCCCAGTCGGCCAGCATACTGGCGACCATTGCGGTCAAACACAACAGTGGTTATTTTTACTTTCTTAGCCTTCTTTGCAATTTCGGTACCGATACTGGCGCATTTTTCAGTCATCGTACCAGTCAGTTTGCTGCCTACTGAGGTTGCGCTCGCAAGTGTGTGTTGCTTGTCGTCGTCAATTAACTGTGCACTAACATGCATATTGCTGATAACAACACTTAGCCGTGGTCTCTCGGCAGTACCGTGTACTTTGGCGCGAACACGACTCTTACGGAGGCTTCGGTTAAGCAGTTTTTTTGCTAAATTAGTCATTACTTCTTCCCTGCCTTTCCAGTCTGTGTATGAGACAAACCTACGGTTTTTCTCATCGCGCGGCGCACAGGAGTAAATCCTGATGCTCCGGCTGCTCTTTTCCCTTGGGTTATAGCTAGATCAGACATTATTTTTTACCTGCCTTTCCTGCTTTGCGGAGGATATGTTCACCAACGTATGCGATTCCCTTGCCCTTATATGGTTCGGGCTTCTTGATGGCTCGGATCTCAGCGGCTACCTGACCGACAAGTTGCTTGTCAATCCCGGCGACTTTGATCGTCATCTTATCGTTGGTGATCTGAATACCAGCGGGTGCTTTGTACTTGACCGGGTGGCTAAACCCGAGGCTCATGTCGAGCTCGTTATTGCTGGTACTCACGCGGTAGCCGACGCCCTTGACTTCGAGTTGTTTCTCGAAGCCTTTGGTGACGCCCTCGACAGCATTGTTGAGGAGTGCACGCTGCAACCCATGCTGGGCCTTAGCGATGCGCTCGTCATCTTTGCGGGCGACAGTTAATTTGCCGTCCTCGTGGCTGACAGTAACGTCGGACAGATGCGGGACAGTCAACTCGCCCTTGGCGCCAGTGACCTTGATGACATCTGAATCGACTGTGATTGTCACACCCGAGGGAACAGTGATTGGTAGTTTTCCAATTCGACTCATATCTTTACCTTTCTTTACTTATTCAAGTTCTTCATCGTCGTTAACCGGAACGTAAGTATTAAGCATGTGCAATACCTGCTCTCGATGCTCTAGCGTTATGCCCAGCAAGGAAGATCCAGCAATTTTCTTGTAAAACTCAGTTGCCGCAGTATCGAGATAGTCTCGTTGCTCGGGTGTTAATTCTGCTCGTGCCTTGACCATACTAGTAAACCTTTAGGAGGACCTCTCCGCCTAGTTTGTTGCGTACGGCCTCGCTGCCAGTCATCACACCCCTTGAGGTTGAGACGAGCACGATGCCGCGGCCACTCTTGACCTTTGGAATCTCGCTTGCACTTGCATAGACACGACGTCCAGGTTTGCTGACACGGGCGATTTCATTGATAGTGCTGTTTTCGCCTTCGTTGTTAATCGTCACGACAAGTGTACCACGTGGTTTGCCATCCTCGAGCTTGACATCGACAAGGTAGCCGTTTTTGACAAGTTGCTCGGCAACGACGTGCTTGATCTTGCTGGTAGGGACACGGATTTCACGCTTGCCAACAGCGGCAGCGTTCCTGATGCGAGTCAGGAGGTCAGCGATGGGGTCGGTTGTTTGTAAACTCATGAATTGATCTCCTTTCTTTACCAACTACTCTTAGTGATACCAGGGATTTCTCCCTTGACTGCTTTTTCACGGAAATTGATACGGCTCAGGCCAAAGCGGCGCATAAATCCTCGGGGTCGACCGCTCAAAACATCGCGGTTTTTCCAACGAGTGGGGCTCGAGTTTCGAGGTAACTTCTGGAGGCCATCGACATCTCCCAACTCCTTGAGCTCTGCACGCTTGGCGGCGTATTTCTGAATCATTCGCTGACGCTTTGCATCTTTTGCGATCATAGATTTCTTAGCCATTTAGCGGCCTCCTTCTTTCTCAAACGGTAGTCCAAATTTCTCGAGTAACGCGCGGCTTGCTAGTTTGTTGCCTTGCTTGATGGCAAACGTGATTTGCATGCCGTGGACGAGTTGTGTTTCCTCGAAACTTAGTTCAGGGAAAATGCTCTGGTCAGTAATACCGAGATTGTAGTTACCGCCGCGATCAAACTTGAGGCCGACGCCGTGAAAGTCGCGAACGCGCGGCAATGCGACATTGACAAAACGATCGAGGAACTCGTACATCTGTGTACCACGAAGGGTGACATTGATACCAACAGGCGCACCCATACCAGCACGGATCTTGAACGTCGCAATTGATTTCTTTGCGAGACGTTCGACGGGCGCTTGGCCTGTGACGCGAGTCAGTGTATTCTTGACGGTTTCAAGCATACGCTTGTCGTCTTTTGTCTTACCTGTTCCTACGCTGACGACGATTTTCTCGAGAACTGGTACTTCATGTACGTTATCGAGCTTCAGTTCGGCTTGCAGTTCCTTGACATAGGTGTCACGGTACAAGGCTTTCAAGCGAGGAGTGTAGACAGCTTGTTTCTTGGATTCTGCCATTACTTAATCTCCTTATTTTTGAGTTGGCGAGCGACGCGCGCTTTGCCACCATCAACTTTATGTACGTAGCCGACGCGGCTTGTCTTGCTCGTCTTTTCGTCGACGACAAGAGCGAGCTTGTGTAGGCTAACGGCAACATGAATGTCCTTTTTGCCACCACGCGGGTTGAGCTGACTTGGTTTGACATGTCGATGTCCGAGGCCAACTCCCTCAACAAGTGCGCCTTGAGCAGAGAGTGCGAGCACTTTGCCTGTGGTACCTTTTTGTGATCCGCTTATGATCTTGACGATATCGCCAGTACGAATACGCTGAGCCATACTAGAGTACCTCCGGCGCAAGGCTGATGATCTTTGCGTAGCCCAGATCGCGCAGCTCGCGGGGTACGGGACCAAAGACACGCGTTGCCTTGGGGGTCTTGTCATCGTTGATAATTACTGCGGCGTTATCATCAAAGCAAATCGTGCTACCGTCGCGGCGGCGAATCTGGTCGCGAGTGCGAACGATAACTGCCTTGACAACTGACTTTTTCTTGACGTTTCCGGTGGGATTGGCGTCTTTTACGCTTGCGGTAATGATATCACCAACTCTCGCATAGCGACGCCTGGAGCCACCGAGCACCTTGATACAAAGGATTTCCTTTGCACCACTGTTGTCGGTGACCTTGAGACGAGTTTCTTGTTGGATCATGCTATGCGTCCTCCTCGTCTTTCTTGTCATGGTCGAGGTCAATCTTGTCCTCGACGGCTTCGTTGACCTCAGATTTGAGTTCGATCGAGCCCTTGCTGCGCTCAACGATCTTTTCGAGTACAAATGACTTTGTCTTGCTCACTGGTCGACATTCGACAATTGTCACCTTGTCGCCTTTGTTGGCGTCGTTTTTGGGATCATGAGCAGCATAGGTACGATTTACCGTATACTGCTTGCCATAAATCGGGTGCGTCTCTCGACTTGTCACGGTGACGACAATCGTCTTGTCGGCAAGGCTTGAGGTCACCACACCGGTCAATGATTTGGCCATTTAGTTACCTTCCTTTCCTGCCAGCTCGGCTGCACGTTTGGCAGTCATGAGACGGGCGATTTCTTTACGTGTCGTACGGAGTATGCGTGGGTTGACGAGCTCTCCGGCACGGTGTGAACGGCGGCTCTCAAAGAGGTCTTGGCGCTTAGCGGCAAGCTGCTCTGTCACACTGGCGGCTGGCTTCTCTGACTTAGGGGTAGACGTTTTGGTTGTCTTTTTAGGTTCAGCCATATTATGCCTCCTCTCTCTTTACAAACCGTGTCTTGACGGGCAACTTGTGCCCTGCGAGACGCATCGCTTCGCGAGCAATCTCTTCGGTAACACCTTTCATTTCAAATAGTACGGTTCCGGTCTTGACCTTTGCGACGTAAAATTCGGGGTTACCCTTACCACCGCCCATTTTGAGGCCCAGTGGCTTACGCGTTACTGGTGTGTGCGGGAAGATGCGAATCCAGATCTTACCACCACGCTTGATGTAGCGTGTCATCGCCTGACGAGCAGACTCGATCTGGCGGCTCGTAATGCGCTCATTGTCGAGGCTTTGGAGGCCGTAGTCGCCGAAGGCAACATAGTGGCCGCGCGTCGCGACGCCATCGTTTTTGCCGATGCGAACTTTGCGATGCGGAACTTTCTTTGGCAGAAGCATTAGACGTCACTCCTTTCACCCTTGTAGACCCATACTTTGACACCGATAATACCGGTACCATTAGGGCCAAGTGCACGTGCAGTATGGAAATCAATGTCAGCGCGAAGCGTATGAAGCGGGACGGAACCCTCGATCACTTTTTCGCGACGGCTCATCTCGGCACCATTGAGTCGACCAGCGACCTCTATACGGATGCCTTTTGCGCCAGCATTCATGGCATTTTGGGCAGCCATTTTGACCGCACGGCGGAAGTTGGCGCGGCGCTCAAGCTGACGAGCGATGTTTTCTGCAACCAGCTTTGCAGCGAGCTCGGGGCGTTTGACTTCCTCGATATTGATGCGAACTGGCAAACTCGTGATTTTTTCGATATCTTTTTTGAGTTCAGTGACACCAGCACCGCCTCGGCCGATGACGACACCCGCTTTCGCAGTGTGAATTGTCACCGTGATGAGGTTTGCGCTTCGTTCTACCTCAATTAAATTGATCGTTGGTCGACTCGCAAACTTAGCTTCGATGAGTTCGCGGACCCTTGCATCCTCCACCAGCCACTTGGCAAAATCACGCTTGTTTGAACTAAACCATCGTGAACTCCAGTTTTTGTGGACTTGGAGGCGGAAGCTAATTGGGTTTACTTTTTGGCCCATACTATTTAAACCTCCTGTTCTTCTAGTTGAGCGAGAATTGCAGCTGCTTGTGCAACGCTCTCAGGTGAATGTACTGGAACCGGAGATGCTTCACGCAACTCTTGTGCGGGATACCAATCCCAGGGCATCGATACCTTACCTGGTTTATATTCTGCACCCTTAGGTAAGCCAAATTGGATAACGTGCTTGGCTTGAGAGGTAATCATTATTTTTCCCCCTTTGTAGTAGCCTCAGTTTTCTTCTCGGCTGGTTTCTTACGAACTTTTTCGGTACCACTTACCTCGACGAGGATGTGGCTACTGCGCTTTTGGAATGGCAAGGCGCGTCCGCGTGATGCAGGCTTGAACCGTCGCATACGAGGACCGGCGGTAACGCTTAAAATGCTAATGACAAGGCTCTTGTTGTCAAGCCCGTGGTTGTTTGTGGCATTTGCTGCCGCACTCGCGATGGCCTTGCGAACCGCCAGCGCTGCACGCTTTGGTGTGTGGTCAAGGATGACCAACGCATCGGCGACAGAGCGTCCGCGAACAAGAGCGGCGACCAAGCCCATCTTTCGTGGCGTCTGGTCTATGCCCTTAATGTGCGCACGTACAGTATATACTTGTGTCTCAGCCATTATTTCTTCTCCTTGCCCCCGTGCTTGCGGAACTTGCGAGTAGGGCTAAACTCACCGAGTTTGTGTCCTACCATGTTTTCCGTGATAAGCACTGGAACGTGCACGCGACCATTGTGTACCGCGATAGTACGACCGACCATTTCTGGTGTGATCGTGCATGCGCGCGCCCAGGTCTTGATAACTGTGCGATCGTCGAGACTCAGAGCCGCCACCTTACGGGCTAGCTTCGTATCGACGAATGGGCCTTTTTTGAGTGATCGACTCATTAGTTTTCTCCTCCGTTGCCTGCGCTAATGGCTTCTTGAAAGCCCATTGTTGCGGCATCTATTAGAATGTCCCTATCTGGTTCTTCGGCTAGTAACCCGTTGGGGTCGTCAGCACGACATATTAGTGTATCGACTGGGGGATGGGCAGCGAAAGCCGCCTCTTTGCCGGCAGTCGCTCCTAGGCTGTGTGCGACACGCACTCTCTCATCGTCGGGCAAACCATTTAGAGCTCCTAGATCCTCGGCAGTGAAGTCAGCAAAATGAAAGCCTTCATTAAAAGTATGCTGCATAATACTATCCCCTCTTCCTCTTAGCTTCGTGACGACTGCGGACAATCATCTTGTCGGTTGATTTACGAGTACGGGTGCGGTAACCGAGCGTGAGCTGACCCCATGGAGTACGAGGTGCTTTACCGGTACCATGGCGACCACCGTCACCACCACCGTGAGGGTGATCTACGGCATTTTGGACGACACCGCGAACAGTTGGACGAATGCCTTTGCGGCGCTTGCGGCCGGCGCTCCCGATCTTGATGTTTTGGTGCTGAACATTACCGACGATGCCAATGGTTGCCTCACATTCTAGGCGGAATTTGCGGACTTCACCGCTTGGCATACGTACCATTGCGTAATCACCTTCTTTCGCCATCAGCTGAGCTTTAGTGCCGGCAGCTCGAACGAGCTGAGCACCCTTGCCGACAGTAAGCTCGATTGCGTAGATCTGTGAACCGACAGGGATTTGTCCGAGGGGCATACGGTTGCTTGTCTCGATAGGTGCTTCTGTACCGGTCTTGAGCACCTTACCTTTGGACATCTGTGTATCAGCGAGGATGTAGTGATACAATCCGTGCTGATCCTTGACACGAGCGATACGGGCACTACGGTTTGGGTCGTATTCAATTTCCTCGACAGTGAGTGTTAAGTCGCTCGCAAGACGATGATTGAGCAAGCGATAGTGACGACGTACACCACCACCACGATGGCGAACAGTGATACGTCCGGTATTGTTACGACCTGCTTGCTGTTTGGTGCTCTTTACAAGACTTTTGAGCGGCTTGCGAGTCGTAATATCACTCATATCCTGACTTGTCATACCGCGACGTGCAGGAGTAGTTGGGTTGTAGCTTTGGATAGCCATTAGTAAATACCTCCAGGTCCAAGTGGTAGACGAGTATTATCTGTGCGACGAACGTGGGCCGTATCAGGCACGCAAGTGAGGTCAAGCCCACCTGAGTCGGCAGTGGTTGCTGCCTCATCAACTCCAGCTGCAGCGTGTGCTCGATTGCCCAGGCGGGCGAGTCGTGCAGCATCATCTGGCGATAGCTCTACGCTAACCTGTTTGCGGTCAATTTTCGTGTATAGAGGAGTTTTATACATATCCATTACTTCTTCTCCTCTTTCTTTTCGTCTGTATCAAATACCTTGATCTTGCCTTCGCTGAGAGTCACATACGCTTTTTTGGTGTCTTGACGAGTCGTCGTACCAGGATAGCGACGTTTGCCACGGTTGAAACGGATAGATTTGCCACTTTGAACCAGTGTCGTAACGCTCGCTACTTTTGTCTTGTCGAACTGCGCTTCGACGGCGTCCTTGATTTCCTGCTTGTTTGCATCGAGTGGTACATCAAAGATATAGGTGTTTTGCACTGTAATGAGCCGGTAGGCTTTTTCGGTTGCTCGTGGTGTTACAAGAGTGAGTTTCATTATTTGTCTCCTCCTGCGAGCCATGACTCAACGACCTTGAGAGCGGCTGGCGTCATAACAATTTGATCAGCATTGAGAATGTAGTAGACACTCAGGTAATTTGCGCGGACGAGGAGCACCTGCTGCATATTGTTGGTTGCACGGAGCAATTCTGGAGTCTTGTCATCGACGACAAGCAAGACTTTTGCATCCTCATGAAACTTCTGTGCTGTCAGAAATGCGGCAATCTCGGCGGTTTTGCCAGTTGTCTTGATATCTGTTACAGTAATTTTCTTGTCTTGGTTGGCCAATGTCAGTGCTTGGCGAAGTGCAACAAGCTTGCTGGTTTTTGACAGCTTCAGCTTGTAATTTTCGTTGCCACTTGGGCCAAAGACGATACCACCATGGCGCCAGATCGGGTTACGCGTGCTTCCGAAGCGAGCACGACCCGTACCTTTTTGTTTCCATGGTTTTTTGCCACCACCACTCACTTCACCGCGAGTCTTAGTGGTCGCACTTGCCTTGCGACTATTTGCGAGAAAGGCCGTATACGCGAGTTTTAGAAGCTCGTGATTTGGCACGTCAACTGCAAAGACGCTCTTAGGCAAGGTAGCTTTTGCTGGCTTTGTTTCTGCAGTAGCCATTACTTAGCACCTCCGTTAATGACAATTAAGCCCTTTTTGGGGCCCGGCACAGCACCTTTGACACCAATAAGGTTGTCTGAAGCAGAGACGTAGGCAACGGTGAGGTTGCGTACTGTCACTTGCTCGGCACCCATATGACCGGCCATGCGCTTGCCTTTAAAGATTTTTTGTGGGTACATCGAGCCGATCGAACCGACTTTGCGGGTGTTGCCCTTACCACCGTGAGTTTTGCGGTGTCGTTTGAAATTGTGACGCTTGATGGTTCCAGCCCAGCCTTTACCTTTGCTGATACCGGTTGCGTCAACTGAATCACCGAGTGTAAACTCCGTGACATCCCAACTGTCACCGACCTTGATCTCACCGAGATCGTCGATGCGAAACTCCCGAATTTCCTTCGGGGACACTTTGGCTGATTTGACATGTCCAGCCACGGCCTTGCTCAGGTTCTTACCCTCACCATATGCCACTTGAACTGCGTTGTAGCCGTCGCTTTCGACGGACTTGACCTGAGTCACAGTCACTGGGCCGGCCTGAATCAACGTGACTGGAATAGCCGCGCCGTCCTCACCGATGATTTGGGTCATACCAATTTTGGTACCGAGAAGTGCTTTCATAGCCCTCTTTGCTCCCATTTAAAATCCCCGGTGGCCAGTGGTTTCCCTCTACAGGACCTACTGATTCACACAGGAACAAGTTTGTATTACGTAATAAGTTACAATGCTCAGTCTATCAAATAGATTGAGCCATGTCAAGAGATACGTAGCGGTGAAAATGAAGCAAAAGCTCAAAAATTGACAAAGAGCAAGTAAAGTAGTAAAAATAGTAATGTCGGATTCGCTATGCGCAGGCAAAGCGAACAGTGTTCCTACTAGTGGCACAGGAGGTGCCATGCAAGTCTATTTGGTGGTCAAAGGCGGTAACCCAGTCATCGCCTTCCGCGATCGCGATAAGGCGGTGGAGTACATCGCAGCGCGAAGCGACGAAGGCAAGAACACGCTCACGGGACAACAGGTCCGCGAGCTGTACGCCCAGAACGCTCGGAGGCGGTACACGCTGAGGTTCGGGCGCTACCGTATTCATGAGATCAGGATCGGCGACCCGGAGATGATCTGGTGATGGTCATCAAGCCCACGATGAGTCTCGGCGACCCGATCAGCGACAAGCAGGCAGCTCGGCTTGAGCGCGTCTACGAGGTTGTGCGAGGAGTGACCGATCGCATCTACAGGCCCCTCAACATAGAGAGAGGCGACCAGCACTTTGTGACGGAAGTCGCGAAGTACGTCATCGGCGTCGACACGACATCGCTCGACCTGCCGTTCAACCCCGAGGCCATCACGCCTTTGGGGGCCAAGCTCACCAAGCGGCAGCGCCGGCTGATCGGTGACGTCGTCTATGTCTGGATGCGTCGGTTCACGACCGACTACCAGTACATGGTGCGGCTTGTCCTGCTGTCGCGGTTCGCCCGGTTCTCGAACCCGGTTCGGGTCGAGATGGCCAACCAAGCCGTCGGCCACCGCCCCACGGAGTAGGCGCTACACACTAGCCCGCTCCTACCCGCATTCTCCGGAATCATTCCGTCGAGAAGCCCGTAGGAGGCGGGCTTTTCGATTTTTAGCAGATTATATGGTATAGTATGGAACTATGACGGCAACAGGGCCGTCCCGTGCCCTAGGAGGATCTGTGAGCAGAAACCGTGTGCCGACTTGGAAAAAGGTTCGGCACGATGCCCTCGCATCGTTGCGAGGCAGTGGCTACGAGATCGACGAGGCCATCGTCGCCATCGTGACCGCCTGCGCTCGCTATGTAGTCGGTGAGGATTACGACCACTCGGTCGTGGACTTCAGTGACCGCGACCTCTGGGTCGACAGCGAGCACCGCCCCATCGTTGGTGCGGTGGCTGACGCCGCCGACGCGCTCAGGTCTGGACATCTGGACATCTACGAGCGTGTCGGCCACCTGTACCACCTTGTCCGTCAGGACTAGACGACACATGACGACAGATGGGTGAGCTCTCTGCTGAGCTCCCCGTCTGTCGTCGCCCTAACCCTGATGCGCATCGGGGGTTGTTTTTAATTTGCACTATAGATAGATTTACCCGGAGAACCACTTGGTCCGAACAACTGCTCAATACTGACAAACACATACCCCTGTTTCGTGAGCGTCTCGAGGATACGTGGAACAGCCGCGACACTCGTCTGGTGAATGTCATGCAAAATGATAATCGCACCCGGTTTTGCTCCAGCTATCACTCGGTTGTACACGATATCAGTGTTGCGATCAGCCCAATCGCGCGTATCTACCGACCACATGATTGCTGTCATCTTACGCTCGGCCAGCACAGTGTAGACCGTATGGTTGATGGCGCCATTTGGCGGACGCATATACGAAGTATCTTTGCCAGTAACTTGCTTGATTGCGTTATTTGTCCGGGTGAGTTCGTCATTGATACGAGCGGGTGTCAGATACGAAAGTGTCGGATGACCCCAGCTATGGTTTCCGATCGTATTCCCTGTATCAGACGCTCGTTTCAGTACATCTCGATGTTTATCGATATTTTGACCGATGACAAAGAAACTTGCATGTGCATGATAACGCTGCAATGCGTCGAGCACTTGGTTTGTATAGTTACTCGGCCCGTCGTCAAACGTTAAGGCAATGCATTTGAGCTTTGAGCAGTCGACGTCACCGTTTTTGAGTGGCTGATACTCGGGTATTTGATCGATTGAGACGATATCGAGAAGTTTTCTGGCTTGATCGGTCTGCAAAAACAGTTGCAAGTTATCAATTGGCAGTGACACATCAATAGCACCTGCCGCTTCGCTGGCAATCACGCCTTGCCCAAATGAAAATTGAATGGTATGGGGGTTTGTAATGACAAATGACCCAAATGAAGGACTATCAAAAACCTTATTGACGAGGCGGTCATCATATTCGTTTGTTACCTCGAGACGAGCCATCAGTTTTTGTTTGAGGTAGAGCTTTGTCCGTGCGATACCATCGGTGGTCTTTTCGCCGTAGAGGTCGCGGAGCGTGATTTCTTTGCCAGTTTTTCGATCAAATGTCCACGCCCTGACATCAGCTCGGGGGCTTGATCCTCCTACCTCACTCCTGCTCTGTACTAAGATCGAGATAGTGTCGGTACCCTTGTTTGTGAGCTGGTAGGTAGCATTCAGTTTTGACATGGGGCGAGGCACGATCATACGCGCACCTTCTACATCTCTTAAGAACTGCGTTTTTCGTTCGTCGAGGTAGCTACGCACACTAGCGGTTATCGTTTTGTTATCCATCTCAGGATATTCGACCATCATCGTTGTATGCCGAGAAGAAGCAGAGGTAACTTTTGACTTGACTCCTTCGTAGCGTGCATCAACCCAAAAATACTGCTCATTGATGGCTTCGGTGACGGGGCGAAGCCAACTGACCACAAAAAATAATGCTGTTCCGCTGATGATAGAGACGATTATCACCAGCGCCCAGGGGAAACGCGCTCGACGGGCACGTCGCCTCATAGAGCAATTCCGGCAGGGACAAAGTAGCAGAGGATGCCGACAATAATGAGTATGGCATACCATAGTTTTCTATCAAACTGGTAGGCTTCAAACCGCCTGACAACCAACATCCCAAATACCATGCCAACAGGTAATGCCCCTAACGGTATTGTTGACCATAGGACGATGGGGCTGCGAAACTTTATCCAGACCGTCGCTAACAGCACATAAAGCACCAATTTTAAGAGGTATTGGCCATCCGTTTCATGTTGTTTTTCATACCCCCGCCGAGAAAAAAGGCGATTTCGGGCGTAGGTGCGTTGTTTGTTTCTCTCGGAAACCATACCGACAGTATAGCATAAGCGCTACTTGTGTTTTTTGGTACAGTCGTAGATAATGAAATCTGGAATAGCATAAGCAGGATAAGTTTAATCATGGCCACACCAAAAAAGAAACCCGCTCCCAAGAAACGACCCGATTCCGTCAAGAAAACCGTTGTTCGTAAGGTATCCGCTTCACCGCAACCTGCCGTTCGATCGTTTAGACGTTCGCGTCCGTCTGATCCATTCTTTACCTTCCGTATGACACATCAGACACTGTATTGGTTCATCCTCTGTGCTATGGTACTCGGTCTGGGCTTATGGGTCATCAGTATCAATGAAAAAGTACAACGTATCTATGACCAAATTGATCAGACAAACGCCGCGTCTGATGCTATGTATGTTCCTCTTAAAGTAAAAAAATAGGTTTTTTACAACTTATTAACCAAAAACCCTTCTCAGTAATTGAGGAGGGTTTTTAGAAAAAGTCGTAACCCTAGTTACATGCGGATTTCGGCATCAACTCCAGCAGGAAGCGAGAGATTTTGCAAACTATCGATCGTCTTGGGCGTTGCGTTGGTAATATCGATCAAACGCTTATGAACACGCATCTCAAATGCTTCGCCGCCCATTTTGTAAACATGGGGGCTTTTGACGACAGTGTAGGTGCTACGGCGCGTTGGAAGTGGTACCGGTCCTGCAATTTGAGCTCCCGAACGGATTGCAGTATCAATGATTTGCTTTGCTGATTGATCGATCACCTTGTGATCATATGCTTTGAGACGAATGCGGATGCGTAGTCCCTCTGCCGGTTTTGTGTCTGCCATGATCAAAATCTCCTCTCAATGGCGATGCTCCAGTAACCTCTCCTCGATTCGGTGTAGACAGCGTCTGGGCGAGTTCTCTGGTGCGATTAGTATCTAGCAAGATTATACCATAGGTATCTTGAGTTGAAAAGTAGGCGCTTGACGCTCGTAGCGGTGCGACTTATAGTGAGATACATGACTTATTCTATCGATACCATCCCAGACGGTGAAACACGTCCATCGTTCATGGAAACATTGGCAGCGCCGCACGTTTCAGCCATCAACGAACTCATCGAAAAGATGCTTGGAGATAAGATTGAGGTCGCGCTCTATGATGTAGCTTCCGACGCATGGTCATCAGATGAGACGCTGCGAGAACTTTATTCATTTTTAGCCGAGCATGTGAAATCACTCGGGTTTGAGTGTTACCAGGCAGATGGCAAGAATAGCGTAGAGCTCCCTTCGCAAAATGGACATGGCATAGTGCTACGCCAAACGATGCGCATCGGTATTCACATCCCCCGGCATGTGTTTGAGTCACAGAGTAACTAAGTTTATAACCTGTTTACTATTGCGTTTTCATAACCTTTATGCTACAATCATTGCAGTAGAACAAATCCTACCGGATGAATACTCGTTTTATACTTGCTAGAGAATAATTCTTGTCGTTCATCGTATAGCAACGCACAAGAAAGGTTTTTGATGCGCCCACGTACCAGTAACTCGAGACAGACGTCTCACTATTCGCCTCGCTTTGCGGGAAAAAAACGCACTCCAGCAAGACGATCAACTGTAGAAATCCACGCGAGTCGTTTTATCAATAAGGCTATTGCCCCTGTCGATGACACACCGTACGCCCCTACTCACTTGTTTAGCGACTTTGGTTTGAATCCTCAAACGATTGCAACGCTTGGCCACATCGGGTATGAGACACCGTCACCGATTCAAGACCAGACCATCAAACCTGGACTTGCCGGCAAAGATGTGATTGGTCTTGCAAATACCGGCACCGGTAAGACTGCCGCCTTTTTGCTGCCGATTATTGATGCACTCGCTACCTCACGTACAGTACAGGGCGCTCTTGTCCTTGCTCCCACACGTGAACTGGCCCAGCAAATAAACGACGAGTTCCGACGTTTTTCTGCAGGTCAGAAACTCTACTCTGCACTCGTCGTCGGCGGGGTCAATATGAACCGACAGATCAGGGAGGTTCAACGCGGACCACACCTTATCGTCGGCACACCAGGTCGGATTAACGATCTGATCGATCGGAACATTTTACGACTTGCGAGCTGCACCACATTTGTGCTCGACGAAGCAGATCGTATGTGTGATATGGGATTTGTTCGTGATATTCGCAAGATAGAGTCAGAATTGCCACGCAAGCGCCAGACATTTTGTTTTAGCGCGACGATGACAACTGATGTCAAGGCGATCGTTGAAGAGTTTATGCATGATCCCGTCACGGTCTCTGTTATCAAAAACGAGACCAACGATCATATCGAACAAGATGTTATTCATGCTCGAGACAAGGCTCACAAGATCGAGCTGCTACTCGAACTGCTGCGTAAAGATGGCTTCGATAAGGTGATCGTGTTTTGCGACACCAAACACTTTGCGCAGCGACTTTCAGATCGGCTGTCCAAGGAGGGCTTTACTTCAGAAGCTATCCATGGCAATAAATCTCAGGGTCAGCGTGATCGAGCATTGCGTGCGTTTAAGTCAGGCAGTGTCCGCATCTTGGTGGCAACAGACGTTGCTGCACGCGGACTCGATATTCCTAACGTTTCGCATGTGATTAATTTTGATGCTCCGAAGCAATACGAGGACTATGTACACCGAATCGGTCGTACAGGCCGCGCGGGGCAGTCAGGACAAGCCCTGACTTTTGTTTCACAACCAGGGGCGTCTGCCCCAAAATCACTGACAGCACGTCATCACGAACGACCCAATAGGTCTCACTCGGTTCGTACCGAACCCACGCAAAACACCAAACCATCTCACCGTCGCCGTTTGACGGGAGGTGCTGCCGCCGAAGACCGGCTTGTCCGACTGATCGACACATTGTAGATTTTCGGGTATTTTCAGTGCTCAACTGATGTGATACTATACGGCAACATGGAGAAGCCGTCATCAATCCTTATGGTCCGTCCTCACCGCTTTGGCTATAACCGCCAAACTGCGGTCGATAACCACTACCAAACCCCTATGAGAACGGTTCGAAACGCCCGCGGCCGCACTCAGGATGAGTTTGATACCTTAGTCGGTGTGTTGACCGATCATCACGTCGATATCACAGTCGTCGACGATACGCCAACTCCTCATACGCCCGACTCGCTCTTCCCCAACAATTGGTTCAGTACTCATGGCGATGGTCAGGTTATTATCTATCCTATGAAGGCCGAGAATCGTCGCCGCGAGATAAACAAAGAGATCTTGCCAACCCTACGTGAGAAGTTCGAGGTTAGATCGGTACTCGACTTGAGTCACCATGCATAGACTGAGCGGTATCTCGAGGGAACGGGAAGTATCGTGTTTGATCACGTACATAGAGTCGCGTATGCCGGCTACTCGCAGCGCACTGATCCTGAGCTACTCGCTTTTGTTTCTGAGCAACTTGGCTATACCGTTGTTGGATTTCATGCGACAGATACCGAAAACCGACCGATTTATCACACCAATGTTTTAATGGCGATTGCTGATCGTTATGCTGTCGTCTGTTTAGAGGCGCTCCGTGAACATGCCGATGTAACACGCCTCAGAAGTCGCTTGGAAGCATCTGACAAGAGAGTGATTGAAATAACCCAAGGTCAAGTTCAACAATTTGCGGGGAATACGCTACAGGTATGGGGCCAGGCAGGTAATCCTTTTCTTGTCATGTCCGAACAGGCACGACAGTCGCTTACGAAGTCTCAACTCACGGAATTAGAGTCTTATAACCCGCTCATTTCAAGCGCCATTCCCACTATCGAGAAGCTGGGGGGTGGTAGTGTTCGCTGCATGATGGCGGAGATTTATTTCGCTCCGCATCAGTGATATCATTAATATTTTTGATGTTGTGCTTGGCTTTCGATCACTAGCTCAAGCTGCATTAGATTTATGAACGGAATATCATCTGCTAGAACCTGGTCCTGAAAGCTAAGGTAGGAAATATTGAGTGTATCACCTACGGCAACCTGGAAGCCTTGATTGCTCGTAGCACGTGCATTGAAACCATTGACAGTGTTAGCGTCCGTATGAACAGTCACTATGCGACCTGCACGTGTTTGTATGGTGATTTTGTCGCGACCAATCGACTGAATCACACCTGATGTTTGCTTCCACTTTGCACTATTTATGTAGTCCCCGGCTCCGTTTCGCCAAAACACGATGATATTATCAGTGCTCAATGGACAGAAATCGATGGCATTGTGCGTGCAAGGTCTACTAAGAACGAGATCTTTAAACCCGTAATAGTATTTTATCGGATAGCTTAGTTGCACTAGTGCGACAAGTTTTGTATCATCTCGAAGCATATCACTTGAGCATGAGATCGCCGTACAGTCAGCATGGTTTTTTTGGTCGATGTCTTGGCGAGTGACAAGAAGCACTGCTTTTGATGCATCAAGCTTGTCTATCGTCGACAGCTGTCCATCAATAAGTATCTTGGTGTCAGATTCAACTTTTGTTGTCTGCTGATCATTGTCTGATTGTTGAAGCAAGAACTCACTGGTTGTAATCGATTGATGTGTCATCGATATATTCTTTAGCGGATTACTGACGAGTGTCATGGCTACATGGCTAACATAATCAGGAGTTGAGTGATTGATCGTACTTGAATCATTTGGCCATGTTTGCACTGCCCATTGGATGACCGCTTGTTGCTCGCAGTAGGCGCTCATCAATCGCTGCACATCGGTGTCGCTGAGAGTCGCGCCTTTTTTTAACTTGTATTCGTAACTGAGATTACCCGGCTCGCACCCCTCTGTTTTGATTAAATATGTTTTTCGTCCGTCGCTATCAAGTGATGAGGTGACTGCTGTATGTGAACGTGTCCAGAGATACGTAATGGCATAGGCGGTCGAAGACAAAGCGCCAATTGCCAAAAGTACTACAAGTACGATAAATACCGGCCCCCGGCGGCGTAGACTAGCAAAGACGCTCCGAGATGTCTTGGTATTGACGATGCGTTTCATCACGGCATCGGTGAATTGTTTATCGGCGGTTGCAGCGTCCGGTCGTGCGGCAATTAACATATAGTCCGATTTCATGATAACTCCTTTCGTAACTGAGCTTTCGCGCGTTTTATCCATGTCCCTACAGTACTGACAGGTACTGAGAGCTCGGCGGCAATCGTCTGATAGCGCTTTCCTTCCCAAAAGTAGGCTTCGATAACGCGCGCATATTCTGGTGGTTGTAATGCATGTACAGTATCGCGGATTTCTCTCTTTTCACTTTGAGTAAGTACAGGCAATTCTTGAGGGATCATCTCTATCTCAGTAAGGTCAATCTTTTTATGACTTCTCCGTAGCTGGTCTTTCGCCAAATTTGTTGCTATCTGGTATAGCCAGGTCGAAAACGCGCCCTTAGTTTCGTTGTATGACTTGAGAGCTTGATAAGCACGGACAAATGCTTCTTGTGCGATATCCTCTGCTAGATCGCGATCCTTAACTATATTGTCACAATGAATGATGAGGCCTGTCTGATATCGATCGACAAGTACACTATATGCCCGTGTCTCCCCATTTTTTATGAGTGTGATTAGTTTTTCTTCATGCATTACCTTCATTATACGAAGTTACCAAGTAGATTATTTCAAAAACAAAAACGCCCCTGTTTATTGGGGCGTTTTTGTTAATTACGAGTGTAATTATTTGGTGATGTTCGTGACAACACCTGCGCCGACAGTACGGCCACCCTCGCGGATAGCGAAGTCTTGACCTTTGTCCATAGCGATAGGAGCAAGCAACTTAACCTTGAAAGTTACTTGATCACCTGGCATGACCATTTCTTTGTCAGCAGGTAGTTCAACTTCACCCGTCACATCAGTGGTGCGGAAGTAGAACTGTGGCTTGTAGCCCTTGCTAAATGGTGTGTGACGTCCACCTTCCTCTTTTTTGAGGATATAGACTTCGGCTTCAAACTCGGTGTGAGGTGTCAGAGTGCCTGGTTTGACCACTACCTGACCGCGCTCAATTTGCTCGCGCTCGATACCGCGAAGCAAGAGACCAGCGTTGTCGCCAGCCTGACCTTGATCAAGGTTCTTCTTGAACGCTTCGATACCAGTAACAACTGAGGTCTGCGTATCCTTGAGCCCAACAATCTCAACTGCATCGTTGATCTTGACAACACCTTGTTCGATACGACCAGTCGCAACTGTACCGCGACCCTTGATCGAGAAGACATCTTCGATTGGCATGAGGAATGGCTTGTCAAGGTCACGCTTTGGCTCATCGATATAATCATCGAGTGCTTTGACGAGTTCCATGACGGCATCTTCGCTAGCTGCATCGCCTTCGAGAGCTTTCGTTGCGCTACCCTTGATGATCGGTGCATTGTCACCATCGTAGCCGTTCTTGGTGAGGAGCTCACGAACGTCCATCTCGACGAGTTCGACGAGTTCAGGATCTGCAAGGTCCATCTTGTTGAGGAAGACGACGATCTTTGGCACACCAACCTGGTGAGCAAGCAGAACGTGCTCGCGGGTCTGTGGCAATGGGCCATCGTTTGCAGCAACCACGAGGATAGCACCGTCGATCTGAGCGGCACCCGTGATCATGTTCTTGACATAGTCGGCGTGGCCTGGCATGTCAACGTGCGCATAGTGGCGCTTTTCTGACTCGTACTCCTGGTGAGAGCTCGCGATGGTGATACCACGCGCTTTCTCTTCGGGAGCGTTGTCGATTTGGTCGTAAGCGACCGGCTTGTTTGTGTCACTAGGGAGCTTTTTTGCAAGCACCGCAGTGATAGCTGCTGTCAGCGTGGTCTTACCATGGTCGACGTGACCCATAGTACCGACGTTGACGTGAGGCTTTGAACGATCAAAGTCTGCCATAAAGGTGTATTTCTCCTACTTTATTATTATTACGTATTCACGACGCGAGCCGAGGTCGTACAAAAACAAACCCGCTTTCATACAAACCAACACGCGCCGCGCGTATGGAATTGATTATAGAGGAAAATATGGGTGATGTAAAGACCCGGGAGCGACGGCAACGCGATACTATCCCGATTGTGTTTTTTAGGTTATTTTAAGCTTCAATACGATATGCTAGTGAATAGCATGAAAGAACACAATAAACGTGCTGCGTTATACGCGGCTATCTCAATTTCACTCGTGCCCTGTTTCGGGCTTCTCACATTTCCCAGCGTAGTTTCACCTCCCTCTCTGGCACTCTATGCATCAGCAATCCTCGGGTATATCGGACTCGTCTTATTGCTGTGGATGTATGTTTTGGGTACAAAAAGCGTGATGGGGCTCTGGTTTACTGACTTGGCACCAGTACTATCAATTCACAAGTGGATCGGTAAGTACGGCGTTGTGCTAATTGCTATTCACCCCTTACTGATTACCTATAGTTACGGAGAGTCGCTGCTCTATTCGTTTATCCCAAAGCTTGACACGGTCGCTGAACGACATATTTTGCTAGGACAAATTGCATTTTGGCTTCTCATCATCATTTGGATTAGTTCAGCAGTTGTCCGGGACAAACTATCATGGCGTACCTGGAAATATCTCCATTTTGTCACCTATGTGTGTCTTCCCTTTGCCCTGCTTCATGTGCTTGACTTGGGTTCTCAAGAGCAAACACACGTTCTTATCAAGGCCTATCTCCTCTTGTTGGGACTAGTCCTTCTCGCCTTTTCACTCCTGAGGATGCGGTCATTTCTCAACCTTGACCGGACTCGTTATATCGTAGTCAGCCAGGCAAAATTAACTGAATCTGACTACTCTCTTCGGCTACGTCCCCTCACTTCTCACCGTCTAACTCCAAAGCAAGGTCAATATGTGTATATAAAGCTGGGGTATCTCAGCGAAGATCACCCCTTTAGTGTTGTTCGGTATGACCAGGCAACGGACGAGATGGTGCTCGCCTACCGTGTCTTTGGCATGTACACAAAGGAACTAAAAAAGCTGCAAGCCAATTCGACCGTATTCCTGAGCGGACCCTATGGCAGCTTTATGGAAGAACTGGTCTCCGATGATACTACGCCTGTCGTGTACCTTGCGGGTGGAATCGGTATTACCCCCTTTGCCGATCGCATCATGCAGCAAGGAACTATCCGCGAACAGTGGCTCTTTGCCGCCAATCGCAGTCGCTCTTCAGCTGTTCTGATACCGACGCTTAAGTCTGCTCTTGGTGACAGGTGTATTTGTATTTATAACCGCGAAGACGGCTCACTCGGCGAAGGAGAGGAAGCCGGCTATATTACCGCTGAGCTCCTCAAAAAATACCTGATTGACCCGACGCGTTTCCATTATTATCTTTGTGGCCCCCCTGGCATGATAGCTGCGATGCGTAGTAACCTCGCGACGCTTACTGTACCCGAACATGCCATCCACTCAGAGAAATTCGAATGGTAATTTCGAGCAATCCTCCTCTTATTTATTGCGTACCAGTATAGTCTGGAGGCCATATTGTTTTTGCAGCACGCGTTCAAGATCTGGACGAAGAATTAGGATAGTTGCCATCGTATCGGCGATACACGCCGTAGCGGCTCGCACATATGTCGCGACAACATCGCTATCGCTTGAATCATCACGACGGGGATCGATAATATGATGCTTGGTCTGATTGCCATCTTGCCAAACGCGCTTGAGGGTATTACTCGCCGCCAGTGCTCCTGATGTAATCTGTGTTTGGCCAATTTTTTTGGTCGAGTCGGTGGGATGCTCCAGCGCAAACTCAATCGGTGTTTCTGACTGGCAGTAGAGGTCACCGCCGCCATTGACAATAAACGCATCGATACCAAAGTCGCGCAAATGCTGCGACAAGACGTCGATAAGCCAACCTTTACCAAACCCTCCAAAATCAAGCATGACGGGTTCTGGCAAGACAATTTCATCATCCGAAACGACAACATCACGCCAGAAGTCTCGCACGTGAAGTTGCCGCGCAACCTTCCGCTTGCCGTAGCCGAGACGATGGAGCGTATTGCCTATCGTGATATCAAACACGCCGTCCGATGCATGGTACATCTCTCTTGCAAACTCCATCATCTTCACCATTTCAGTTGGTGGATTGATCACTTTTCCTGTCCTTAGTAATTCAGCTACTAAAGAATTATCACGAAAGCATGAGTACCGTTTGTCAAACTGGTTGACAATGTCGTCGAGATCAGCTCTTAGTTCTTGACTAAACTCCTGACCACTCAGTATCTCAAGCCACCAGTGCGTGCCGATTGCATCAAACTCATAGAGGTTACTTATGGCGCCCCCCTCACTACTTATGCTTTTGCTTGCGCACGAATTGTGTCAATGGCATTACTAAACGCATAGGTAGTCAAGCTTGCCCCACCAATCCTACTTGGTGAGTAGCCAGCGAGTGACTGACCGGTTGCATCTGAGTTCACGTAACTGTTGAAGCTATCGATGTACATAGCCGACTCACGATCTGTGTACGAGTTGGTCGCGCTTGCAGCGGTAATTTTACCTCCCGAAATGGTGATCGTTGCCTTGATGCTATTTTGACCACCGTGCGGAACGTTGTAGCTTGAAGACGCCGTATACGTGCCATCCTTGTAGGACGTAGCAGTCGAGGAATCACCAGAAGACGTTGTGGCTGTAGTATTAGTCGTTTGAGTGTTGCTCGCTATGCTCGAATTTGTCGTTGAGACTGAGTTTGTCGCTACATACGACGGACGATCACCTCCAGACAATAGCGTCACTGCCCCATAACCGGCCGCCGTAATAAGGGCAACTGAGCCAATAACAACAAAAATCTTGTTTTTTGTATCCATCTGTCGTTAATTACCACCTGGTTGTGTTGTTGGCTGATCTGTTGTCGATGATCGCATCATGCCCCGATACCTACCACCAAAATTGCTATCGCCATTGATTTGAGATCGTGGCTCCATCATACCGCCGCGACCGTTGCCATACTGCAGTGAACTTTGATGACCGATCAAATATCCGAGCAGAATACCAATGAAAAAGAATAGTGCCGTCATTGCGACTGCAATATACATTGTCTTGTTTGAACTGGATGTCACTTCAGTATGGCAGTGTTCTGCACAGACATGCGACGCCGTGACTGGCGAAGCTGTTTCTTTGATAACCGTTTTCATATGTTCTCCTTTTATTCACTTATGTGTTCAGTATCAAAAGAATGTCTTAAACAAACCTTAAAAACGACGCGTAGGCTTACTTACATCGTGCGTTAACGACAAAAACCACGCATAGGCATAGACCAGCCCATACATCTCAACTGATAGAAGTGAAATACTGTGCGTAAGATGATAGGTCGCCATCAGGAGCCCTGTAGTGAGTACAGCAATGTAGCCAATAAAGTGCGTCCGATCAGAAAAAGCATCTGATATATTTTTCAGAAAGAACATCAGTGAGCAAAGCAACGTAAACTCTCCGTATCCGAAAAGATCGTGAATGTGGGGATGCTGATCGTAAGTAAACACAGCAAGCCCAATCCAGCAGAGTGCGATGGTGGCAAACACACGCCAGATAAGCTCAGCACCTCGTGGCATATCCATCCGATACATATCTTTACGAACTAGCAGCCCCATTGCGATCAGGCAGATGGCTGCGAGCACAAGTGAAGCGTTAAATAATGCTGCAGAGAGATGACCATGCTCGCCGAGACGACTTAGGTGAAGCTGGAGCCACAGCGTATCGGGTGCTAAGAGCATACCGAGAACTATACCGGTTGTTCCCACCAAAACGAGTGCCGCTGCGGCATGAGAACTTCTGTAGTGATGTTCGGGTACTCTCATAACTTTATTGTAACAAATAACTAATTGCCTGTTGGGCGTACTCCGTGATGTACGGAGTACGCCCAACTCGACGACCGATCAGGTGAGGCGACCCTGGGAATATCCTCCCCTCAGCGCCTCCGTTGCCCGCCAGTTGCGTAGGTAGAGTGCTGCCTGCAACATAGTGAGTCGTGCACCTAGGTTTGTCACCTCTTTCGAGGTGAGTGGCCCGTACGTTTGAAGCGTCTGTGCGCCCCACATGGCGGCAACCACGATACCGGTGCCGCGGCGCGCATCGACGGCTACCCAGCCCTGCGGAACATACCACTTGTAAGCCGGGTAAACCGGCACTCCCAGCACCGAGCTCGGTAACCCCTCGTACAGATCGTCGATGTGACTGCTCATCTTTCACCTCCCACCTGATTGTGACGTGCAGTTCAGTATGAACTATACCACTTAGTTTGTCGATCGCAAGCACAACGATTATCGAGACTCAAGGAAACTCTTCAATGATGGCGTACATTCTGTAGGATCAACAGTATCTACGTCTGCCCAGAACGCTTCAGGTGTCTCATCAGATATTTTTGCAACTTGATCACCCTCAGCATAACACTTAAAGAAAAGATAAAGTTTTGCTTTATCCTTTGCAAGCGCACTTGACTCAATCCATTCTCCAATGGAAACATCAATTCCTGTCTCTTCCTTCACTTCCCTAATGAGATTTTGCTCTATTGTATCATTTGTAAGACCGCTATCGGCTTCAACTTCTACAGTACCGCCAGGAATGGCTAACATATTTGGAAAAGTCTCTTCATCCGGCGATCGGCGAATAACTAGTAGCTGGTCTTTATCGTTAAATACGAATCCGCTCACAATTACTTTAAAAACATCTATCATCTTTGTTGTGTCTCCAGTAAAGTCAGTATACCACCCTCTATTTGGTCAGTCACGCCCTGTACGTCCGTATCAGCATTGACTCTCTCCACTGAACCGATACCAAGTACTCGACATGCATGGTATGCTGCCTCAAAGTACTCATTTGAGTTAAGTATATTTCGTCTACGAAACGCGTATTTTGGGTCATCAGTCTCGAGGCGAGCAATCAGGCGATCTGTGGGCGCGGACAGGAAAAATGTTACATCTGGAGCCAGTAACTCAAGCTGCTCTGGTGAAAGAAGCGTGTCACTCGAGAGACCATACATTTTCTCGGCGTCAACCCTCATGCCTTCCTTAAGAGTCATTTGTGCACGAGATACAACACTACGATCAAATAGAATGACCCCGTTTTGAGGCATGTTTCCGTACCATATCGCAGCTTCTGCAAGAAGTGTGCGAGCACCAATACGCCATGCTTCATAGGGGTTTGGATGCGCACTTTCGAATTGTTTGAACTGCTGCCACCACAGTGATACGGGATCGCCGCGCTCCTGTCCAAGACCCGTTCTCGTACCATCGCCACGTAACACTAGTGGATCATAACCCTTTTGGGCAAGCAATCGTGAGAAATGAGCAAGTTGCGTACCCTTTCCTGAGCGATGGTTGCCATCGAAAGCGATAATAGGAACTTTTTCTCTGCTATGCATCGCCAAAAGTCGCCTCTACTTCTTTTTCTTCATGCATGCTTTTTGCGATCGAGGCAAGCAGAATGTTTGTCCTGATATGAGAACGTATACCGGAATGTGATGGCTTACCCGACAGGAAATCGGTTACTAGCTGATGCCTTGCAAATTCATTCTGGCCAATGCTTTCCATATCTAACGCATGTTCCTTTTCAAGCTGCTTAAGTGTCAGCATTTCATAGGGCTTTCCGCCAATTAAATCACTATTTCGATAGATGTGGATATCAAAGTGCTCCAAGCCACCGCTGGCTACCTTGTTGGGTTGATGAGGGTCGTTCACTTCGGTTGACTGATAGGAATGGATTTGAATATTCATGAGGGGTCCAATCTGAATACTTACTCTCTCGTGCCTCAAGCGTCCATTACCTTTATATAAATCTTCCTTCGCTCTTCCCCACGCACGTCTAGAAAAGCCGGTATGGAGGAGATTGAGCGACACCGTAGTAACTGCGCGACCCTCTCTGAGTAGCTGCATGAGTGAGTAACTATCTATCTCTCCATATCCTTTTTCGGGGAATTGATAGGTTGTATCAATCGCGAAGGTTTTTTTGTAAAAGCTATCAGGTATTTGTGCTTTGAAATCGTGAACAGAGTTCGCATACGACTTCAGTCGAAATCCATCATAACTAAATTGATCAGTCAGGTAACAAAGCAGATCAACAAAATGGTAACCCGAGTGAAGTAACTTACCATATCCAAAAGCGTACGGATGATTTAGGAGAAGTGGTATTTCATCTGGGAAGTCCCATCGACCATCTGAGTGATAAATATCGATATAGTGAGGCTGCAGCCCGTAGTTATCTTCCATCTCCTTGATTAGGTTTTTTACGTATTGGTAGCCAAGATGACGTCGACGCTGACATTGGACAATGATGTTATCTCCCGTATCGAAAGGAAGTAGTTCTCCGAGATCATCAACGATTTGCTGGGAATTACCTGCAGAAAGACCCTGGGGTGCGGAGAGGGGCTTATCAATCAGAACCTTTATTCCATGTTCAAGACAAAGTCGCGCATAGGGGATATGCACCTCGGGAGAAGTTGAAATGATTGCTTTATCGACATTTAAACGTATCAGTAACTCACTAAGCTCTGAACGCTCTCGCTCATCGAATGGGATGTAAGGGTGAGAGGGTGAAACAAAATAGAGTACCGTGTCATTCCACCCATTATCTTTGGCCATTTTCTCAATAGCTGACTGCGATGGTAGGACATCAACAATAAGGGCAGGCTGTATACCATTCCGCTTCATATACCCTATATAAATACGTTTTGCGTGGGGTCCACAGCCAAGCAGTGCAATATTCACCTTTGAGTACTCCTTTACCGGACGAAGCTTTAAATGAGTATTATACGATACTACTATATATCTTTTTTATATTTTTGTCAATATCTTACCCCTGTTGGTTTTATGCTGGACTCTTTACTATACATTACTGCGCATCTCGTTCCAATAGAAATCCTAAATTTTCGTCATGCCAACAGAATAGCTTGTCTCGCATTGGACTGTACTGACTGTATAATTGGTCAAACACAATGTGACGCCACACGACGATCAGAAAAAAATCGGGTTATATTTTTGCGGCTTCAAGAATGGCTACTTCGCGACGTTTCATCATTTCAAGCCCAACTTTGCTACCATCCTCATCTGTTATATTGGCCGACTGAATCAGCCGAATTGCCTCGGCGTATGAAGGCACCCAGACGAGCTCCATTCCCTGAGCAGCTTCTTTTTTCGTGAGATTTGTACCGACAAATTGATCTGTAAGTGCCCGATAACAGTAAGAGATTTGACGCATGCCATCAAAATAGCGCTGCTCGATGACAACTCCCAGCGGGACAATAGTGTGAATAGTATACCCGGCTTCTTCCTGTGCTTCACGCCGTAATCCATCCAAACGATCCTCATTCGTCTTGATACCGCCACCTGGCAGTTTGTAGGAGTCAGTCTTAGTAAAGTGCATCAGGCCTATCTCACCCTGACCATTTATAAGAATAACTCGCGCTGCATGACGAGTGTAGGACATCGCCCGGTCCTTTGAATCCACAAGCCCAAGCTCATGTTGATCTTGAGAAAGAATGATCGGCAGTCCATCGGCACATGATCGTTCGATTATCGAGCAAATAAACCCACTTTTTGCCGCAGTATAGGCCTCTCTGTTATTTACGTACTGTTCGGCTAGCTGCCTCTTGAGAGCAGCATACTCATCTCTTGCGTTACTATGAGTACGTAAATAATTACGAAATGCAAGGACATCGGTATAAGCGGGGCTATCTTTTAGGACGATGTGCAGATAGTGGGTCCTGGCATGATCGGGTCCCTTGGGGACGAATATTTCCCAATCTTTGATCCGCTCTGGCATCCAGTGATACCCCAATGCCTCAAGTCCAGAGATATTTTGATATACTTCGTCAAATGAATCAACACCTATGAGGATATCAATGATCGGCTTGGCGCACAAACCTGGCACCGCCGTACTGCCTACGTGATGAATGTCCTCACCTGAGAAGATGGGTTGAAGCAGCTCCTTTTCATGCAAAAAGTCACTTGGCCAATCTGCACAAGAGTTGATTAGTCTCACCGTCTTCCTTGCGAGTCCAGCTACCATACTACATTGCTTCTCGAGCTACTACTTCGATCGCTTCTCAATAATCTCTTGAGCAACGTTTGGTGGTACTTCCTCGTAGTGGGCAAGTTCCATTGTGCTAGCGGCACGACCCTGTGACATACTGCGGATGTCACCGGTATAACCAAACATATTTGCCAGCGGAACGATTGCTTTGACGAGTTTTGCTCCGCCCATGAGGTCCTCCATAGCCTCGATACGGCCTCGACGACTATTGAGGTCACCGATGATATCACCCATGAACTCCTCAGGTGTGGTGACTTCGACATGCATCACAGGCTCGAGAATAATTGGGGTCGCTTGCTTGATACCGTCCCTTGCGGCAAGCGCACCAGCGAGCATAAAGGCCAATTCGCTCGAGTCAACGTCGTGATAACTACCGTCGTAGAGTGTCGCCTTAACGTCGACAACGGGATAGCCGGCAATAACACCACTTTCAAGTGTTTCACGAATACCTTTTTGGACAGCGGGTCGGTACTCCTGCGGAACGACACCGCCCTTGATCTCATCGATAAACTCAAAGCCTTTTCCAGGCTCATTTGCTTCAAACTTAACCCATACATCACCGTATTGTCCGCGTCCACCAGATTGTTTGGCATGCTTACCCTGGACCTGGCTTGTGCCCTTGATCGTCTCACGGAAGGCGACTTGCGGCTCACCGACATTTGCCTCGACATTAAACTCACGTTTCATGCGGTCGATGAGGATCTCGAGATGAAGCTCACCCATACCCGACATAATCGTCTGGCCTGTTTCGTCATCAGTGTGAATGCGGAAGGTTGGGTCTTCTTCGGCGAGGCGCTGCAAGGCGATACCCATTTTTTCCTGGTCGGCTTTAGTTTTTGGCTCGACGGCGATACTGACAGGCGGCTCAGGAAATGTAATGGCCTCGAGTGCGATAGGATGAGCTGGATCACTTAGTGTGTGGCCGGTAAAGGTCGTCTTGAGGCCAACCACGGCTGCGATATCACCTGCACCAATCTTATCGACATCCTCACGCTTGTCGGCATGCATACGGACGATACGGCCAACTCGCTCTTTTTCGCCAGAGGTGGTGTTGAGCACATAGCTTCCAGCCATCAACACGCCAGAGTAGACACGAACGAAGATAAGTTTTCCGACAAATGGGTCAGTTGCGATCTTGAAGGCAAGAGCAGCCATTGGCTCTTTGTCGTCAGGCTTACGACTAATTTCATCGCCTGTTTTAGGATTCTTTCCCCAAATTGCATCAACATCGAGAGGACTTGGCAAGTAATCAACCATAAGGTCGAGAACCTTCTCAACAATCACTCCGCGACCATCACCACCAGTGACAAGATAGAAGTCACCGGCCAGGACACGCTTGCGAAGTGCGCTCTTAAGCTCATCAACCGAGATTGCTTCCTCACCGTGCTCAAAGAACTTCTCCATAAGTGCATCGTCTGCCTCGACTGCGGCTTCCACGAGGAGACTGCGAGCGTTCTTTGCCTTTTCGCGCATGTCTGCAGGAATCTCGCCCTGAACGAGCTCATGATCAGTAAAGTCGGTGTAGGTATACGCCTTCATATCGACAAGGTCGATGACGCCATTGATGTCTTTTTCGAACCCAATTGGCAAGTGAATCGGCAGGGCATTCTTGCTGAGACGGCTATGGATAGACTCGAGCGACTTGTAGAAATCACCACCGATCTGGTTGATCTTGTTGATGAAACAGATGCGTGGCACACCATACTTGTTTGCTTGACGCCAGACAGTTTCAGATTGCGCTTCCACGCCCATTTTGCCATCAAACACCGTTACCGCGCCGTCTAGAACGCGAAGCGAACGCTCAACTTCAGCGGTAAAGTCAATGTGGCCGGGAGTATCGATAATGTTGATCTTGTGGCCCTTCCAAAAACAAGTCACGGCAGCTGAGGTAATGGTGATACCGCGCTCACGCTCCTGCTCCATCCAGTCAGTCGTCGTCTCACCATCGTGCACAGCACCGATCTTGTGGCTGAGACCAGTTCGATACAAAATCCCCTCTGTTGTCGTGGTTTTGCCGGCATCGATGTGTGCAATAATACCGATATTACGAAAGTCCTTGAGTGGGACGTTGGTTGGAGTTGCCATAGGTGTTCCTTGCTCTAAATGTGGAGCGACTTAACTAATAGTTTTTGCTGTTTTTTGCCATAACGAAACAGCACTTACTATCAACTATACCACAAGAAGCTCATCCTGGCTAGCGATCAATACGCAACCCATGTCTCCTCTAGATGAGCAGTTGTTCGATCTGGCTAAACGGGACATACCGCACCTGCTCTTTCTCGCTTTCGGTAATAGAATAGACAACGAGGATAGGCTCGATGGTCTCAAGCGCTCGATACCCATAGATGACGTCGACAACACCGCAGGCGTATCCCGTATCATTTGGATCAGTGCTCTTGTCCATCGGCGCACGTCCCCCATCTGGCTCATAGACACCGCCTTTGATAACAAGTCCTCTATCGGGGGTGAGGAGATCACGCAGCACGCGTGCTACCACATGACCGACTCGTTCCATGGTTGCCACTTTTACAGGATCAGTCTCATCTCGAGTGAGTGCAAGATGACGACACATTTCTTTTAATTGGTCGAGAGAGCTGAGTGCTTTTAACTCCTGGAGAACTTCTTCTTGACAGAGTTCTGCTTGGAGCTGCCGCAGCACCTCCTCTATCTCGGCATGATCGCTTAGCTCACCATTACCCGCCCAGTTTGACAGTGCGTCCTCGCGATTACGGATTACTTCCAGCTCGGGAATACGGAAGTAAACAGGCTTATCCAGATGTACTTGGATATATTTGCGCACATCGACGACGGCAATTGGCATTGTCGTGTTACCTTCGAGCGAAAGCTGCGCTCCGGCCCTTGCGTTGACATCACGCAGCAGCATACCAACCCGAAAACTGTAGATGCCTTTCTCGTCATTTTCGCTGCGGAAACATTTTACTTCCTCATAGATGCCGCACTGTGAGGTAGTAATGTTGCCAGCGACAAGTTGTGTGCCTTTCATTACGACGCTAAACTCGTGTTCACTCGGCTCACTGCGGATCGAAAGTGTCGACTGCGGAACCAGGACTCCTTCACCAAATACTTCTATCGGCACCTCAATGGTGTCATAAAACTTTCCAAACGCAGCAATCATGAGGTTGAGCTCACGCATGGTTGCCAAAAACTCATCTCGATCCGAAAACGTTTTTGCACTGAGTTCTCGACAGCGCTCAGCAAAAAGGTTCAGGGCATGTTCGGCTTTCTCGAGGGTTTCGCGTTTTGTTTCTCCGAGAAGTTCCTGGGCCATCGCTAAAACAACCTCCGGATCGATCGCCTCAGCGGCTTCATCCTCCGCAGTCTGTTCGGCACCAAATAGTTCGACAAGGGACTCTGTGTCTAGAAATGGCGATCCGTCAGCGGCCACCTCTGGCACCTCATCTTCTGTCTCTGCATGTTCGACCGCAGTATCGACTTGCCGGAATGGCAGTTTCGCTGGGTCTGGTCGTGTTGTCTGATATTTGATAACGGCATCAGCTGTAAAGAAATACGGCGTCCTGCCACCATCACGCTCAGGCACAGCCTCCAACGCATGAAACACCGGGACATAGGTTACTTCGGCATCATAATCACCTGTTTCTACTTGTTCCCAAAGTCGCATACCTTTTATGTAGAGAATGCGAGGTTTGGTGTCATAATACGGTCGAACAATCGGTTCCAGGTCAGCTGATTTGCTAACAATTTTTCCGCCGATCCAAAAGAAGTATGGCTCAGTCCCATCGAAGTCAAGTTGGCGAGTAAGATAGCGCTCAAGTATGTCAATGATACTTATCCTGGTATGACCAGCGCCGTTGACCTTTTGCCAGTCAATCGTAATGGCAAAATCATCAAGTGCTCGCATGATCGCTTTTTCACGATTTTTTGCCGCGCTAATTCGTTCGATCATTGCGTCAATTTGTTTTTTTATATCAGGCAGCAGCTCAGTGATTTCTCGTTCTTCGGACCGATCTGACATGTGTGGTAATTGAATATTTTCGATATCACCAAGCGGGAGAGTAAACCACGCCGTGTCTTCGGGGTAATCCTCTGCTTTGGAAAGATCAAGCACCAGGTGACGATAGGTTCCAGGTAGAAGTCCGTCAATGCTCTCAAACCCCCTTATCTCAGTCGTTTGTTCATTAAATCCAATCAAATGGAGCGGGAAATGCGTAACCTTGTAGTGCTGACCCCTCAGATCGAGTTCAAGCTCAGGAAATACATCATCAAATAACTCTTCAACATCTTTTTCGGCATCTATCAAGTAATCAGTCAAGAAGGTCGTATGACGAATCCGACCGGTGACCATAACTGTCGCCCGTTGATAGCCTAGCTCACGAAGCTCAACGTTGAGATCAACGAGAAGTCGTTGAATCTCTTCCTCGGTCACATCGCCTCTGTTGATTTGAAGCTCAACCTGCTCTGCTTTTTTTAGCAAGGCCGCGAACCCTGCATCAAACTGTTCCCTTACATCGGGAGAGGTTTGCCACTCAGAGGCCACGATGGCATCAAAAACTTCTGATTTCTTTTGGCTATCATCATCATCAGAAGGTTGCATTTCCATCACTGTCATATCCTTTAGTAAACAGAGGAATCACCCCTATTGCAAGCACAGCCGCTATGGTGTCAGTATGAGCGCATTGTAGAGAAGTTCGCGACATAACCATACAATCTTGTATGCGCCCTCAGGGCAAGCGTAAATAGTTCGCTAATAGTGATAGGGTGCTCTATAATGATCGGCATGGAGTAATCCCATGAGTACCAGCGTAGAGTCGAAACCGACATCATGGCTTGATCGCCTCAGAGAACGTAAGTTGATGAGGAAAATTGGTGCGGGCGCCATGGCTGTCCAAGCTATCACCGGCATTACATCAGAGATGGGGTTTTCGTTGATGCCAAGTGAGGTGTACTCCTACGCCGAGACAGATGAAGCGGCGACATACACCCCAAACACTTTCTGCATATTCCTCCCCGGGAGAGGAATCACTCGGCTAGTACGCGACTTTGCGGATGCCTATCAGCCCACAACCAGACAGTATTGTCGGAGCACCGTCTTGGAATATAGCGAGGGAGGGATAAGTGAAAAAGAGCTTGAGCATAGCATCCGGCGATATGTCAACGACCATGCCATACCAGACAAACCCGTCCAACTTGTGGTAATTGCATCAAGTATGGGCGGTAACGTGGCAGTTCCGGTTTTTGGTGCTATCGCCAGAGATACCGAAAATACCTCCCAGCCAATTTCTACTCGTGGACTACTTCTCGATTCTTCACCGGCCGGAACAATTAGCCTCAAAGGTCCGATTCAAGGACTTGCCGTCGGTACGATGTCAGGACTTCAAGGAAAACCTGTTCATGGTATTTTTGAACCACCGCTGCGTGTTGGATTTGAGTTCGCATCAAGAGCTGTTAATCATGATTTCCCCGACTCGCCTTCCACTATTCTCCCTTACTTGCAAGATGGTGCGAGAGTGGCAAACGAAACTCAAGGCCGGCTTGACATGGACGAAATGAATATTATTAATAATTTTGATCCAGATAAGCAAGATTATGAGTTCCTCAAAAAAGCCAATGCAGTAATTGTCTATACCCATGCTGATACGGAAGCGGCGGATGTAACCGTACAGTGGTCGGTGGCAAGTTGGCTATGGAAAACTGCGCTCGCTCGTCAACAAATCAGTATGGGAGAAATAGCAATCAAAGACGGCAGGCATGCAAGTCCAAACACAGCACCAGATCCGTATAACCAAGCATTGCTCTCGCTTTTAAAACAAACCGGGTTACCAACTATTGCCGATCTGCGACACGAGGAGTTCTCCGACCACTTCGATCGAGTTAGCGGCGACGATCACTTCATTAGGGCTAATCGTGTCGATCGGCTGTCTGCTGTGCGCTATCAGGATGAATAGCAGTAGTCATTGGCGTCGGAAATGCGCTACCCGCGGCGAGCGGCTGCGGTGATCTTCGGGCGTGAACAAACACAAGGAGTGCACCTGCGATTACCATGATGAGTGCAAACAGCGATGCAACGATGACGAGAATAATCATAAGCGGTGACGAGAGATTGAACGCAGATGCTCCAGACTCATCACTTGTTTGTGACTTTGCTACCTCAGCAAACTTATTGATAAAGTAGTTATCATTATATTTTGCCTGTAGTGTAGAGAACGTTTTTGAGGCTTCAGAATACCGGCCAGCCCCAAATTGGTCAAGACCCTGTTGCCAGAGTGAGGCGACCGAACCATCCGTTTTGAGGGAAATATTGTTTTTTGAGAGCAAGTTACGCAAATCGTTTGCGTCACGCACATACCCGTTTGTAAAACATGTCTCACCATTACGGCTACATCCCTGGATCGTAGCACCGTATGTGTTCAGCCCAACTTGCACACCCTTTTTGTTGAACGCCGGACCACCGCTATTTCCTGATGCAATACGTGCAGAGGTGATGAGAAGTGTATGACCACCGGCGTCGCCGTTTTGCTTTATCTCTAGTACCTCTCCCTGTGTAATACTTGGGTAGGTTTTGACACTTTTTGTGCCGAGACCATCATCAACAAATGCGGGATATCCTATAGCAGTAACTTCTTCGCCTTGCCCAATATCTGAGGCTGTGCCCAGTGATACTACCGGAAAATCACCCTCAGCTTTGATAATTGCGACATCCGAATGTGATGATGACGCATTAAATGTCATGGAAGATTCATCAAAATCATAATCTACAAGACTAGCTTTGATACGAGTTTTGTCGTATGTCCAACTAAAGCTATCAATATTAAATTTCAGAGGAGTATCTGATGTTTGGACGACAATATGCCGCTCAGTATTGGTTCGCAAGACGCCAGTTAGCGGCGTTCGAGAGCCGATTAAGATAAGCGCTTGTCTTGCCTGTTTGTCACCGGCTTTTGCTTTGGCCATTGTCTCATTGATTTCAGACTGTGTTGCATACCCAGCCTGAACTGCATACTTGAAATAATTATTGAGCACTGACGGATCGTCTATGTAGGAGAGCCCATAGAGCAGAACATCAAGCTCGATAGTGTGGACGACATGACCGTTGGTAGCAATATACCCGTCGCTTGAGATAAATGACCCGCTGCCAATCACCGGTACTCCACAGAGGTGTTTCACTGAAAAACTTGCTCCGTTGTCAGCACGTAAGGTCAAGTCGGTACACGAGAAAACACCGATCCGTACCGTGGCAGGTTGGTTGTGGGCGACAACTGGAACGAATGTTTGACTGTTGAGCACATCGGGTACATTTGCCGTGTCTGACGCTGCATTCTTTGTAGGATTCACCGTGTTTGTCGAAGCAAGATCAAACGAAGTAACCGCCATTGTCGATATACCCGCAGAAACAACCGAGCTTTCTGCATAGGCAGAATCAAGCGGCTTTGAGTAGGAGACACTTGCGATCAACTTCATATAGCTTTGATATTCGTCAAGCGTCTGATCGACAAAGCTGTCGGTAAACGATATCCAGTAGGGGCGATCGTTTTGAACTGTCATAAGATAGTACGAATAACTTGAAGTTGTACTACCAAGAAGGTCGTACGTATGCACGGCAAGAATCTCTCTATAGTCCACCGATCCGATCTTTATCATTTTGTCACTCTGTACTGTGTCGCCATTCTTTGCGATCGTCTCCTTTTGGCGTGCCACAAGTAATTCAATTGGGGTGAGAGCCTGATATTTCTGTTCTAACTTACTTTTGTCGAAGTAATTCTGATGATGATTTGTGGATAATCGCATTCCCGGATGTGAAATATAGTCATATTCACCCTTTGGGCTAGTAGCAGCAATAGGATCAATTGTTATCATCGCATAGGCACGACGGGTATCGAGATCTGTGCCGTCATATTCTTCTCCTGTCACCATACCAGGCTTCTGAACTTTATCCAGTACTTGACCGTGAGCGATATGCGTTTGGGAATTGTACGTGATGGCCATACCCAAATCAGAACGAATAGTTTTATCATACTTCTCAGCAATCGTATCCTGAACGATAGCTTTTATCTTTGTTTGTGCAGATGGATTAATGTAATTTGTAATATTTTTCCCGTAAATAAACAACAACCCGATGCAAGCGACGAGCAGGATACTGCTTACAAGCAAAATAATACTCAGGTGTTTCTTGTGTCGATGTTCGAGCCGCGGCATATACCCTCTTTTTTATTCCAGTTATGCTCATAGTAACATTACTATTCAAATAAATACACTCCCAAGTAGTGGAAGTGTATTTATTTTGTGGTAGTTTCAGCCTACTACATTAGGTACGAGCAAAGTGAGCAAACGCTCGGTTTGCTTCAGCCATCTTGTGCGTATCTTCCTTTTTCTTGTAGGCAGCACCAGTTTCGTTGTAGGCATCGACAATTTCAAGTGCCAGACGTTTTTCATATGGCATACCATTTCGGGCACGTGCACTCTGTACGAGCCACGTGAAGGCATAGTGAAGTTGACGATGACCTTGGACGGGAAATGGAATTTGATAGTTCGCACCACCGACACGGCGACTCTTAACTTCAAAGTTTGGCGAAATGTTTTTGAGTGCTCGCTCGAACACTTCAAGCGGCTCCTCGCTTTTGAGTGTTTTTGCCGCCTGCTCGAGCGCAGTATAGACCATGCGCTCTGAACCCAGCTTTTTGCCATCGAGCATTGATTTGTTGATAAGGCGCTGCACAAGTACACTCTGGTATTTGCGGTCAGGCTTAATCGTGCGTTGTAATTTCTTAGTTACTTTACGAGGCATGACTACTTCCCTTCCTTCTTGGTACCATACTTGCTACGGCCCTGTTTGCGCTTTGATACGCCCTGGAGATCGAGTGCACCGCGCACGATGTGATAGCGCACACCCGGCAGGTCAGGTACGCGGCCACCGCGGACGAGTACAACAGCGTGCTCCTGTAGGTTGTGGCCTTCACCACCGATGTAGGCCCAAACTTCGTGACCATTTGTCAGGCGAACACGAGCAACCTTCCGGAGGGCTGAGTTAGGTTTCTTTGGGGTTTTTGTTGTCACCTTGACACAGACACCGCGCTTGAGTGGCGCATCTTGGTCATAGTAACGAACCTTGAGCGCGTTATGAATACGTCCCAGTGCTGGAGACTTTGACTTCTTACCAGCGACCGAGCGCGGTTTGCGCACCAATTGATTGATAGTTGGCATAGAAAAGCGGTTCCTTGATTAGATCAATTTTATAAAAATATGGTAGACGTTTTAGCGTCTATCGCTGCATGTTCGAAGCGCAGCAAACGCCCGACACGCTCGTCCCTTTGCCGCCAGTGCTTCGTTCGCACCGTGAAACAGAGATGACAAAGAGATGAAACTCACCTTTTATTCTACCAAAAAGTCATGCTTTTGTCTAGTGAATTGCACGATGGCAACCCCCCGGGGTAAAATAAGCGTGAGAACTATCATGAATAATCAGCCACCTCCTCCCATTGACCAAGATGATTTCACGACACCGTCTGCACTTCCGCCGACTGACCCTCTCTTGGGAAAGGCTCGACCTGAGCGCCGCTGGCATCCATACCGCGCAAAATTACTGCTTATTGGTGTTATAGGTACAGTGACCCTGGTAATGATTGGGACATTTTTGCTCCTCAGTCGGCCCGCGCCAAAAAATACTGCTGAGCAGCCACAGACCCAAGTGGACACGGTGCCCGATCTCACTGCTGCAGAAACGATCACTAAGCTCAGAAGTGTATTTAAAGGAAGCGCTCTCGCTCCCACTCCGCCCAGTATCCCTATACAAACGGCAAATCACAACTACTATACCGTCGTGACAGATCCGTCGGAGGTAGCAAAAACAAGTCTTTCAGGCCCAATTAATTACCCCGATACTGATGAGATTATTGTTTCCATAAAGTCAGTCCTTGAAACAAATCACTTTTCACCGATTGTCCTAAAAGATGGTGGCAACGATGCCTCAGTTCTTATTGAGTACACCAGAACGGACGTCGTTTGCCAGCTTGATGTCAGTTCACCGACAACCGTAAAACCCGTCACCCAGTCAGTATCGGTGAGTTGTCTCGATATGAAACAGTACGAAACGCTCGCCCGAGCCCAAGAACCCTTTTACCGCGCCTACTCACCGGCGTTAACAGCGAGCTATGCGATTGCGCTCATTGGCGCTCCGAGCGTAAAAACCGGTGGTACCGCGGGATACCAGACTGCGATCATTGCTGTTGGTACCGTTGCCGAACGTACGAAGGTAACAGGCGGCGTCACTCCTCGTTTTTATGCGGCGAGCGACCAAGTATGGCATTACTTTACCGATCGTGTCGGCGATCTCACCTGTGACCTCTACGCAACAAATGATATTAAAGCTGCTTACGCAGGGACACCGTGCTATGGCACTACCAGCAAAAAGATGAGTGTCGTCAAAGCGCCAGATACGAAATAATCGTCCTCATCATCACAACAACTCCCCGCTTCACCGCAGGGAGTTGTTGTGGCGGAAGTATTCGTTTCCCTCGACGCAGTTACACGGCGAGTTCGATATCAACTGCGATATCATCGATGACTTCAGCCTGCTCATCATTTGCCGAGATCGCTCCGGTACCAACCGGAATCTTTCGACCGATGATGACGTTTTCTTTGAGACCGTTCAAGTGATCGGCCCGACCACTTGTTGCTGCGTTGATAAGCACGCGAGTTGTATCCTGGAATGACGCCGCAGAAAGCCAGCTGTCGCTCCAGATAGATACTTTTGTGATACCAAGCAATAGCTGCGTGTACTGTGCGGGTACTTTACCACTTGCGACAAGTGTAGCATTGGTATCAACAACCGATGCTTTCGATACAATGTCACCAGTTACAAATGTACTGTCACCAGGATCTTCTACCTGAACACGGCTAAACATCTGACGCACAATGATCTCGAGGTGCTTGTCGGCAACATCTTGACCTTGCGCTGCGTAGATACGCAACACTTCGTTGATGATGTAGCGTTGAGTTGCTTCGGTACCCTTCAGGCGCATCAGATCATGCAGGTTCAATGAGCCGATTGTTAGCCTATCACCAGCTTCAACATAGTCACCCTTTTTAACAACCAGCTGCATTGTGCCAGGCACTTCATAGCGCACCGGTGCACTTGCGTTGGCGGCGAGTACCAGAGAATCTTCTGCAATCTCTACTACGCCGTCAAATGGTGCGGTCAGAGGGTGGGCTTCTCCTTCTGCTGTCGCGAGAACATCGCCAACTTTCACATTACTGCCCGCCTTGACAGTAACCGTTCGGCCCTCAAGCGGCATGCGTTCGACATGACCAGCCTCTGGCGTGACCTGCACGACGTACTTGCTGCCATCTTCCCAAATATCAACGCTACCGGTGACCTCTGTCACATAGGCTTGACCTTTTGGATTTCGAGCTTCAAACAACTCCTCAACACGCGGTAGACCTTGGGTAATGTCTGATCCACCGACACCTGAGCTGTGGAACGTGTTCAACGTCAACTGTGTTCCTGGCTCACCAACTGACTGTGCAGCAATAACACCGACAGGTTGAGCAGTAGCAACCAAGTTACCAGTTGCCATATCGATACCATAACTGCGCTGTGGAATACCTCGCAAATTGTTGGTCGAGAGCACCGACTGAATCTTTACTTCTGTAATCTTCTCATCAGCCTGAATTGCGTCTGCAATCTCACGCGTGATGACTTGGTTAGCAGCAATATATCCCGGAACTTCCTCTGCAGTGAAACGGCCATAGAGGCGATTACCGAAATCGATCATCGTTAGCTCAGATTCTGAGCGGTAAATTGAGAATCCCTTATCATCACCCTCTTCGTCTGCAACCGTAAAGACATCTTGGCTCACATCGACAAGGCGACGGGTCAGGTAGCCGGAGTCAGCAGTCTTGAGCGCGGTGTCGATCAATCCCTTACGAGCACCACGTGTTGCCACGAATGCTTCAAGGCTTGAAAGACCTTTTTTGAAGTTACTGCGAACTGGCAGCTCAATTTCACGGTTAGCAGCATCCACCTGAATACCGATCATCGCACTGGCTAGCTTGACGTTAGTAATGTTACTACGTGCACCTGAGTTAACCATTGTCGAGATACTGGTATCCATCTTTGTAAGCTCGTTACGAAGGAAATCCTCGATTTTACGGTCAACACCGCGCCAATTTGCAACTGTAAGGCTGTAACGTTCATCATCAGTGATGAGACCCTGGTCATACTGATCAGAGACAAGAGCGGTTTTCGTATCGCCTTCAGCGATAAACTCACTGATCTCATCGAAGCTCAGATAGTCCTGCATACCAGTTGAGACGGCGCTAGTAGTGGCAAAGCGAAATGCCAAACCCTTCATGCGGTCAGCGGTACGCGCTGTTTCCTCAGCTCCGTAGATGTCAAAGATTTGTGCCAACACTTTCTTGAGTTCTTTTTTGTTTTGGACATTGTTGTTGAATGGGAAATCTTCGGGCAGGATTTCGTTGAAGAATACGCGTCCGAGAGTTGTCGTGCGGATATCACCTTTTGCACGAACACGAATCGGGCTTTGCAGCTGCAACTTGTGCATGTCATACGCCAGTTCAGCATCTCGGCTGTCAGCAAAGACCGCTACCTTGTCGGTTTGCGCACTTGGCTTATCGTATGTCAGGTAATAGTTACCCAGAACGATATCCTGGTTGATATTGAGCACTGGACTACCGTCGGCTGGTTTGAGCAAATTATTGACGGCACTCATGAGATCACGAGCTTCGGCTTGTGCTTCTTTGCTCAGCGGCAAGTGAACAGCCATCTGGTCACCATCGTAGTCGGCATTGAATCCACTCGCAACAAGCGGATGAAGTTGAATCGCCTTTCCTTCGACAAGTACTGGCATAAAGGCTTGAATACTCAAACGGTGAAGTGACGGCGCACGGTTGAGGAGCACATATTTACCCTCGATACAGGCATCCAATGCGTCCCATACGACTGCTTCACCTGCCTCGATGAGCCGAGTAGCGCTACGAATATTGTGCGCATATTCACCGCGGATAAGCCAGCTGATGACAAACGGCTTAAATAGCTCGAGTGCCATTTGTTTTGGCAGGCCGCATTGGTCGATTTTGAGTTTAGGACCAACCACAATAACCGAGCGACCCGAATAGTCGACGCGCTTACCGAGGAGGTTTTGGCGGAATCGACCCTGCTTACCTTTTAGCATATCGCTAATGCTTTTGAGCCGTCGTCGTCCACCTGTCGCATTGACCGCACGACCACCACGAGCCGCTGAATTGTCGATAAGACTGTCGACCGCTTCTTGAAGCATACGCATTTCATTACGTCGAATTACTTCTGGTGCGTTCAGGTCGATAAGTTTCTTGAGGCGGTTATTTCGATTGATGACACGTCGGTAGAGGTCATTGAGGTCACTCGTCGCAAATCGCCCACCGGTCAGTTGCACCATGGGTCGCAGATCGGGAGGGATCACCGGCAAGACTGTCAGGCATAGGCTGCTTGGCTTGATACCAGCCGCTTGCATACCCTCAAGTACCTTGAGACGCTTCAGTAGCTTCTTTTCACGCTGACCTTTGGCTCCAGCAACTTCCTCGCTGAGTTCAGCAATAAGTGCCGACAAATCAACTTCGTCAAGCAACGCTTTGAGCGCCGTGCCACCCATTCCAACAGTGACAAGCTCCTCGTATTCTTCAGGCAAATTGCGGAAATCTGTCTCGCCGATAAGCGCATGTCGAACAAGGCCCTCGAGCTGAGTCTTTTTTACAATATAGCTTGACTCTAGCTCTTCGAGTTCTCGTGACTGCTCCTCGGCTAGTTTCTTGACGTCGGCACCTTCAGCCGCAGCTTCTTTTTCAAAGCGCATCTTGATAGCTATCCGGCCAGCATCAGTTTCAGCTTCGAGATCAGCCAAGAATTGATCACGCTTCTCACTGTTGACTTCGAGGATAACATAGGTCGCAAAGTAAGCAATCCGCTCGAGATTGCGCACCGTGATGCCCAGTAGCAAGCTCATCGCGCTCGGTGTACCACGCATAAACCAAATATGTGCGACCGGTGCAGCCAGGTTGATGTGGCCCATTCGTTCACGTCGAACAATCGATTTAGTGACCAGTTCACCATTTTTGTCGACAGCAGCTTCACGTGAGCGAACCCCTTTGAGCTTATTGTCGTGTGGGTTGATATCCTTAACTGGTCCAAAGATTCGTTCGCAGAACAGTCCATCTCGCTCTGGCTTTTGTGTTCGGTAATTTATGGTTTCAGGCTTAGTGACCTCACCATAGCTCCATTTGAGAATGTCATCTGGACTTGCAACAGCCAAACGAACAGCATCAAAATCAGCGATACCTGTCGTAGCAACAACGCGCGACATGTTAGGCCTCCTCTCTATCTTGTTCAGTGGTTATTTCTTCATATAGTTCGTCGTATTCTTCATCGACGTCACTAATTTGACCTTCGTTATCAATATCACGCACGGTCACGCCATCGTCTTCATCTATCTCACCGAGTTCGTCTGATTCGTCGAGTACATATTCCTTGTCTTCCTCGATAACAGGTACGGTTTTATCCTCAGGACCGCTCTGTTCGATAACACTCTCTGCATCAAACTCTTCACCTTCATCGATGAGGTCAACCCTGAGACCAAGACCCTGCAATTCTTTCACCAACACGTTGAAGCTCTCGGGAAGTTTCGGACCGGTGATGACATCGTCTTTGATAATTGACTCGTAGGCTTTTGCACGACCATAGACGTCGTCAGATTTGATCGTTAGCATTTCCTGTAGAGTACTTGCGGCACCGTACGCCTCAAGCGCCCAGACCTCCATCTCACCAAAGCGCTGGCCACCATTTTGAGCTTTTCCGCCCAGTGGCTGCTGCGTCACCATGGTGTATGGACCGGTCGATCGAGCGTGAATCTTATCGCTGACCATGTGGTGCAATTTGATCATATGCATCACACCGACAGTTGAGCGCTCCTCGAATGCCTCACCTGAGCGTCCATCATAGAGCTGACTTTTACCGTCAGGTGCGAAACCGGCTTTCTTCAGTTCATCTTCGATAACAGTATTTGGAACCCCGTTAAATGGTGGTGTTGCTACACGATACCCAAGAGCTCGTGCCGCCATACCGAGGTGTGTCTCAAACAACTGGCCGAGGTTCATACGACTTGGCACGCCGAGTGGGTTCAAGACGATGTCAACAGCGGTTCCATCAGCGAGGAATGGCATATCCTCAACTGGCAAGATACGTGCCACCACGCCCTTGTTACCGTGACGTCCGGCGAGCTTGTCTCCCACGCTAATCTTGCGTAATTGAGCAACAAAAATCTGGATTTGCATCAAAACGCCAGCTTTGAGCTCATGGCCATTCTCGCGACTAAATATCTTGACGCCAACAACCTTGCCGCCGCCTGCGTTATTCATGCGTTGGCTTGTATCGCGAACATCTTTTGCTTTTTCACCAAAGATCGCGCGGAGCAACCGTTCCTCAGAGCTCAATTCTTGTTCGCCCTTCGGTGTGATTTTTCCGACTAACACGTCACCGGCCTTCACTTCACTCCCGATTTGAACAATACCGTTCTCATCAAGATGACGTAGACTCTCTTCACTCACATTTGGAATATCACGAGTAACAATCTCAGGACCAAGCTTTGTCTCGCGGACTTCTACGTTGTAATCCTTGATGTTGATGCTTGTCAGGGAATCATCCTCGACGAGGCTGCGGCTAATGACGACGGCGTCGTCCATGTTGTAACCACCCCATGGCATAAAGGCTACCAAAAGATCGCGACCGAGAGCTAACTCTCCATCGGCAATTGATGCACCCTCGATGAGAACATCACCTTTTTTAACCTTGTCACCGCGACTAACGCGTACTTTCTGATTGATACTTCGATCGTCGTTACTCTTTGCGAAGTGAATTGGTGCGTACTGCTTGGCACCGTCCTTGTAGGCAACTTCGACAACATCTGCGTCAGCACGAATAACCTCACCGGCAGCTTCTGCTACCACCAACTGTGATGAGTCACGCGCGACCGCACCCTCAATGCCTGTTCCTACAGTAGGAGCTTCAGGTGTTAGCAGGGGAACTGCCTGACGTTGCATGTTTGAGCCAGTCAAGCTTCGATCGATACGGTTCTTTTCGATAAATGGCACCAGCGCCGCGGTTGAACCCAAGATCTGCTTGTGGGCAGCATCCATAAATGTCACCTCAGACGCATCAACTTCACCTGGCTTCAAAAACTTACGCGCACTCACGCGCTCGTTGACAAACTTATTGTTGCTGTCCAACTCTGCGCCAGCGTCAGCGATGACTTCAGTAACTTCCTGACTTGCGTCAAGATACACCACTTCATCAGTTACCTTGCCGTTTTTGACACGGAGATATGGTGTTTCGATAAAGCCATACTCATTGACCCGCGCATAGGCAGCGAGGTTGAGCACTAGGCCGATATTAGCACCTTCTGGTGTTTCGACAGAACAGATACGACCATAGTGAGTCGGGTGGGCGTCGCGGACATCAAATCCAGCACGCTCACGACTTAGTCCACCAGGGCCCATACTGCTGAGGCGTCGTTTGTGACTCAATTCTGAGAGCGGATTCACCTCATCAAGAAGCTGAGAAAGCTGGCTCGATGCAAAAAACTCACGTACAGCAGCGACGACTGGTCGAGCGTTAATGAGCTGGCTTGGCGTGACAGTAGTGATATCGCTCATGCTCATGCGATCCATGGCATTTCGCTGCATACGAAGCATACCAACACGGAACTGACGCGCAACGAGCTCGCCGACCAATTTGATGCGGCGATTGCTGAGTGCGTCGATATCATCGCCGGCTTCTTGTGTATTATTCATCCGAATGAGCTCACGAATGATAGCGACGAGATCATCAAGCTGGAATACTCGATGTTCGGTCGTATTTGGTGTCGTGAGGCCAAGGCGTTGGTTCATCTTGTAACGACCAACGCGTGAGTAATCAAATCGTTTGAAGTCATAAAACATTCGCTCAATCATCTGGCGAGCGTTGTCAACTGTCGCCAAGTCACCTGGGCGAAGGCGTCGGTACACCTCGATCAATGCTTCATTGACACCATGAGCTGGGTCTTTTTCGAGGGTAGCATCGATATATTTGATATCTCCGGTATCGATATCTTTGAACAACTCTTTGATTTCATTCACTTTGCTATACCCAAGGGCGCGCAGTAGGGTTGTGACGGCGATTTTTCGGCGACGATCAATTTTGACATACAGCGCACCGTTGCTTGCGGTTTCGAATTCGAGCCATGCACCGCGACCAGGGATCAGCTTTGCACTATAGAGGTTTCGTGTTGCGCCACGCTCAGCCGTAAAGAACACGCCTGCGCTTCGGATCAACTGGCTCACGACGACGCGCTCTGTTCCATTGATAATAAAGGTACCGCGATCGGTCATCCAGGGATAATCACCGAGGTAGATTTCCTGCTCTTTGACTTCACCGGTAACTTTATTGGTGAGTTCGATCATAACATGCAATGGTGCATCAAAAGTCAGGTTATTTTCTTTTGCAAATGCTTCTTGGTTTTTTGGCTCCTGAAAGGCATACTGCTTGAATCGTAGTTCCAACTTTTGACCTGTATAGTCCTCGATCGGGTTGAGCTCTGCAAAGATTTCGCTGAGACCGGTTTCGACGAAATCTTTCCAAGACTCCTTTTGATGCGCGATAAGATTTGGTAGCGGCAACGCACTATCGTCTTTCGTGAAAAAAACGCGTTTGGCTGGAGCGGCCGCAGGCTTTGATTTTGCCATACATACTCCCTGATAGATGATGGTTAATATAATGTTATAGTGTTGTGTTATCGTCTGTGCTTTGGCGCCGAAGCTTTACTAAATGGGGATACGCATACCAAAACGCCACGCCACTGGCGCGGTACACAAAATTATCCCGCATTACACAATCTTCATTGTTTTGATTGTACTATAGCCGACATGCTCTTGTCAACAAACGATACTCTCCACTTATCCTGGTACATTTATTGTTTGGCGGCGAGGACGGTATCGATAAGGCCATAGCGCTTTGCATCCGTCGCACTCATCCAAAAATCTCGCTCCATGTCAGCCTTTACTTTGCTGAGTTTTTGGCCGGTATTCTCTGTCATGATGGCGGCCAATTTTTCTTTTAGCTCAACCGCCTCACGTAGCGTAATTTCTTGATCTGTTACTTTACCCTGCGTGCCGCTACTCGGCTGATGGATCATCACTCGCGCATTTGGCAATAGGTGCCGTTTTCCCTTTGCGCCACTGCTCAGCAACAGCGCTCCCATACTAGCTTGCAATCCGATACCATAAGTGGCAACATCTGGCTTGATATAGTTCATCGTGTCATAAATAGCCAGGCCATCGTACACACTCCCACCAGGGCTATTGATGTAGAGGTGAATATCCTTCTCCGGATCCTCGTTTGCAAGATGCAGTAGCTGGGCTACTACGACATTTGCAGTGTGCTCGTTGATTTCCTCACCGATAAAGATAATTCTATCCTCAAGCAGACGGGAATAAATATCATATCCGCGCTCACCATCACGGGTTTTTACAATCACATTTGGTACAAGATAGTTCTTAGTCATATTCTCTAGTGTATACAAAAACTAGCACTCATGCAAGTAGAGTGCTAGTTTTTCAATTATCGTTACCTCTCACCTATGCAATTGAGATAGGTTATGCAGAATCGCACACCTACTTGAGGACGAGAGATCCTAGGAGCGATGCAACTTCTGGCGTGAACTCATACGAAACACCCGCTTCTGACGCACCTTTTAACATCGCACCCGATGATTCAGCAACGGTAATCATATAAAGTGTATCGCCCCGCTGCACATAGATATTAGCACTATTCATCCCACTCCTTGCACGTACAAGCTTATACGAATATGGCTGTGTAGCGCTTCCTACTGACACTGCTCCAGTACCGGCCGCAACTTCTGTACCCTGGAGTGCATACCAATTGGCAATAGTATATTTCTTAAACGTTGCAGGCGTTCCGCCGTTAGGCTCAAAATATTCTTTTTGATAGACGGACACGCTGACATCAAACGGATTAGTTTCATTACCACGGCGTACCATTGCGACCCGATCGACCATTCCCTCGTATTTCACATCATTGAGCTCGACATCAGTCGGATAGGTAAATTCCATATAGGCATCAGAAAATACTTTCGTTGATGATGTCTTTGTCTTGTCTTGCTGCACGGGTGCAGTAGTATCTTTTTGAGATGTTGATACAGCTGCTGGCGTATTGACCTTAGAAGAACTATTCTTCCAAAAGTAATAACCGAGAGCTCCGACAATTAGTAACAGTACGAGAACAGCAACGATAACTATCGCACTGCCTTGTTCACTAATGCGACTCTTCATATGACCTCCTTTTTTACACTACATTAGGTATAATACAGCGCCGCGCAAAGCCAAACAAGGCCCGTCTAGCGATTCAGTTCAACCAATGCTGTAACCGTTTTTTCTGTGATCAAGCGATTAGCCACCTCGCGCTGAACTTCTGGTTCATCAAACCGCTTTGCCATATCGGGGTTATTGGCGTACTGGGTCCTAAACGAGTTGATACGCTCTGCTAACTCATCGCTCGATGCTTGAATCTTCTCTACCTTGCTCAGTTCGGCAAGTACGAGACCAGCCTTGACGCGATCGTCTGCGGCAGGACCAGCTTCCTTTTCCAGCCACTCATCCCGGTCTTTGAAGCCATTTGTCTCAAAGTACTGTTCCAGTGTCATACCGCGGTACATCAGGTTTTGCGTCATGTCTTGCTCAATCGAACGAATCTGATCCTCTCGGAGTACGGACGGCACCGCAACCTTACTCTTTTCGACCAACTGCTTCACGAGGCTATCTTTGAGTTTGTCGGTTGCTTCGCGCTCTTTTTGAGCAGTAATCTCAGCCTTGATATCTTTTTTGAGTTCGGCCACATCGGTAAAGGGTCCGACCTTGGCAGCGAACTCATCGGTAAGTTCCGGCACCACAATCTGATTGACTTTCTTTATAGTGACGCTGAAGATTACTTTTTTTCCTGCTAACTCTTTAGCGGGATACTTCTGAGGGAATGTCAGAGGAATATCTTTCGTTTCACCAGCTTTCGTGCCAATGAGCGCATCCTCAAATCCAGGAATAAACGAATTACTACCAAGCGTCAATGAATACTCCTGAGCGGTTCCGCCCTCAAATGCCTCTCCGTCTTTGGTGCCAACGTAGTCGATCACTACCTCATCACCAGAGACAGCGGCTGCAGAGGTTTCTTTTTTCTCTGAATACCCTTTTTGAATTCTCGTTACTACCTCGTCAATATCGGCTTTTGTCACCGTCACCGGTTCTTTGACTGCTTGTAATTTTTTGTAGTTACCGAGAGTTACTTTTGGCAAGACATCACCCTCTGCAGTAAACTCCAGCAGATCGCCGGGAACAAACTTTTTAATTTCGACCGCCGGACGTTCCAACGCCTGTATCTCATTATTGAGATATGCTTCCGCTACTGCTTTGGACAGGGCGTTATTGAGCGTCTCCTGCGAGAGTGCCGATTGGTCAACGTGTTTCGCGACCACATCAAGCGGCGCACGACCTTTGCGAAAACCTTGGACCTTAGTCGTTTTAGCGAGATGTTTGAGCGCAACCTGCTGGGCTGCTTCGAGTTCGGGCGCGCCGATGGAGATCGTCACCAGGACACGCGTATCTGAGAGATGTTTGACAGTCGTTTTCATAGTTTTTTATTATATCAGATCAAGCCAGATCACTGACGTCAAATTCATCTTCTTCGCTGGTTTTTTTGCGACGCCGATCCTTGACGGTAGAGACGACCCGCTCAAAGCTCAGTTTTTGCTCGTTACTTGTAGTGGTATCCTTCAGCGGATAGGTTTCTGACGCTAATTCTTCATCGCCGATAAACATGATGTACGGAATAGCCTTTTTGACGGCAGTCTTAAGCTGCTTATCGATCTTTCGACCGGTGAAATCAAGCTCAACATTGACTCCTTCAGTGCGAAATTCCTTTGCCAATTTGGCAGCACCACGCAAACTATCGCCGACAACTATCATATAAATATCGGTTGTGGAGAAAAATGTCGGCAATAACCCATGTGTTTCGAGGAAAAGCTGCGTCATCGTCAACCCAGGCGCAAACCCGACCGCACTGACTGGATCGGCGCCAAACAGGCTCACCAAACCATCATAGCGTCCCCCACCGAAGAGCGCTCGGTTGTTTTCGGGATGCGTGTCAAAAAACTCAAACACCGTGCCCGTATAGTAGTCAAGCCCTCTCATGAGAGTGATGTCAAACACGGCATTTTTTACCCCTGCGCGCTCAAGATGAGTGAAAAGCTCTTGGATTTCTTTGACGGCTTCGCTATCACGGATTGTTTCGGGAAGGTCGGCCATCGTCTTGGCAGCGAGAAGCTGTGCGATCTTTTGTAGTCCCGTCGGTGCTGCCTCTTGTCCAAAGATATCGATCGCTTGATCACGAAAAGCCTCCGACGCAATTTTACCCTTTCGGTCAAACAGTTTTATCATCAGTTGCGCCTGAATCGTATCGAGCCCCAGGTAGTGTGCCATCATAAAGTTGATCACTTGCCGGTTGTTGATGCGGATGGCAAACATGTCATCAGTAGCCCCAAATGCTTTCATGAGATCGTACCCCATCGAGATAATTTCTGCCTCGGGCAGCGCACCATCCATGCCGAAAATATCGCAGTTGAGTTGCCAAAACTCGCGCTCACGACCCCTCTGGGGGCGTTCGTAACGCATATACTGACCGATGTTGTACCATCGTGCCGGATAGGCTATCTCCTGGCGCCGCGCGGCGATCATACGACTGACACTCGGCGTCATCTCGGGTCGAATCGCTACTCGCCGTTCACCACGGTCAACAAACTGATAGGTTTGCTCATTGACAAGCTCCTGGCCGCTCTTGGCAGCATATACTTCGATCGGCTCGAGTAACGGTGCATCGTAGGCCTCATAGCCGTAACTTTTGACGATTCGCCGCCAGGTGCGAAAAATATAATTACGCACACGCATATCTTCGGGATACCAGTCCCGCGCGCCTTTGTACGATTCAGATGAGAGTGAGGCCATAATATCTGTTATTGTTTCATATTTCCCTGCATCACGCAAGGAAAAGCGGGTTAGTTCAACACGTGCTGTTGGAGCCAGGCATACATGGCGATCCCCGCTGCCACGCCGACGTTGATACTACGCGTACTACCAAACTGCTCAATCGCGACAGTTTGCTCAGCGTAGCTGCGGAGTTTCTCAGAGATGCCCGGGCCCTCTGCGCCAAATAGCAACACGCAGTCCTCGGGCAATAGTGCTTCGGATAGCAGAGACGCGTCTTCGCAGTTATCCACAGCAATCAGTCTTTTTTGCCTCTGCCGCATCGCCGCCACGAAGCTGTCGGCATCGGCATAGTAATGCACATGCAGGTACTTGTCGGTCATCATGGCACCGCGCTTATTCCACTGGCGGCTGCCGATGATGTGCACGTGCCGCACACCAAAGGCATTGGCACTGCGAACGATTGTTCCCATGTTGTAGTCACGTGACACATTATCGAGGGCGATTTCGAGTGAGATTGCGTCGGTATCGAGATCAGCCACGATCGCATCGATCGACTTGCCTTTGTAAGCATCGATGAGGTTACGGCTATCGTGAGGAGTTTCCATATCGTTTAGTATACAAAAAACACGCCGATTTCAGCGTGCTAACTATCGACTGGGGTTTTCCCCGAGAGACAGGTCTCACATACCATTTGCGCCAAAGCGCTAGGTACAATGATCCAGTGTCTCTCGGGTACTCATCCCTACGTTGTTGGGGTTCCGGCACAGCGCGGTGAGGCGCGGTGCCGGAACCGGGATGGAACTACTTATTAGGCCGGTCGACGGCCCGTTCCGCCCAGGCGAGGCCCGCACGAGCCGCGTCGACACCGGCCTGGAGCTGCTCTCCGCGGGCCTTGTCCGCCGCGGATAGGGCGTTGAAGGCGGCCTCGACGGCAGCGTCGAAGTTGTCGGGGCCGAGCTTCTTCAACTGGTCGATGACCTGGTGGGCGAACTTGCCGCCGAAGCCACCCACCTTGTGGATCGACCCACACTTGTGGGCGAGGTCGATGACCGCGGAAGCGCGGTCGGCGACGGCGGCCTGGCTGGCGGCGAGGATGTCGAATGCCATGGTGTTCCATCCTTTCTGGCCTTTTTCAAGGGCCAGGTTGTAGGGGGATGAAGGTCTAGGTCGTGAGTCGGTATTACTTCGATTCACGATCTCAACATGCATTATAGCATAAGCCTTAATTTTTGTCAATATGCCTGAGCGTTTGCCGTATGGTATAGTGGGATGAGATGCGGATGTGGCGGCTGCGTGAAACGTAATTAATTGTAGACGCGCTGCGCGTTGTATAATGCGTAGGTAGTATCCCGGTACATACTAGTTTAGTTTATCTATGCGGATATGGCGGAATTGGTAGACGCGCTAGCTTCAGGTGCTAGTGTACGCAAGTACGTGGAGGTTCAAGTCCTCTTATCCGCACCAGAAATATAGCCTAGCCTCGTGCTGGGCTATATTCTTGGCATGTATTAGTGCTTGAAACTCCACGTCGTGGAGGTGAGAACTGCCAGTGGCAGTTCGGAAGCGAACTTTCCGACAAAAGCGACGCTTTTGATCGTGAAATTCGGGGGTCGCGGAACGTGACCAAGTCCTCTTATCATTGGTGGAGTATTAGTGTAAACTGCGTTACGTTGCTTTCTCTTTGGCTGCGCGCATTGTCGCCCCGGCCAATCCATACACGTTTGTCGCACTATGGTCGGCATAGGCACCAGTCAAACGTATTGGAACATAGTGCGCAGCTAGCTCTGCGTCTTTCTCGATGGAGGTACGTATCTTGAGATTTGCTTCATCTGGAGAGATGGTTCCAGTGTGTGTCCATACGTGAGCAACGCCCGCTCCTTTGCCGAGAGCATGGCGAATATCATACTCAAGTCGCATTCGGCGCATCAAACCCACTATCGCTAAGTTATCTGGTCGCGCAGACCCCATTCCATATAGTATTATCCCGCCTAAAGTGAGCGAGGAAAGATGCGCCTCTACCAAGGGAGATGGGGTGGTACCCCGTCGATTGAGCGAGATATTTTTTGCGAGTTGTTTGCCATCCGTCATGGAGGTCCTAATAAGTTCGTAATGGCTCCGATCTACTACGGTAGGAGACTCAAATACCACCATGCTATGAAGAGCCGTATCGGGGTGGGACGCATATGCACCAACGACAGCAGCACCCTGTGATGGTCCAAACGCCATCACTTTTCCAGCTTCGCCTATCTCTATACGTGCCCGATCAATAAGTGGTGAGGCATCACCATGGCTGATACGCGTACGCTCGTTGCCAGATAGGTTCACATTGTCTTCCGTGCGCGTTGTATTTGGTTGGTATATAAGTTTTGCCGATGGATTCACTATCGCCCGTATCACACGAGCTCTTGCTACAGGAGGAGTAGCTATGCCATTTGCATATTCGGCAGGCACCCAGAGAACGCTACCATCCCATTCTTTTGGTGTATCGACAACAAGCCGAAAAGCTCTCCCCGCTAACTCTCTACTAACGGTATGCGAATTAACCCACTCTCCCTGATCCGAAAGAGGTTGCTCAACAATAGAGGCTATGATCTCATCATCCTCACCAGATACAAATGCTTTACCTTCAGGATACAGGTCGGTCCAGGTCATTATGGATCAAGAATACCACATCACAGGAGAAGTGCCAGTCACGTGACTAATCATAAACTGCTTATGACCGCTATTCACCCGGAACCCAGAGTTTCCCGCCGCGACGTAGTGAAGGAAGTGAAAGATGATCGAAGGTGTCTTCGTACACGGTTACTCCCGCCTCTCGCATAAGTTCGTCACCAAATCTGATACTTTCACCCCAGTGATCATCGCCATACACGACAGGAAACCGCACGACGTGTCGTATCCCAGACTCTATAATCATACGATCACACTCTGTACATCCTACCCACGGACTAACAAGGCAGGCGCGCCAAGTAGCTCGGCCCAATCGCGCTGCTTGGGCGATCGCTCGGCGCTCGGCGTGCTCATAAAAACGCAACTTTGTCTCGCGATCAGTGCGACGTGGCTTAGTATCCTTGACGCCACGCGGCGTTCCGTTGAATCCGACACCGATTATGTCGCCAGTTTGGCCGAGAATAACTGCACCCGTCTGCGATGAAGGGTCTTTGCTCTGAAGTGCAACCTTAAAAGCAGCGATCATTGCGATATCAATAACATCCGGCGATTGGCCCGTTTGTGCAAATTCGGCACGTGTCAACATAGTGTCTCTGTTTCCTCTTTAAGCTACGCTGAGTATACACCGATTTACGGTAATCTCAAGCATAAGAAATGTAGTTATATCCCAAATCGACCAAGTTGCCCGGCGTCATGATGATCGCGCAATAATTCGGCGAGATGTTTGACATCGTTGGCAGCCTTTACCCCGGGGTTGAGGATACCATGCGGATCAAAAACGTTCTTGATATCCTGATAGAGTTTTACCTGTGTTTCATCAAGCTGGGCATAGACGAACTTGCCCTTTAGTCTCCCCTCACCGCCCTCACTAATCATCGTCCCGCCACATGATGTGACGAGTGAGGTTAGTTCATCGAGCAGTTTAAAAATAAGTTGTTTGTCACTGACCTTGTGAAGTGACACAGAGGGATACACAGTGTAAGTACCGCTATAGGCATGTCCTGCAAGCGGGAGCGAAGTGTGGAGCTTGTCGGCAAGCTCGCTCAAATGCCCACAAAACTCTTCAAACCTCTCGCCGGGAATATGGAAGCCACCGTAAAGTCCTGGCGAGGCGGTCTCGACCGTGTCGGGGAAGGACGTGTAATACGCAACATCCAGCGCTGCCATGAGGTCGCCTGCAGCATTACCATTGGCAGTGGTCACTGCGACGTTCGCCTTTCCTACCAACTTTGCCACTTTTTTAAGCTGTTTTTCTCGATGACGTTCGTTGAAATCGTCAAATCCTAGCAGTATTACCGATTCGCCAGGTGTCTTTGCGACTGCTTCTGCATAAAACTGAAAAACATGTCCCCTATCGGCCGCGGCATCAAAAAGTGCTGCATCGAAATACTCGATAAATGCTGGCTGTAGTTTGCACAGCGCATCAAGCGCATCCCTGGCGTCATTGGCTGACTGATAGACCAGAGCTGCTACGCCAAAATGCAGGCTGCGGAACTCTGCGCGCATGATCATCTCAGTGATGATGCCTAACGTACCCTGAGAACCAACAAAGAGTGGTGTCAAGTCAAATGAGCCGTCCTTTTGTTTGACATCGGCTATCGCGTTGTACCCCGTCGCGTCATCGGCGCGAAGTGAGTCTAGCAACTCACCATTTTCCTCTATCAGGCCATCAATTCCACGGTAAATGTCGCCTTCCATGCCCTGGAGACCTTTGCGTCGATTGAGCTCGCGCTTGCTAATACGGCCTGTCTGAATCACGTCACCATTGGCCAGTACCACCTCAAGCTGATCGATAGCTTTGTCGATAGTACCGTATTTGCCCGACAGCGGCCCTGCCACCCCGCTAGCAACTGCCCCTCCGATCGTCCCTATGCCAATCGAACCAAAGAGTGGCATGAGTGCCGTCCCATGCAGAGAAAGTGCCTGTGATACACCATGGACGGTAGCACCAGGCTGAAGTCGCAGCAGTTTTTGCTTGGCATCATACTCAAATAGTTGATTCATATGCGCCATCGTGACGAGCGAGATACCTTTGCCGATAGCTGCTCCAGTGGGGTCTGTACCGGCACCGCGCACGGTGATCGGCATGACATGGCCTTTTTCGGCAAGTTGCCATGCAAAGCGCGTTACTTTGCGCACATCGTTGGTTGTCCTCGGATAGATGACGAGCTCAGGTTTTATGGAAAGCACTCCACCATCTGTACTCACCGCTTGGCAAACATCACTCCGTGCTGATACCTCACCGCTGATATGCCCGCGTAGGTAAGTCGCAACTTTACTCATGGATTTCCCCCATTAGACTCTTTAGGCACAGTATAGCATAACGGGGATGGCTCGCCAATCGTGCTTTTGGTTAACCTAACAAATCTGCGTCTGGACTAGACACTCGAGACAGCGAATAAACCCGCTATGCTATACTGGTGATGTAACATGCGGATGTGGTGAAATTGGTATACACGTATGCCTTAGGTGAGAGCCGCCAGTGGCGGGTCGCAAGGGAGTCCACTCTTGAAAGCTGTGCTTTCAAAGATGTGGCGACGGGGTTGCGGAACGTGACCATATGCTAGGCCATATGCTCCTCGTAGTACATTGCGATATAATGTCCTTACAAATTATGCGGATGTGGTGAAATTGGTATACACGTATGCCTTAGGAGCGTAAATACCAGAACATTAACAACATGATACTGTCAATAGCTACTAACCCTGTTAATAACGCCACACAGAGCCTCTAAACGGGCTTACACGGCAACTGTCAGGCGAGTATAAACCCTTGGTTTTACCTATATACACCTAGGTGTCGGAGGAGGCGCTAAGAGGAGGCGGTACTGGAGTCAGCTTTATAGCAATAGTACGACTACCTACGACAGAACACATGAACAATAGCAACTACAGCAACACAAACTTAGTGCCTGAATTTGTCCCAAAAGCCCATAGATGTTACATCAGGTTTTTGGTACAATACAAGTAGTAAGTTCACTCACAAACAAGATACATATTCTACAATATGCGGATGTGGTGGAATTGGTAGACACGCTAGCCTTACAGGCACCCGCGGTCGTAAAGGTAACGCTCACCGGCAAGCGCGACGAAGTCGATAAATATATGAATGCCATTCGTTCAGGTGTGCGCATCCAGATACCTCCGGAATTTGTAAAGGATTTTAAATTTAAGGTTGGCGAAAAAGTGTTTATGGATGGCGCAAATGAAAAAGCGACTCTATATGTCGCTCCCGTACCGGATAATGAGCCTCGAATTCTCGTACTTCGCTCCAAGAAAGAACCAGACGTGTCAATTCTTTCAACACTCAAACTGGTGGACAAGACCCTAGACGAAGTGGTGATGAATAACTATGCAGCGAAGGAGCCCATCGATGTCGAGGCACGCTTCACGCCCGAAGGTCAGCTGAAATTAAACTACAAGTTTCAACTTAACCGCTGCCGTGATGCCGTGATTGCCTATCGATACGCCCGAATATTCAATGCTATTCAGCAAGATACTGTAGAGTTGCTTTTAGACGATATGGGTATTGAACGTAAGCTTATGGATATACCTAAGCGCGGAGGTGAGTCATTGAGCGAAGGCTACGAGCGCGCACTCCGCGACATGGCGCGTATCCAAAATTTCTTCAAAGTACGATTACCGAACCCTCTCGGTGAACACCGAGAACTTAAAAAGAATGACTACTGGAGCATACAGACTTTGGTCAAGATTATTGATGAAGGTATGGCCGACATTAAAGTCACTAATCTTTCATTTGTACTATTGCGCGATGATATAGACAAGTTACGCGAGGAGACGGATGGCGAAAGTGCGATGGCGCTTGCCGGCGATCCTAAGTTGAACATGCTCTCCATCCTTGGTGTTACTGATTTCCCGAACATAGAACTCATTCTACCAAGGACAAAAGTCGAGGTTACGGATCTTGGTGATGGAACCGCAAAGCTTGACGTATCTGTACTAGAAAAGCCTTTTTTAAGATATCGCGAAGATAAGATTAATACCCCTGAGGCGTCATGGAGCTAAAGCGCGAGCCATCCGAGCAAGCTCGAATGGGACTTCGACTTTTCGTTTCGAAAAATCGAAGTAGTGTTATAGCAGAGAGATATCGATGACCGACGACGAGTCCAGAGCAATACTTGCTGAACTTGAGTCAATCGCAAAAACTCCGGGATTCATATACGTCCTAAGTCGAATTACCAGGTTGGATATGTTCTATGCCGCCAGTGAAGCTGCGGATGTGGATTGGCGCAGTAGACTCTTAAGTAATGAGCTCGATCTCCTGACGGGATATATGATTAAAGATTCCTTGAATCTTGAAGTTAAACCTACGCAAAAAGAAACAGGCGAGAGAATCGCAAAGATTAAAGATTTACTAGAAAATCTTCACTCCGTACAGAGTAAAAAATTCATTCAAGATCTTCCGACGAGCCTCGAATCGTTGCGAGAAATGAAAGAGAAAGACGACGAATCTTTAACTAAAAAGATTTTCGGTATGGGCAAGAATATGGTCGAGCCAATATTCTACGGCGATTCCGGAGCGTACGATTTTCAGTATCTCAACCTCGCACCATTACTATATTCTCAAGATACAGAATGGCTTGCGAATAATGGCCACGATTTGGATCTCTATGCTCTTTACTCGTTTGCACTGAAACATTTGATTATGCTTAAGGCCTCTAATCCAGATAATGATTCTTACAATGCAGATAAGATTTTGGAGGTTTTCTCTTTTGATGCGAAGGAGTTGAGCAAGTTTGCCAAGAAAGCCACAAAGGATGCTCGAGTTACTAAGGAGAGCACTCAGAAGTTCATAGACACCTTTAAGAGCATACCCGGAACTGTTAACGAGGGATTCGCTATCCCGAGCGATCGCAATAATTTGAACGCCTTTCCAATCATTGAGTTACCGAGCGGAAGATGTTACCTCAACAGCACTTTTAATTTGTCTGAGTCGGTATATAACTTGCCGTGGATATGGATGTTGCATGACAACAAATACAGGACAACCGCTGAGAAAAACCGAGGCCTCAATGTCGAAGCACTCGCTCACGGGTTACTCTGGCGATCATTTGGAGATAATGTATATCATTCAGTAAAGGTTAAGAGGGGCTCTACCGTCCTAACTGATATAGATGGATTGGCCGTCATCGGCAACAAGGCAATTATCTTCCAAGAAAAGAGTAAGTGGCTTACTGACCTATCTAAGTCTGGTGACGAGACGAGTTTACGCAGTGATTTTCAGAAAGCGATTCAGGATGCCTACGATCAAGGAATAGTAAGCAGGCAGGCTATCCTCAATCAGGAAGGCATAATATTTGAGCTAGTAGATGGCACGGTGATTAGTCCGGGTGAAACAATAGATGAGGCATACATTATCTGCGTAACGGCAAGCGTATACCCAGCACAGCTGATACAGAGTATGCAATATCTCAAGAAACAGGATCATGACCCCGCTCCAATAGCTATCAGCCTTCTTGACCTCGATATCATTACATATTATCTCCAAGATCCGTATGACTTCCTGTACTACGTGCAGCAGCGCGTATTGCTGAACGATAAAATACATGCCGAGAGTGAAATAGCGTTGCTTGGCTATCATCTAAAATACCGGCTATACATCAATCAGAGCGAAGCAAGTATGATGTATCTCGATTCGACATATGGCCAACTAGTCGATGCTGATATCATGCACCGTGCGGGTTATGCCGATGAACCAAAAGAAAAGGATAGACTACGGATGCGACTCGATAACGAGCTGTATAACAAGATCATTAGTGAGCTTAAAACGATTGATGAGCCGCGTATCACAGATGTAATTTTATTCTTGGCGGGATTATCCGAGGATACTATTGATGAGTTTATGAAGCTAATCCAACGAGCGGTCGATAGCGTTCTCGATGGCAGTAAGGAGCAAAATGATTTCAGTGCCTCTATAGACAATGATTATGGTGGCTTTACCTTTGTGGTCGCTAAAGATGAAGAGCGAATGGCTAGCGCGATGAACATTCTGGCCAATAAGAATAAATATCTCCACAAGCAAGATCGCTGGATTGCATTAGGTGCAAATATCAGTGGAGGAAGGCTAATATCAGGCGTTCAGTATCTCGATGGCAAGTGGGGGCAGAACGACGAGATGGATAGGATGTTGGAGCTCGCGGAGAGGCGCAAAAAGAGTCAAAATCACCATAATATCTCAAAGCCAAAGCGCACTAAAAAGCGTGCCAAGCGCAAAAGAAGATCCAGCAAACGCAAGAAAAAATAAAGAAGACTCCGGTTCTCTCGCAAGCGTTAGAACACGAATCTTCTGTTTTGATTCTATCAGACTAAAGCCTTAGGACGTAATATCTGGCAAATCTTTAAGCTTCTTGCCGTTAAACTGCCAGTAGTTAGCACCCTGGTACGCTCCACTGCTGTTTAATTGGCCTTTGTCTTCAAATATCTTGTATGTCAATGGCGATAGCTTCCAATTTTGGTCGCCGTATTCAAACTCACGTTCACCAACAACAGTTGCGATGATTGTATTGTCGGGAATAAATCGAATTTCGTCGCCGTTTTGTAGGCCTTTTGCACCACAATCATAAGTTATTACTCTGTTTGGTTTTCCTCTGGCCGCGTAATATTGTCGAGCATTGGTAAAATACGGCCAATAGCAAGTGCGGCAATGGTCAAGGAACCTATGACTATTCCGAGATATAGCGGCGTTAATGTCGGCTTCAAACTACTTGATATCGCAGAGGTAAACGCCCAGCCTACCCATACACCAAGACCACAGGCTAGTAGAGACACGCCTACTAGTGGGATGAGCGATTCTATCATGACCGTTTGTTTCATTTGTGCGGTCGTCATGCCGCCAAGTCGTAGCGTAACGAATGATCGCCTACGCTCTAGTAAGCCCCCGATCGTTGCAATAATCAAGCTGGCAATTGCTACGAATAGAGTAACCCCCATACCTGCATAGGCGAGATTAGCCAATTCAGAGATCAGAGGGCTGATGATTGGCATTTGTGCATATGTGCCGCTGATGACCCATGTTGCCGTGTTTACGCCAAGTGCACTCACGATAAAACTACGGAGTTGGTCTAGACGGCTATTGTTGTCAAGGCGAACCAACAATGCGGGGTTTGATTTTGTGATAGAATCAGGGTCGGCATATTCCTTATCGACCAATTGTTGACGGATTCCATTGGGTGATACGTCAAACCATTTATTACCGTCAGCGGGGCTTTTATCAAAATTTACACCAACATAGGTAGTATTTAGCGGGCATGTTATGGCTGTGTAAATATGGGCAGTTTGACAGTGCATAATAAAGACCGCATCTGCGACGTTGCCTTCTATTTTCTTAGCATCTTTGACATACGATAGCTCCTGTATCTCTAACGTAAGCTTAGTTGATAAAACGTCACTTGAGATCAGAACAGTTCCATCTTTAAGCTGAGAGTATCCATTATTTGCGACTGCGTTTGCACTCAGTCCAGCCACACCGCTAATTCCAGTTAAATAGACGCTACCTGCGAATAATGCCAATACTACGCCGCTGACACTTCGAAAAATTCGACGAGATTGCATAGCGATACGCTTTGAGGCGAGTATCGTAACGGCGCTGTTTGTGCGGCGTGCGACAAGCCTTGAGATACTATTTGTCAGCCACGGGCCAGCCAGCAGCAGCCCAAACATAAGGCTCATAACACCAGCAATGAGCAGTAGTAGCGGCTCGGTGTTGTCTGCATTGTCTCGAAGCCAGCGTGCACCACTTGGTAGCGATAGCCAAATGAACATCGCCAAGCCAGGGATAAGTAGCAAAAGACGCCATGCGCGCGGGCGCTTACTTATCCCAGCCGAACGCATTACTCCTAGTGGTGAAACCTGTACGTGGCGCATACCCCACCAATTGGCCATTAAGCAAAATAGCAATGTGACTGTGACGGCGGACACATAGTACTGCGGTGGCACGGTAAGATCGCTTTGCCAAAGTCTCATACCAGCAAGCTCAAATTGGCCCAATAGCGGTAACGCAGCAACGTACGCCAGTGAGCCAACGATTACGCCAACCAGCGCAGCGGTTAGTGATTCGACAGTTATAATACGTGTCACTTGCTTCCGAGTTGCGCCAACCAACCGGAGTGCGGCGTATCGCTTCTCACGTTGTGCCGAGCCAAGTTGGGTTGCAATGGAGATAAATGTAACGATAGGAATAAGCAACATGCTTGCACCAAAAAGCAGTACGATACCAACTATGCCGCTATAGGGAGTAGTATCCATATCGCTTGAGAGTCTGTAAACGCTAACAGCACGCTCATCGCTCGCATCCTGCTCACCTATGCCACGGATAGCTTCGAGCGCATCTGGCGATGCTGAAAAGGCTTCTGGTATGACACCGATTTGTCTCGTTCCGAATCGCTTGCCGATAGCATCTTCTGGGTTATCTTGGATTATTTTATACAAGCCCTCTGATACGTAGTATTCACCTTCTTTCGGTGTTGGCAGCCCACTGAACTCCGGCGAAGTGACATCGCTGGCATGTAGCGAAATGGTTGTAATATCTTTGTTCTGCCATTTCAACAAGTTACCGTCACCAGTTCCTACCATTGCTTTTAGCGGAGCAATGCCTTCAATCGGTGTTTGATTCGTCCTGTTTGAAAATAAGGCAAATTGCCACGATGTATGCCGGGGTTGTGCTTGTATGGCATTTATGCCAGCTATAAAAACTAATATCATAAGCATACCTAGCGCAACTGCTGCGGCAGTCAAGCCAAGACGGTTCCAATTACTCTTGCCGGAGCGGGTGAGAAAAAGCCAACCAAGCCGCATATTACTTTTCTCCTACGACTTGGCCATCACGCACTATAATTTCACGGTCGGCATAGGCGGCAATGCTTGGCTCGTGTGTCACAATGATAACAGTTGTACCGTTGTCTTTGGCAGTTTTGATGAATAGCTCCATAATGTGTTCAGAATTGAGGCTGTCTAGCGAGCCGGTCGGCTCATCTGCGAAAAGAATCTTTGGCCGTAACACCATCGCACGAGCGATTGCCACGCGCTGGGCTTGGCCACCAGATATTTCGCTCGGGGTGCTTTCGTACTTGTCCATGAGCCCAACTTCATTGAGCCACTTTTTTGCTTCTTCATAGGCTTTATTGCGATTTACGCCGTTAAGTAAAAGGGGTAGTGCGACATTATCTAAAGCAGTGAGTTCTGGTACAAGCTGGCTAAATTGGAACACAAACCCGAAGGCAGTACGGCGCAAGATACTGCGTTTGTTGTCGTTAAATTTTGCAATGTCGTGGTTGTCAAAACTAATTTCACCGCTATCTACGGGAATAATTGCCCCGAGACTGTGCAGCAACGTCGATTTACCAGAACCGCTCGGGCCCATGATTGCCAACACTTCACCCTGCTTTACGTCAAGCGATACACCGTGAAGTATCTCTGTCGCACCGTATGATTTTTTGATATTTTTTGCGCTAATAATATTTATTGGCATAGTTCCTCCTTTAGGTTAGTTAGCCTTGAGCTAGTTAGGTCGATCCACCTAAGATCGGCTTCAATATGAAAGATTGCGTGGTCGATTAAGAGTCTGGATGCCATCGTCGCCTCGCGGCGCGATTTAGTCAGTTCGCGCATACGTTCTATGTGCGCATGGCGCTGATTATCTAAATATGGCGCAGCGTCGCCTCTCTCCATGATAGCAAGCACGGTTTTCATGTAGAGCGTAGCCCTCAGCTGTGCCGACGGTGCTTCGGGTGTTTCGAGCCAGAGGCGCAAAGCTTGCTCTCCGTGCGGCGTAATGGCATACTTAACGCGCTCTGGCCCGCTGCTTGATTCTGAGTCAGCGACCTCCTCAACCTTTTTGTCTCGTTTCAACCGCGATAGTGTCGAGTAAATTTGACCGGTTAAAATGACTTTATCACTACCGAAGAGTTTGTCATAAATCCTCTTGAGTTCGTATCCGTAGCTGGGTGCTTCATTAAGTATACCGAGTAATGCATATTGTGCGTTCATGATCCCACTATACACCGAGTGTATAGTTTTAGCAATTCTTGAGAGTTGAACTGATATAGTTTTCACTTCACGTACTGTCCATTATACGTACCGAGCAAACCCGTCAAGGTCGTTCGTCCCGCTGGTAAACGTCAAGGGGCGTTCCACCTTGACAGATTTGCCATGCGGCACCGTGTTTTAACTCCGTTACGTAAAGACCTCATATATTAAGTCAACACATTAATCCCAAAAACTGAGGTCGTAATTTTTCTCGGTGATCCATACCGCTCTCGCAATAGTAAGGAGCTTCCGCGCAACAACGCAGTTAGCAACCGTGTACCGCTTACCCTCAGCTCTTTTCTTGTCATACAGCGCCTGGAAGTATGGGTCGTGTTGCCTGGCTATGTTAGCGGCTATGAATATGCTCCGTCTAAGATAGCTGGAACCGCGTTTCGTTAACCGCCCCGTGCTGTTTAAACTTTTGCCGCTTTGCTTAATACGAGGGTCAAGTCCAGCATAGGCAATAATAGACTTGGTAGTAGTAAAACGTCGCATGTCTTGTATCTCACCAATAATACTGGCAGCCACATACGGTCCGATGCCCGGTATAGTTTGAAGCCGGCGAAAAACTACACCATCCGCCGAGGCTGCTAAGTCTTTGTAGAGCAGCGCCCTTGCTTCTTTAATGGCCACCTGGACACCGTCAAGTACTTCTCTAAGCTCATCGCTCATTGTATCGTCAACAAGCGCGCTGAAGTGGTTTTTGTATTGCCGGAACGAGCTGTTCAGCACAGATAGCCGTTGGCAGCCACGACCATAATACTTGGTGGTTTTGTACGGATCGGGTGTATATGGCCTACCTTCGCCACGCAGTCCTAGTCGGGCGATCATGAGAGCGTCGGTTCGATCGGTTTTCTTCCCTCGTACCGATGCTCTAATCTGCTGTTTCGTAATGAGCGGATTGTAGACGCGACACACCATACCAAGCTCAAAACACGCATCGGCAAACACCAGATGGTAGCATCCAGTAGCTTCAACCACACAGACAAATTCATCGTCGGGATATGCGGATGAAAGGACTTGAACCTTCACGCCCGAGGGCATATGCTCCTAAGAACCAGGATCGGAACAATGGCGTCTACTAAAGACAAGAAAAAGCTCGATCACTCGAGCCTCCTCCCATGCGTCTCCACCACAAGACGCTTATTCTATTCTAACGCACTATTCACTATGCTATTTACTCTCCTCAAGTGCCTGGTCTAATAGGGCAGAAAATGCCTCAGGCGTATTGGCAGGATTATCGATCTTCTTGCCGTTGAGCGCGAAGGTAGGTGTGCCAGTGCCACCAAGACGTGTCACTTCATCAAGATCGGCGTTGATCGTCGCCGTGGTTTTCTTATCCGTGATGTCAGCTTTGAACTGCTCCATGTCGAGATTCAACTCTTTGGCATATGAATCAAAGTATTCCTGCGCGTTTTGTGATCTCTCCCATGTCTTTTGTCCTTCAAAGATCTTATCGTGCATCTCAAAGAACTTGCCTTGCTTCGCAGCTGCTTCTGCATTTGCTGCACTCATGCGAGCGAATTGGTGTGCATTTGAAATTGGGAAGTATTTGATCTGAAACTTTACTCGATCTTTATACTTTTCTTTTATCTCTTTCACTGTTGGGTAGAAAGCGTAGCAAGCCTCGCACTGAAAATCGACATACTCGGTGAGCGTAACTTTACTATCGAGCTTACCGTATAAATTATTCGACCCATCACTAGTCACTTCTGGTGGGGCAGTTATTTTCGCATACGCCACCAAACCAATAAATACGGTAGCTATTACGCCTAATACTAGATATAGCTTATTATTCATTTCATCCTTCCTTTAGGGCTATTTTGATTTATCCGCCGCATGAACTGTCTGATAACGGTTCAAGGTTATTGAATCGAGCCTTTATCTGCTCGTCGCTGGGTGCGTCTTTCTGGACGAATATTACGACGTTGCCAAGGAGGTTGTTGATACGGGTTAATTTTTCCTCCTCACTCTCACTCCCATCATCACCGTCACTGTCGGTTGGGGTGCCATGAGCATAAGCAGTCGGAAATAGCATATCTAACACGCTAGCTTGCTCGCCACCGTTTTTGTTGATCTCATGAGCTGGAGAATTACTCGTTACACCGAAGAATTCCTCGAGGTCTTGGCTCTTCCATTCATTGAAATCTCGCGTCTTGTAACCTTTCTCATCTCCTGTATAGACATAGAATTTAGCATCGTCTGGTACTTGCGGTAGGTAGTCGCCGTGCGTCTTTACTTTCTGGATATTACTTAGGTCATCGAGATTGTACCCCAACGTATCACGCTCACCACCTATGTAGTTCCAGCCGTAATATTTCATCACCAGACCGCCTGTCATGCCTTCCCAGTGAATATGCGTGAACTGATCCTTGTTGTCATGAACGTGAATTGGCTGTTCTGGTAAGTCGTCACTACACTGATCTTTGTTGTAAGCTTGCTGATACTTACTTTCAGCAAAGTTCTCGGCCTTGCCATTAACGAGGATCTGCATACGGAAGTGGTAGTGCTCTGGCTTTGCATTACGGATTACCGATGGCGTACTGGCGTACACGTAACCGCCGTACGCCACCGCCAGTCCGACCACACCGACCGACAGCACAATCGCTACCTTTAGTGCCAATCGTACCTTGGGCGATCCTCGCTTCTGTGGAGGTTTTACTGCTGTATCTTGGGTATCTTCTATCATTCTTGTCACTCCTTAAGGTTTCACTAGTAAGAGGTATGCCCACACTGCCACGGCTATAACTATGAGGCCGATAATCAGGGCGCGACCGATTTTCTTCTTCATCCTTACTAATACCCCCAGTCTTTCTGCCACTGTTGCATTTGCTGAATTTCCTTGGTCTGCTCCGAAACAACAGCTTTCGTGAGGTCTTTCAGCTCTTGGTGTTGAGCGTTCTTTTCACCGGGTGCTGCCATATCTATGGCCGACTGGTGATGGACGATCATCTGCTCCATAAATACCTTATCGAACGCATCCCCAGTTTTTCCCTCAAGAGCTGCGTTCATGCCAGCCATTTCATCCATCATGCCCATGGCACTATGATCCATCATGTCGTGACTATCTGTCGATGGATAGCCCCAGTCTTGCTGCCACTTGGTCATTTGGGTTATTTCACGCGCCTGGGCTGATATGATGTCACGCGCCATGTCTTTTAATTCTTGGTGCTGTGCGTTGGTGAGTGCCATCTCTGCCATATCGACCGCACCTTGATGATGGCCAATCATATCGGCAATGAAGGCTCGGTCGTACTCGTCTCCAGTCATGGCAGCGTACTGCTTGTATACATCAGACGAGGTGTCAATTTGCGTCGTTTCTGGCGACTGACGTACTGCAACGCTTGGAAAAAGCTGCTCCCGAAACGCATAGGTCACTAGAGCGACCACGGCCACGAATGCAATGAGTATGCCGATAACTATTCGTTTATTCTTACTATTCATATCGTTCCTCCAATTTCAAAGTATTAATTTCGTGTCCAGTAACTGATACCGTTTGGTTTTTCGCCAGTCGGTACTTTTGCCAGTTCTTTGCCTGACTCGTTATCGACAACCGAAACGTCATTGCTCACCATGTTAGTAACAAAGCTAAATTTCCCGTCAGGGGACACCACTACGCCATGCGGAGCTGTACCAACCTCAACTGTTTGAACCACGCTACGATTTTGTAGATCGATCTTATGTAGCTTGTTGCCGTCTGGTTGTCCAAACTCATAGCCTTGATCGGCCACATAGACATAGCGTGAATCGGGGGTTGGATAGACCTGCAAAGGACCTTTGGCATCTTCAGGCAAAACAGCATACTGTACGGATTTATCCTGAGTGTCGTATATAGCCACGCTTTTACTGTCAAAGACTGAAGCTGCGACGTAGCGACCATCAGGAGTGACCGCGGTTTGCACAGCTTGGCCATTGAGCGGGATGTAGTCAAATGACAGGGACTGGATATCAAGCTGGCCGATACTCTTACCACTCATCATGGCTACATAGGCAGTATTGCCGTCAGGTGAGATGCGCAGTCCATGCGGACCAGCTCCTGTCGTCGCTTGGGCTTTTCCGACGATACTATAGCTAGTCGTATCGACCTTGTATACTTCGTTTGTCTCTTGGGCGACCGTTAAAGCGTAGCGACTATCTGGTGTCAGTACGACGTGCGCCAGGTGCATACCAGCACCGATATCGATCCGTTGGACGATTTCATCGTTGAGCGGATTGATCACTACTAGTTGGTCTGCCGGGGTGCTTTCTTCTGCCCCGTGTCCACTATCGCCATGATCGTCAGAGCCGTGCTCTTCGCCAGACATGACGTTTGCCGTTACCCATACGCTTTTGCCGTCAGGGGCAACCTGGACGTTATGCGCCATATACATTGATCCTGATGTATCATTTTCCGGTGCTATACTAATCTTCTTTATTACCGCACGAGTTGAGGTATCGATCACGTCAACGCTGCCGCCATTTTCGGTTGCCACGTAGACCTTATCTGACGTAGTTGCCTCAGTTGCAGCAGGGGTTGATTGTTGCTTTGGGTACAAAGCCACCACAGCTGCAGTAGCTATCACTAGTATCGTGGCAATGATGCCAATTATGATCTTTTTATTCACAGACACTCCTAAAAGTTAGTTATTTATCAAAATACAGACAAATAACCACTCTCAAGTGCGAAAGACAGTCAGCAATATGTAGGCCGGTAAGCCCGGGGGTGGCTCATATGCGAGTGCAATCTTGGATCGTTGTTCATGCTCCTTCTGGAGCGTTGTTATGACGGATGGCTGATCTAAGAGGTAGAATGGCTGACGGTCTTTATCGTCGTCGTCCTCACTAATCTCATCAATAAACTCATCTTTATAAGGCGTAGCTGCCGTGCAAATAGTGATACAAATTGAGGAGTTCGTGCTATGGTTTGTACTTCCCGAGTCGTGCGAAGGAGTTTGCGGTAGGGCGCTGGCATGAGCACCGAAGCTCAGTACACCCAAGAGAGCTATAAAAGAAAGGGAAGTAACTTTTTGAAACACTCTCTTCATACTGCTATTTTACCATGCCTTCTATTCGCAATATATCTAACATGCTCTACGTGTACTCCGCACTATAATTCCACCCGCCGCAAAAACTGCGCATTTATAGCTACAATAATCGTAGAAAGTGACATCAACACTGCGCCTAACGCTGGCGAGAGGATGAAGCCGTATGAGGCTAGGACGCCAGCAGCTAGCGGAAGTGCCAAGGCATTGTAGCCGGTTGCCCATGCTAAGTTTTGAATCATTTTGCTGTAGGTGCGCTTGGACAGGTTGACAATCTTCGACACGCCCCGCGGATCGCTACTGGCGAGTACTATCCCGGCAGATTCAATCGCTACGTCTGTGCCGGCACCAATCGCGATACCGATGTCGGCTTGCGTTAGAGCTGGTGCATCGTTGACGCCGTCACCCACCATGGCGACACGGCTACCGTCGGCCTGTAGCCGTTTTACTGTTTCAGCTTTGTGCTCAGGCAATACCTCAGCAAAATATTCAGTGATACCAAGCTCACCAGACACCCAGGCTGCTACACCTTCACTGTCTCCGGTCAGCATAGCAACCCGCTTGCCCATGCTATGGAGTTTTTCGACCGCCGCTTTTGACTCACTACGAATAACATCGGCCAACATGATGGCACCTAGTATTGTTTTTTCCTCGACGACGTAAACAACAGTTTTGCCATCACGAGAGGCTGCATCGGTCGCAGCTTGCAACTGATCGTCAAGACGTATGTTTAGCTTTTCAAGTAATCGCGGACCACCAATGTTGACAGTTTTTCCGTCTACATTCGCTCGTACACCGCGACCAGAAAGTGCCGAAAAGTCAGTGGTGTGAATTTCCGGCACTTTTTGATCGTGTGCATACTGAAAGATTGCTTTTGCGATTGGGTGCTCCGACTCACGCTCGACGGCTGCAGCGATACTTAGAGTTCGGTTGACGTTCTTTGCAGCGATATCTACCACCCCTTGTTCACCTTTGGTGAGTGTACCGGTTTTATCAAATAGCACTACATCTATATTGCGGGCTGACTCTAGCGCCATACGTTCCCGGACTAACAGTCCGTTTTTGGCAGCTTTAGTCGTCGAGATAGCCGTCACGAGCGGTATCGCCAGACCGAGCGCGTGTGGGCAAGCGATAACAAGCACCGTCACGACTCGCTCGAGGATGAATCCGGCCTCAGCACCAGCAATCCACCATCCTATCCAGGTGGCGAGTGCAGCCCCGATGGCGATAAACGTCAGGTAGAACGCAGCCTTGTCGGCCAAAACCTGGGTCTTTGATTTGCTTGTTTGGGCGTCTTCGACTAACTTCATGATTCCAGCGAGGGCAGTATCGCCACCAACTTTCGTGACTTCGATCGTCAACGCCCCGTTGGTATTCATTGTACCGCCAATTACTTCGGCAGCAACAGCTTTCTTAACTGGCTTCGACTCACCGGTTAGCATCGACTCATTGACTTCAGATTCGCCTTTGACCACTTTGCCGTCCACCGAAATCTGCGTACCGGGACGAACCAGTATTGTGTCGCCAACACTCAACTCGCTGACCTTAACAATGCGATTTTTGCCGTTTTCGACGAGCTCGGCTTCATCTGGTAACAGTTTCGCAAGCTCATCAAGCGCACCTTGCGCATTTTCAACCGACGCCATCTCAAGCCAGTGTCCAAGTAGCATGATCGTCACTAGGGTTGCTAGCTCCCACCAAAGGTCCATACCATCTACAAGCTTTAGTGTGACCAGCGCACTGTAGACAAAGGCAACAGTAATAGCCATAGAAATTAATGTCATCATGCCCGGTTTTTTAGCCGCTAGTTCACCACGAGCACTTTTTAGAAATACGAGACCACCATACAAAAAGATGATTACGCCAAGAATGGCTGGGATGTATTCACTTCCTGCGAATTTGAGTTCAAATCCCAGCCAGCTCTGGACGGTATGTGAAAACAGCAGTGTCGGAATAGTCAGCGCAAGACTCAGCCAGAATTTTTGCTTGAACATATTCGGATTATGCCCGGCGTGCTTATCGTGCTCACTTTTTTTGTGTCCACCGTGCGATGATTGCTTGGTTTTTTCTAGTGCCATGTGGCACTTTGGGCACATACCGGGCTTGTCAGAAGTGACGTCAGGGTGCATCGGGCAGGCATACAAATCTGCATGCGTAGCGTCTGAATGATTCTTTGGGTTATCGTGATGGCTGTCGTTATCAGTTCTATCTTCCACGTCACTGTCTGATACTAAGTTCATATTACATTTCGGGCACACTCCAGGCTTGTCACTGATAACCTCTGGATGCATTGGACATATGTATCTTGCCATTGTTCACTCCCCCTAATCTTTTATATTATTTCTTGCGCTTTAGCTTATAGATCTTAAGTATCTCCTCGGTCGCCTGTGCTTCCTCGTTGTTCTTTATTTGATGGATAACATGAGTACTTAAATGATTCTCTAACAATAAATCCTCGACGCCAGATAGAGCTTCTTTGATCGCCGATGCTTGAGTGATAATATCAATGCAATACTTATCCTCTTCGACCATTTTTTGCAGGCCACGAATCTGACCCTCGATAATCTTAAGGCGACGAGTAGCACGGGGTTTCAGTTCTTTCTTCATAATTAAATTATACCCCCTTGGGGTATTATAATCAATACATTACACTCATTTACTAAACGAGTGGTATGCGCGTTATAGGCAAACAAAAAACCGCCCAGCAGGACGGTTTTCTCATAAATTCTATGGTGTCTATATACAACGAGGCTCGAACCTATTTCCAGCAAAATGCCTAAGCTCAGCCCCGCCGCCTAGCACGCCAAGCCGCGCTGCGCCCTGCCAGAAAAACCGTCCTTTGCATTTTTTGTGATTTCCCCCGCCGATATTTTTTTGGATTTGGGAAAGGTCGGTTTTTCTGTTGGGTCGCCATAGCTCCGATTTACAACGAAAGCTCCTCGGTTCACATATAATAGATGCATATGCCCATAATTATTAAACACATCAAACCGTCCGATGACCTCAAGCCTTTCGTGCATCGCTTCTGGGAAGTATCCACGACAAACGAGGCGGAGCTGCGTGTTTTGCCGGACGGTTCATGGGATCTCGTGGTGCATGTGTGCGGCGATAGCTATGAGTTTGAGTTTGTCGGACCGATGACGAAAGCCATTGTTATACCACTAGACTCCAGCGTTCATAGTTACGGTGTTCGTTTTCGGCCAGGTGTCTATTTTGCAGCGCTTGAGTCCGATTTGGCAGGCTATCAAGACGGGTCTGTTCCGCTTACGCAACTCCTGCCTAATGCCTCCTT
>WBZP01000179.1_pt2 | contig 87014 bp, 59 predicted proteins | sample 5204301 | NCBI WGS metagenome assembly WBZP01 (sample SAMN12412401, study PRJNA552823) | activated sludge metagenome | isolation source: activated sludge from nitrification reactor of wastewater treatment plant... | place: USA: Pennsylvania | collected 2017 | reverse complement strand
GGCGAGCAGCCAGGTTATTCAACAACACGACCTGTTCCTGGGACGTAACGGGCACCCAGCCGGCTATGCCGACGCTTGCTTGTTATGAGACGGCTTCGTTCAACAACACGACCTGTTCTTGGGACGTAACGGGCACCCAGCCTGCAGCTCCGACCGGTCTTGCTTGCTACGAGACGGCTTCGTTCAACAACACGACCTGTTCCTGGGACGTAACGGGCACCCAGCCGGCTATGCCGACGCTTGCTTGCTATGAGACGGCTTCGTTCAACAACACGACCTGTTCCTGGGACGTAACGGGCACGCAGCCTGCAGCACCGACCGGTCTTGCTTGCTACGAGACGGCTTCGTTCAACTCTACTACCTGTCAGTGGGACGTAACGGGCACCCAGCCGGCTATGCCGACCCTTGCTTGCTACGAGACGGCCACCTTCAACAACACGACCTGTTCCTGGGACGTAACCGGAACGCCGCTTTCGGCTTCCTGTGTTGCATCTGATGCGGTTTGCTTCGGCGGACTCGGTTCCATCACGGTTAGCGCTTCGGGTGGTACGGCTCCGTATTCCGGAACCGGTACCTTTAACCTGGTTGCAGGTACCTATAACTACACGGTAACGGACAACGGTGGTTGTTCATCTTCCTGCTCTGCAACGATCGCCGAGCCGGCCAAAGTTGAGGCTTCCTCGATCACGTCCACTCCGTCCAACTGCGGTGGCAGCACGGGTACCGCTACGGTAGTCGCTACCGGCGGTGACGGTAACTACAGCTACCTCTGGGCTCCGGCCGGCGGCACTTCCGCTACGGCTACGGGTCTTGCTTCCGGCAGCTACACCGTGACCATCACCGATGGTAACGGTTGCACCGGCTCTGCTACGGTAGTAGTAGGCGGCGCTGGTTCTGGTCCTGATCCTGCAGGTCCGATCGCTGGTCCTGCCGGCGCTTGCCGCAGCACCACGGTTACCTATTCGATCGCCCCGGTTTCCGGTGCTTCGTCCTACCTCTGGAGCCTCCCGGTTGGTGCTTCCGGTTCTTCGACCGGCACCAGCATCACGGTGACCTTCAGCTCTACCTACGGTGGTGGCTTCATCTGCGTAACCCCGACCAACGCTTGCGGCAACGGTACTCCGGCTTGCATCAACGTTCCGGTCCTCACGGTTAAACCGACCACCCCTGGTCTGATCTCCGGCCCGAACCCGGTTTGCGGTCCCTCCACTGTTACGTACTCGGTTGCTGCGGTTTCCGGCGCTACGAGCTATGTATGGTCGGTCACCGGTACCGGCGTATCGATCGTAAGCGGTAACGGAACCAACTCCGTACAGGTTAGCATCCCGGCTGGCTTCGGTCAGGGTTCGATCTCTGTCTATGCTCAGAACTGCAAAGGCAACAGCCCGACCCGCAACCAGACGCTGACCGGTGTACCGACGCACTCTTCGGCACTCTTCGGTCCGATCTACAACTGTCCGAACACTTCGGCTTCGTTCTCGATCTCCGCTGTTCCGGGTGCTGCGACCTATGTATGGTCCATCACCGGTGGAGCCTCGATCGGATCCAGCAGCGCAAACAGCTGCACGGTGAACTTCGGTCCGACCTGGACGTCTGGTGCCCTGACGGTAACCACCAGCAGTACTTGTGGCGCCTTCTCGCGTACCTACACCTTGTATTCGACTCCGGTTCAGCCGGGCGGTATCACGGGTCAGTCTACTGCCTTGTGTAACGCATCGGGTGTTTCCTACTCGATCTCAGCGGTAGCCGGTGCAACCGGTTACAACTGGACGGTTCCGGCTGGTGCTACCATCACCAGCGGTCAGGGTACGACCTCGATCATGGTCAACTTCGGTACCACTGCTGGTAACGTTTGCGTAACGGCAAGCAACTCCTGTGGATCGAGTGTAGCACGTTGCCTGGCCATTACGACGGTTCCGGGTGCTCCGGCAGCCATCTCTGGTCCTGCCAGCGTATGTAAGTCTCAGACGGGTACGTACTCCATCAGCCCGGTTAGCGGTGCTACCTCTTATGTATGGTCGGTCACCGGCGGTGCCTCGATCGTACCGAGCGGCACCTCGGCTACTGTGAACTACAACTCCGCACTCAGCACTTCCGCTACCGTTCGCGTCAATGCAGTGAACGCATGTGGTCTGAGCCAGCCGCGCACCCTGGCTGTTGCTGTGAACCTCGGCTGCCGCACCAGCGGCGAAGAGATGACGGCAGCCAGCGCGCTGATCGCTTACCCGAACCCGACCAACGGTCTGGTTACGATCAACTTCAACGCAGTTGCAGCTGAGCGTTACACGGTGAAAGTGGTTGACCTGCTCGGTAATGTGGTTGTCATCGACCAGCTCAACGCTGTCGAAGGCAACAACATGAAGGAGTTGAACCTGACCAACGTCGCCAAAGGCATGTACCTCATGTCGCTGGAGACCGAGGGTGGTAATGTTCAAACCCTGCGCCTCATCGTCGAGTAATCGGCCTGAGTGATCAGTCAATAAAAGGGTCGCCTCATTCGAGGCGACCCTTTTTCATTTTTGCGAGTTGAAGCGATGAGGAGGAACGAATAGATTTTGATCCGCAAGAATGTCTTGCAACCCGGTTAACTATTTAGTATATTCGAAAAAAAAAGAGCATGAAACGGTTGGGAGTCTATACATTGAAATTGATCCTTTTCTTTTCACTTTTCAATGTGTCATTTGTTCGGGCGCAGGATCCCTCATTTGTCGTGTATATCGATAATTCGTCCTACGTAGCGACGAATCAGTTTGAGTTCGACATTGTCATCAAGTCGTTTGCTCCCACAAATAGTTTTCAGTTAAGGACTTTCCAGGCTGGTATTTATTTAAATCCGACATGGATAGGTGCTGGTATTGTTACGGCTTCTGTCGTTGCAGGTTCAAGTGGGATGACGCTCCCTGGTTATAATGGGAATTTTCAATGGAATGCTACTGATAAATTGATCAATTGCTCCGTCAACACCGGCGTTAGGGTTCCAACGTGTGCAACCACGACTGTAACAACGGCTCCTGTACGTGTAATGCGTTTACGCATTACAAATTCGATGCCGCTAAATTGTGCCGTAACACCCGATCTGCGGTTCAATTATAGCAGTAATCCCAATCCACTTCGTTTGCGCACGTCTGTCTCCTGGTGGACAAACCCATGTACGCAAAATTACGCCATGTTCTACCCCGGTAGGGTGTATAATGGCCAGGCTTATTTCAATGGAGAGTTGTGGACAACTGCGGATGCTGACGCAAAATCGCCGGCAAGCGCCAATGCGAATTCAGCTGCTTGTGGACGTGAAGTGTTTTTAAGTGCATTTGTGCAGGGTTATTACGACGGAGGCTCCCAAATGCGACCTGTACTTGCTAATGCGGGTGTCAGTGGAGCGACGATGGATCTTTGCGATACGATCACCCTGGAACTTCGATCCGTCGCCGATCCTTCGATTAAAATCTCATCCTGCCGTTCACTGCTTAAGACCGATGGGACAGCATTGGGTTATTTCAGCGGCGCCTCTGCTGCAACACCATACTGGCTCGTGGTAAGCGGTAGAAACATGGTTACCACCTGGTCAGGTTCACCCGTCACGTTGGGAAGTGCATTGACTTATGATTTCACAGCTTCCCCTGCAAGCGCTTATCTGAGCAATTTGCTCGAATTGGAGAATGGAGTATATGGAATCATCAGCGGAGATCTTTCACAGGATGGAACGATCGATGCAGCCGATTTGGGAATTGCGGATTTTGATATCTATTACGGCGGCGGAGGGTATGTTGTGTCTGACGTAACAGGTGACGGAACCGTAGATGCCTCCGATCTTGGCCTGATTGATTACAATATCTACTTTGGATTTGGGGCGGTTTCGCCCTGAAATTCCACCAGTAGCGTTCTGTTGATTTGTGCGGTGTAAATTCTTGCTAGGGATTTCCCGCCTGTGCCGCGATACTCCGGTGAAATAAAATTGGAGTATTGACAGAGATGTCTTATATTTAGAATTCGCTTAACTGCGTTGCGAGTTCTGATCCTGTCAGAAATTTTAATTCAGCATCACACCGGATATGATCGTAAAGTCTATAAAGGACCGTGGCCTCGTATTGGCTGTCATCCTGCTGCTCTTGTCATTTAGTGAAAATGCAAATGGTCAACTGGCCAATCAATACTCCTTTTCTTCATCAACAGGAGTGTCGCTCGGCTCTGTGTCTGGAAGTACGTTGATCATGGGCAGTAATCTTGATGATAGTGCCAGTGCGGTAATCGGCATCGGGTTTTCCTTCACTTTTGCCGGAACAGTTTACACCGATTTTTCTGTCAACTCGAATGGGCTCATGCGTCTCGGCGGGTTACCGGTTTCAAATTATTGGAACAATGGAATTGCGACAGGCCCCTTTCCCGCTATCATGCCACTTTGGGATGATGGTCACACCGGATCGAACGGTGGTGTTCGCTACCTGCTTTCCGGTACTGCCCCTAATCGCAAATTAACCATCGAATGGACGATACGAAGTTATTCAAGTGAAACAGGGAATTTTACTAAGACCTTTCAAGTGTGGCTATTTGAAACTACCAATGTCCTCCAGTTTGTATACGGTTCAGGAACGAACATGACCAATGCAAGTATCGGTATCGCTGCAAGTTCTTCTGATTACCGCAGTGTTAGTACTCCGGGACATACTTCTTCCACAGTTACGATAAACAACGCTGTGTCGAGTTGGCCGGGTTCTGGCCGTTCTTACACATTTACGCCACCGGTGATCCAAAACTGCTCCGGAATTCCGAATGCAGGTACTGTGAGTGGAACGAATGCAATTTGTGCGGGAACTACGACTGTGCTTTCGGTTATTGGCGCTTCACCGCTTTCTGAGAGTGGAATATCCTATCAATGGCAGGAATCCGATGATAATGGGGTTGCAGACCCCTGGTCCAATGTGGTTGGTGGCAGCGGAGCGAATACCCTGATTTATACCACACCTTCCTTGGCGGGCAACCGATATTACCGGATGGCTGTCAGTTGCTCTTTTAGTGGTCAAACTGCTACAACTACTCCTTATCTCATTTCGGTTCAGCCACTTCCTGCTGTTTCCGTATCCCCCACATCATCTGTGCTATGTGCGGGTAATAGTGTGTTGCTTACCGCATCGGGAGCAAGTACATATACCTGGGCACCGGCCGGTGGACTAAGTTCAACGACGGGTGCTACTGTAACCGCTACACCGTCTGCTTCTACCATCTACACAGTCACTGGAACGAATACAGGTAATGGATGTAGTGCAACATCAACCGCCATACTTACAACCACAATCGGCATCAATGCGAATGCGGGAGCTAATCCAATGAACATTTGTCCCGGAAGCTCAACCACGCTGTATGCGACAGCCAATACCAGCACAACGGTATATACACTGTCCTCGATCCCTTATCAGTTATTTCCGACTACCGGATTTACTGCAATTACATCCTGGACGGGAAATGCTGATGATGGTTCAGCCCAGGTTTCCTTGCCTTTCAACTGGTTTTTCTACGGTGCTACCTATTCAAATCTATATATAGGCACTAACGGTTACCTGAGTTTTGGTGCTGCTTCTACCGCATACCAGGCGGTGGCAATACCTGCCGCAACCGCACCTAACAATTATATAGCACTCTGTTGGTCTGATTTAAATCCCGGAAGCGCCGGAACAATTTCTTACGGTACTGTCGGAACGGCCCCTAACCGTGTTTTTGTCGTGGATTTTAACGGAGTGGCATTTTATAATGCCAGTGGGAGCATTGCAACAGGCCAGGTTTGCCTGTTTGAGGATGGACATGTTGAAATACACGCAACCACCTTGGATCCAGGAACCTCAACAGCGGCATCTGTTATGGGGCTTGAAAATGCAACTGGCAGTTCAGGAACACCGGTGACCGGAAGGAATGGAGGCACCTGGTCGGTCACGGCTCCGGAAGCCTGGTCATTCATTCCTTCTTATCCGGTGTTTAACTACAGTTGGAGTCCTTCGGCAGGTTTGAGCAACCCCAATAGCGCGTCTCCAACTCTTTCCGGAGTAATGACCTCCACGATTTATACGGTTACTGTAAGTGGTGGGGGAGGCTGTGCCGGAACAGCCACTGCCTCTGTAGTGACCGGTCAGCCATTCAGCGTAAGCGCAACGAGATCATCCAATAATTTTTGTTTTGGAGGAACAACTACACTGAGTGCGAATGCGGCCGGTGGTGGATTGCCTTATTCCTATAATTGGACCACAGGAGGTACAGCCATAGGTGCAACTGCGTCCGTCTCCATCGCTCCTCCGGCTGGCACGACAGTTTACACAGTACAGGCGTCTGACAATTGTGGCAATGCGGCAAGTTCCACTTTATCGGTAACCGTACTGCCTCCCCCTGCAGTGTCAGCCTCCACTTCCGCTGCTCTGGTTTGCGGAAGCGGTTCGGTTACCCTAACCGCCAATGGTGCAAATGGATACTCCTGGGTGCCTCCAGACGAACTAAGTGTCCCGTTCGGCGCATCGGTATCCGCCGCTCCGTCTGTGACAACACAATATGTTGTTACCGGTACCGACGCCTCGGGATGTACTGCGACTGCTAGTGTTTTGGTTTCTGTAGTCCCAGGTGTGACACTCCAGGCTACAGCTACACCAACCAATCTCTGTTTGAATAGCAGTTCTCAATTGAATGCCAATCCACTTCAGGAGGCGCCGTATGCTCTCTCGCAGATTTCCTATAATCCACTTCCTACTGCAGGATTACAGTCCATTGGAACATGGACATCCGGCGGAGGTGGAAATGATGATTATTTCGGTCCGGTTTCGCTGCCATTCCCGTTCAACTTTTTCACTCAGACAAAATCTCAACTCTATATCGGGTCAAATGGCTTCATTACATTCGGGTCTCCTTCAACGGACCCGTTTTCACAACTGATACCTGATCCCGCTCATCCGAACGATGTAATTGCGTTGTGTTGGAGTGATCTCGATCCGGGGGCGGGCGGAACCATCCGCTTTGGAACTACCGGGACTTCACCCAATCGAATATTCGTCATTGATTTTCAAGCGGTCCCCTTCTTTGGTATTGCGTCGGGAAGCAATGTGACCGGGCAAATCCAGCTATATGAATCAGGAAGCAGAATTGAGCTCCATATAGCCAGTGTACAGCACAATGGTTCTGGTGCATTAAATGGAATGGGGATCGAAAATGCCACCGGAACTCGTGCGCATTATCCTTTAGGACGGAATGGTGGACTCATTACTTGGAATGTCGTCAGTCCGGAAGGTTGGCGATTTGATCGACTTCCATTCAATGTCACCTATAGTTGGTCGCCAACAGCAGGTTTGAGCAATGCTTCGATCGTTAATCCGATAGCAGGCCCATTGGTAAGTTCCAGAACATATACGGTGACTGCAACTGATAATTTCGGATGTACTTCCTCTGCAAGTTTGGGTTTATCCGTAGGCCTCCCATTGACGGTGCAGGCCACAGCCAGTGTGGCTACGATTTGTTCAGGATCGTCAACCACCTTACAAGCCGTCTTGGGTGGAGGCGGAGAACCATACTCCATCACTTGGAAACAGGGTGCCACGGTGATCGGCACATCAGGCAACCTGAATGTTGCTCCTCCGCTCGGGACATCTACTTATACTTTGACTGTAACAGATGCTTGCGGTGGAAGCGGAAGCTCGACGGTTCAGGTAAGCGTTCAAAATGCGCCGAGCGTCTCTGTCAATAGTAGCAATAATCTGATTTGTGGTTCGGGCTCTGTCGGCCTCACCGCATCAGGTGCCAGCTCGTATGTATGGAGTCCATCCATAGGTCTAAGTGCAACTACCGGTACAAGTGTAACGGCTTCTCCCAACGGAACAACCACTTACACTGTCGTAGGATCCATTTCCGGTTGTACTGCCTCTGCGACCCGAACGATAACGGTTGCTCCGGCAGTTCAGCAATTGGATGTCACGGCTGACCAGATTTCGGGTTGTAATCCATTCAATACGACGCTGCATGCTCAGGCCTGCTTTAGCGCCTTCACAAATTATAAGATCGATTCTTCTTCAGTAGACTACGTTCCATCAAACTCGGGTTTCGTAACGTTCAATGGACGAGATGATGGATCGGTCGTTATTCCCTTACCTTTCCCTTTCCGATACTTTGGCAACACTTATTCGTCGGCGTACATTAGTACGAATGGATATTTAGGATTCGGAAGCAGCTCTTCATCATATGCTACAGCCGCAATGCCGGGATCCGGTGTGCCGAATAATTTCATCGCTCTGGTATGGAATGATATGATTCATGCAGCCGTAAATTCAGGAGTTGATACCTTCACTTTGGGGACTCCCGGATCAAGGGTGTTTGTTGTCAGATTCAATGCGGGATCAGTTTCATTTTATGACGGAACTAACAGTTATGGTTCGTTTGGCGGCAAGATAGTCTTGCACGAGAGTTCTAATGCAATCGACTTAAGGGTTGATGCAATGGATATGGGATCCTTGTCCGGCAGGAATAAAGTAATGGGAATCGAGAATGCAACAGGACTATTGGCCTACAGCCTGCCAGGGAAGAATAATTCGAATTGGGTACAGGTATCTCCCATAACCTACACGCTCACCCCCAGCCTCCAATGTACCTCTTCAGGTCAGTTTACCTATCAGTGGTCTCCTGCCGCGGGATTAGTGAATACGAATGTGCAACATCCGGCATTAACTAATCTTACTGTGACTACGATTTACACAGTGGTAGCGACTTCCACCGATGGATGTAGCAGGACGGCAACCCTTTCAATCCAGGTTCTTCCGCAACCACCTGCGCCGGTGGTGAGTTCGAATGGATTGGCATCCTTGTGTTGGGACGGCCTGGATCCGATAAGTTCGGTAACCTTGTTGGCCGATATCAATAGCGCAGGCCCGGGTTCTTCACTCGCTTGGAATGGCCCCGGCACCTCCGTTGGGAATTCCTTGACTATTTATCCTGATGTAGTGCCTGGTGGTTCGTTCCATTATCAGGCCATCGTAACCAACGCACAAGGCTGTTCAAATAGTTCCTTGCCTGTCCTTGTTGAGACCGGTATTTTTCCACTCATTGCCAGTATGTCTGCCCAATCAGGTTGTCCGGGAGACTCCATTACTCTCTTCGGTCCGAATATGTCACAAGTAGTCGCTGCGGATTTTGCAGGTGTTCCAGCCTCCTTCAACTTGATCAATCAGAATCAGATTCGGCTTTGCGTTCCTCCTGGTGCATTGAGTGGATATATTACGCTATCAACGGCCATCGGCTGTGCAGAGTTGAGTGCAGTACCTTTTACAGTTGGAACATGTGGAGTGAATGTTCTGGAGTTGCATATGTTCATACAAGGTTACATGATCAGTGTAAGCGAGATGAACGCAAAAAAGTTCAATACAGGTCAGTCCTTCGATCCACTCGATTGCGAAGATATATTGGTTGCATTGATCGATCCGGGAAGCGGAGCAGTCATAGAAGAGCAAGTGGTGGCCCTTGATGTATATGGATATACAACAGCCAACTTCGCCGCTTTCGGGTCGTTTTATCTACGCGTGAACGGTCCGAATATTGTCGAGACTTGGAGCGGTACACCGGTTGACTTCCTTGGGGGAGTCATTCCCTACGACTTTACATCATCGCCTGGTTCCGCTTTTGCGGGAAACTTGTTTGAAATGAATGCACCATCTGGCATTTATTCCGTTTTTAATGGGGATGTTACACAAGATGGCGTACTGGATGCATCGGATCTTGGCCTGGTGGATTTTGATATTTATTATGGGAACTCCGGCGATATTAGTTCAGATGTTACTGGTGACGGAGTAGTGGACGCCTCAGATCTCGGATTGATCGATTTTAACATCTACAACGGGGCTGGATCGGTTTCGCCATTCTGACATTGGATTGTAAACCTGATTCCTATTTCTCAGCTCATGCTCGGTAAAATAAAAGCGCCCGGCAATACCGGGCGCTTTTATATATATAAGGGTTACAAAGATATCAGACCGTCTCTTCCATCTCTGTCAGGTCCACCGGTACAACCTGGGTGACGCCGGTCTCGACCATGGTGATGCCGTACATGATGTCGGTGGCGGCCATGGTGCGTTTGTTGTGCGTGATGATGATGAACTGCGATTCTTTGGAGAACTTCCGGATGATATTGTTGAATTTGTCGATGTTGGCGTCGTCGAGCGGCGCGTCGACTTCGTCAAAGATGCAGAAGGGTGCAGGCTTCAGCAGGTAGATGCCGAAGAGGAGCGCCGTTGCGGTGAGTGTTTTCTCTCCACCCGACAACTGCGAGATCGACAAGGGGCGCTTGCCTTTCGGTTTGGCCACGATCTGGACGTCCGAATCCGTCGGGTTGTCCGGGTTGAGCAGGACCAGGTCGCAATCGTCGTCCTCGGTGAACAGGGAACGGAAAACGCGAATGAAATTCTCCCGGATGGAGTGGAAGGCCGTCATGAAGTTCTCACGGGCGGTCTTCTCGATCTCTTCGATCGTCTGCAACAACGATTCCTTCGCTTTGATCAGGTCGTCCTTCTGGGTGGTGATGAAGGTGTGGCGTTCCTGGATCTCGTTGTATGCTTCAACCGCCATCGGGTTGATCGGGCCATAGGTGTCGAGTTGGTGCTTTTGCTTGGCTACTTTTTCCCGCAATTCCTCTTCCGTCCAGTCGGGTGAAGGTTCGCGTTCGAGGATGTCGTTGATGTCGATGTTGAATTCGACCGACAGACGCTCCTTGAGCGAGTTGAGCTGGATCTTCAGTTCGGTCGTGCGCTCCTTGATGGCCTGTGCCAACTGGTCGCACTGTTCGCGCTGGTGGCGGATCTGCCGGATGCGGTTCTCCAGTTCGTCGATCTCGCCGCGCGAACGGTAGAATTCGGTTTCGACGAGGCTGACCGATTTTTCAAGTTCTTCCTTCTCTGCATAGAGTTCCAGCAATTGCCCGTCGAAATCGGTGGACGATTGGAGCAACTCCCGGATCTGTTCCTGGATGTAGTCCAGCTCGGCCACATTGGCCGTGATGCTGCGTTGCAGGTTGCCTTCCAGTTCGACCTTGTACCCGTGATCGCGGATGATACCGGCGATCTTGTTCTGCTGCTGGATACAATGGATGTTGTGCTGGTTGTAATCCGTACCGGCACGGTTCATCTCGTCGGTCAGCGTGTTGAATTCGGTTTGCAGGGCCGCCAGGTGTCCGGTGACTTCGTCGAACCGCACCCGGAGCTGCAGGATGTGTTCATGGTAGCTCAGGTTGTCCTGCTGAAGGGTGTTGTCGATCTCGTGTAACTGGGCATTCAGGTTGTCGAGCAGCTTTTGGTTGTTGTCGATACCGGCTTGCAGGTGTTCCGTCTTGTGGTGCAGCGAAGCGAACTCCTGTACCGCCCGGTTCAGCTCTTGCTGGAAGTGCTTTTTCCGTCCTGTTAGTTCGTCGCGTTCGCGGCGGGTAGCCTGTAAAGCCGCCTGCAGACGATCGCGCTCCTGGCGGTGAGTCTCCAGGGAGGCGGTCAATTGTTCGATCTCTTTGGAAAGCGTGTCCAGATGCTTGGCGCGTCCGATGCGCTTTCCGTCGAAGAGTCCGACCGAACCGCCGGAAAGGGCGTGGCGGGTACGGCAGTATTTACCGTTGCGGGAGATGAAGATGCGGTCCTCCTGGCTTTCGCGCAGGAAGGGCGTACGGTCTTCGTCTTCCACGACGATGTAAACATTGCGCAGGAGGTGATTGCAAAGGGCCTGGTAGCGTGGCTCTACATCGAGGATGGAGAGGGCAGGGATGGTGCCTTGCGGGCCGTTGGAATCGGTCGATGCGCTTCCTTCGAAATTTTGGAGGATGAAGAAATTCGCGCGGCCTTTCGCGGCTTGTGCCAGCAGGTTTACCGCCTGGCTGGCGGCTTCAATATCCTCGATCACGAAATAGTTCATGTACGGATCAAGGTAATTTTCAATTGCGGTCTTGAACTCGGCCTGGCAACTGAGAATTTCCGAGAAGAGGGGAGCGCGAAGGGCGTCCGGAGCGTTCTTGCGCAGGTAGCGCAGCGATTCCGGATAACCCTCCAGGTTCTCTACCAGGCTCTTGGTGAGGTTGAATTCATTCTGGCGCGCGTCCAGCTTACGGCCCTCGGCCATGAGCGATTCGTTCGCCTTTTTCAGATCCTCTTCGTAGCGCGTCAGGTCGGCGCCGATCTGAACTTCGCGTTCGAGCAGCGAATTCAACTCCTGCTCCCGGTTATCTTTGTTCAGGCGGCTCTGGTCGGTATCGGAGCTGATGCGTCCGAGTTCCTGCTCCTTATGGCTGGTGTCGGAGCCGAGCCGTTCGATCTCCTTCTGAAGGGATTCTTTCCGCGCCTGGGTGACCGCGAGCGTTTTCTCCGTTTCGTGCATCGCCGTCTGGATCGACTGCGATTCGGTGGTGTAGCGGTGGATGTCGCTCTTCATTTCGTCGTGGCGGGAACGCACGACGTCGAGCGCGGTTTTCATCTCCTGCAACTGTGCCTGGAGTTGGTCGAGCAGTGATTCCTCCTGCAAACGATCGGTTTCCGACTGGCGGATCTGGTCCTGGGTCGCCTGCAGATTGGCGCGATCGGAAGAGATCTGTTGCGTCAGGGTTTGCTCCTTGTCCTGGAGGTACTTCAGTTTTTCGTTACTGACCTTCTTGTCGTTTTCCTGGGAACGGATCGCATCGACTTTGAGGTTGAGCTTCTTTTGTGACTCGGTCAATTCCTTTTCACGATCGAGCGAGTGAAGTTTCTTTTGCTGCAGGTCGGCTTCGCCGGTATCCAGTTGGGTGTCCAGGGCGACCTTTTGTTCCACCTGCTGGACTTCCTGCTGCTGCAATTCGTCGAACGTTTGTTTGCTTCCGGACAAGGTGAAAACCGCCAGTTCCGTGCTTAGCTCTTTGTATTGTTCTTTGAGACGATAGTAACGCTCGGTCTTTTTCGATTGCGATTCGAGCGATTTCATGTTCCGCTCGATCTCGAACAACAGGTCGTTGACCCGGTTGAGGTCGCCTTCGGTATCCTCGAGTTTCTGGAAGGTCTGCTTCTTGCGGATCTTGTACTTCGAGATGCCTGCAGCTTCCTCTAGGAGATTCTTGATCGCGTTATTCTTATCGTTGAGGATCTCGTCGACCATCTTCAATTCGATGATGGCATAGGAGTCCGGACCGATGCCCGTGTCCAGGAAAAGTTCGGTTATGTCCTTGAGACGACACGTAACCCCGTTGAGCAGGTATTCGCTTTCACCCTCACGGTAATAACGGCGGGATATCGTGACCGTGGAATACTCCGTCGGGAGGATATTCTTGGTATTTTCAAATGTCAGGGAGACTTCGGCAACGTTCGCGGCTTTCCGGCTCTTGGTGCCGTTGAAAATGATGTTCTCCATCTTTTCTGAGCGCAGCAACCGCGTCTTCTGTTCGCCCAGTACCCAACGAATGGCATCCACCACGTTGGATTTGCCGCTTCCGTTGGGACCTACGATCGAAGTGACACCCTTGTCGAAGTGGATGGTCACCTTCTCGCCGAAACTCTTAAATCCCTTGATTTCTAGTGTTGTAAGACGCATAAAGTGTGTGTCGAGTCGTGAACTGGCAAAAATAAGCCATTTGATGGGGCTTCAGAAGGATTTGTTAATAACTCTTGACCCTCTGATGACGGGCTAATTCATGTGCGGTAAATAAGCTGACGAGCGGTTGACAGAATTCGAAAAACGTCGTCTTTTCTTTGGGTGGAAGAAAGCGAGTGGCTTTAACAATTTCACGGAAGTATTTTCTGCCGGAATAATTGCTAACCCGCTCAGCGTGAAGGTCGTCATCGAATGTCGGAAAAATGCGTTGTTTTTGGTTTTAACTATTCAATTCATACATTTACCGCCCACGAAAATTAACTACCTGCTAACAAATCCATCCTATGGGACGAAAGCTATACGTACTCCTTCTATTGCTCCTTTGCCTCTGCGGCGTCAGCTATGCGCAGACCGGTGAGATCCGTGGTCGTGTCACGGAAAAAGGCGGAGCCGAAGGAGTTCCGTTCGCCAGCGTGGCTGCCATGCTCAACGGTGTTCAGGTCCAGGCGACACTGACGGATTTCGACGGTAACTATGTCATCAAGCCGTTGAACCCTGCGAAGTACGATGTCAAGGTGACCTGCGTCGGTTACACGGCGAAGGAAACGCGAGGCGTTCTCGTCACGACCGATAAAGCGGCTTTCGTTTCTTTTGAAATGACGAAAGGTGTGGAGCTGAAGGCAGTTGAAATCACCGAATACACGGTCCCGCTGATCGATAAAGGTTCGCCCTCGACCAAGAAGACCGTTACCTACGAAGAAATTCAGGCGGCCCCGACACGCGACGTCAACTCCCTGGCATCTACCACTGCAGGTGTTTATCAAAAGGATGAAGGCGGAGCCCTGAACATTCGTGGTTCGCGCGATGATGCTACCACTTATTTTGTCGACGGTGTGCGCGTTCGTGGCGGTACCGGTCTTCCTCAACGTGGTATCGAACAGATCACGGTAACAACCGGTGGTCTGGAAGCACAATACGGTGACGTTACCGGTGGTGTGATCGCGATCACCACCCGCGGTGCTTCTCCGGTTTACAGCGGCGGATTGGAATTCGTGACTTCCGAGTTCCTAGATGCGTATGGCTATCGCCTTGCCACCGGTTCGGTTTCTGGTCCGATCTATACCAAGCGCGACTCAGCCGGCAAGAAGGTCGGACAACCGTTGGCCGGTTTCTTCCTGGCGGCCGAATATCAATACGACAAGGATCCTTCGCCTTCCTCCATTCCGGTCTATCAGGTGAAGGATGATATCCTTGAAAATGCAAAGGCCAACCCGTTGGTGCGTGACCCGAGTGGTTTCACCTATATCCACCGTTCACACTACTGGACCTACGACAGTCTGGACAAAGTGAAGGCCCGTCCGAACGTTTCGGCGGATGCGTATCGCTTCAATGGTCGTTTGGATCTTCAACCCGCCAAGAACGTAACGGTTGCTTTCGGCGGTTCCTATGAGAGGTCCAAGAGTCGTGATTTCATCGACATCTATTCGTTGATGAACTATGACAATAACCCGCAGACCATCAATACCAACTGGCGCGCCTGGGGTCGTATTACACAACGATTCGTTCCGGAGTCCAAAGAAGGGGCTTCGTCCGCTCTCAAGAGCGCTTACTATTCCATTCAGGCAGATTATTCTAAAAACCTTTCAACCAGCCAGGATTACCGTTTGAAGGATGACATCTTCCGGTATGGTCATGTAGGTAAATTCACAACCTACAGCGTTCCGTTCTACCTGGGCGAAGCGATCACCCGCCCGGGCCAGTCGGACAGCCTCGTGTTCACCCAGATCGCCAATTTCGATACACTCTACGACTATCAGGCGAGCAACGACAACCCGGATATTTCTGCATACACGACACAGTATTACGATCTGACCGATCCGCTGGGCACTCCCGGTTACCAGGATTCATATGGTACACTGCTGGTGCGTGGCGCACTGGTAAATGGTGATAACCGCAATCCACTCAACGTCTATGGACTTTGGGCTACCACCGGTCGTCTGCGTAATTTCTATGGGGTGACCGATAACACCCAGTTCCGCCTGACTGCACGTGGTTCGGTCGATATCAAGAACCATAACATCGTTGCCGGTATCGAATACGAACAGCGGGCTGACCGCGGCTGGTCGGTCAATCCGAGCAACCTCTGGTCGCTGATGCGTCAGTTGGCCAATGGTCGCTTCACCGGTTACGACACTACCTCGGCGATCATTACCTCGACCACTTCCGGCGGTTCTCCGGTTACGTTCATTGCCTATCCGGATGCCACTTATAGCCCGACCACGAATGCTGACGGCCAAACGGCTCCCGGATTTTTTGAGAATATTCGTGATCGCCTTGGCATTGCCGACAACGATACCGTCCAGGTCGACGCTTTGGATCCATCCCAGCTGTCGCTCGATATGTTCACCCCGGACGAACTGGTTGACTTCGGATTTGTCAACTACTACGGTTACGACTACACGGGTGATAAACTCACCAGCCAACCGGCCTACGACGACTTCTTCACGAAGAAGGATGTCAGGAACAACTTCCTGCGTGAGGTCGACGCTTTCCGACCGAACTATGTTGCGGGTTATCTCCAGGATCGCTTTACGTTCAACGACATTACCTTCAACGTCGGTATCCGGGTTGATCGTTTTGACGCCAACCAGAAAGTGCTGGCAGACAAATACCTGTTGTTCCGGAGTTACACTGCCGGCGATCCTCAGGTGACCAGCCGCATCCCGAATGCCGTCATCCCGGATAACATCGGTTCCGACTACACCGTGTACGTGAACAATGTCCAGAACCCGACTGCCATTGTAGGTTTCCGCAATGAGGACCAGTGGTACGATGCACAGGGAACACCGATCACGGATCTCACATCGCTGTTGGATAACAGCACCGGTGGCAGTGGTATTCAGCCGTTTGTTGTCAATTATGATGACGTACAAAAAGGCCGTATCCGTACGGATGTCTTCAAAGACTACTCCCCTCAGGTCAACGTCATGCCGCGTATCGCGTTCTCCTTCCCGATCTCGGACGAGGCGATCCTGCGCGCGCACTATGATCTGTTGACCCAGCGTCCGCAGAACAGCGGATTGCTTCGCTCAAACCCGGTTAGCTATTTGTTCCTGGCCCGTGGGGTCTCCGGTAACATCGCGAACCCGGATCTCCAACCGGAGCGAACCACCGAATACGAAATCACCTTTGAGCAGCGTCTGAGCCGCAGTTCTGCGCTGTCCATCGCGGCGTTCTATCGCGAACTCCGGAATCAGATCCAGATCATCAACGTTCAGTACGCTTACCCGATCACGTATTCGACCTACGGTAACATCGACTTTGGAACGGTCAAGGGCCTCTCCTTCGCTTATGATCTGCGCCGTACCAATAACGTCCGCATGAACTTCAGCTACACCCTGCAGTTCGCGGATGGTACCGGTTCGAGCCCCTTCACGTCTGCCGGCGTGTTGGCGCAGCAGGGACAGACCAACCTGCGACAGCCTCAGCCCTTGAGCTTTGACCAGCGCCATACCCTCGTCGCGACCTTCGACTATCACTACGGTCGTGGAAAAGATTACAACGGTCCGGTATGGTGGGGTCGTCAGGTGTTCGCTGAAGCCGGTATCAACATCATCATGCGTGCTGGCTCGGGAACCCCTTATTCCCGCCAATCCAACATCACGCCGACTGCTGATTTTACTTCAACGGCCAACTCCCGTTCCGTGCTGACCGGCTCGATCAACGGTTCCCGTTTGCCCTGGCAGTTCCGTATTGACGCCCGCGTAGACAAGAACTTCGAGATCAAGATGGGTAAGAAGCAGGATGGTGAAGCCCGGAATCCAGTGGCTGCTAACATCTATCTGCTCGTACAGAACGTGCTCGATGCGCAGAATATCCTCGGCGTTTACGCCGCTACCGGCGACCCGGGCGACGATGGTTACCTCAGTTCACCCGGCGCCCAGGCCTTCATCGATGCAAAAGTCAACCCGCAGTCCTATATCGACATGTATGAAATTGCCCAGAACAATCCGGGGAATTATCAGTTACCACGTCGTATCCGTCTGGGCCTTCAGTTGAACTTCTGATCATAATAATTCCATTCGTTAACAATCCATCCGCGATAGCATGATGAACAAGTTTGTCAAAACCACGCTCATTCTCCTGGCTGTAGCTTTCAGCGCACAGGCCCGGCAGAATGTTGGTCAGACGAGCACGAGCAACGGGAGTGGGGGATCGGGTTCCGGCCGGATCTTCGCCGGCTGTACCCCGTCCAAGTCCCGTGCAGACCTCGATATCAACAACGTCCGTACGCCCATCTGGATCAACGGCGATATGTGGTGGGACCTCGTTGGTAATGCCGAGTACGAAGTGCCGAAAGGTTCTGGAAAGAACTCCCTGTTCGCCGGTGCCATCTGGATCGGCGGGAAGGACGCTGCCGGCAACCTGAAAGTTGCGGCCCAAACCTACCGTCAGTCGGGTTCGGACTTCTGGCCCGGACCTGTGGATACCCGGGATGCCACCATTACCGCGGACGTTTGTTCGCAGTATGATAAGCACTGGAAGATCACCAAGGCGGAAGTGAAGGACTTCAAGGACTACTACGACCTCAACGGAACCGCTGCAGGTTATCCGGTTTCGGATGTGATCAAGTCCTGGCCTGGTAACGGAGATGTTTCGAAAGGGCAGGATCAATTCCTCGCTCCGTTCGTGGATCGCGACAACGACGGGTTTTACAACTGGGAGTCGGGCGACTATCCGAAGTACGATTATTCTTCGACCCCTGATTGTTCCGACCGGAATGTCCTGTTGGGCGATCAGACTATCTGGTGGGTATTCAACGACGTTGGAAACATCCACACGGAAACAGAATCTCAGTTTGCTGTCGGACTGGAAATTCGCGGACAGGCGTTTGCCTTCTCGACGACCAACGAGATCAACAACATGACCTTCTATCGTTACCAGATCATCAACCGTTCTTCCACTTCGCTGAACGAAACGTATTTCGGCGCGTGGGTGGATCCGGATCTGGGTAACTATGTGGATGATTATGTCGGCTGCGATGTGACCCGTGGTTTCGGTTACTGCTACAATGGCGACGCGGACGACGACGGTGCGCTGGGTTATGGTGCCAATCCTCCCGCCATCGGCATGGACTTCTTCGAAGGACCGGTGGCCGACCCAAGCGACGGTATAGACAACGACCGTGACTCCCTGATCGACGCTGCCGATACCAACCAGATCGGTGGCGAACAGATCATCATGTCCCGTTTCGTTTATTACAACAACGATGGATCCAACATCGGTAACCCGAATAACGCGCAACAGTACTACAACTACTTGCGCGGAATCTGGAAGGACGGCTCTCCGCTCGTTTATGGCGGTAACGGTTACCAGACTTCCGGTGCGGACTCTTGTGATTTCATGTTCCCGGGCGATACCGATCCGAATGGTTGGGGTACAAACGGTACTCCGCTGAATCAGTTGTTCCCCTGGTCGGAAACCGAACCGACACCAGGCGGTACACCGAACCAGCCGGACGACCGTCGCTTCCTCCAGTCTGCCGGTTCATTCACCTTGCAACCGGGTGCCGTCAATTACATCACGACCGGAGCCGTTTGGGCCCGCGCTTCTTCCGGTGGTCCTCTGGCTTCCGTGAAGCTGCTTCGCATCACCGACAATACCGCTCAGGACCTCTTCAACAACTGCTTTAAAGTGTTGGATGGCCCGGATGCGCCAAACCTCGTGATCCGTGAATTGGATCGTGAAGTGATCTTCTCAATCGTCAACCCGACTTCCTCCAATAACTATCGGGAATTGTATTCGGAGATTGACAAAAAAGCGATCGATAACGGATTCCCTGGCTCCCAGTTCACCTTCGAAGGCTATAAAATCTTCCAACTGAAGGATGCCGCCGTATCGGTGACCGACCTCACGGATGCCGACAAAGCCAGACTCGTATTCCAGTGCGACATCAAGAATGGTGTGAGCCGGATCGTCAACCAGTATCTGCAAGCAGAAACGACCACCTTCCTGCCGGTCGTTGAGGTAGAAGGAGCGGACGAGGGCCTGAAGCATTCTTTCCGTCTTACCACGGATGCTTTTGCTACTGGTGACCCGAACATGGTCAATCATAAGACGTACTATTTCATGGCCATTGCGTACGGCTATAACAAAGACCAGGAAGTATTCGATCCTTATGAAAGCGCCCTCGGTAAGCCTTATCTCCAGGGACGTCGTGGCGCTGATGGTGGTCCGGTTAAGATCTTCACCGCTATTCCTCACATTCCCGCTCCGGAAGCCCAGGGCCTTGTGCTCAACACCTCCTATGGTGATGGCCCGGAGATCCAGCGTATCAACGGTGTCGGTAATGGTTACAACCTGCAGTCCGATCGCCTGACGATGGACCTCAAGCAAGACCAGATCGACGACATCATCTTCAATGCTTCTAATCCGCAAGTGGCTATTCCGGCTCCGGTTTACCAACGTGCGCGCGGACCGGTCGATATCCGGATCTATGACCCGGTCAAGGTTGCTCCGGGTGAATACGTCCTGTTCCTTCAGGATACGGTTACCGCTTCCGGAAAATGGAAGCTGCGTAATGTAACCACCGGCCAGGAATATGAATCAGAGAAGACGCTCGAGTTCCCATACGACCAATTGTTCCCCGACTATGGCTTCTACATCAGCATGAACCAGGTCAAGTCGCCCGGCGAAACGCCGACCGACGGAAACGGTTTTGCAGAGGGAACGATTTCCTATTCGGACGCGAACAGCCGTTGGTTGTCGTTCGCTCAGGACCTCGATAACTTCACAGCCTTGAACTGGATCCGTGCCGGCAATACGGATGGTGTGGATCTGACCTCGCAGGGTGAGTTCATCGACGGTGCCGCATTCTTTGAAAAAATATTGAACGGCTCCTGGGCGCCTTATCGTTTGACGAATACCGACGTTTCCGGCGGCGCGATCGCTCCGGCTCCCGGATATAGCACCAGCGCTGCGCGTAACCAGGCTCAGTTGAAGTACCTGCCGGGCGTAGACATCGTGTTCACTCCGGATAAGAGCAAGTGGAGCCGTTGCGTCGTATTCGAAATGCAGGGCGACCGCAATAAATCGGAAGGCCGTCAGTACAAGAACCTGATTCGCAAGCATCCTTCGCTCAATCTCGACGGAACCTACAGCACGACCGATTCCGGTTTCTCCTGGTTCCCCGGTTACGCCATCAATGTGGAAACCGGCGAGCGGTTGAATATCGCCTTTGGAGAAGATTCCTACCTCAATCCGGATAGCGGATATGCCGGCCAAACCGGCGCGGATATGAAGTTCAATCCGACGACCACGCTGGTCAACGATAGCCTGGAAGTCATCGCCGGCGGTCGTCACGTGGTTTATGTCTTCGGCCATACCGATGTGGAACTGCCCGACGGTGCAACCGGTAACGACTCGATCTACAAGAGCCCGGCCTATGACGGTTGCCAGTACATCTATGATCTGCTGTGGCCGATCACGACGCAGCCGCTGGCTACTCCGGGTCGTCCCTTCCCTAAAGCCTGGGCTGATTGCCAATGGGTGGGCATTCCGATGGCTGCTCCCGGCGCCACCTGGCTCGCTAACACGGCAAAAGTGCGACTGCGTGTGACACGCCCTTATCGCCAGGTGGAGTTTGATTCGAACGTCACGGAGAACAACTTCTTCCCGTATTACAAGTTCAACACCTACGATCTGGTCAGCAAGGTAAATCAGACCGATGTCGCCAAGAACGCGCTGGATCTGATCAACATTGTCCCGAACCCGTACTACGCTTATTCGATGTACGAGAAGAATCAGCTGGACAATCGTGTAAAGATCACCAACCTGCCGTCGCGCTGTACCATTTCGATCTTCACCCCGTCGGGTACCCTCGTTCGGAAATTCGATCGCAATGTTGCATCGGACAACACCTCGGGTGGTGTGTACCCCGACTTGAATCTTGACAGCTCCCTGGAGTGGGACCTTAAGAATACCAAGGGTATCCCGGTTGCCAGTGGAATGTATATCATCCATGTCGAAGCTCCCGGAATCGGAGAGCGCACGCTGAAGTGGTTCGGCGTAATGCGTCCGCTTGATCTTGATACCTTCTGATTCCAATCCACACGCACCGACACAGAAAAACACGCACTATGAAAACTCGCTATATCGGATCGTTCCTTCGCGTCGCGCTGGCTGCCCTCTTGCTTCCGGCAGGCGTGCAGGCGGGTAACCCCGACCGTGCCGGCCAGGCTGGCGCATCGGAGCTCCTGATCAATCCCTGGGCACGCTCGAATGGATGGGGCGGAGCCAACTCAGGCTCCATTCGCGGCTTGGAAGCGCAGTTCCTCAACGTAGCAGGAACCGCGTTCACCAAGAAGACGGAGGCCATCTTTGCCCATACCATGTACCTGGAAGGAAGTGGAATGTCGCTGAATGCGTTTGGTATCACGCAGAAAGCGGGCGAAGCGGGCGTGATCGGATTGTCCGTCGTTTCGTTTGATTTCGGCGACATTCCGGTTACGACTACGGAGCAGCCGGAAGGCAACATTGGTAACTATCGTCCGCAGTACATTAATATCGGGCTTTCGTATGCAAAGGTCTTCTCTAACTCGATTTATGGCGGCTTCAACCTGAAGGTCATCAACGAGAACATCGCAAACGTAAGTGCGCGTGGCATCGCGGTAGATGCCGGCATCCAATATGTTACCGGTACGAACGAGGACCGTGACAACATTAAATTCGGCATCGCCCTCAAGAACGTGGGTACACCGATGAAATTCGGCGGCGACGGCCTTTCCGTTCGTCTGACCGCTCCGTCCGGCGCTTACCAGTACACGGTCGAACAGCGTACGCAAGGATTCGAGATCCCTTCGCTCCTGAATATTGGCGCGAGCTATGATTTCAGCCTTGCCAAAGACCATCGCCTGACCGCTGCCGCGAACTTCACATCCAACTCCTTCACGCGTGACCAGATCGCCGGTGGACTTGAATATGCCTTCCGCGAGATGTTCATGATTCGTGGTGGTTTTGTTTACGAAGATGGCATCACCTCCGACGATGATCGTACCACGGTTTACACCGGTCCTTGTGCAGGTGTAACGGTGGATGTGCCGATGGGTAAATCGGGTAAGAAGTTCGGAATCGACTACGCGTTCCGGGCTACCAACCCTTTCAACGGGGTGCATACCTTCGGCTTGCGTTTTACGCTCTAAAAAACCGTATATTTGCGTTATCGGACAAGACCCCGCACCAGCGGGGTCTTGTTCTGCTTTAAATGCCTTAATAGAATCCGTTATGTCATCTGTACAATATTTCACCCCAGACGGCCTGAAGAAACTACAAGAAGAGCTTCACCAGCTCAGGAACGTCGAACGTCCCCGCATCTCCCAGCAGATCGCCGAAGCACGCGAAAAGGGAGATCTTTCCGAAAACGCGGAGTATGATGCTGCCAAAGACGCACAGGGACTTTTAGAACTACGCATTTCCAAACTGGAAGAAGTGATCGCCAGCGCGCGCCTATTGGACGACAGCAAGCTGGATACCTCCAAGGTCATGGTACTGACCAAGGTGCGTATCAAGAACAGGAAGACCGGTCAGGAATTGACCTATACACTGGTTGCGGAAAATGAGGCTGACCTCAAAGCGGGGAAGATTTCAGTCACTTCACCGATCGGCAAAGGTTTGCTGGGAAAAAAAATCGGTGATACCGCACAGATCGAAGTCCCTTCCGGTAAAATGGAATTTGAAGTACTCGAGATCTCCCGCTAATGGCTTCCATTTTCACCCGCATAGTCAATGGCGATATCCCCTGCTACAAGGTAGCGGAGGATGATCGTTTCCTGGCTTTTCTGGATATCAATCCGTTGGTGAAAGGGCATACCTTGGTCATTCCGAAACAGGAGACCGATTACATTTTTGATATTCAATCGGACGAGTACACCGCCCTCTGGGCCTTTGCGCAACGCGTTGCCAAAGCGGTCGGTGCCGCCGTTCCCTGCAAGCGGGTCGGAATTGCTGTGATCGGCCTGGAGGTGCCGCATGCGCACATTCACCTCATTCCGATGGAGCGGGTGTCAGACATGAACTTCGCCAACCCGAAAATAAGTCTGCCTCCTGCTGTGATGGAGGAGACTGCCGCTGCCATCCGGAAAAAGATCATTTAGATACGATCCTGTCGGGATTAGCCGTCAGGAACGACTTCCAGCCGGAGTGCGCACGAGCCGCTCCGGCTGAATTGTTTCCGCTTTGGAAATGATGGCACAAGGCGACTGCAACGGCATCCGTAGCATCCAGGTACGCGTGGGTTTCGTTAAGCGAGAGGAGGGTCTTCAGCATGGCGGCAACCTGTTCCTTTGACGCGTTGCCATGCCCTGTAATGGATTGTTTGACCCGTTTAGGCGAATATTCGGTAATAGGAACTTGCCGGTACAGCCCGGCTGCCATCGCTACGCCCTGTGCACGTCCCAATTTCAACATGGATTGAACATTCTTGCCAAAGAACGGCGCTTCAATCGCAAGGTCATCCGGCAGGTGCTGGTCGATCAGGCCCAGCGTATATTCGAAAATCTGTTTAAGCCGTAAGGAGTGATCGTCATCGCGTTTTAAGCGCAAGACACCCAGGGTGATCAATTCCGGTCTGGTCCCTATCACCCGGATGATACCGTAGCCCATGATGTTGGTGCCCGGGTCGATCCCAAGAATGATTCGTTCCTTCACCGTAGCCATCTTCAGGGGTTTCCGGATTCAAATTGCGTAATATTGTCGTGACCGGATGCGACAAAGTACGGAAAATATACTCGTTCGCTGGGGCTGGGTTCTCAAGCTCCTGATCGCCGCTGTCGCCTTTACGTTTATTTACTGGCAGGTGGTTCAACGGGAAGGATTGGCCACACTGGTGGCTGTTGCTCGCGATTCGTGGAGTGAGCCGCACAACCGGGTGCTTCTTTCAGCCGTCATACTGGGAATGCTGTTGAATTGGACCATTGAGGCGTTCAAATGGAAGCGGGTCTTGCGCCCCCTGGAGCGGGTCTCGCTCCTGAAGGCGTTGGAAGCGGTCTTCTCCGGGCTCTCGGTCAGTTTCTTCACTCCGAATCGGGTAGGGGAATACGCGGGTCGCGTTTTTCATCTCGAGAAAGCCGATCGACCGCAGGCAGTATTGGCAACCATATTGGAAAACGTCAGCCAGCTCGTTATCACACTCTTCTTTGGCGGATTCGCGTTGGCCTATGGTGTTCAGGACCTGATCACGACCCAATCCTATCTGATGAGTTCCTTCCGGATCTTGTCCGTCGTCGGCGCTTGTTTTCTCTTGCTAGCGTTTATCTATTCCGGTGTACTGCAGGCGATGTTCGTGCGCCTGCGTTTCTCGGGCCGTTGGTTGCGGGTCACCGGAATCCTGGAGCGCTATACGAAGGCGCAATTGATCGAACTCTTGTTACTCTCGACCTTGCGCTATTTCGTCTTCACCGGACAATTCTACCTGCTCCTGCACGTGTTCGGTGCTCCTCTGCCGTACGGGGTGGCGATGCTCCGGATCGCCCTGACATATCTTGCCATGTCGGTCATACCTTCGATCGCGCTGACGGAACTCGGCGTACGAGGCGCTTTGGCCGCCTGGGTCTTTCAACCGGTCACCGAGCAGGTCAGCGGCGTTCTGCTCGCGACATCCGCACTGTGGGTGATCAACCTCGTACTGCCGGCGCTCATCGGCCTCTTGTTCGTGTTTGATTTCAAATTCGTGAAGAAGCGTACATGATGCTCGTGCTCGGAGTGTATGCGCTCTTCAGCTTCCTGTATGGCCTCTTCCTCGGTCGTGTCCGGAAAGCCTGGTGGAGCTTGAGACAAGCAAATGTCGAGCAGCCGGCTTCTGCCTCATTTCCGTTCATCACAGTCATTGTGCCGGTGCGAAATGAAGCGCAACACTTGCCTGATTTGCTGAAGGATCTGTTGTCGCAAGATTACCCGGAAGATCGGTGGGAGGTAATGGTCGTGAATGATGGTTCTCAGGACGGTTCAGAAGCGATTGCGACGGACTTTTTTCATGCTCACCCGGACCGCGGCTGTCTGCTGAATATTCAGGACAAGGAGGGTGGCTCGAAAAAGCAGGCTGTCGCTAAGGCGATAGCAAATGCAAAGGGTGAATGGATCCTGACCACCGATGGTGATTGCCGGGTTGGCCCCTCCTGGTTGACAACCATGGCGCATGGCATGTCGCCCGGGCGTACAATGCTGGCAGGGCCCGTCAACCTGGTTGGACCACCGGATATCCTGGGCAGACTGCAAACCGCTGAATGGATCGGTCTTCAATGCATCGGTGCAGCTGGTATCTACCGCCAAAGGAACTTCTTCTGTAACGGAGCCAACCTGGCTTACCGGAAACAAGCGTTCAACGATAGCGGTGGATTCGCAGGAAGCAAGACGAGACTATCGGGCGATGATACGGATCTCTTGCTGCAATTCAGTCGAAAGTGGCCCGGTAGCATCGGCTTTCAAGCGGGGAAAGGAGCCATCGTCGAAACTTTCGCAGACGATGGTATTGGTTCTGCGTTTAGTCAGCGTCATCGCTGGGCGTCCAAGATCCCGGTTGCACTGACCACTTTTACCTTGCTGATTTCCCTCGTCGCCTGGTTGTCGCATGCCGGTTTCCTGGCTGCGCTCTGCATCGCGCTGTATTCGCCTCTTGCAACCTTTGTCGTGCTACCGGTCTTTTTCCTCAAGGTCATTGCTGAATACCTCTTGTTGAAAGATGGAGCCGACTACTTCGGTCATCGAGTTTCCTTCGGCTTAATTTTAGCCGCACAACCGTTCTATGCGCTCTACATCACCCTGGTAGGTGCGGCGGCAGTGTTTCTTCCTTATACCTGGAAAGGCCGAAAAGGCCGGTAACCCATGCGATACGACTCTCCCGGTCAACAAGTCTGGCGCCGCTTTCGAAAAAACGGTGCGGCCATGTCCGGATTAGCGGTTATCGCGGTGGCGATTCTGGTAGCTGTTAGCTGTGCCGTCATTCGAACCGATGAAAGCCCGGAGGCTAACCGGATCTGCCTGCCGATCGGGAATCAGCGCCCGGGATTCACCACCGATTTTCTCTTGTTAAGAAAGAACCAGGAAGCAAATGTACCGGGTCCTTGGCAAAAATTCTGGAACGGGACCCCGGATTCGATGCAATGGGTCGCGGTTTCCGATTGGCGGATCGCGTCCGATACGGTTTTCTATCACGAATGGTCGCCGGACGTAGTGCTCCCGGAACAGTTCATTCGCCTGGCCGATGCGGTTTGGCCGATGTTGGAACCGCATGGGTTGGTGAACCTGGACGGTAAATGGTCTGCCCGCGATGTCTACGGGACGATCCGTACCTCCACTGCGGAGGAATTGAATGCGACATTCAGCGAGCAACAGGTTACCCGCCGGACGTTCCTGTTGGGAACCGACCGGTACGGTCGCGATATGCTAAGCCGTTTGCTCACCGGTACGCGTATCACGTTCTTCGTTGGACTTGTGGCTGTCGTCATCGCGCTACTCGTGGGCGTTACCCTGGGTTCCTTAGCCGGGTTTTTCCGGGGAAGAATCGACCGGTTCATCTTATGGCTCATCAACGTTACCTGGTCGATGCCCACCTTGTTGCTCGTCATTGCTATTACCTTGCTTCTGGGGAAAGGTTTTTCACAGGTTTTCATCGCTGTAGGCCTGACGCTGTGGGTGGATGTCGCCCGACTGGTACGCGGACAGATCTTCAGCGTGCGCGAACAGGAGTTCGTAACTGCCGGCAAGGCGTTGGGTTACAAGAATGCCCGGGTCATCTTTCGTCATATACTCCCGAATATCGCCGGACCTGTACTCGTCGTCGCTGCCGCGAATTTCTCTACCGCGATCCTGCTCGAAGCCGGACTGAGTTTTCTTGGCATCGGTGCTCAACCACCCACGCCAAGCTGGGGTGCGATGATCAAGGAGAACTATGGCTACATCATTCTTCCCGGTACGGCCTACCTGGCCGTGTTACCGGGCCTTGCCATCCTCTTGCTGACCCTCGCCTTCACCTTTGTGGCCAACGGGCTACGCGACGCCCTCGACAGCAGGCAACAGCTCTTGTCGGCCTGAGTTGTACACGGCTGTCAATAACCTTCAGGCTTCATCCTGAAAAAGTTAAAAATCCGCTTCCCGGAGGGTAGCCGGATTGCGTATATTTACAAGACTGGGCCGGTAGCAGGCCCTTTTCCGTCATCATGCCGAACTTTTCCCACCTGCACGTCCATACGCAGTTTTCCCTGTTGGACGGGGCTGCCGATATATCCGACCTCTATAAAAAGGCCGTCAAGGACAAGATGCCTGCCATTGCCATCACCGATCATGGCAATATGTTCGGCGCTTTCAAGTTTGTCGCGGAGGCTTCCAAACACAACACGAAAGAACATCCGGATACGATCAAGCCGATCGTCGGATGCGAATTCTATGTGGTGGAGAATCGCCACAAGCAACAGTTCACCAAAGACGACCGCGACCAGCGTTTTCATCAGCTCCTGTTGGCGAAGAACGCGGAAGGGTACAAGAACCTGGTCAAGCTGTGTTCACTCGGCTACATCGAAGGGTTGTATGGTAAATATCCACGCATCGACAAGGAGTTGGTGTTGAAGTACCATAAAGGGTTGATCGCGACCACCTGTTGCCTGGGTGCCCTCGTACCGCGCACCATTCTGCGTAAAGGCGAGGCCGAAGGAGAGAAAGAGTTCAAGTGGTGGCTCGATCTGTTCGGTGAGGATTATTACATCGAACTTCAACGACACGATATTCCCGAACAGCACAAAGTGAATGAGGTGCTGTTGCGATGGGCGGTCAAGTATGGTGTAAAGGTGATCGCCTCGAACGATTCCCATTATACCGATCGCGATGATTACAATGCCCACGACATCCTGCTGTGTATCAATACCGGGGAGAAGCAGGCGACTCCGACGATGAAGGAGTTCAGCGACGACGATGCTTTTACCAAAGGCAAGCGCTTCGCTTTCTACAACGACCAGTTCTATTTCAAGACGACCGACGAAATGTCGGCCCTCTTCGCCGATGTGCCGGAAGCGATCGACAACACCAACGAGATCGTCTCCAAGGTCGATACGCTCCGGCTGAAGCAGGACATCCTGCTTCCGCACTACCAATTGCCGAAGGGATTTACCGACCAGGACGAATACCTGCGGCACATCACCTTCGAGGGCGCGAAAAAGCGTTATGGCGACATCGCTCCGGAAACCGAAGAGCGACTCAACTTCGAGTTGTTTACGATCAAGACGATGGGCTTCGCGGGCTACTTCCTGATCGTTGCGGATTTCATCAAGGCCGGCCGCGACCTCGGCGTTTTCGTCGGACCAGGCCGCGGATCGGCCGCCGGTTCTGCCGTGGCGTATTGCATCGGCATTACGAATATTGATCCGATCAAGTACAACCTGCTGTTCGAGCGATTCCTGAATCCGGATCGCAAGAGCATGCCCGATATCGATACCGACTTCGACGATGTAGGCCGTCAGAAAGTGATCGACTATGTCGTGACGAAGTACGGACGAAACCAGGTGGCCCAGATCGTCACCTACGGCACCATGGCCGCCAAGATGAGCATCAAGGACGTTGCGCGTGTCCTGGATCTTCCATTGCCCGAATCCAACGCCCTGGCCAAGCTGGTGCCGGAGCGGCCCGGCATCGAACTCCAGCGGGTACTCGAAGCCCCGCTCGATGGAGAAAAAAGCCTCCGGGAAAAAGAGAACCTGAGCAGCGACGATCTGGAACAGGTCAAGCGCCTGCGTGAGATCTATAAAGGCAAGGATCTGCAAGCGGCGGTGCTACGGGAAGCCCTCCGATTGGAAGGGTCGGTCCGGAATACCGGCATCCATGCCGCTGGTATCATCATCGCGCCAAAGGATCTCACCGAGATCATCCCGGTCGCCACCTCGAAGGATACGGAATTGCTCATCACCCAGTATGATGGCAAAGTCATTGAGGATGCCGGCGTCATCAAGATGGACTTCCTTGGGCTGAAAACGCTGACGATCATTCGTGATGCGCTGCGTCTCATTGAGCAGAATCACGGTGTCAAGATCGATATCGACGCCATCCCGCTCGACGATACCAAGACGTTCGAACTCTACCAACGCGGCGAAACGAACGGAACGTTCCAGTTCGAATCCGCCGGCATGCAGAAATACCTCAAGGAGTTGCGCCCCGACAAGTTCGAGGACCTCATCGCCATGAATGCCCTCTATCGTCCGGGCCCGCTGGAATACATCCCCAACTTCATCGCACGTAAACACGGCCGGGAGGCGGTTGCCTACGACCTGCCGGCGATGGAAGAATACCTTCAGGAGTCTTACGGGATCACCGTCTATCAGGAGCAGGTCATGCTGCTGTCGCAGAAACTGGCCGGATTCACCAAGGGCGACGCGGATACGCTGCGGAAGGCGATGGGCAAGAAGCAGAAGGACGTACTCGACAAGATGAAGTCGAAGTTCATGGACGGTTGCAAAGCCAACGGACACGATCCGGAGGTCTGCGAGAAGATCTGGACCGACTGGGAAGCGTTCGCTTCCTATGCATTCAATAAGTCGCATTCTACCTGTTACGCATTCGTCGCGTTTCAGACCGCTTACCTAAAAGCGCATTACCCGGCCGAATACATGGCTTCGGTACTGACGCACAACCTCGGAACGATCGATAAGATCACCTTCTTCATGGAAGAATGCCGGCGGATGGGTATTCCGGTTCTCGGACCCGACGTGAACGAATCACTATATGATTTCAGTGTCAACCAACAAGGACAGATTCGATTCGGATTGGGTGCGGTGAAAGGGGTCGGGGAGAACGCGGTGATCTCCATCATTGACGAACGAACCAAAGAGGGAGCCTACGAAAGCATTTTCGATCTTACCAAACGTGTCAGCAGCAAGGCGATGAACAAGAAATGCCTGGAGAGCCTTGTGCAGGCCGGTGCGCTGGACAGCCTTGGATCGATCGAGCGATCACGCTATTTCGCGATCGATCCCAAAGACAACGCCAACGGCATCGAGAAGGCGATACGTTTCGGTAGCGCCTTGCAGAACAAACAAGGTTCCATGCAGAATAGCCTTTTCGGAGACGATCATGAAGAGACCATCGCATTGCCCGTGATTCCGGAAGGGGAGTTTTGGAATAACCTGGAGAAGTTGCGGAAGGAAAAAGAGGTAATCGGATTCTACATCAGCGGCCATCCCCTCGACGAATACCGGTTCGAGATCCGCAGCTTTTGCAGTCATCGCATCGAACAACTGGCGAACCTGGAGGAGTTGAAGAACCGGGAAGTTTCCATTGCGGGAATTCTGACGGAAGTGAATCACCGTATCAGCAAGAATGGAAAACCATTCGGCTCGTTCACTGTTGAGGATTATACCGGCGGGGTTCAAATGGTCTTGTTCGGAGAGGACTACATGAAGATGAAAGACTACCTGGCACAGGAATCATTCGTCTTCATCAGGGCCAAAGTCCAGAACCGGTTCAATGCACCCGATCAGTATGAGGTTCGCCCGTATATGATGCAGTACCTGTCCGACGTAAGCGATAAAATGGCAAAATCTTTTACACTCAAACTGCCTTTGAGTGTCTTGTCGGAAGGGTTGATTGACCGCCTCTCGGACGTCCTGTCCGCCAGTCCGGGCAATTGCCAGGTGAAGATCCAGGTCAGCGACCCGGTGGACAATCTGGCGGTGGATTTGCCTTCCAGAAAGCTTAGAATCCGCCTGAATAGGCAGCTTCTGGAGGATCTTGACGCCATCGGGACAGTAGAATATCAAGTTAATTAGTGACAATAAGGCGGAAACCGGCCTTGGCTGGGATTTTGCCTAAGTTTGTGCCCGCTACGGGAAGAAGTAAAAACATCAAAAAACCAAAGAAAAATGGCATTAGAAATTAACGACCAGAATTTCGAAGAACTGGTCATGAAGTCCGATAAGCCGGTCCTCGTCGATTTTTGGGCCGAGTGGTGTGGACCCTGCCGCATGGTAGGTCCGATCGTGGAAGAACTCGCCAAAGAATACGACGGCAAGGCTGTGATCGGTAAGGTAAACGTGGATCATAACCCGAACATTTCGATGAACTTCGGTATCCGGAATATCCCGACCCTGTTGATCTTCAAGAACGGTCAGGTAGTCGACAAGCAGGTCGGCGCCGTACCGAAGTCGATTCTGGCCAATAAATTGAACGCCCAGATCGCCTGATCGATCCTGGACGCATAGAGGAGAGCGGTTAGCCCCAAGGCTGGCCGCTCTTTGCTTTTCAATACCGCCCGAAGCGATTCGTTATCTTTGATCCCATGCCGGTCAATCAACAGGAGATCCAACGCTTCGGTCACCTCGAACTGCTTGCCAAGCAGGTAGTGGAGGGATTCATCACCGGGCTGCACAAAAGTCCGTTTCATGGTTTCTCCGTGGAATTCGCCGAGCACCGGCTCTACAATACCGGCGAATCGACCCGGCACATCGATTGGAAACTCTTCGGCCGTACCGAAAAGCTCTTCGTCAAACGCTACGAAGAAGAGACCAACCTGCGTTGTCAGTTGGTCATCGACAATTCTTCCTCGATGCACTTCCCGGAACCCGGGCAATCGAAGATCCCGAACAAGATCGATTTCTCGGTGCATGCCGCCGCTGCACTGGCGTATCTGCTGCGAATGCAACGCGACGCGGTCGGACTCAGCGTCTTCTCCGACACGATGGAGATGAACACACCGCCCCGTTCGAGTTCTGTGCATCATAAGCTTTTATTCTCCCAATTCGAAGACCTGTTACGTCATAAGGGTCTTGAGCTTGCGAAGAAAACGGTCGCGGCATCCGCGCTGCACGAGATCGCGGAGACCATTCATCGTCGTTCGCTCGTCATCATCTTCAGCGATATGATGGATTCGCGGGCCTCATCCGAGGAGCTGTTTTCGGCCCTGCAGCACTTGCGGTACAACAAGCATGAAGTGGTGCTGTTTCACGTGGTCGACAAGCGCCTGGAAGAAGAATTCATGTTCGAGAACCGGCCTTATCGGTTCGTGGATGTGGAATCAGGACAGGAGATCAAGGTGCACAGCAATGAAGTACGGGCCTCCTATGTACAGGCTATGGCGGATTACAAACGTGAATTGAAACTCCGCTGCGGTCAATACCGCATCGATTTCGTCGAAGCCGACATCCGGCAAGGCTTCGAACAGGTGCTGCTGCCCTTCCTGCTCAAGCGCGAGCGGATGTTCTGAGTTCAGAAGCTATAGGTGAGCACCAGGTTGAGGTTGCTCATATCCGTCTTGTTGAAACGGTAGGCTTCCTTTCCGAACAGTTCTCCCTGGTTGAACTTGTGCACGACCAACGCCTGCAGATCGAGCCCTTCGAATGTGCCGCTGAAGTGGCGTCGGTATTCCAGGTTCACCTGTACATACGACGGCATTCCGTATTTGTTCAGGGCTGCATCATTGGCATCGGGGAGGAGATAATAACCCGCGGCGACGAAGAATCGGTTTGTGGCCTGCTCTTTTCCGTAGTTCCATTGTGCCATCAGGGCATGAACGTCGCCGAGACCTTCGTTGCGTTCGCGTGGAAGAAAGGTGTAGAAGGGATCGCGGCCCCATTCGCGTGGAAGGAGGAATCGGCTTTCGGCGGCAATGCGGGTGTAGTTGATCCATACCTGCCATTGGTCGCGGAGGATACCCGCCTTTCCGCTGAGTATCCAGGTGCCACTTCCAGTTTCGATGTATGCCTTCGAGGAATCCGCATTTCCGCCGTCGCCCACAGCGTCTTGCCTGGTTAGCTGCGCCCCGAACCCGTAGTTCTTTCCAGCGGCCTTGCGGGTGCGATAGTCTGCCTGTCCCAGCAAAATGTGAAAGACGTTCGGTACATAATAATCCCAGAGTTGCCAACGGAGCCGTCGACTCGCATTTCCCTTCACTGCGAGGAGCAGCAGCCCGTCGGTCTTCACCGCGTAACGATAGGCGGAGGGTTTCCCATGGATGTTGAGTCCGGAGGGATAGATGCCAAAACTGCGTCCGGTAGTGTACCACTGTGTCGTGGAGCGCGGAGCCATCCGGTACAACCAGGCTGCTTCTACTTGAATTCGTTCGGCTTTTCCGTAGCGCAACCAAACCCCATCGGCGAAGTTGGGGCGGAGGCGACCATCCTGTGCATTGAGAAAAGGTGTCTGGACTTTTTGCATGCCCCAGGTGAGGCTCCAGGATCCAAGCTGATAGCGCAGGTTGAGTTCTTCCAGTCTGGCCAGGTCTGTTCTCGTTTTCGGATTATCCAGATCGAACAGGCCAACTTCGTAGCGACTGGATGTGCGACTGATCGGATCCGCTAAGGTCAGGTCATTCGACAAGAGGTTGTAGGAATAACTACCGCCGATTGTCAATTGGAATCCCTTGAAGGAACTGGTTTCATACCGCAGGGCAATGGCTGTTCCAAGCGCGTAATAATCGCGCAGCTGCTGGTGATTGATCGTCTGCATATAGAATGAACGCAGCGAGCCCTCGGTTTTTCCCCGCAGGAATGCCGAACGCAAACCGGTCGAATCTGACGTATTGCCGGCGCTTACCTGTTGCGAGAACAATACAGAGAAAATGCTGAAGAAAAGGAGAAGGTATTTCCGCATCGATTACCGGCTGGCCAACGTTTTCCCTTTAGCGGCTTGTTGTGTACTGCGCGCTTTCTTGATTGGTCCGAACGGCCCGTATTTGTGTTGCTCCTCGGAAAATCCGTCGCTATAGGGGCCGAAGGGATGATCGATCGGTTTACCAGCCGGATTTGGCCAGTCCTTACGGAGATCTTTCTTCGGTCGTGGTTGTGAATTGATGAACGCCGCCAGATCCCAGGCTTCCTCTTCGCTCAACTGCGGATTGTTGTGAGTCGCTCCAAGTGGCATGTTGGCGTGTATATAACCCGCAAAGCGGGAAAGCCGGAAATGGCCGGCGCCGGAATTATAGCTGTGATCACCCCACAAGGGCGGATAGGTATAGCCGCTGGCAGCTGCGTTCAGAACGCCTTTCCCTTCACTTCCGTGACACGATTGACACTTTGCGGAATAGGCGAGCGCGCCTTTAGCCGGATCGGCCGCACGGTCCAGGAAGGCAAGCTCCTGCAGACCGGATCCTTTTGGCTTCACCTGCGGTTCAACGCCAGTTCCCAGCCAACGGATATAAGCGACGATCGCTTGCATTTCCGTGCTGCTGGTGTCGATCGCTTTGCCGTTGAGACTGCGTTCCAGACAATCGTTGACGCGCTTGGGAATGGACTCGATTGCCCCCGACCGCTCCCGGAATTTCGGATACGTGGAGTACACGGCGCTGTAATTGTTGCCAAATGGCTTTGTGCCGGCTTCCAGATGACAATTCTGACAATTCATTCCGTTGGTAATGGCGGCGACCGTTCCTTTTGGACCGAGGTAATGCGAGGTGTTTGCGATCAGGTCGCGTCCGTAGCGCAGTTGTTCCACATTGCTCAGTTGCTGCCAGTCCGCAGTATCGGGTGCATGCCAAAGGCTGTCTTTCTTTTCTTCCAACATGACCGTCCCGGTTGTTTCTTTATCCGACGATGACTCCGGTTGGTCGAGCGTTGACCACCAGGCAGCGATCATGACCAGGCTGATAGCGACCGGATAGAAGAAGGCCGGTAGCGGTTGGTGCGGGATCCCCTTCGCGTGCGCGAGCGCCCCGTGAGCTTTCTCCAGTACACGGATGATGAAAAGCAGGAGCCCGCTGACCAGGAGAAGAGCGAAAAGGGTCATGATGAATGAATTTTCAGTGTGGAAGTTTCTCGCGGAAGTACCCGTAAACCCAGGTGCCGGCCACCGCAGACAGGAACGTGACCAGGATGACGGTGGCACCGCTGCCGATCTGCGCAAAGAGCGGTCCCGGACAGGCGCCGGTCATGGCCCAACCGAGACCAAAGAGCAATCCGCCGTAGATCTGACCTTTGTTGAAGGTCTTCGGATGAATCTCCACCGGTTCACCATAGATGGTCTTCAAACGGAAGCGCTTGATGATCAGAACCGACAACAGGCCGGTGATGACGGCGCTACCGATGATACCATACATATGGAAGGATTCAAACCGGAACATCTCCTGAATGCGGAACCAACTGATGATCTCCGCCTTGACGAAAACGATCCCGAAGACGATTCCGACAACAGCATATTTCAGGTTGTACCACCAGGGATGCCGTAGGTGCGATTCGTTGACGCAGATCGCGTCGAGTGAGCGGTTGGCGAAATCCTGCTGCTCGGCAATGGCGCCGGATTGGAAGGAAGTGGAAGTGTGCGGTGACATTTCAGAGGATAGTTGGCAGGATGAACCAGGTCATGAGGATTCCTCCGACCATGAAAGCGATTGTCGCGACAAGTGACGGCCACTGCAGATTGCTCAGTCCCATGATCGCGTGTCCGCTGGTGCAGCCACCCGCGTATCGTGTTCCGAAACCGACCAGGAATCCGCCGATCACCATGAGGATGAAACCTCGGAGGGTGAAGAGTGCCGACCAGTTGAAGAGTTCGGAGGGCACCAGGCTGCTGCTTGTTCCGATACCGAAGGATGCGAGATGGTTCGCTGTTGCATCCGCGATCCGGACCGGCTGGTCGGAAGAAAGTAACTGAACAGCGAGCAATCCGCCGAGAGCAATGCCGGCTACAAAGAACAGATTCCAGACCTCCTTTTTCCAGTCGTATTTGAAAAAAGGAATGTTGGCCGGCATACACGCTGCGCAGACGTGGCGCAAGGAGGAGGAGATGCCGAAAGTTTTATTGCCGATCAGCAGCAGGGTAGGCACGATCAGTCCGATGATCGGCCCCGCTACGTACCACGGCCAGGGTTGGGAGAGGAATTGCATGAGTTTAGTCAAGGGTAACCCCGGCCTCCCCGGATCGGGGAGGCTGAATCATGGGTTGTGGTTGGATTATTTTACAGGTTGGAGCTTCGACTGACAGACATAGTCCGTGCGCGGCAGGGAAGTGGTGCTCGCGATCGCGGCAAATCCACCGCCTACTTCAGTGAAGTCGTGGATGCCACGTGACTTCAGGATGCTGGCTGCGGTCATGCTGCGGTAGCCTCCCTGGCAGTGCAGGAAGAAATGTCCTTGCTCGGCAATGTCACGGAACCAGTCGTTGATGAAGTCCAACGGTTTGTTGTAAGCTTCTTCCAGATGCTCGGCACGGTATTCTCCTTCGCGACGGACGTCAATAACGACGTCCTTGCCGATTTTTACTTCGGCGGCGAATTCTGCCGGGCTGATCCGATGAACCTTGTCGACTTCTTTCCCCGCTTTGATCCAACTGTCAATACCTCCGCCCAGGTGGCCGAGTACGTTATCGAAACCGACGCGCGCGAGCCGGATGACCGATTCCTCTTCCTTACCCGGATCGGTGATCAACAGAATGGCCTGGTCCACGTCCTGAATGAGTGCGCCTACCCAGGGAGCGAATTGCCCGTCCAGTGCGATGTTGATCGAGCGCGGGATGAAAGCTGATGCGAAATTTCCAGAAGTACGGGTGTCGAGTAACAAGACATCGCCACCTGCCGCGAGGTGTTCGAATTCGGCTACGCTCAACGCCTGCATGCCGCGGTTGATGACGCCTTCTACCGATTGATAACCTTTCTTGTTCAACGCGACATTCATCGGGAAGTAAGCCGGTGGGGGCAACAAACCGTCGGTAACGGCTGCAACGAACGCTTCGCGATTCGGTTGGTTGAGCGCGTAGTTCATTTTCTTCTGGTTGCCGAGTGAATCCACGGTCTCCTTCATCATATTCTTGCCGCAGGCGCTACCGGCGCCGTGTGCCGGATAGACCGTCAGATCGTCCGGCAAGGGAAGGATTTTGGAATACAGGGAATCATAGAGCATGCCTGCAAGCTGCTCCTGGGTCATATCGGCAGCTTTCTGCGCGAGATCAGGACGTCCGACATCGCCGAGGAACAAGGTGTCACCGGTGAAGATGCTGTGGGGTTTTCCACTCTCATCGAAAAGGAGGTAGCAACTGCTTTCCATCGTATGGCCGGGCGTATGCAGTACCTTGATGCGGATGCGGCCCAGTTGGAATTCCTGGCTGTCGCTTGCAATGATGGCATCGAACTCGGGGTTCGCGTTCGGACCATAAATGATCGGAGCGCCGGTCTTACGGCTCAGGTCGAGGTGACCCGAAACGAAGTCGGCATGGAAGTGCGTTTCAAAAATGTACTTGATCGCCGCGCCGTTTTTCTCGGCCCGCTGCAGGTAGGGATGTACTTCCCGCAACGGATCGATGATGGCTGCTTCGCCATCGCTCTCAATATAATACGCGCCCTGCGCAAGACAACCGGTATAGATCTGTTCGATAATCATGTTGGGAGGGGTGTTGTGGTTGATTGTTTCGAGTTTCGAGTTTCGAGTTCCGTGTTCTCAAACTTCAAGAAGAAATAAGAAGGAACCGATTTATTTTTTTACTATTCGCTATTCGCTATTCACTATTCACTATTCACTATTCACTCCCGCCTACGCAAAAGCTCCGGCGGGCAAGATTCACTATTTACTGTTCACTGTTCACTATTTACTTTTTACTATTCGCTATTCGCTATTCGCTATTCACTATTTACTGTTTACTGTTCACTGTTCACTGTTCACTGTTCACTGTTCACTATTCACCCCATCATCTCCTTCGCAATAATATAAACCCCCATCACCAGCACGAACCAGCCGAATGCCGGCTTGAGTTTTTCGTTGCTGATGTTGCGTGACAACATACTGCCGGCGATGATGCCGACCATGGCAATGAGTGAGAAGATAAGTAAAAATCGCCAATCAATCACCTGACTGCCTTTAAGGTCGCCGGTGAAACCGATCAAGGATTTTGCGGCAATAATGATGAGTGAGGTGCCCACCGCTTGTTTCATCGGCAATTTCGCCAATAGCACCAGGGCCGGGATGATGAGGAATCCGCCGCCGGCACCGACAAGTCCGGTCACTGCGCCGACCACAATGCCTTCCAGCAGGATCAGGGGATAGTTGTAGCGGGGCTCAGCTTCTTCGTTTTCCATGACCACCCGCTTACGGATCATCGAATACGATGCGAGCAGCATGATGACGGCAAATAAAAGCAGGATCGCATGTGATTTACTGACTGCCGCGTTGCCCAAATGAAAGACGGGGTCCGGGATGGCCGGTACGACATAAGCGCGCGTCAGGTAGACGCTAATGATGGAAGGAATTCCGAAAACGATCGCGGTTCGCCAGTGGATGTTCCCAAGTCGCATGTGGCTGAAAGAGCCGATCAGGCTCGTAAGTCCTACGACAAAGAGTGAGTAGGCGGTCGCGAGTACGGCATCGACCGAGAAGAGATAAACCAGGATCGGAACAGTGAGAATGGAGCCACCGCCGCCGATCAGGCCGAGGGATAGTCCCATCAGGATGGCTCCTGCATAACCCAGTAATTCAAGCGTCATAAGCGTCGGATCAGAGTTTTGTGCAGCAGTTTTCGATGCAGTCGATGATGAAATGGAAATCTTCGTAACGAATGGAGTAGTGGGCGAACTTTCCTTCTTTGGTACAGTTCAACAACCCTTTGTCGCGCATCAGCGTAAGGTGTTGCGACAGGATCGGTTGTTCAATGCCCAGCAATTCCTGGAGTTCGGAGTTGTTGTAGTGCTTACCGCTACGCAAAAGGTCCAGGATAGCCAATCGCTGCGGATGAGCGGCAACCCGGAGCATCTCCGCTGCCTTACTCAGTTTTTCGGGATTCACCCGTTCCTCAAGCGTTTTCATGGTGTGGAAGTTGGATACAAAGATACACATAGTTATATAACTATGTGACAATGTTAATCTAAATATATTGTATATGCCTGTATATCAATTTAATATATTGTATTCGATGCATGAAACATGTCTGCTTTGTAATCCGCGAATGGTGTACACCAGTAAATAAATCAGTCAAGGGCAGTATACTTTTTCCCGGAATTTCCGTTGAAAAAGGCTGTTTCAAGATCCAGTCCATCCTATGACCGTCAGCATCATGCAACCCTACCTGCTTCCCTATGCAGGCTACTACCGGTTGCTGAAAGCGGAGGTATTCGTCATCTACGATTGCGTGCAGTTCATCCGGCGCGGACGCATTCACCGCAATGAACTACTGAACCGGAACGGGCAGTTCGACTGGTTCACCCTGCCTATCGAAAAGCCCGGCTTCCACGATCGGATCGATAGCGTGAAGTTCGTTGCAGATTGGGAGCCGGAGTTGCAGTCGCGCGCCCAGATTTTTCCTTCGTTCTCGACAGCGATCAGCAGATTCCCTTCCTTGAAATGTCTGTTCGAAGTGCGCGAACTCGACCTGACCGATTATCTCGAACGCCAACTCATCGCGACACGGGACCTGCTCGGTCTGCCTGCGCGGATCATTCGCTCGTCTTCCCTGAACATTCCGGAATCGCTGAAAGGCCAGGACCGGATCCTGGAAATTTGTCGTCAACTGAACGCGACGGAATATGTCAACGTCCCAGGCGGCGTTACGCTTTACCAGCCCGAGGTATTTCGCGGCGCGGGCATCGACCTGCACATTCTCTCCGACTACAAGCTCGGTTACGAGAGCATGCTCGACCTGCTCGCGACCAAAGCGCCGGAAGATATCCGAACGGCGATCGATACCACGTATACGTTTATCTGATTTTCAGTCCCGCCGTTCTCAGGCGTTGGTCGGGTAATAGCGCTTCCGGATCCAGAACGCCACGTTCACCAACGCGATCAGCGCGGGTACTTCCACCAGCGGACCGATCACACCGGCAAAGGCCTGACCGCTGTGGATCCCGAACACGGCAATGGCTACCGCGATCGCCAGTTCGAAATTATTGCCGGCGGCTGTGAAGGCGATGGACGTACTCACGGAATAATCCGCCCCGAGCTTTTTACCGATCAGGAAACTGATGAGGAACATCAACGCGAAGTAAATACTCAAGGGGACCGCCACCCGCAGCACATCCAGTGGTATCTGCACGATGGTGTCGCCCTTAAGACTGAACATGACCACGATGGTGAACAAGAGTGCGACCAGGGTAAGGGGCGAGATGCGTGGTATGAATATTTCGCGGTACCAGGATTCCCCTTTGGCTGTAAGCAGGACCCGGCGGGTAAGAAAGCCGGCCGCGAAGGGAAGACCGAGGTAGATCAATACGCTCTTTCCGATTTCGGCGATGGAAATGTCGATCGCTGCTCCCGCTAAGCCGAAGAAGGGTGGCAGGACGGAGATGAACAACCAGGCGTACACGCTGAAGAACACAACCTGGAAAATGCTGTTCAATGCGACCAGGCCTGCGGCGTATTCCCGGTTGCCTTCCGCCAGTTCGTTCCAGACGATCACCATCGCGATGCAACGTGCCAGGCCGATCAGGATCAGGCCGGTCATGTACTCGGGTTTGTCCGGCAGGAAGAGGATCGCCAGCAGGAACATCAACACCGGACCGATCACCCAGTTGAGCAGGAGGGAAGCGCCCAACACCTTCGGCCGGTTGAAGACCGACGGGAGTTTTTCGTATTGCACTTTGGTAAAGGGCGGATACATCATGAGGATCAGTCCGATCGCCAAAGGGAGGTTGACGCTGCCCGAAGAAAGCAAGTGGATGCTGGCCGGCAAGGCCGGAACAAAATGGCCAAGTCCGATGCCGACTACCATCGCCAGGAAGATCCAGAGGGTCAGGTAACGGTCGAGGAATCCAAGTCGCTTGCGTTGAAAGGTGGGAGCACAGTTGTCGGCGGACATGTAATGAAAGTTATTTTAAATGAATACTGTATGGATGACGGGAGACTCACCGGGCCTTTGACCCGGTGTTGCGAACGAATTCTTCCACGGCTGTCCGGATCGTATCGCGCACCGCTCGCGTGCGGGCCAGTCGCTCCTGCTCCTCGCCGGTAAAGGAAGAGGGGTCTTCGAAACCCCAATGGATCTTCGTATGCAAGCCCGGAAAGATCGGGCAACGCGAAGCGCTGGCTTCGTCGCAGACCGTAATCACGTAGTCGTACCGACGTCCTTCCTTGAAGAACTCGAAAACGTCCTTCGTCTTGTTGTTTGAAATGTCGATCCCGTCTTCCTGCATCACCGCTACGGCCAGGGGATTGAGTCGGCCGGCCTCCAATCCGGCGCTTTCAGCATAATAGGCATCGCCTCCGAATTTTTTCAGATAGGCTTCCGCCATCTGGCTGCGGGCGGAATTATGAATGCAAAGGAAGAGGACCTTGATCGGGTTCATGGTGAAGGTGATGAGCGGGCGGTTATTTACAACAGGTGTCTTTGTCGCAGCAGGCGTCTTTTTTCTTTTCAGCATACACGGTGATGCTGTAGATGCCGGTGCCGTTGTGCTTGAATTCCTCCAGTTGCTCCGGGCTCAGGTAGTGCGCGAGGATGTCGTCGGGTATGGAGATCGCCTTTTCTTTTTGGAGGGTGATGTTCTCGAATCCGGCTTCCCGCACGATGCCGAGGTACGCGTCTTTCCGGATGGCGCCGGCCACGCAGCCGGCATAGAGCTCGGCGGTCTTGAGGATCGAATCCGGGAGCTCGCCCACGAGGACAATGTCGGAGATGGAAAAATGTCCGCCCGGCTTCAGTACCCGGTTGATCTCGGCAAATGCTTTGCGCTTGTCGGGCACCAGGTTGAGCACGCAGTTGCTGACCACCACATCGATCGTGCCCACGCCTACGGGCAAGGCTTCGATCTCGCCCAGGCGGAACTCGACATTGTTCAGGCCCAGCTTTTCGACGTTCGCGCGTGCCTTGGCGATCATGGCCTCGGTCATGTCAACGCCGATCACCTTGCCGGTCTCGCCCGTTTCCGCGCGCGCGATGAAACAATCGTTGCCCGCTCCGGAGCCCAGGTCCAGGACGGTATCGCCTTTCCGGATCCTGGCGAATTGCGTCGGCAGACCGCAACCCAGTCCGAGATCCGCCTCCGGGTGATAGCCCTTCATTCCGGCATAGTCTTCCGACATGATGGTATAGACCTCGTCCGAGCAGCAGCCCGAACCGCAGCAGGAGGACTGGTTGGATGCTTTGTCCTGTTCTGCGATCTCGGTGTATTGCTCTTTCACCAGTTGTTTGAGTTGATCGGCAGTTTCCACGATTGTTGTTTTATATCGTATTATTACGATGGATTAGGATAAATTTTTTTAGCAGCAGCGGGTAGTGTTCAGCGGCGTCTGCATCAGTTCAACCAGGCATTTTTGGGCCTTTTCCCATTCGGCTTCGTCGATGCAGTAACAGGTGCGCACCCCTTCGATCTCGCCTTTGATGAGTCCGGCGTTCTTGAGTTCTTTCAGGTGTTGCGAAACCGTCGACTGGGAAAGCGGCAGCTCGTCCACGATATCGCCGCAGACACAGGCTTGCCGCTTCAACAGCAAACGAAGGATAGCCACCCGGGCAGGATGCCCCAGCGCTTTCGCGTATTTCGCGATGCGGTTCTCCAGCAGGGTGAATTCATCGATTTTGGCGAGGCCCATGGCGTTAACTATTGATCGCAATATTACGATTAATAATTGCCGGTTGTCAAGGACTTTAACATAGTTTTCAATGTAAGCCTGAAAAACGGACTGGAAATTGCGTCTTCGTCCCGAACTTCAATAAGAGAATTCGAATGAACGAGATGAACCAAGCCAGAGTCGGGGCTGCGCTAAGGGATGAAAAAGAAAAAGGAAGTCAAACTTGACTTCCTTTTATACTGGCGGTCCGGAAGGGATCGGAATTTAATATGGATCAAGGACAATTTTCGACTCCCCGCCCATTGCAGGGGCAAAAAAATGTTTCAGGGGCATAATCAATCTTTACCACAGTCGCAGTTCTCTATCAGTCCTGCATAGTAATAGTTGATGAATTCCCTTGTTGCATTCAATGCCTTCTCATAGTCGAACTTCAAAGCACATTCAATAAAATTTTTGTTCGCTGGAAATTTTGAATCAGCATCCATTCTGAAGTGCATGACATTGTTCCGGAATGTTGTCAGCTTTTTTATATGAGCATAATGATGTCCCTTTATCACATGGAAACATTTCGGATTGATCTGCGGAAGAATGCTTTTGATCTTGTCCTCAAACTTCAGCCATGTTGCATACTCTTTTGAAATCTCAGCTCCATCAATCCTGAACTGACTCTGATGTGCATCCATCATCATATTCAGATGAGTTTCAATCGAGGTGAACATGAATACAACAGCAATTGATGCATTGCTGATATACTCTGATGTTCTCCTGAGATGTTCATGCGAACTAAGGTTGAACAGATCAGCATCCTGCATCAGCTGATCTTTGAGTTTGATTGTTGCTTTTGTGAACTGATGTGCAATGGAAAAAAATGAAACCACGGGATGTGGTTCAAGAAGCATTTTTGTTTTTCCTTCATGCTTGAATGTGAATCCGCTTGCAAGTTTCTTGTCTCCCCATTTGGTCAGAATTACATAATCCTCGGGTTTGCTCATAACCTTCTGAAATACTTCAGGTGTGCCTGGTGCAGTCTGCTCCATTACCGAGTCATATCCCACTGATGAGACCTCTAAAAGCGGTTTTATTTTGACGTGTGCCATACCCACAAGATCAATGAATTTGATGAAAAATGCCGGAAAACTTATCAACTGAAGCCATTGTCAAACCCGTGGGAAAGCTAAGTTTGAGGGTAATTAAAGACAGTAAAAACACCGGAAAGAAAAGAGGGCAAAAATCTTTGAAGGATGATCTTGTTCAGGATAGTAAGAGTACAGAACCCAAAGTCGCACGCCAGCGGTTCAGAAAATCTTTGGGGGAGTTTTATTACAAGACGGATAATGGATCAGCATACAATGACGACAGAAACAATGTTCTGAAGAGGCTTCCGGATAATTCAATTGATCTTGTTCTCACAACGCCATCTTAGCATTGTGTCCGTCTCTTAATTTGAACGTGACCTTTCACGGGACTCCATCGCTTTTAGCAGCATAGATTATTGCGTGAATCGTAGAGGCCATAGATTTTGCTTTTCTGCCAAGTATGCTGGCGGTCCTTCCTGTCGGAGCTGCTATTCCGTAGGGCATTGAGATCTCATTCAGATAACCGATCAATGCCGACGTCAAGGAGGTCTTTCCTGTTCCGGCAGCACCACACAATATGAGAAAATCTGCAGCATTATCTTCGGCAACGAACGCTTGCATTTCCGTCAGCACTGATCTCTGTTCGTCGGTTGGATTGGAGAAATGCAGGAAATTAAAAATGTTCTTCATGCACTTGCTACTAATATTCAGAATAGAATTCGAATACCTGTTCCATCTTGGCTATGCCCGGAAGGGCTAAATTCGAAAAGCCTGAGCAAATATCAATATTACACTTTGATCGGATTAAGTTCTTTGCCGCATCGTATATGTTGTGAGAAGATTGCTTGTAGTCTTCTTGTAATTTCACGTAGCCTGGCAAATCTCAGTATTTGCTGATGTGTTGGGGCGGACCGTTAACCCGTGGATATTTCTCAGCCCTTTGACCTTGATCATCTTCTTGTCGTGGGTAATTTGGGTTAGTTCAATAAGCCGCTTTGTGAATGCTGACCTAGTATTAGGATAGCAGGTCCTGAACAATATTGCGTGATATTGGAAACCAAGGGGATTTTCCACCCGTGGGATTGCTTTGGTCCTAGCAGAAAAGTCGATTTAACATCCGAAAGAGGGTGCTTTAACATTATTACTGAGTTCCTTTTTTTCCTGATTGGGATATGTCCTAAACGCAGCATTGTTAGTGGGAGGGATGCGGGCTTACTTGTTCAATTTTTATCGCATTGATATGCAAAGGCTTGTGGTTTTACAGCTACAACCTGGGGGCCAGAGGAATGCAAGCTTCATTTAACTATTGCTTTATTGGTTTCCAGTTGACTAAATTCGAGTGTCAGGATTTTATTCCGGTTTACGTTCCTTAAGTTTTTAATACTAGTCCATTCGAAATTTCAATCGGATTGTATCTGGTTAGGGTGAGGAGTGCAACTGATTTGCACAACCGGTTTGAATCTTTGTGTTAATTGAATTGATCTATGAAAAAAGTCCGAGTGCTGAAAGTGGAGTTTGAGAATGAGCTCAAACCATATGAGATCTCCGCATTCCGTGGGGCGGTGATCGCGAAGACAGAGGGAGCGCACTTGTTGTTCCATAATCATCTTTCGGAAACAGAGTATTTATACGGGTACCCGGTCATCCAGTATAAATCGATCCGGAACAAAGCGAGTCTGATGTGTATTGATTACGGAATCGATGAGGTCCATCACCTTTTTAGCCAAAAGGACCTTGATTTGCAGATTGGTGAACGTCAGGTGAGCATGAAAGTCGCCCGTATACACATGGACCAGTTCACGCTCAATGTATGGGAGCGGATGTTCCATTACCGCTTGTCCAATTGGCTGGCGCTTTCGGAAGAGAACTACCAGCGATTCAAGGCAATAACGGACGAGGAGCAACGCGTCCGGTTCCTTGAAAGGATTTTGATCGGAAACATACTGGCATTTGCCAAGGGGGTAAAATGGCGTGTGGAGAAACAAATACAGGCGAAGATTACTCGCATTGTTGAACAGAAGATCGCGCCGTTCAAAGGTATTCCGCTTACTTCTTTTGTCGTGGAATTCGAAGCCAATGTCTTCCTGCCGGAGTGGATCGGTCTTGGAAAAGGGGTCAGCCGAGGCTTCGGTACGGTACGACAATTACGAAATGCCAATACAGAGGAATGACATCGGTGAACACATACTTATTCTATCTCGCGGGCCTGTTAAGGCCGCTTGGAATCCACTACGGTAAACTGGAAGCCGATCCGGCGGTTGACCAGGCGGGATCCAGGGATGCTGCAGGCTTCAGCAAGCAGGAGGATTCCGGAAATTATGTCTTGCATTCGGTCCGGTTCATCGACCAACATTCGGAGGTTTTCGACCGATTGGGTACAGGTACGACCCGTCAATTAACTGAATTATTGCTTGCCTCCATATCGGGAGAAAGTCCGGAAGGTCGGTCGCTTGCTTTGGCTGACCGGTTAGCCGCTGGTGGACCCATCGCTACCGGTGTTGGGCCTCTAAAACCACTTAGTTCCGTTTACGGGATGCTGTTGAGCAGATCGCATTCCGACAGCTTTCACCGACCTGTGGTTCTGGAAGCCGACAAGCGCATTTTTCCTGTGATTGGAGCATGGTCTTCCGGAGACCCGGGCGACGTAACGTTCACAGGATTTATCAAGGAGTTCAAGGCTCTTAGACGAGCAGCCCCGGAGGTGTTCTGTGAATGCTTGACAGCCATCATCCGAAAGTATTTTTCATTCAACTGGGCGGGCTGGACCCATCTGCCGGAGGTTTCGCTTTATGAGCGTTGCAGATTGACCTCGGCCTTCGCTTCGATGCTTGCCGATTCAGACGAACTGGCCTATGACGGGCGCTTTCTACTGGTCGGCGGAGACTTATCGGGTATTCAGGACTACTTATACGATATTGTTGGTCGGGAAGCATATAAGAATCTCAAAGGAAGGTCCTTTTATCTGCACTTGTTGGCCAATGGCGTGTTGGAACGATTGCTTCAGCGCCTTGGAATCTTGTCGGGCAATGTCATCTATGTTTCCGGTGGAGGTTTCTACGTCCTGGCTCCGGATACTCAAATGAATCGGGAGACTGTTGACAGTTTCCGGGAAGAGCTGGAGCGGATCATGTTCCATAAACACCGGAACAGCCTGTACTTTTCTCTCGCGGCGATGCCCTTTACAGGGACGGACGTTCTCGATCAAAAAACGGCAGACGTCTGGACCGGTTTGGCGCATGAACTTGCTGATCTGAAACGCAGAAGGTTCGCAACCCAGTTGCAGCAGGATTATTCCGTTTTCTTCGAACCGTTCGAAGCCGGGGGGCTTCAGCAACGCGATCTGATCACCGGGGATGAGATCGAAGGCAATGCCGTTCGCTATCTGGATGACGATCGCGACAAGCCCGTAAGTACGGATACCTACCAACAGATCGAGTTAGGCAGGTTGCTTCGGAATGATATCGGATCGTGGATCTCTTCGGATGATACATCCCGGGCAATAAAGGTTCACCGGACATTCACGATAGAAGACGGACTTCCCACGAGCATTTTTCCCCTCGACGAACAATTGGGCGGTATCATCCCGACGCTGCCCAAAAAATCACGTGTTCGCCTGGTCAATAGTTCTGAATTCCCGGAGGCCCTGCTGAGCGGTTATCCCGGAAGCTTTGACGTGGAGTTCTATGGGGGTAGTGAGATACCGCGCAATCGCGACGGATCGCCAAAGACCTTTGAGGACCTGTCCGGATTGGAGGGTAGGGAAGCCGGATTCCGGCGGCTGGGTTACTTGCGCATGGACGTCGATAACCTGGGTCGGGTCTTCATCAATGGGTTCGACAAGTCAAGCCGGCCTTTCGTCCGCTATTCCGCGCTTAGTCACAGCCTGGATCTATTCTTCCGCGGATACCTGAACCACCTGTGGTCTCAGGACCCGGAATTCAGATCCTGCGTTAACATCGTCTATGCCGGCGGCGACGATTTGTTCGCCGTAGGCAGATGGGACGTTATGATTCGATTTGCGACAAGCGTCCGGAAGGCTTTTGGAGAATATACAGACCGTCATCCCGATCTGGGGTTGTCCGGCGGACTCGTGTTGGTGTCCGATAAATTCCCGATCGCGAAAGCGGCCCTGTTGTCAGAGGAGGCGGAGAAGCAGGCTAAAAGCCACTCCTATAACGGGAAAGCAAAGGACAGCATCACCTTGTTTGAACGCCCGCTGGCCTGGAAAGGCGAATTCGAGTTGGTCCAATTGCTACGCGAAAAATTGGTTAACCATATTCAAAAGAATAAACTGCCGCGAGGATTCCTGAGAGCCTTGCTTCAATACGAGCAGATCGCCCACGATCAGAAACGGGCCGGACAGAACCAATCCTGGCGGTGGCATATCGCATATCAGTTCGCCAGAATGGCTGGACGAATTGAGAATACGGAGATCAAAGCATTTCTGCATGATCTGAAAAACGGTCTGTTCAGCGAGCGATGCGATATGGTTGACGGAATGAATTACAAACGTGACCGCTACACATTCATTGAATTGGCGGCCATATCCGCCCGCCTGGCAGAGTTCGAACTAAGAACTAACGAATAAATTCCAACATACCACATGGCACAACAGCGTACTGATACCAGAAATCCCCGGCCGGAGGCCGGCGGTTTAGACTTCCCGGGTAGATTTGAAAAAAGATGGATTACCAACGGCATCGATAGCTCAGGAATCGAGTTCGCAGAATCCTTTGGCAAGTTCCTACAGGAAGCGAAATTCACAACCTCCCAAATACGGAGTGTGTTCGGTGAAGTCAAGCGTATCCAACTAAAGGGATTCGACAAGGAACAGGAACGTCGGAGCTTTCTGCTTCTACGACCTAAAGTGGCATATGCCGCGAAGCGTGCAGAAAATAAAGGCGCTACTGCCTTCCAGCAAGTGATCGATCAGGCCATCAAGACCGTTGCGGTGGAAGAGCCGGATTCGGACCGGCGGTTTGTCAATTTCTGTCACCTTTTTGAGGCCATTCTTGCCTATCACAAAGCGAACGGAGGCCGTTAACCCTATAACCTAGCCAGAACATGAAGCTTATCAAAAAGATCGAGTTTACCGGACACGTGGAAGCCCTTACCGGACTGCTCATAGGTGGTTCAAGTTCCAGTATGTCCATCGGTGGTCCCGACAAAGTCGTGATTCGGAATCCCGTAAGCAATCTCCCCTACATCCCGGGAAGTTCCCTGAAAGGCAAGATGCGGTCGCTGCTTGAATTGTCCTACGGGTACGTGAAGCAGGTGAACATGGGCGCTGTGAAGAACGGACCTGAGGACAATCCGAACCTGATCACTACTCAGTTTTTCGGTTGTGCGCGGAAAGAGGATCAACGGCCATCTCGAGTCCTGGTTCGCGACGGGGAACTCCTGAACAAGAAAGATTTCCTGAATACGGACCTACCTTACACGGAATCCAAGACGGAAGTTGTCATCGATCGAATCACTTCGGCTGCAATGCCCCGAACATTGGAACGCGTCCCTTCCGGCGCCCGTTTCGGATTGTCCATCATCATCAACATATTCGAGGGCGACGATGAGCGTAAGTTCATCGAGCTTCTCTTCAACGGCCTCCGGATGATCCAGCACGATTACCTCGGCGCTTCCGGATCGCGTGGCAGCGGTCAGGTAAAGTTTGTGGTCGAACGTGTGACCGAATATCCGATGGAATACTATCACACGGGCCAGGGTGCGCGGGATATCACAACTTCCTGCGGCCTTCCCGCGGATTTGACTAAAGGCGCAGCAGCAAATGACTAAGAACTTTCAGGTATTCCGCCTGTATTTTCAGGGACCCGTACACTTTTCCCGGGGGAGGGAGGATTTTGACGATTCGTTAGCGGTCTTCAAGTCCGATTCCCTGAAATCAGCGCTCTTCGTCAGCGCGCTGCGGGTCTTCGGGCCGGAATTGGCGAACGAAGCGTTCTTTCGTGGATTCCGCGTTTCTTCCGCTTTTCCATTCTTCGAAGACGAGTTGTTCTTTCCCCGACCGAACTGCAGGATCCCGAAGATCGCGGGAATTCCGGACGACCGGCAGGGCAAGCCCTTGAAGCGTATCCAGTATTTTGGACAAGGAGCCTTCGAGCGTTTGATCGGCGGAGATGTTTCGCCCATCGCAGAATCTCAACTGATGGGCGGAGGTTTATTTGTTTCGGATCGAAGGACGAACGTGGGCGACCGGGCGGTCTATCAACGTCATGTCCGTCAGCGGGTCACCGTTCCAGCACCGGGTGAGGCAGCCGACCCTGTACCCTTCTATTTCGAGCAGTTGTATTTCGGATCGGGATGCGGCCTGTGGTTCATGCTGGAGGGAGAAAGTACGACCGTCCATCAGGTTGAGCGGGCTCTCACCGAGCTCGGACAATCGGGAATCGGAACTGATCGCAGCGTAGGACACGGACAGTTCGAAGCGGAGGGCCCTTTACCGCTTTCGCTTCGGGTGCCCGATCATCCATCCCATCAGGTAGCACTTTCCATGTTCTGCCCCGAACCGGAGTTTGTCGAGGGAGATTGTCTTCCGCGGAGCAGCTACCGGATCGAAAAGCGGGGCGGCTGGCTGGCCAATCCCGCGAACATGGGCAATAATGGCCTGCGCAAGCGGTCTGTTTACATGTTCAGCGAAGGTTCGGTTTTCCCGATTGACCGGTCCGCCACGGGAAAGGTCGTAGACCTTCGTCCTAAAACACCCCCTGGTGCCGTGGATCATCCTGTCTGGCGCGACGGTCGCCCGATCCTCATTCCGGCCAGTCTAACCCTCTAAGCCATGAATCAAGAATCGGTTGATCTTAAAATAGAAACCATCACCCCCTTGCACGTCGGGAGCGGGGCGATCCTGTTGAGGGGTCGCGACTACGTGGCTGCGGGGAAGCAATGGGCAGTAATCGATGAAGCTAAGGTCTTTGATCTCTTGGGAGAAAATCATCTCCAAAGTTGGATGGAAGCCATTTCATCCGGTAAGGACATTGCGGAATTGATACGGGGATTGAAGCCGGGTTATTCGCCGTCCGAAATCGCGCGACGCCTCATCACCGTCCGGGAGTCGAACGAGCAGGTCCGCGAACTCCGCGAGCAACTGCACGACGGGAAGGGGAGGCCCTTTGTTCCCGGCTCCTCCATCAAGGGCGCGATCCGAACCGCCTGGTTTGCCACAGAAGTCATGAACCGGCGAGCAGAGCCTTTTTTTCAGCAGCGGGAAAATTATCTCAACCAGCGTGGTCATTTGAAAGACGCTGCAATAGCAAAGAAGATCATGGGAAGGGATCCCAACCATGACCTGTTCCGCCTCTTGCGCATCGGGGATTGTTATTTCAATGGTACGGTCGTTTTGCTTGCTCAGACACTCAATCAGCAAGGCGACGGCTCTAGGGCTGTTTACAAACATACGATCCGGCAACACCTGGAGTGCATCGATGCCGGACAGCAGGGCGTTTGTCGTTTGCAGATCGCAAGCCGCCTCGGTGAGTTGGCCCGGAATTACGGGCATCTGCCTGCCGGTTCGGATATCACGCTGAATAGTCTATTCAAGTTGATCAACGAAAATACCCGCCAGCTCCTAAACTATGATCTCGATCGATGGGAAAATGTCGATCTGCCGGAGGAGGCTGCGGGATTCACCGAACAGCTATCGGATATTCTTAGTCAGGTAGAGCAAGCCGGTGATCGCGAATGTTATTTGCGAATGGCCTTCGGGTCTGGGTTTCATTGGATGACCGGTGCATGGCAGGAATTCGCGTTAGCAAAGGATGTATACGATACCCTTAAAAGTGCCGTGAGAGGGCAACGATATGACCGCTTCGACCTGCCCAAAACACGAAAAGTCGTGAGAAACGAAGTTTCGTTGGGATTCGTCCGATTTTCTTATTGATCCATACTGCTTCATGTCAGGCTTGCTGCTAACAAACATCGGGAACCGGAATCTCCTGTATCAGGGAAAGACGATCGCAGAGCATATCAAGGACCACCAGGTCCGGTCGGCCGCCAACTTCCGGGAATTCACTCGTCAGTTGCTGGAGGACCCCGACGACCCTGAGAATGACTTGATCAAGGGAAGCCACGAGGGTAATCTTCGACTCGCCATCCTGGACAAGTTGCTGGAAAAGCATCGAGAGGAAATCGACCAAGGTGAGCTGAAGACCCTGGTGCTTTACTATTCGGAGCAGCAGGATACCCGTAATGACCAGGACACCGTGTATGCGGCGCGGGTCATGAAAAACCTGATTGGACGCAGTTTTCCTGCGCTTGACGTCCGCCTGGAACGTGTCGAAGGGAAAGTGACGGACAACGACGGGTTGATGCGCCACTATCGGAGGTCATTGTTGAATTTTCTGGAGACGTTCCCGGATGCCCGCTTCCTGATTTGTGATGCAGGCGGTACACCACAGATGAAGTATGCGTTGAAGATCACCAGCGAGTTTGTGCTCAGGCCGGAACGTTACGCGGTCGAATATGTGAACCAGGATAGTACCATCGAAACTGTTCCCCAGGATGAATACCGTAGGATCATCGTGCAGGAGCAACTTCTCCTCATGATCCGCCAGCTCGACTATAAGGGCTGTCTGGTGCTGACGGAAGGACGTAAGGATCTGGCACGTGGAGTTCGTGAGCTGATCGAGTTCGCGCACTACCGTTTTAATGCGCGCGAAGCAGATGCCCTTAATGCGGCTGGGCGCGTCCCGCAATACTTGAACAATCCGTTGCTTAAAGCGTATATCGATCAAAAACCACTTGGACATAAGGATGAGCTTGAAGAGGCGCTTGAATCGAAGGGTTACCGGATCGTCTGTGAACATCTCAGTCGTGCCCAGGCCTGTCTGGAAATCGTCGACGCGACTGCATTTGTACTCTATTTCCAGTTGGCTATCGAGGCTTACCTGAATCATCTTATACATGTGAATACCGATTATAAGATATTGGATAATAATAGGGCTGAAGATGCAAGAAGGCGTTTTCTAGCTAGACTCCCACAAGGGAGCCGACAGCCCTCTGGTATGATCCTTATTATGAAAATGGTCAAGGAAGTACCGGAACAGTATCGGCATAATGATATTTTACTGGCATGCAATCGACTCCTTGATCCGGAAAACAACCGGGGAAAAGGTTCCTTGCGGTATCTGAGGAACCAGATCGCACATGAAGGGAAAGGCGTGGAAGTTAATCAGTTGAAAGGAGCGCCTCTGCCTTCGATTGAGACGCTCTTCAGCGAATTTCGGACAAGATTCGGTTTGGGTGATGTTTCCTTTTATCGTAGTTTCAATTTGGGGTTGGAGGAGATCATCAGGCGGTCATGATCGACCATTGAAAGCTCTCCAGCATTAAATCGATATTAACCCTGAATCTGCCATGCAATGAAGGCAGCTGCGATTCTGACTTGATCTCGAATCTGCAGTATTGCACTCACACCTGTTTTTCGTTTTTTAAAGGTGAGGTAACTAGCTAATTATTGGGTTATCCAACCTCCTGATTTCTCAGGGAGATGGCCTTTAGAAAGCGGTTATTTCTTTAAGCCTGCGAAGTCCTGTGCACTTCTCCTGCACAGTCGGGGTATACTTTGGTCTCATATAAAGACCATCCCCTTGCGATTTCAGGAGGAACACATCGAACAACGGAACTCATGGCACAACTGATCCTGAATGCACGCGGCTCCCGGCTGGCCATCCGGGACGCCCGTTGGAGTGTACAAAAGGGGGACAAGGCGGAGCAGATCGCCTTCAATGAAGTCGATTGCATCGTACTCCATCCGGCGACATCCCTTACCTGGGAGGCGGTCTATCAGGCTATCGAGCAGGATACGGACCTGCTCTTCGTGAACAAGTTCGGTAAACCGGTCGCGCGGGTTTGGGGAAATCGGTTCGGTTCGATCTCCTCGCTACGGAAGAGGCAACTCGCATTTGCCGGGACGACTGCAGCTTTGGAGTGGGTAAGGGAGTTGCTCTCCCAACGTGTGGAGGGCATGCGGGACCTGGCTGCATTGCTACAGGCCCTTTATCCCAATGCGGCAAACGAAGCGCCGGATCTGATGAACGACTGCGGGCAGACGTTAAAGCGGCTGAAGGACCTGGAGGTTGCAGAGAGCGATGTCTTCTTTCAGCAGGTCCGCGGCCTGGAAGGCGCCGCAACGCGTGCTTACTTCCGCTTCGTCGCTTCCGTGTTGCCGGAACAATACCGCTTCACCGGCCGCTCGCAACATCCTGCAAAGGATGCTTTCAACGCGCTATTGAACTACGCGCTGGGCATGCTCTATGCCGAAACGGAAGGCGCCCTGCTGAAGGCCGGATTGGATCCTTTCATCGGCATCCTGCACCGGGACGAGTACAACCGGCCGGTGCTCTCCTATGATCTGATCGAGCCGTTCCGGGTGTGGGCGGAGTATGTGGTCATCCACCTCTGCATGCAGCAGGTGATCTTCCCGGAACACTTCAGGACCGAATCAGATGGAGGAGTCTTGTTGGACGAGGGGGGAAAGAGGATCCTCATCACGGCGATGAACGAATACCTGGATGATCTGATCGAATTAAGAGGTGTGGTTCGTTCCCGCCGGAACCACATCCAACTGGCGGCTACCGAACTTGCCGGCAGGATCCGGACCCATCAAACCGAAGAATAAAGCTGAACGAAATGGAACACACGGCGCTTTACTATGGACAGGACGTCCGGAGAACGGGCAGCGATCTATTACGTCCGATCGATTTGCGGGCGCTGGCAGCGCTTATTGCGGATCCCGCATCCGAGCTGGTGACCCTATGCCGCAGCCTGCGATCGATCCGGCGGTTGGACCGGGAAGCCTACCGCAAAGCGAAGACCCAGTTGCCCTATTTTGCTGTATCGGAGTTCCGTGACGGCATCCGGTCCACCGAGCGGTTTGTGGGCATTTCCTGGCTCGTACTGGATCTGGATCAGTGTGCCGATACACGAGAAGCCCTGATGGACCTGAAGAATCGGATCTGTTCCGATGAGCGCATCGCATTGTGTTTCATCACCCCTTCCGGTTACGGGCTCAAGTGCCTGTTCCGTTTGGCGGAGACTTGCAGGGATGCCGGGCACTTTACGGGTTATTACCGATGGTTTGCGGCATCTTTTGCAACAGAATACGGATTGCAACAGTCAATCGATGAACGTACTTGCGACGTGACCCGGATATCCTTCCTGTCGCACGACCCACAGGTTTTTGTGCGGGAGCATTCCCAGCCCCTCCGATTACCGGAACCCGAAGGCACGGACAAGCCGGTCATTGTACAGGCGACGGAAGAGGCGGAAAGAGGAACGCGGGAACCCGAGCCGGCGGCATGGAACGAGATCCTGAAGACCTTGAATCCGGCATCGCCCGGCAGCCGCCCCCGGCGGGAGCCCTTCGTGCCGAAGATGATCGGCTATGTACGTCCGCTCGTGGAGGACGCTGTGGCCGGGCAGGGCGTCCGGCTGCTGGATGCACAGCCGATCCAATATGGGGTGAAACTTCGCTTCAGCCAGGAGTTGTTTCTGGCTGAGCTGAACGTGTATTACGGCAAGCGCGGATTTTCGGTCGTCATTTCACCGAAGGCGGATACGCACCCGACACTGAATCAGGTCGTGCATGCGCTGGTTTACCGCGCCTTGTTCGGAATGGATGTGGCTGTGCGGAACTTGTTGCACGAGCAGTTCGTCCTATCGCAGGGATCAACGAATGGACAATGAGCGTATGGCAGGAAGCAGCACCGGCGTCACACCGGCACGGTTCACCGAGGAAGAGGAGCAGTCGTTTCCGCCTGGAATACTCGCGTTGTTGAATGAGATAAGACGAACGCCCCATCCGACCAAGATGCAATACCTGATACTCTATGATATCGAGAGCAACAAGGTACGCCGCGTAGTGCCGAAGTTCCTCTTGCGTTACGGATGCAAGCGCATCCAGAAATCGGTTTTTCTGGGTTCCTTGAGCCGCCGCGAAGCTGAACTCATCCGGGAACGACTAACAAAGATCCAACGCCTCTACGAGAACGAGGACAGCATCCTGATGTTCCCCATTACCCGGGATACGTTGGGATCGATCGCATGCATCGGTAAGTCATTCAATTTCAAGGCGCTATCCGATAAGCAGGTGACGATCTTCTTCTGAAAATTTGTATCTTGTTTTCGTTATGCAGTACTTGACTTCACCCTTGCAAAATGCAGTTAAGTCAATGAAAATCAATGTCGTGCTAAAAAATGCTCTCAGAGAGTAGATTCCAGATCAATAAGGATTAAGACAAACCTTCGGAAATGAGCCTTTCAATTTCCTTTGCTCAGAGAGTAGATTCCAGATCAATAAGGATTAAGACTTCTCGGGTTGCTCCGAACGCTCAGAACGCTCTACCTCAGAGAGTAGATTCCAGATCAATAAGGATTAAGACACATTCCGGCGATCTCGCGCTCCAGCAAAGCACGAACTCAGAGAGTAGATTCCAGATCAATAAGGATTAAGACCCCGTAAATTGACCACTTCCTTTTGGATGTATTGCTCAGAGAGTAGATTCCAGATCAATAAGGATTAAGACAAATGATTTAGCTCCCTCACGGTCTACAATGATTGCTCAGAGAGTAGATTCCAGATCAATAAGGATTAAGACCGCAATTTGGCTTTCAGACGAGTAAATAAAAGGTCCTCAGAGAGTAGATTCCAGATCAATAAGGATTAAGACATGTAGACATACGTTCGGCTACCTTCCTTTCGGTACTCAGAGAGTAGATTCCAGATCAATAAGGATTAAGACTCGGCAAAATAGGCTTTAAAAGCCTCTTCTACTGACTCAGAGAGTAGATTCCAGATCAATAAGGATTAAGACGGTTATAACACAAAGCAGGATTAGAGTTGAGGCCTTCTCAGAGAGTAGATTCCAGATCAATAAGGATTAAGACCGACTTCCGAACGTTTACGCGTGCGATGGAATTACCTCAGAGAGTAGATTCCAGATCAATAAGGATTAAGACACTCCGCGGATTGAGCGACGTTCAAATTCATCAGTGACTCAGAGAGTAGATTCCAGATCAATAAGGATTAAGACTACCACTACCTTGGATTCAGTGGCTTCAAAGTCCACTACTCAGAGAGTAGATTCCAGATCAATAAGGATTAAGACAGTTACGCTCGTACGCGATAGCGTCCTCACGCACCCTCAGAGAGTAGATTCCAGATCAATAAGGATTAAGACAGGAATTGAGGGTCACCCTCTTCGTCAAAGTGCTTCTCAGAGAGTAGATTCCAGATCAATAAGGATTAAGACAGCAATATATATGCTCATGTCAATCTACTGGTCTCCTCAGAGAGTAGATTCCAGATCAATAAGGATTAAGACAACCTCATAATAATTGACCATTTTACCTTTGACTTCTCAGAGAGTAGATTCCAGATCAATAAGGATTAAGACTAGAATTAGGTTAATTAGGCGAATTCAATATCAGTCTCAGAGAGTAGATTCCAGATCAATAAGGATTAAGACGTGATGCCACTGCCCTTCTGAACAATCCAAGGCGCTCAGAGAGTAGATTCCAGATCAATAAGGATTAAGACTTTTATTGTGTGTATTTCTTGAAAATGTCATGTTTTCTCAGAGAGTAGATTCCAGATCAATAAGGATTAAGACTCGGCAGTTTTGGCACGTACCGACTCAAAGTACTGCTCAGAGAGTAGATTCCAGATCAATAAGGATTAAGACTCCGTGCCATACTCATTGGTCAGCATTCTTAGGATGCTCAGAGAGTAGATTCCAGATCAATAAGGATTAAGACCGGTAGATTTAGCACGGACGGACGTAAAAAACGCCCTCAGAGAGTAGATTCCAGATCAATAAGGATTAAGACTACTGCAGCGTGCAGCTTGAGGTCGGAATTCTCCGCTCAGAGAGTAGATTCCAGATCAATAAGGATTAAGACAGTCGGCATAATACTTCATCACGTATTTTGCCAGCTCTCAGAGAGTAGATTCCAGATCAATAAGGATTAAGACCTGCTGTTGCTGGTAGTAGAGGGGTATTAATGTATACTCAGAGAGTAGATTCCAGATCAATAAGGATTAAGACTAAAATTTAAATGTCAGGTTGCATATAGGATGCCCTCAGAGAGTAGATTCCAGATCAATAAGGATTAAGACGTATCCGCGCAAATTCATCCACTCCGTGAATTGGCCCTCAGAGAGTAGATTCCAGATCAATAAGGATTAAGACGTGGCTTCGCTGTCCCGTTTCAATGTGGTGAAACCTCTCAGAGAGTAGATTCCAGATCAATAAGGATTAAGACTTCAAAATCAGCGTGGATGAAATTACGTCACCTTCTCAGAGAGTAGATTCCAGATCAATAAGGATTAAGACTCGACCGGTCGGCAGCGGTCTGTACTTTGCCGACACTCAGAGAGTAGATTCCAGATCAATAAGGATTAAGACTTGCATAGCGTTGGTTTTAAATGCGATAAAAAGAAACTCAGAGAGTAGATTCCAGATCAATAAGGATTAAGACCTAGTTTATGTAAATGCTATAGATGCTTATTGATTCTCAGAGAGTAGATTCCAGATCAATAAGGATTAAGACTTGCTTCGTTCCTTTGGAATCCTTTTCAACCTTTCTCAGAGAGTAGATTCCAGATCAATAAGGATTAAGACAGATTAAAACGCCCAATTCCTTTCGTGTCCTTTTTCTCAGAGAGTAGATTCCAGATCAATAAGGATTAAGACAACAGTAACACCTGCGGATGCAGCAATAACACCAGCACTCAGAGAGTAGATTCCAGATCAATAAGGATTAAGACGGTAGTTTCCATAGTTTGTAAGAAATTTAGTTGTCTCAGAGAGTAGATTCCAGATCAATAAGGATTAAGACTGTTGTCTTTGGTATCGCTCATGGTATTATCGTTTACTCAGAGAGTAGATTCCAGATCAATAAGGATTAAGACTCATATGCCATTTTTAAGAGATGTCTTAACGTACTCTCAGAGAGTAGATTCCAGATCAATAAGGATTAAGACCTCAACGCCTCGCTCCTCCACGGCTCATCAAGCTGTCTCAGAGAGTAGATTCCAGATCAATAAGGATTAAGACAGGCATACATTGCACATAAATAGAAGTGTTATCATACTCAGAGGGTAGATTCCAGATCAATAAGGATTAAGACTATCAAGGTTTATGCTTTTACACTCACTTGAAGGCCTCAGAGAGTAGATTCCAGATCAATAAGGATTAAGACACATATGTATTGGTATCAAGTCCTTTCCAATACATTCTCAGGGAGTAGATTCCAGATCAATAAGGATTAAGACTCTCCTACTTTTGAGCTTTCGTCTACCCAACACCATCTCAGAGAGTAGATTCCAGATCAATAAGGATTAAGACTGTTGTAATCATTCCTTGGCTCTGCATAAATACACACTCAGAGAGTAGATTCCAGATCAATAAGGATTAAGACCCAGAGCTGACCATCAATGCTGTTCAACGTGAATCCCCTCAGAGAGTAGATTCCAGATCAATAAGGATTAAGACACGATGCTACGCGCCGTGGCGGTCTTGTCATCGTCCTCAGAGAGTAGATTCCAGATCAATAAGGATTAAGTCGATATACACTTTCCTGATATTGTGCATCAACCCAATACCAAAGAGCAGATATCAGTTCAATAGAGTTTGAGTTTTCTTATCCGTATTTATTAAATTGTGACAATCAATCAGACGTAATGGCCATTAAGAAAAATCCAGAAATCCGTTATAGGATTCTTGATAGTTTATTTCGGAATCCGCCTTACCGGTACAAGTTCAAAGATCTCCTGGAAAAGTTGAATGAGTCGTTGGAGGAACGGTTCGGGAAGGGTCAGACCATTGGCGTTCGATCCCTGCGCTCCGATCTCGGCAAGATGCAAGAGCCGCCTCCGGTTGGTTTCGACGCGCCGATAGACATCAACGTCGATTACGAGTATTTCTACACCGATCGCGAGTTCTCCATTGTCAATGCCAAGTTGAGCAAGGAGGACGCCTGGAAACTGAAGGAAGCCCTGACGGTGCTGGAACAATTCCGGCACCTGCCGCAGTTTTCAGAAATGGTATCCGTTGTCACCCGTCTGCAACACCATGCCGGCATTCTGTCTGGGCGTCAGTCGCCGGTGGTCTTTTTCGATGCGGCGCCGGTAGCGGAAGGTGTCAATTGGATACAATCACTTTACCGGCATATACGGCAGGGGCAGACCATCCGCCTCCTTTACCAGCCCTTCGGCGTGGCGCCGGAGGAATTCGAGTTCTCGCCCTATTGCCTGAAGGAATACAACAAACGCTGGTTCTTATTGGGCAAGCGCCGCGGTTTGCCGCTGATCCACAACCTGCCCCTGGATCGTATCCGACAGGTGGAAATTTCGAAGGCTACATTCGAACCGACATCCGGTTTTGATCCCGTCGCCCATTTTGCGGATATCATCGGCGTCACCCGGCCCGCTGATACGAAACCAGCAAAAGTCGTCCTCCGGTTCTCCAAAAAGCGTAACAGGGCCATGTATGTGGCCACGAAACCTCTTCATGCGTCCCAGGAACTGACGCGGGATACGCGCGGCTATCTGGAATTCACCTACCGGCTCATCCCCAACCCGGAGTTGGAGGCACTGTTGCTCTCCTACGGTCGAGACCTGGAAGTCGTGGCGCCGAAAAGACTGCGCAAGACCATAGAACACCTGTTGAAAGAAGCCGTGGGCAACTACCGTTAGTGGCGTAAGCGGCTGGTTTTTCGAACCATTGGCTTGCGTTTCATCAAGATATCGGCCGCCTCAGCTTTCCATTCGAACTTTTTTCTCGTTTGCGTTGCCGACCGGTGAACTAGAAGGGCTCTGGCTTCTGCTTTCCTTTTCATCGTATCGATTGCTCGTTCCGCGCGCCCGGACCGTGCAATTAGTTTGCACACCTGCGTCCGATTCTTGCAGCTCCCATAAGAGGATCCATACAAACGGCCTTGATCGTGCAACTGGTCTGCACACCTGCGCTCGATTGTTACAGCACCAAAACGAGCAACCATGCAACACCTACTTACCCAACAGGACAAATTGGAAGCCGGCCTTCGGCGGGTTGACTTCCGGTCGATTGACCATTTGACGGTAAGCATTGTCGCCGCAGGAGCTACGCGCAAATTAGAATTCCGGAGCGCGGGACGTAACTTGTTTTTTGCGTTGGCCGACCGCCCGATCGTACACCAGATCGGCTCACGGCTGTATGGATTCAACCAGGAGTGGGGAAAGATCAGTTCGCAGTTCAGTCACGACCTTCATGAAGGCCGGGTAGCCCTGGAGCGTCGCATCGTGGAAGTGCTGCTACGTCACGATCTGGTGGCGCTGGTGCAGGATACCGGTTCTGTAGCCGTGGTTTATGGCATCGTATCAAGATCTTTCCGGCGGATTCCGGTTTCCGGGTTTCGTACTTCCGTTCACCGTTTGCTCGCCCGCCTGGGTAAAAGCAGCCAGAGCGGTATCCTGGACGTTTCTCCCTATGGCGGCATGTACGAGACCTTCCCCGCCTTTTTTGAATCCCCCCTGGTCCGTTATGACCTGCGGGTTCACTATCCGAAGAACAACGGTTACGATGCAGGTCTCCTGACCTGGAAGCGCTCGGTGCTCGTCTGCAGCAACGGTCTCTTCCGCAGCGAACACATCACGTTCCAACGCTGGATCCACCTGGAATCGTCTTCCCTGAATACAGCCCTGGAAGAGGCCTTGCAGGCAGGAGAAGCGCTTAGGCAGTTGACCGAAAACAGCATCCGCACGTCCATGGAACGTCCCTTGGACCGGGAGCACTACCGGGAACTCCGCAGCCGCCTCTACATCGCCGAAGTTAGCCGCGAGCGGGTGGATCACCGGCTGGACCTGGAGACCAAAGTCACGGGTACCACCGAATGGTCCCTGTCCCAGGCCCTGACCTGGCTGGGTACCCACGAGCGGGCACTAACGAAGCGGGTAGGGACCGTACTGCAGGAGGTGGGTACCGGCGTCCTGGAAGAGGGGTTGGAAGGATACCTCCGGCAGCCAGCGCGGGTACTGTCCGACGGTGAACCAGCCGGACCCCTCCTCCCGCTCGGATACCGTCGGAACGAAAATCCGGTCCTGTTCTGAACTGTGCAGTTGCCTTGCACACATGCGCCTTAGTATTGCACCCGTCATGAAGATCCAATCAAAGCCGATCAACAAAACCTCCTACAGTGACCTGCTCCGGAGAACGGAGTGGCAGTTGCGCCGACGGACGATCCTTCGGCGCGACGGCTTCCGCTGTAGGAACTGCGGAGCCGGTGCGGAACTGGAGGTGCATCATCGCCAGTATCGCCGGCATCGCAGGTCCGGAGCCTTCGTGATGCCCTGGAAGTATTCGGACGAACTGCTGGTCACGCTCTGTCGTCCCTGTCACCTCGCCGGACACCGTCAATACTCCATACCCGTCGTTAACCTGTAAATCAACCACACGCCATGAAACGATTCATCAACCGCATCTTCGGGATCAAATCCTCGCCTGCCACCGCTCAGCCGGTCGCTGAAGCCCCTGTGAACCCGGAGGCGCTGGTCGACCAGCCGGTATCCCGCGATCTGTTCGTGGCAACCCCACCGGTTACGACCTCGCCGGCTCCTTCCGAGAAGAAGGTGACTGCCTTTCTCGCGGCGGATCATTTCTCCGCCGGTATGCAGATCGGTTACCAGCACCATTCCGCGGACCATCTGCGCCGGCAGGTGAACCTGCTCGCGGCGGAATACCGCAGCCTGGTGCAGGACGAAGTGGCGCTGCTCGAGCAACAGGCTACGGAGTACCGGTTGCACCTGGTGGAAGTGGGCAACCAGTTTCCCGAACTCCGGGAACAACTGGAGATCCGCCTGGAGGCCCTGCGCCAGCAGCAGGAACAGCACCGCCGGGAGCTGGTGAATTCTGTCGAGCTGGAAGGCCGCATCAGCGCCGTGGTCAAGGCTTACGAAGCCGGGTACGAGCAGGGCATGAAGCAGTACCTGGACGAGAAGGGCCTGCTCGGCGACTATGAAAAGTAATAACCAACGCATGCTAACCCGATAGACCCATGAAGAAGATCGCCTACCTCATCACCGGTGACGACCCCGCTCACCTGCAAAAGCACACACCCTACAGCCGGAAGAAGATCCAGGTCCTGGGATGGACACTCCTGCTGCCGGCATTCCTGTGGTTCATGACGGGCGCCTTGCTGGCCCATAGCCTGCTCGATTTGGGATGGGCCCAAAGCCTCCCCATCGGTTTGATCATGGGCGGATTGGTATTCGTCATGGACCGTTCGATCGTGATGGTTGAGGGGAAACGGCTGCTCTATTGGTTCCGCTTTCTACTGGCCGCGTTCGTTTCCATACTGGGATCAGCCATGTTGGATACGGTATTGTTCAACAACGACATCGATTACTACATGCAGCAGCAATTGACTGCCAAGGCCGATACGGCCTATGCGGATGCACTTGCTGCGGCAAAGCCTGCGATAGAGGAGCGACGAACCAATACCAACCAGGCTTACCTGGATTGGCAAGCACGCGAAACCATTTTCCAGAAAGAGGCGGATGGCAGTGGTGGCTCAGGAAGAAAGGGAATTGATAGGATCGCTACAGCCAAGCGCCTCCAGGCCGATATTGCTCATCAGGAGTACTTGCGACTTGAACGGCAATTCAGTGTATTGGACAGCACGAGCCGGGTGACAGCTCAGCAAAGGAAGGATGCGATACTGCAACAAGACGGTAGGAATACCATTCTGGTCAAGATCGAGAGCCTGCATGCCTATTTGCAGGACCACGTCACTGCGCTCATTGTCTACTTCTTGGTTTTGGGCACCTTGCTATTCCTGGAGATCCTGGTGTTGCTGGTCAAGGTGTTGTCCAGAAAATCTTCCTACGAGATCGAAGTGGAACGACTGGAGAAGCTCCGGGAGTTGCATACCCGGCGGTTATTGGATTATCACGAAGACGAGACCCGGGAGCAGAAGCGTTTGGGGGTAAAAGGGCAGTCTGCAAAGGCATTGGTATGGAAACAATGAAGACAATGAAAACGTGGAAGCGACTACTGGGAAGACTGCTTGCTTCCGGCGGGTCCCCCAAGACGAAGGAGCACTCCTTTCGGGTCCTTCATCCTGAGGCGACCAGTTTCGCAGAGGCGATCGGTCTTAGCAGGGACCGGCATCAGGAATTGATGGGGTTCGTCAGCCAGGGCCTGCGCAGCCTGTCACAGGGCATGCCCTGCCATCAGGTGATCGAAGTCCTATACAGCCGATCGAAGGACCTGAACGAGTTTGCCTTCATGATCGGTTGCCTTAGCTTCAAGGAAGGCGTCATGCAGGCGGAGAGGGATATGCTGAAGCTGCATGAGAATTGAGCCGTGAATCTCCCTGTCCACTCTTTCCTTGATCGGGCAATCTAATCTTGCCTAAGGCGGATCAACGAGTATGTTTAATGGGGATATGCTTTATTGGGATGCTATTTGAAGGACTTGGAGGGGTAGCTAAGCAACCTTGTTGTTCTATTTGCCTCGTGAAATGGTATCCTGTAATTGCTCCTCAATGTGTCCATGCACACGTGAGGCAGATCTGATGTAAAATAAAAGTTGTAACCTAAGTTTCACTGATTGATAAAGCTCAATGCAATTATTGTTTTTTACTAACTGCTGCACTTGAGTTTACATGTAGCCTGTTTTAGTGCGATTACGTGTTTAGTAGCTCGGTGACCTTCTAAATAGAAAACCGGATCCTTGGATTGTCTTAGATATTTTTTAGGAATCAACTTCTTCAATGACAGATTGACTGAATTTTGACACTTATGCCTTAATTTTATATTTTAGCGTGAGTTGAGATCACTGAAGAATAAAACAACGGTTTGATTCTAGAAGGATCGTGTTAGTATTTACATAACTTTGATTTAAGAAGCTCAAATGAAAAGTTCACAACTACTCCTCATCTCATTGGTCATCCATATACTAATTGGAACAGCGAAGGCGCAAGTTCCCAACTATGTACCCACAAATGGGCTGGTTGGATGGTGGCCCTTTAATGGAAATTCGAATGATGAAAGTGGAAATGGAAATAATGGAACGGTCAATGGGGCGACGTTGTCGTTCGATAGGTTTGGTAATGCGAATAATGCGTACAACTTTGATGGTGTAAATAGTTTTATTCGTGTAGCGGATACAACTTCTCTCCAAACACCAAATGCAATTTCAATTAATGCATGGGTTCGATTTTCAGGACAAGGTCATGGCAGATTGGTAAGTAAAGGCTGGGTTCCGAATGGAATAGAACTTCATACAGAATTAGCAACCGACCACAGAATTCGTTTTGGTGGTGCCTTTAGTGGTGTGGGTTATGGCCCCATTTCACAAACCGCCCTTGTGGATACTCAGTGGTACATGCTGACGGCTGTTGATAACGGAAACGTAAAATACATATATGTAAACGGGCTGTTGGAAGATAGCCTGATTCATGGCTATGGCTCCATACCTGTATGTGCAGTTGATCTTTATTTTGGAAAGAATTCGGAACTCGCAGCAGATTATCTATTCGGCGACTTAGATGATATCGGAATCTGGAATCGACCGTTAACGCAGCAGGAAATTACTGGATTATTCAATGGGAATATTTGCTATCAAACAATTACAGTAACTGATACACTCTTGATTAACACGGGAATTACCGGATTTAATCCAGTTTCATACAACAATACCATTCGGATTTACCCGAACCCAACAAATGACTATATCACTATTGACTATGGGAATTATGCAACCCTAACTGGATACCAATTAGTCATTGAGAATTCGCAGGGTCAGCAAATGTTTCAGACTTACATAAATCAACCTACATCATACATCAGCCTTGCAACTTGGACGGGAAATGGCTTGTATTTTGTTCACATCATTGATCCTCAAGGTAACACTCTGGACATCAGGAAAATCGTCTTGCAATAAGTCATTCCATTCAAGCCTTGGTCAGTTTCAGGATAGAAAATTCTTCTTCAAATTACGTCCTATTCTACACACTTGCGATGAGCCCATTCCCTTTGCTTGCTGTTTCATTTCGTAAGTTGTTTCTGGCTTGAAGCTATCTGTAAACTTCAGCTTAGCCTAATTAAGTGCCCTTAGCATATCAATACGGGGGATAGCAATCGTTCGTGTATTTGTGTTGTTGAGAACCTATCATTCCCATTCCACCCGCTGCATGAACACCTCAAGGTGCTTCTCCATCAGGCAGAGCTCTTCTGCCTGGGCGTCCCGGCGCAGGTAGGAGACCTCGTGCATCCAGATATTTTTTACAATCAAGGCCTTACAAACCATTATGCATGTTGAATCGAGCTGACAACTCCATTCTCCTAAAATGCAGGGGGCCATCAGTTTCCTGATGGCTCCTTAGCGGTCCGGACGGGACTCGAACCCGTCTCGTCGCCAGTGGCGAGATGACAGGCATGTTATGGTTCTATTTGTTGATTGATCAGCTTAAGAATGGAGGCTCGGTTAAGCCGCTTTAAGACCTTTTCCCTTTTTAGAGCCTCAGTCTTGTTGTCAAACGATTCAAAATACACCAAAGTCCAGGGACCTTTTCCGGCGGTGAACCTGGATTCACCGGCATTGTGTTGTTGGACTCTGACTTCCAGGTTGGAACAGTAGCCTTAATAGTGCTGATCGGTGGTGCTGCTGTAAAGGATGTAGACGAAATGCATAAAAAGAAAAAGGAAGTCATGATTGACTTCCTTTAACATCTGGCGGTCCGGACGGGACTCGAACCCGCGACCCCATGCGTGACAGGCATGTATTCTAACCAGCTGAACTACCGAACCGTATTCGTATTCTCTTTTCGTATTGCTATTCTATTCGTCGTTCCTGCGACCCTCCCGGCTTGCCGGGATATTCTAACCACCTGAACTACCGAACCGTATTCGTATTCTCTTTTTGTATTGCTATTCTATTCGTCGTTCCTGCGACCCTCCCGGTTTGCCGGGATATTCTAACCAGCTGAACTACCGAACCGGGTCGTAAAACCTTACCCAAAAGCAAGACGATCTGCTGTCCGTTTTTGAGTGGTGCAAAAATAGCTAAAATTTCAATACGGACAATTCCGGTCGAATTTTCTATCCATTGATTTTTAACGACTTAGTTTCAGGAGCCAAAACGAAAAAGGAAGCCCCTTGCGGAGCTCCCTTCGCTTCTGTGTTTTTGGCTGTTACTTACGGATCACGCGAAGCGTGGCCACTCCGCTTTCACTGCTCAGGTTGAACAGGTAGGTGCCGGTGGCCAGACCCGAAAGATCCACCCACTCACCCGAACGAAGTCCGGTTTTGCTCATGACCATACGACCATCCAGGGTCAGCACCGAGAGGTTGCCCTGCTCGTTCTGGCTCTTGCCGAACAGGAGGCGAACCTGCTCACCTGCCGGATTCGGGGATACCGTTACCTCCAGGTTGCCTGCACTTACGCCGGCCACAGCGGTCAGCATCTCAATCGTATTGACGGTCGTGTTGGTGATCACCGCCGGATTGTGGTCGAAGTAAATGCCCGCCGTGTTGGTGATGTCGGTGAGCGGTGCCAGTCCGGTGCGGGTGCGGATCGTAAAGGAAACAGATCCGTTACTGCCGGCCATGTCGGTACCGCTGTCGGGAAGCATGATGTTGTAGAACGTGAAGGTGAGCACGCCCTGCTCGAGGCTGAAATTCATCGGATGCGTCGCGCCGATCAGGTGAAAGCTCATCGGATCGAGGTTGGCATCCAGCGTATCGCGCACCACTACGTTATACGCTACGGCATTGCCCGTGTTCTGGAAACGGATCGTGTAGCGCAGCAGGCCGCCGTCGGTGATGACGTTGCGCGGTTCGGCGAGTTTGTCGTTCGGGTCCCAGGCCAGCGAGACGAGCTGATCGAGCGCCAGGACGTTGTTGCCCGGGATCGTATCGTTCAGCGGTCCGATGGTGAGGCTCGAATGGAGCGAATCGCCGAGCAGGAGCGCCAACGAGGGCATCAGGCTGAGTTGGATGTGGCCGCGTTGTCCGGGCGCCAGGTTCGAATAGTACCACTGCAGTGTTTGTCCGTTGACCGCATCCGGCGCAGGCGTTGCGCTGATGTAACTGTACATTGAATCCATCACGAAGGTGATCGTATCGCTTTCGATCGCGGTGCCGTTGTTCTCGTACCAGATCGGCATCGGTTCCGCCTGGCCCGGACGTGCAGGCCAGCTCGGACAAGTGATGGAAACTTCATGGATGCCCGGGATCATGGTAAAGGCGAAATCCAGTCCGCTCGTGCTTTGCGTGGAAGGCTGACAGGTAATCGGTCCCGTCGGAGCGGTTTGGTTCCAGTAGGTGATCGGCTGCGCCGTGATCGTATAGGTGATCGTCGAGTCGAAATAGAAAAAGGAATAGTTCCCCGCGGCATCCGTGGCAACATAGTGGTTGCCCGGTTGGATGTTCAGCACATGATGCGGGATGCCTGCTTCCGAAACGTCTTGTACACCGTTACCATTCACGTCGTCGTACACCGTCCCGGTAAGAAAGCCCAGGCTCGTGATTGCCGTGCCGCTGCAGGGGCCGAAGTGGAATGCAAAGCCTGACGGCATGCTACAAGAGGTACTGACCGGAAACAGCGTCGTGATCAGTGGGAATGGGTAAGCGTTGGCCCAGCTGCAAGTGGTGTCGCCCAATACAAGATAATCGAGGTTGGTTGTTCCGCGCATACCGATCTGGGTATTCATCGGCGAACCGTTCAGCGTATTGGAGTCGTAGATGAACCGCACACAATTGGTCCCTTCATACAAGTGGATCTGAAAGCTGATGTCGCCGACGTTGTTGAAATACGAGTAGTGCAGCCATTGGATGATGCAGACTCGGTTCGGGGCCGTTCCATAGGTCCCATATTGCAAGCTGGCCGTGCCCAGCATGTGCCGCAGGTCGGCGCCGAAGGCGGCCACGATGTTGTTACGGCTTCCACTCAGGATGCTCGTGAAGTTGTTGCCGCCGGTTGAATCGAGTTCGATGTACCCGTTGGTGTTCACGGACATGACATCACTCGAGTGCCCGCCCAGATTGAAGGTGAACCCGATGGGCAATGCCTGGTAACTGACATCGTCCGCGTTGGGTGCATCTACGGTTGTTCCCGAGATGGGTGCAAAGGTGTCAAGCGCTGCAGTGAAGGGGATCGCTGCTACTTGTGATTTGGCTTCGATCGCGAAAGAGAAATATGCGAGCAAGGCGCAGAATTGCAGTACTTTTTTATACATGTGGAGTGTGGTCAATTGGCTTAAATGTAGGTGAATTGTACTTGGCTCGTCCGCGAAGGGGAAATTAAATTGACCCGCTGGCCATTAGCCAGATGCAGGAAAATCTTAGTAAATTAGGGGTATGCCGGTTCGGGTACGTGCCAGTCTTTTAGCAATTGTCGTGTTCGTGTTGTCGTGTTTCCTGACGCAACACCGGGCAATGGCACAACGGCTTTCTCCGATGGCTCCGCTGCAAAATCACCCGTTGGAGCGCAAAGCTTTTCAGTCGGAAGTCTCTGTTTATGATTGCATCGACATTCACGAAACGGTTAACCAGCAAGTGGAACAGTCCTACTACTTGTTGGTGCCTGAACCGATCGAGGCGCTGGGTCTTCGGGTCGTGACCTGCTTGTCGGCGCAAACGATGCCCGGTCGTGGCGATGCAGTGACGGATGACTACACGGAATCGTGTAAATCGACCTGTAACTTCAAAGCTGTAAGTCTGAATCTTACTTCGTCGCCCGACAGTTCCGGAAAAGATCGGGATCTCCATTCACCACTTGATTCCGTTACCGGCAATACCTCCGGTATGGCATGGATGCAAGTTCAATTCGGCAGGTTGCCGGCCGGCATCTACAGGATCTCTGTCCGCTTCGAAGGAGCGAACACGCCAGGCGGCGCCGCGTGCATACAGGCCGGCAGTAGTTTGCCAAAGCGACGATTAAAACTCGCCACAAGTCCGGAACTGCTGCTGCAGTCCGGCGAGTAGTCGAATCAGCGTTCCACAGGCAATCGATACGTGCCGGTTCCGGATGGAGTGTCCAGTACAACGAAGTACAACCCATTCGCCAGCGAAGCGTTGGCAAGATCCAGTTGCACGGAATGAAACCCCGCAGCTAGCTGTTGCGCGTCTCCCGGGGAAGCGACCAATGCTCCCTGGCTGTTAAAGATGCTAACACGCACCGGTCCCGATTGCGGGAGCCTGAACTCCAGTATCGCCCGATCATGAGTGGGAATCGGATAGACCGAACCCGTCAACGACTCGCCCTTCAGCTCGAAGGCATTCGTCGCAAAACTGAAGTGCGCAACGATACTGTCGCTGGACGTAAAGTTCACGCTTGTCAGCACGGCACTGTCGTTCGGAGTAAACACCTGGGCAGGCGAGGTCCAGTTCACGAATTGATAAGGAGAAATCGCGCTTGCCTCAAGTATGTTCTCCATGCCGCCGAAATATTGTCCGCTCCACGGCAGATCGGTATGCACCAGGGAATTCAACCGAACCGAACCCGCACCAACCGGGTCAGCATCGAGGGTAATAATGTACGGTCCGTTGAGTGAGTAACAATCCCGGATGCCGCCCGCCATGTTGTTGCAGCGCGTAATGATGTAACTGCGCAGTGCCGCGATGTTGGTCTGCCAGTCGGCGATGTCGCCGCTCCAGCGGTTGCAATGGGCCGGCATCTCGGGTGTCAACATCATCGTGATGCTGTCCAGTTGGGAGATCATGTTGCCGCAACTGAAAACGGTGTTCCACAAATCCGCCATGCGCGCGATATAGAACTGCTCGAATACGGGATTGTTCCGGAGCCGGTTGAGTACCTGGATGTGACCCTCCGGATCCGACGGTCCGTTGAGCGATTCCGGATCGCAGGGCGCGGCATAGGCGGTGATATCCGGAATGCCGGTGTAGTTGATGTAGTGCCCGAAGGTGGCGTCGTTGTCCCAGAGGATGTAACCCCACTTGCGGTGCGTTCCGCTCGTATCGAGACCCCGCCACCAGCCGGTGTTGTAGTTGAGCCAGTCGGAACAGACGCTGATTGCATTGGTCAACACATAATCGACCAGGCTCTTCCCGTCGAGCTGCGCCATGACGGAATCGTAATGCACCGGATCGCTCATGTCGTGGGTCATGATGTAACTGTAGAGATCGGACCAGTCGTCGAGTGCTTGCTGACCGCCATACTCCGCCCAGGTCGCTCCCCAGGTCAGGATGTACTGGATATGGTACTTGTCCTGACCGTAATAGAACTCCGTATAGTCGTGCTCATCGGGATTTTCCCGGATGTCGTAAACGCCCCAGTACTGTCCGTTAAGATATACGATCACTTTTTCCGCGTTGCGGACATCGAGATCCATCCCGCCTTTTTTGGCCAGCATGTGGACATAAGCGTCGCGAACGTGCGCGCTGCCCGCGTTATCGGGATTGTAATCGGCCGGAAAGTTATCGTCGCCCGCGGCACGGAGGATAACGCGCTGGAAATTGCGGCGCAAGGAATATTGAAAGAGCCGTTGCTCAATGCTGTGATTGTATCCCATCTCGTCGCGCGAGATGAAATCAAGGCTCCGCTGACTGTGTACCCAGGAGTCCTGACCGTGCCGGTTGAACTCGCCATACGTCTTTGCCGCACGAGCGCCTGAAAGATCGAAGTATTCGAAACTTCCTTTGGGTTCCAGGGAGCCGTTTCCGTTGGCAAGGCTGGTCAGTTGCGATCCGGAAACCGAGATCACCGGAAAGGTATGACTGACGTTCATGAAGTAAGTCGAGAATTCGATCAGGCTCGGCAGGATGGCGGGATCGCCGCTGATGACCAGGGCTTTCAATACCATGGTTGCGTTGAACGGGATCGGGCCGGTGTAGACCGTGCTGCTGGCCGTCGGGAGATTGCCATTCGTGGTATAGTGGATGACACAGTTCGGTTCCGCGGTGACGATCGTGATGGAGTCAGGCGTCGTGTAAAATCCCGGGAAACGAGAAAAGTCGGGCTTCTCCGCATAGCGCAAATAGGCGGAAGCGGAGTTGTTAGAAGTCAACGGGGTTGGATTGGTAAAGACGTACCAGTCCGTAGCGCCATCCGGCTTCCGGCCACGGGAGTGTCCCAATTGCGTAACGTCCAAACGCAACCCGTCAAGAATTACTCCCGAAGGGTCGGTGTATATGATATCCTCCTTGTTGTTTTTCGTCTGCGTCAGGCGAAAATTCGTATGATAATAGCTGCCGTTCGTCAGATTGCGGCCAGAACAAAAGAAGCGAAGAAAGCCGTTGCCCGGAATGATTGCGCCGGCCGGTATGGTGTACTTGGTCGGTTGTAGGGAATCATCACTCAGGTGATAGCCACCGACCGGAAAAGGCGAAGGATCATTGTTGTAGAGTTCGATCCAGTCTTCATAGTCGGAATGGTCATCTACAAACTGGTTCAGGTTGGAGGCGGAGTATTCGTTGATGACGACCTGCGCAGTGGTGGAAGAGGGGTGGGCGAGTAGTTGGGAAACCACTAACAGCCCGGGCAGAAGAAGGCGTGACATGTTGCCCCAAGTTATTGAAATATGCGGGATGACTCGACCCTGAATGGCCAGGTCATGTCAGGAAAGCGTTATTTTTCGCCCGTGCGGATTCGGTGTCCATTTTTCCTGCTGGTTTTAACGGCTTTCCTGTCGGGTTCACTACCCGGAAGCGGTCAGCCTTACTTCGACCTCTTCAGCGCAAGGCACCTTGCCGGTCCAGGTGAGCTGGGGAGTCCGGGTGGCGCGAAGTTGCGGTCTGAATATTCCTTTGTCCAATTACAAGCGCCGCTGCAAGTGAAGCGATCGCCGCAACGGACGATCATAGTGGCACCGTACCTTGACCGATGGACCGTTCGGTCATCAGATACCGCGGTGAGCCTGCGCGGCTACGGACTACCGGTCAATTTTCTATTCGCGCTTGACTCAGCCAGATGGGACTTGCTGGGTTCCGTCGTCTTTCGGTGGAACGCTTATGAGGCAAGCCTGCGCGACCCTTCGCAATACGGTGCAGCCTTGCTGATCGGCCGGAAGTACTTGGACAAGCTTCGACTCCGGTACGGAATTTACGCCAACCGTGAATACTTCGGCTGGTGGGTGCTTCCACTATTAGGGGTGGATTGGACCTGGAAGAATGGAAGCCGGGTTTTCGGGATCTTGCCCGGATCGCTTACCTGGGAGCGAAAACTGTCGCGAAAGTGGTATCATGGTTTGAGCTATCGGGCCCTGACGACCTCTTACCGGATACCCGGTGAGCGCTACCTGCGCATCAATGAAACCCAACTTGGCGCGTTTGTCGATTTCTACCCGTTTCGTTCCATCGCTATCAATCTGGAAGGCGGGCACTCGCTCTTCCGGCAATTTCGTGCCGGTAAGGTCGATACGCGCGGCGCTGAACTACCCGCGGAAGACGGATGGTACGTACGCTTTGGTCTTTCGCTCCGAAAACGATTCGACTGAAAATGACGTTCGATGCATTCGTCGCCAGGACTCAGCCTTCGAACTTTTTCAATTGCAGATCCTTTCCGTCGAATACCGCATAGGTGTTGTACCGGATCCAATCTCCCAGGTTGATGTACCGGCCTTTGCCGTTGACAATCATATCGAGTGGGAGGTGTCGATGACCGAAGATCATGTAGTCGTATCGCTTGTTTTGCTGGAGGTCCTTGCAGTATTGAACGAGCCATTCCTGCTCGTCTCCGAGGTAGCGGTCCTCGGCGGTACCGGTAGCGACGCGGCTCTTGCGAGAGAAATAATCAGCCACACCGATCCCGAAATTCGGATGCAGGCGCGCGAACAGCCACTGACAAAGCGGACTGGCAAATACTTTCTTGATGAATTTGTATCCGTGGTCACCCGGTCCCAGACCGTCTCCGTGTCCGATGTAGAACTTTTTACCGTCGTATTCGGCTTCGATCGGTTTGCGGTAAAGCCGGACGCCAAGTTCTTGTTCCAGGTAGCCGAACGTCCACATGTCGTGATTGCCGGTGAAGTAGTGTACCGGAATACCGGCATCCGTGAAGGCGGCGATGGCTGCCAACAAGCGCACGTATCCTCGTGGTACTACGGTCTTGTACTCGAACCAGAAATCAAACACATCGCCCATGAGATACAGTTCCCGGGTGTCCGGACGAATCTGCTCGAGCCAGCGCACGATGCGCCGTTCACGTTCCAGGCTGCGGGCCCGGTCGGGAATGCCGAGGTGAAAATCGGACGCGAAATAAATGTTCTTACCGGCGGACATCACTGGAGGTATTTTCGGGCAAGTTCAATCGGGTTAAGTTCGCGCAGTCGCAATTCGAAGCGGATCGTCTCAGCGGTGGAGAGCTCTAAACGGTCAAGAGCGTCGAGAATGTCTTTGCTATAGACTGCCGGCAAATAGACGACAAAAATATCGCCCAGGATCGGTAATTCAACACCACCTTCAAAACTGACTTTGCCGAATTCCGGTCGGAAATCGTTGATGTCTTCGAAACTCCCGCCGGCCAGGTACAGCCGGAAGGGCAATTTACCGGGAAGTGTCGTGCTGGCTCTGGCGGTTAGCATCCAGCCGGAGGACTTTCCGAAATAACTCACCGGTGTCGTAAACCCGCCTTCGGTGAGTACGAACTGATGACTGAAAACGCCGTCTGGTTCATTCCGACCCGGGAAGACGTCGCGAAACAGATAATCGTCGCCGCCCTCGAAACCACTGAGCCGTAGTCGGAAATCCTGCCCCGCAACCGAGGTGTTGTTGATCGAAACGTAGCCTCCGAACAACCTTAACCGAAGTCCTTTCTTCGGATTCCGGTAGGGAAGCAGCAGTTGCTCGGTCAGCGTGACTTTGTACATATCCGGATGCCACTGTGCCTCTACGGTGAGATGACTGGCGTCCGGAAAGGCTGTTACCCGTTCGTAGGAACCCGTCAGGAAAAGTTCGTCACGCGTCGTTTTGGAATAGTGGTAGGCATAAGGCAGGTCTTTTCGTATTTGAATGGCGTGGAACCGGAGTTGAGATTCCACCTTTTCCCGGCTCCCATGCATGAACTTCAATTGCAGGGAGTGGTCCGCTTTCAAATAGTGCAGTGCGCCATCGGCTAATACACGACCGCTGGTGTCCTGGTAACTGTCCGTCGCGTAGGCATATCGGCTCCAGCCGGATTGTAAACGGATCCGGCGCAGGTTGCCGGTTTTAGGATAGAAATGATAGCGTACGAATCCACCGAAATTCAATTCCTTGTCTTCCATTCCGTAGAGTGGCATCGCCAGCACTTCGAATGGTTTCTCTTCAAAGTTCAGGTTGTGCAAGCCGCCTCCGAGCAGCAAGCCGTTATTGGTGTTCCAGCCCACTGCCGGAAACAGGCCGATCGTCGTGCGACGGTCCACTTCGTGCCCGATGAAGAACTGGAACCGGATGGGTTCGGTTTTTCGGAGTATGCCCTGCGCTCGACTGAAGTTGTTACGCCGGTTCACTTCCGGTACACGGTTTTCAGGATCAAGAACGAAAGAATCAGCGCCATCCGTTTTCCAGTCAAATGCATGGTTGAACGTTGCAGTACTGATCTGTCGCTTTTCCAATAATTGGCTGTCACGATATGCGGCAAGTGAAACAGGGCCGTTGACTTCTCCTTTGTTCTTTACCGTAACGCGTGATATTCCGCCTTTTCCGGTTTTTACTTCCAACGCATAATCAGCCTTTGCATTGGTGAACGACCAATCGTCGAAATACCAATCCAGTTTTTTTCCGGAAACGCGTTCGAAAACGGTTTGCAGGTCCTCGGGCTGTGGATGCCGGAACGCCCATTCCCGGTAGTAATTGCGCATCGAAAGGTCGAAGACATCCCGGCCCAAGGCGTCTTCCAGCCACACAATTCCCAAGGTCGGTTTTGAATAGGCTGCCGTATAGTAGTCGCTTTCATCATAGAAGAGCGCTGCTGCTCCGGTAAGTGGATCGGAGTTCCGGCTTGCGCCTTTCAGATATTGAAGACGAAGGTGCGGCAGGAAATCCTCAGGTTCGTCGCTCAATCGCAGCCACCGTGAGAACTTCGACTCTTTTGGCGAGCTGACCAATCGCTGTGTATTCAAATACAATCGGTTCTCCAGGTAAGTGGTCCAGCCTTCATCCATCCAGGGATGCCGACGTTCGTTGCTGCCGAGCATTCCATAGAACCATTGGTGTGCGGCTTCATGGTAAAGCGTCTGCAGGAATTGATTGGCGCTGCATGCTCCGATAGCCACGATGGTCGGGTACTCCATGTCCCGCCCCGCGATGTCATCCACATCAACCACGCTCAATTGTGCATACGGGTACGGACCGATCCAATTTGTCAGACTGTCCAGTGCCTGGCGCAGTACGGCGTTGGATAGTTTCCAGTTTTGTTCGTGCTGCTGCAGATAGAAACTCCAGATTTCTGGTTTCCCCGGAGCCCGGTCCGCAAGTACCTGATAGTTCTTGGCTGCGAAAAGCGCGAAATCGTGTACACTGTCGGCTTCGAAGTGCAAGGTCATCCCCGCGCTGGTTGCTTCCGGCCGAAGTCCGGCATTCGCTACAACTCCACCGGCACGGGTAACGGAGTCCGCCAGCAACCGTCGCGTATGTTCCGCCTGATCCTTGAGTACGCCGGTAGCGGCGACCCAGTAACTCTCCGGTAATGTCAGCTCGACTTCATACCGTGCATATTCTCCGTAAAATTCTCCCCAGCTCTGATACGTCAGGGCGTTCCAGCCATTTCGGTCGTAGACAGCCGGCTTGGGATACCACTGCGTCAGGTAATAACGACCGTCGGCATGTCCCAGTCTCGAGATGGCGGCGTCGGGCAGTTTCACCCGGAAGGGAGTGGCAAGGGTCATGCTCCTACCTGGCGCCAGCGGTTGCTGTAACTTGATTCGAATGATGTCGGCTGCTCCTGAAAAGAAGGTCCATTGTACATCCTGACCATCACACCGGAAGTCCAGCGAGTCCATGAAACCGCGCTCTTCCGGTCGGGTCAATGCGAATACGGGATCCTGGTTTCCGTAAAGTTCCAGCGCCAGCCCGGAACGGTCCTCCCGGTAAGCGTTCGGCCAAACATGTAGATACAATTCGTCCAGTGAGCTGTCGGAGCGGTTGGTGTAATCGATCGCAACCTGCCCGCGCAGCATGTGCTCCCGGTCATCCAGTTTAACCTGAATGCGGTAGGTAAGCGCCTGCTGGAAATAGGGACGTGTCGCTGAAGCGGCAAGGCATGCAAGCCCGAAAAAACAGAGTAAGGTGTGATGTAATCGATTCACGCGGGAAATGTAGTAAGCCGGACAGGATGAGCGTGCGGCTTTACGAAGAAGTTTTCCCTAACTGCTCCCGTATTTTGAGTTCAAGGTCCTCGCCCCGTAGTCCCTTGGCGATGATCTTGCCATTGGCGTCCAGCAAAACACTGAATGGTATCGCGTCAATGTTGTAATCCTTCACGAAGCCGCTCTCCCACATCTTCAATTCACTGATCTGTGGCCAACTCAGGCTGTCTTTCACGACGGCCGCTTTCCAGGCTGCGGCATCCCGGTCCAGGGATACGCCAAGGATCTCAAACTTGTCGCCCCGGTACTTTTTATAAATGCGCACCAGGTTGGGGTTTTCCATCCTGCACGGCTGGCACCAGCTTGCCCAGAAATCAACCAACACCACTTTCCCGCGAAGGGAAGAAAGTGCAAGGGCTTGCCCGTCGATACCGGGAAGTTTGATCTCCGGCGCCAGGCTGCCGGGCGGGAGTTTGCGAAGATCCTGTACGAGGGCGGAAAAATCGCGGGCGTACTTGTTGTCCGGATAGGCCTTGCGTAAATTCTCTTCCAGTTCGCTCATCAAGGGCAGGGATTGCTGCTGGTTGAGGTATTTCGTTGCCGATAGCGAGGCGATCGAATTGTTGTGCTGCCGGATGAAATCCTGCGCGAAATGCTCCATGCTGCGGGAATAGGCGGCCTGCAATTTCAAGCCCACGGAATCTTTTCCAAGAGGATTTTCATTGCGCGCCTTCGCGTAGATCGAATTGAGTGAGTCGGTGAGCTTGCGTTCGTACTCCCGCAGTTTCCGGATGCTCTCCGAATCCTCGGAACCTTTTACCGAATAGGTCTCGTCAAGTCGCTGGGCGTCTCCGTTGATCTCCACCGTTTCACCGCCTTTCAGAATGAGAAACAACAGGTTGGTCGGATTCGCGCGCAGGATGTAATAGTCCAGCTCGGTCACCGGATTGCGAAAGCTGAACTTCCCGTCGGCATCGGTCGTCACGGAATCCAGGGTCACTTCTCCCGATTCCCCGATACGCTGAAAAAGTAGTGTCGTGTTCGGGGCATGACCCAACTGCCCCCTGATTACCGGACCACCGGTATCGGAGGAGCAGGCAAACAAGACGGAAAGGAAGCCGGTGATCAGCAGGAGAAGGAAGCGACGTGTCGTCATTTGTCAGGAACGCGGTAGGTTCCTGCAAAGGTACGGATTCCCTGCCGGAGGTCGCGTCCGGCCATTGTGACCGCAACTTCCTCCGGCTTACCTTTGGCCGGTCAATTCCGGATGAGATCCCTCTTCGCCTCCCGTTACCTGCGCCTGCAAGTGTGGTTCTTTCTGCTCGCCATGACGGTGCAGATATTTTTCTATTTCCTGTTTCTTTGGATCAACCGGTCTTCCGCAACGCAAGGTGTTTCCAACGCTTTCTTCAGCACATTTGGGTTGTCCCTTCATTACGATCTGTTCATCGCGTCGTACCTCAGTGTCCCGGTTTTCATTTTCTGGTCGGTTGGATGGATTGCCGGCAGGTCACTGGATCGCTGGCGAAACTGGCTGCTTGGTTACTATTTCCTGGTCTTCTCGTTCCTGATCGTTTTACTGATCGCCGACCTTCCGTACTATGCGTTCTTCCGCGAGCGCATCACTCGATCCGTTCACCTGTGGATCGGAAGTCCGCTGGAAATGGTCAAGATCATCTTCCTGCAGCCGATCTATTATCCCTACCTGATCGCTTTCCTGCTGAGTGCCTTCTTGCTTTACAGACTCATCCGCTCACTGATGCGAAAGCAGGAAGACAGCGCGCCGATCTTGATCCCGACCGGAAATCGCATCGTCGTCTTCCTGTTCTGGGGGCTGCTGTTGTTCTGGGGAATGCGCGGAGGACGCATCTACCGGACCATTCAGATGAAAGAAGCATTTCTTGCCGGCGACCCTTTCCTGAATCAGTTACCCGTCAGTCCGGCATTTTCCTACATCAACAGCCTGACAGCATTTCGGCTGCAGTTCTCGGACGATGAATTGGCAATGGCACGCGTCCAGGCTCGGCTGGGAAGTCATGACCCTGGCCATCCTTTCGCTAGGCAGGTCCAGCCGTCCGGTTCGCCCAAACGCTTTCATGTTGTCGTGATCCTGCTGGAGAGTATGAGCGAAGCGGTCAGTGCCCGGTTGCATCCCGGCCTTTTTCCGGATATCGTCCATCGCATCGATAGCATCGGTTCCAGGTCGTGGTATTTTTCCAATGCATGGTCGGCCGGTATTCATACCTGTAACGGTGTATTCTCCTCCCTCTACGGTTTCCCGGCTATGATGCAGGAACACCCGATGTCGACCGTTCGCGCGGCGAGTCAGACGTTCTCCGGACTGCCGGGCACACTGAAACGACTCGGTTACCGGACGGAATTCTTCTGCTCACACGATGCCGCTTTCGATAACCTCTCCACGTTTATTCCTGCGAACGGGTTCGACCGGATCATTGACCGGCATGCTTTTCCTCCGGAGGCTATGAGCAATGAATGGGGCGTATCGGATGAATTCCTGTTCGAGCGGGCAATCGCTTCCATGGACTCAAGCGCCGCACTTGGAACTCCGTTTTTCACCCTGATCCAAACGATCAGTACCCATGAACCGGCTGCTCCGCCCGGGAATACGAAGTACCGAAGCAGTTTCCAGACTCCGTTTGAGCAGGCTTACGATTATACCGATTGGTGCGTCGGACGCTTCTTTGAAACGGCCGCTACGCGCCCGTGGTACGATTCCACGGTTTTCGTACTCGTCGGAGATCATGGCCGACCGTTTGTGGAAGACTATCCGGCTCCCCTGGCCTTCAATCATGTGTTGTTGCTGATCCGTACCCCGGGAATGGGTGATACCCTCCGCGCACCGATTAATCAGCCGGTGATGCAAATCGATCTGTTCCCCACCATCATGGGCATCCTGCAGCAGCCCTATCTGAATACAACACCCGGGGCCGATGTGTTTCGCGAACCACGACCCTACGCATATTTCTCACAGGATCATCAATTGGCTGTGGTCGGTAAAGATCAGTTGTACATCGAGAATAAATATGGTAGCCGCTTTTTGTATGCGTTGGACGATCGGAGTAAAACCAACCGGTTGGAGCAGTCGCTTTCCCTGGCCGACAGTATGGCTGCCTATGCACACGACGCGCTCCAGATGACCGATTGGGTGCTGGAGCATCGTCTCGCAGGCTATCCTGGAAAATAAGAAAGCGACCATGGTGGCCGCTTTCTTCTGTCAATGTAATTGTATCGCTTAACGGGTGATTTGTATTCGCGTGCTGCGAACCTGCCCGCCAAGTTGGGTTTTTACGAGATAAAAACCCGGGTTCAGTCGACTGATATCGAGCGTAGTCGTAGCCGCATTCAATTCGCCATTCATCAATTCTCTTCCCTGGAGATCGGTTAGCAGGTACGTTCCGCCGGTGCTTGATTCGGATAAGGCGATGGTAAGTCGATCCTGCGCCGGGTTGGGGAAAAGTCGCACGGGATTTAGCGAAGGCCGCGTACTCAGCCCGGTGATGGTCCCAATGTCGAGACAGAATAATCCAAGTTGCATGTCGCTCGCCAACAGCGTTCCGCTGGGGAGATCGGTGTAAGCGGCCCAGCAGCCTGCATAGGGCGGGTTGGGATACGTGCCCGGACTGTTTTGCGGGTGCGTGTCGAAATATCCGGCGAAAACAGGCACTTGCGGGTTTCTGATGTCGTAGATCCAAACGCCGTCCTGGTAATTGGCATTGACCAGTAAATTGCCCTTCACATACGGGTTGTGCGGTGTACAGCCCGCATTCGAATAGAATGTGTCCACGACGAACGGATTACTCAGATCGGAAACGTCGACCACTTTGCAGGGCAATCCGTCGGGTACTTCATCCATCATGTACAGGGTGGTCCGGTCGTTGGAGATGAAGCTGCTGTGGTTGTAGCTTCCTCCCGGGGTATAGTTGGTGAGGCTTCCGCGTTGGGTAAAACGGTTCGTAGATTCGTCGTAAGTGAAAATGTACAGTCCCTGGTAACCGCAGGAGGCGAAGATGGTGTCGTTGATGACAAACATGTCATGCACCTGGCTGATGGAGGGATAGTCCTGGTCGAGTCGGCGCAGGAGCACGGGAGTTGCCGGAGACGAAACGTCGTACACGTTCATGCTGGAATAACTCCCGCCGGTCTGACTGACCGATGCCACATACAAATGTGTGCCGTCGACATACAGCGTGTGGCCGCTGTCGAAGATGTTCGTGCCGTCGTACACGACATGTCCGGAGTCGGGGAGCGTGGTCAGGTCCACGATCTGCAGACTGTTGCCGCCACCGTCGCTGATGATGTAGAGATAATTTCCGACCGTCTTGTATTCGTGCCAAATGCGCTGGTTCGAACGACCGGGAATGTAGTCGCGCTGAACCGGATTGCCAGGATCGGTAACTTCAATGATGTAGGTGCCTTCGGAAGATCCAATGATGCCGTACTCCCGGTCGGTCAGCGGATCGGCCCAACCCCAACAACTCTGGTATCGGATCCCGTAGACGGGCTCGGCGGGCACTGTCGGGTCGTCGAAGTTGCTGAGCAGGTTGATGTTCTGGAAGCTGAACTGGGCACTGGCGCCATTCAGCGCCAGCGCGCAGAGAAATGTCAGGATGTATTTCATGATTTGGAGGAGTTGATGCTATCGGAATCAGGAGGGTTTTCTGGCTGCAGTGACGTATCGGGTAATGGTCTGGTCGAATTTTTCACCATCCTGATGGAAGGCGACTTCGATCGGGATGTAAAAGATGGGCATGTTCCGCGTGAGCACGTCAATTCTTGGGTTGCGGAAACGCATGGCGTCTTTTTCCGTGGTGACCAGGATCTTGTTCGGATTCGCGATCTGGTCGAAGGTTTCCTGGATGCGGCGGATATCCTTTTCGGTGAATTCGTGATGGTCCGGAAAGAGCATCATCTCCAGTTTATCCGACTGTCGCCGGAGGTGCTCGATCAATGTCGCCGGGTGGGCAATGCCGGTTACCATCAGGATGGTAAAGCGCTTTTCGAGGTAATACTGCGAACCCATCATCATGCCGCCGGGCTTGGCGTGCAAGCGGGTGAAATCACCGTAACGGTAATAAGTGAAAAAGACCTGCTGGTGCTCCAGTGGTTGCAAATGTTCCAGGATCCTTTTCCGTTCGATCGGTACCAGGATGGCCGGTGACTTGGTGATGATAATGGTGTCGGCCCGTCGTTGACCTGATTTCACTTCGCGCAGATCTCCGGCCGGCAACAGGAGTTCGGTCTGCATGATCCGGTCGTATTCTATTAACAGGATCTGGTGACCCGGTCGTACGGCCCGATGCTGGAACACATCGTCGAGTAACACGACCTGCGGCTTGGGGTGGTGGCGTTCTAAACGTTGAAGCGCAGCCGCCCGGTCTTCGCCGACGGAAACAAGAATATCGGAGAACTTGGAATAATACTGCATCGGCTCGTCACCGATCATGTCGGTTCCGGACGGATTGGATACGATCATGAATCCTTTCGTCTTCCGGCCATAGCCCCGGCTGAGCGTGGCGACGCGGTAGTGTGGCCGCAGCAGCCGGACGAGGTATTCGATGTGTGGCGTCTTCCCGGTTCCGCCGGTGGTCAGATTACCCACACCGATCGTCGGCAAGGTCGAGGAATACGATGGCAGGAGCCGCTTGTCGTAGAGCCAGTTTCGAACGATCGTCACCAGGCCGTACAAGAGCGAGAATGGTAGTAAAAGAGTTCTCCAGCCGGACATGCCGGGCAAATTACGCAAATTAGAGCGAGGTGTATAGCTTATAGCCTTGGTCGGGTCAGGCTCGTGTCAGGAGTTGCTGATCGTCCCAAGCCGGCGCATTTCGTAAGTTTGAACCTTCAAGTTCTCGAGAAACTATGGCCGTTACGATCGGAGATGTTGCGCAATGCCTGGAATCCTTCGCCCCGCTGCGGTATCAGGAAAGTTACGACAATGCCGGATTACTGGTTGGTGATCGGAACCAGCCCGTCAATGGCGTCTTGATTTGCCTCGATAGTACCGAGGCTGTTCTGGAGGAAGCGATCCGGCACGGATGTAATCTGATCATTGCACATCACCCGATTGTCTTCTCCGGCTTGAAACGATTTACCGGCGCGTCCTACATCGAACGAGTCGTGATGGGCGCGATCCGGAACAACATCGCGATCTACGCTGCGCATACCAACCTCGATAATGTGCAGGAAGGCGTGAACGCACGGATCGCCGCACGGATCGGTTTGCTCGATACCCGGATCCTCTCACCAAAGAAGGGTTTACTCAGGAAGCTGGTCACCTTCGTTCCCCATGCACAGGCAGATCATGTTCGTGAGGCAATGTTTCAGGCCGGCGCAGGGCACATAGGGGAATACGATAACTGCAGTTTCAATGTGGAAGGCACAGGCACCTTCCGGGGCGGAGCGGGAACCAATCCGGCGGTTGGAAAGCCTGGTGAAAACCACCGCGAGCCCGAAACGCGGATTGAGCTCATCTATCCCGCATACCGGGAATCAGCGATTTTGAAAGCGCTCTTCTCGGCGCATCCCTACGAGGAGGTCGCCTACGATATTTATTCTCTTGAAAATCAATATAATGAAGTTGGGTCAGGGCTTATCGGTCGTCTGCCGGAACCCATGGATGGCCGCAATTTTCTTCTGGATTTGAAAAAAAGAATGGGAGCGGAGGTTGTCCGGCATACGCAGCTTTTGGATCGAAAAGTCCAAAAAATAGCCGTTTGCGGTGGTTCCGGTAGTTTTTTGTTGAATGATGCCCGTCGGCAGGGTGCGGATGTGCTGGTGACAGCCGACTTCAAATACCACCAATTCTTTGATGCTGAAGGAGATATAATCATTGCCGACATTGGCCATTACGAAAGCGAACAGTTTACCGGGGAGCTGTTTCGGGACCTGATTCTGAAGAATTTTACTACCTTTGCCGTCCGCTTGACGGAAGTGCGGACGAATCCGGTTTATTACCTCTAAAGTACCAGCAGGAAAACCGCGGAAGCATTTCGGAAAATCGGTTCAGGGATTTGCTACTACTGCTGTTTGAAGTAGTTACGATCACGAACCGGGTGAGCGGGCGAGTGTAGGGGGATTTTCATGTTATTCCCTGTACTCGTTTTCAATCAGCGCTAACTAAAATCTAGAACGACGTGAGTCTTTCCCGAATCGCTAAAGCCAAGATCAAGACCAAGGCAGCCACCCTGCAGCCCCGTAAGATCGAGAAGATCATCGATGTGTCGCGCCTGGAGCGCAAACTCGAAGAGATCATGAGCCGTGATCACAAGGAGTTCACCGTCGAAGAAAAACTGAAGGCGCTGTATGTCCTTCAGGAGATCGACTCGAACATCGATAAGATCCGGACCATCCGCGGGGAACTCCCGATGGAAGTGGCCGACCTGGAAGATGAACTCGCCGGTCTGACCACCCGGGCCGAGCACATCCAGGAAGAAGTGAATTCGCTCAATGATCAGGTCAACCGCAAGAAGCAGGCTGCCAAGGACGCGAAGGAACTCATCAAGAAGTACGAAGCCCAGCAGTCGAAGGTGAAGAATAACCGTGAATTCGACTCGCTCAACAAAGAGATCGAATACCAGAACCTCGAGATCCAGCTTTCCGAAAAGCGTGTGAAGGAATTCGCAGTAGATGTGGTTGCCAAGGCGGCACTGCATGAACAAACCATCGCGATCCTGAATGAAAAGCAGGCCATTCTCAACCTGAAGAAGGCCGAACTCGACAGCATCGTCGAGGAGACGCAGAAGGAAGAAGAGCAACTCCGTAAGATTTCCGAAAAGGCCCGCACGATCGTCGACGAGCGATTGCTGGCCGGCTATAACCGTCTTCGTAACAATACGCGCAGCGGCCTGGCGGTTGTCAGCATCCAGCGCGACGCCTGCGGCGGTTGTTTCAACAAGATCCCGCCGCAACGCCAACTCGATATTCGCCAGCACAAGAAGGTGATCGTGTGCGAACACTGCGGTCGTATCCTCGTTGATCCCCGCATTTCCGGCGACGACGTAGTCGCGGAGTGATTCCAGGTCAACTTATCACGAAAGCCGGTTCCCAAGACCGGCTTTTGTATTTGTAGGCACTTGTGAACTTCCCGTTTAAACGTTTAACCGTTTGAATGTTGTAACGTTTTAACGTTCTAACGTTCAAACGTTGTAACGTTCAAACGTTAGAACGTTTCAACGTTCAAACGTCTTTCTTACTTTGCATACCGATGCGTCGTTCGCTGCTCGCCATCCTCTTGCTGCTCACCGGATTTTCGGCCAGGGCCAACTTTGAGTTCAATGAAAAGGTCAGCGAAGCGTATACTTCCATCATCCGGTTGCGCCTCGATCAGGGTCAGCAACTGCTGCGCGACGAAAAATTCCGGCATCCCGGAAACCGTATCGTTATCCTGTATGAGAATTACATCGACTTTTTGAAAGCGTTCATTTCGGAGAATGAGATCGCCTTTCTTGAGCTCAAGAAAAGGAGCACGCAACGCTTAAAACAGCTCGATGAATCCTCTTCCGGCGAGCAATCGCCCTGGTACTTGTATGCCAAGGCGGAGATCATCGTACAGGAAGCCCTTTTGCGTGTGAAGTTTCGGGAGCATGTCACCGCTGCCAATCAGATGCGGAAGGCCTGGAAACTGATCGAGCGTAACGAAGCGCTCTATCCGACTTTCGTTCTCAACCGCAAACTTTCCGGTTTTCTGCATACGGTGGTCGGTGCCGTACCGAAGGAATATCACTGGCTGGTCGACCTGGCCGGAATGGAAGGCACCATTCCGCAAGGCGTGGAAGAACTGAACACCCTGCTGCGCATGCTGCAGGGATCGGAACTGGAACCATACCGGGAGGAGATCTTCTTCTATCTGGGGAACATCCGCCTGTCGTTTTATTCGGGCAACGATCCGGATGAAGGATTGCTCAGTCAATTGGATCCCTATGTGTTCTGGAGCCCGCTGCTGCGCTATTCTACCGTAAGCATCCGCATGCGCGCCGGAAGGAACGATGACGCGCTGCAATTGCTTACCCGGCATTATCCTGACACCTTTACCTATGCGTTCCCGTTTCTGACCTATAAGCGAGGCCTGGCCCGCTTGCGCAAACTTGACCTGGGAGCGGAATCCGATTTCCGTGCTTTTCTGAACCAGTACAAAGGCATGAACTACGTTCGCGCCGCCTGGCAGAAGCTGGCTTGGATACAGTTGCTCAAAGGAGATCCGGACGGTTATCGGCAGGTGATCCAAACCTGCAGAACCACGGGCGACCAGTTGGTAGATGAAGATAAAGAAGCCTTCAGTGAGGCGCTCGGCGGAGACCCGCCCAACAAGTTGTTGCTCCGTGCCCGCCTGCTCTTCGACGGCGGTTATTATGACGAGGCGCAAGACGTGATTGCCGGTAAGCCGATCGATAGTTTCCCGCGGTATCGTGACCAGTTGGAAGTGACCTATCGTCTGGCTCGTATCTTACAACGACAGGGACAAGAAACAAAAGCGATCGAGTATTACGAGACCACGCTCAAGAACGGTTCTTCTGCTCGTTATTATTTCGCCGCGAACAGCGCGCTTTCTCTCGGTAATCTCTACGAAGAGAAAGGTGACCTGCAGCGCGCCCTAACTTATTATCAGCGTTGCCTCGCCCTGGATCACCACGAGTACCAAAACAGCATTGATCAAAAAGCCCAGGCAGGGCTGGATCGTATCGCGGAGGCGCTG
>WBZP01000178.1_pt1 | contig 87463 bp, 68 predicted proteins | sample 5204301 | NCBI WGS metagenome assembly WBZP01 (sample SAMN12412401, study PRJNA552823) | activated sludge metagenome | isolation source: activated sludge from nitrification reactor of wastewater treatment plant... | place: USA: Pennsylvania | collected 2017 | reverse complement strand
GTCGAGCGACTGTTCATCGGCCGCGACCACCCCCGGCAAAGCCGCGCCGGAAACCTCTTTCCCGCCCGGTACCCGGCGTAGCCGGTCGTTCAACTGGAGCTGGTTGTTGCTGATCAGCTGGAGTTCCTCCACGCGCAGGTGGAGGTCGTCGATGATCTTCTGCAGGTCGTCGATCCGCTTCAACAGCTTGTTGTTGCGGATCATCAGGTGGTTGAACTGGTGGTACAGTTCCTCGTTTTCCTGGGTCAGTTGGCGGATCAGCGATTGCTGGTTTTCCAGCTTCTGTTGCTGGTTTTCGGGCATGTTGTGGTTATCCATTCGGGATTGAAAGTTCGCAGTTTTCAATTTTAATGATGGTATAAATGTATTCGCTTTTTCATTCGTGCAAGGCCTTTTTGCATTTTTTTATCATCATTATGTTTAAAATGCTCATAATAAAGAACTTTCGTTTTTTAGCTAAAAAATGCGGTCTTGACCGGAATGGTTACTTTTAGGCCCCATGCTGTTATTGGCCCCCGAACGCTTCCCGGATTACGAACTGATCGACTGCGGGAACTTTGAAAAACTGGAACGTTTCGGGTCGGTCATTACCATTCGTCCGGAGCCCCAGGCAGTCTGGGATCCCCGGCTGACGCAGCGCGATTGGGAGAAGAAAGCCCACCTGCGGTTTGTGCCCAAGAGCAGCTCGAGCGGTAGCTGGAAAAAGATGAAGGACGCGCCCGACCGCTGGCAGATCCGGTATCAGCTTCCCGAAAGCGGCGGTAAGAAGCCGGCGCCCCTGACCTTCCGGCTGGCCCTCACTGCCTTCAAACACGTGGGCGTTTTTCCGGAGCAGGCGGTCAACTGGGACTACATTTATCGATCCGTCAAGGCGCTCAACATGGAGCAGCCGCGCGTGCTTAATCTGTTTGCCTACACCGGAGGCGCTTCGCTTGCCGCGCGCGCTGCCGGTGCCGACGTGACCCACCTCGACTCCGTCCGGCAGGTCGTCAGTTGGGCACGGGAGAACATGGAGCTGAGCCAGCAGCAGGACATCCGCTGGCTGGTGGAAGACGCGATGACCTTCGTGCGCCGCGAAGTGAAGCGCGGCAAGAAATACCACGGCATCATCCTCGATCCGCCGGCCTACGGTCACGGCACCGACGGACAGAAATGGAAACTCGAAGACATGATCAACGAGATGGTGCAACACGTCCGCGCACTGCTCGAGGAGAAACACTTTCTCGTCCTCAACACCTACTCGCTCGGCTTTTCCAGCATCATCCTCGAAAACCTCCTCGCCGATTGTCCCGGCCTCGAAACCGGCGAGCTCTACTTACAGGCGACCAGCGGGGTGAAGTTGCCGTTGGGGGTTTTTGGGAGGGTTGTTCGGAGCTGATTGATGGGCCGGTGAGGGTTGGTTGTTCCGGGTTCCGGGTTTCGAGTTTCGCGTTGTTTTAATTTGTTAATGCTACGGCAGGTAGGCGGTAGTGTTCCGAGTTTCGCGTTTCGAGTTGTTTTAATTTGTTAATGCTACGGCAGGCAGGCGGTAGTGTTCCGAGTTTCGAGTTTCCTGCCTTCGCTAAAGCTACGGCAGGCAGGCGGGTTCCGCGTTGAATATCAGGAATGAGGGACGAGATACTGTTGCATCGATCAACTCGATAAATTTCAACCTTCAACTTTCAACCTTCAACTTTCAACCTTCAACCTTCAACGAACCACCGCCTACCGCCAACCGCCCACGACTCAAGCCCCACCTGGCCTGTCAGCCGCGCATACTCTCCAACAGGCCGATAGCCTCCGTGGGATTAAGTACAGGCAGGGTGCTTTTCCTGTAGTCGCGGGTATCGCGCGTCACCAGAGCGTCCAACTTGATGATGGTCTTTGCGCAATGGTATTGAATCGCGTCTTCAAAATCGCGGATATCGGATGTTAGTGCTTTCGAAATGACAGCCGGGGTAACAGCAACGATCTCGACCAGTTCGCTTAGCGTAAGTAAGAGTTTCAGCGTTTCCGAATGTGATTTGGACTGTCGGATGATGTAATAGATGTTGTTAAACGAAACCGATGAAACGTTTAGGGTTAATTTCCTTTTAGCGGAAAGGTCGAAAAGACGCGTTGCTGCAACCGCAAACGGTTTACGATCGGCCAGGAAGTCGATCAGTACGTTGGTGTCCAGAAACAGGTGCTTCATCCCTGCTTTTTTCTGGACAAAGCCTTGCCGAGCTCGCTTTTATAATCGAAGTCCTCCGGCAGTGACAGGGCGCCTTTCAAACGAAGCACCTTGGGGGAAATCGTCTCTTCAGCAGACTCTTTCGACGTCAGGGACATCAGGTATTTTTCCACGATGTCGGACAGGCTCTTTCCCTGCTTACGGGCGTACTTCTTCGCCAGGGCGATTACCGAATCGTCGATCGTAAGGGTGAGTTTGGTGGTCATGACACGTGTGAATTGTAATACAAATATACGTGTTATGACCGGATTTGTCAAGTACTCTTGTGGACGGACCCGGCGCAAAACGACCGATGATTCAAAATTTGGCTAGATTTAGAACGTATTATCGGGCCGATGAGATTTCGAAAGGCAGACAGCATGAAATTACGCTATGTCAGGTCGGTTTTCCTCAGGGTGGTTAATGGAGCAGCCGGCAGCAAGCGATGCGCCTCGGCCCGCGCCTTATTCAGGTACCGGTTTTTCGATAAGTACTTCAACCTTGATCCAACCAGAAGCGAGATACGAAAGGCCAATAATCCTGATCAGCTTGCGATGCTCAGTGCGGAAGAGATCTCGTTCAATACGACAGGGTATTTTTATGTTTATGTGACCAATGAGAGTCCGACCGATGTGAGTTTCGATAACCTCCTCATCAAACACTACCCCGGCTTCCTGTTGCAGGAGAACCACTACTACCCGTTCGGGCTGCTCAACAAAGCGCTTAGCTCCGACGAGCAGAAAGGCTTCCGCCAGCGCTACGGTTTCAATGGGAAGGAGTTCGAGAAAGGACTGGACTGGCGGTTGAATGATTTCGGAGCGAGGATGTATGATCCGGTGGTGGGGAGGTGGGGGAGTGTTGACCCTAAAGCTCATTTAATGCCGGGCTGGTCACCGTACAGCGCAATGTTCTGTAACCCGATTTTAAATATTGACCCGGACGGAGCATTTCCTTATACAATTCATGTTAGGTCTTTCCATCCTCAGGCTTCTTTTGGCGGTGGATTTATGGGAGATAACAGAGGTTTTTCTAATAATCCGAGTGCTTCATCAAGAATAGGTCAACATTTTACCTTCGACCCTTCTAAGGGACTTCTTACAAATAAAGGTTTTGATAATAATTTTTCATTCCATCCAGGAATGTTTATCCAAACTAATGGCCTTTTTGGATTAGGAAAAGAAACTCCTAAGGCTACGGGATATGATGTGAAGGGTGGTAATGGAGCTTATACCATTAAAACAGGATATGAGGGGGCAAATCCTTTAACCCCTCCCGGAGTTACTCCTGATATTGATGTTCATTCTACATTTAGTTTAAACGAGGATTTAAACAAAGGCATTTTATCCGTTACAGCAAAAATTACAGGGGATGACTTCCCAAGTTCTGAATCCTTTATAGTAGATAATGCAGGTAATTCCCTTTTTATTGGTGTAAGCTCATTGAGTGGAAATGTCTTAAAAAGCCTTTGGGGAGATAATTACCGTGATATGATAGATGCAAACTTTAATATCAATCTTGATAAAGAAGGAAAATTTACAGGGGTTCAGGTAGGAGACAGGAGTTTTAAACTGGAGGAATGGAATAAGCAGTTTGAAAGTAAACCCACAGAGTAATGAAAATCCTTAGAAAAATAGCATACTTGCTGTTGGCATTATCTTTATTGCCAATACTCGCAACATATTTTGGTTATGGCAATACACTGGATTTAATATATTTTGGAATTACCCTCATGGTTTTTATAGGCTTGCTATATCTGCTATTTACAGCTTCTTCAAAGGTTGCAACATGGGTATTTTGGATTGGAATTATTTTGTTTTTTGTGCAGCTCGTTCATTTAAAAGACTTTTGGCTTAATAATGAAGGAGGAGACCCACGTGTTACATGGGTATTTACTTTTCAAGCTGCATTTATAATTTTTGTGCTTGGGCTTCTGTTTAAAGAAAGCACAATGGCCAGAAATAAAAAGTAACATCAAAAAAGCCCAGGCGTTCGCTTGGGCTTTTTTGTTACTGATTACTTACCGTCTTTAGTTTTTGAAAGTTCCGCACCGGGTTTAAACTTCTTTACCTTTTTCTCAGCAGTAGATTTTTTAGGAGCAGCTTTACGGGCAGCTTTGTTAACTGGTTTTCCAAGCTCTGCCCCCGCTTTAACTTTAGGAACTTTTGTAGTTTTTATTTTAGCTCCGGTAGTAGAACTTGCAAGGTCAGGTCCTGCTTTAACACGTTTAACTTTTTGTAACCCCTCCTAAAACTCGGACTGGTTAAAAAAGGACAAAACCCTTAAATTTAATCAGCCAATGAGAACAACGCGATTTACCCAAAGCCAGATAGTACAGGTTTAATTGGAATAGAGCGGAGAGAGGGTGGCAAATTTTCGGCTTTTAGTAATACTTCAAACAAGCAATTAAGGAGGTCCATGGTATCTGAGTTGGGACTCAAAGGAGAGAAGTTGGAAAGAGCCCTTTCATTGTATAATATTCTAAGTGGTGGGGATCGATTGGAGTTAAGCGTATTGTTTGAAAGTTCCGAACCTACCACGCTGGGTTCTGGGGATGAAGGAACAACCTTTGTCAGAGGGCAGGGCAGGACTACAAATGAAGAAATGATTCAGTTTGAGCGATATGTCGAAGAAAGGCCGGACCAAATTTCGGAAGCTATAGGTGAAAGAGGTTTCATGTTTCTTCCCTATCAGTCGAGGACTTTTGAATCGGAGAGCAATCATAAAGGCACATTAATAATCGACGGAACTGGGAATTCCGACCGCCCAGGGCCAGTCGTAAACCAATTATTTAAAGCATTAAAAGAAGTTCCGGAATGAACGCAGGAAAAATTGTCTGTCTTTTATTCACGATGGTGATTGTTCCAATGATCGCGATTGGTCAATCAGGTGTGCATGAAATCATGGGGGATACACTATTTGAAAGTCCAGAGCCATTAATAATAAATAATAATCAGTTCTCTACCTCAGTGGGCTTGGTAGATCGATTGCCGGATGGAGTTTGGAAATACTATCGTGTTAAGAAATTTACAAAGAAAGAAAATCGCAACAACACTTTGTTGTATGAGGGAACATACAAAGATTCATTAAAGAATGGACGCTTTATTATTTATTATTACATGCCAAAGGGGGCTAAATCCTCGATTCCACATGTGGTTATGAATTATAAGAACGGCGTACTGCATGGACCATTCGTGGTCTATCATTCGCGTGGTGAAAAAGGAGAAGATGGTAATTTTAAAGATGGAAAGAAGCATGGTTTGTTTATCCGATATCGGATAACCAGAAGCGCCAACTTCATTGAGGATGTGGAGCTGTACGACGAGGACATTCTGATTTATTCTTGCAAGTATTTTCCGAATGCCGGAGTTCAGGAGTAAGAGTTCATGAAACAATGAGGGGTGTTTAGAATTCGCATAGATCACACGGTTAAATAAAGGTGGGCTTCAAGAAGCTGAAATGGCATGGTGCCTGCGCTTATCATGGCCGTTTTAACCCCACGCCATTCTATCGTACCTTTACCCCATGTCCCGCCGTACCCGTGTTCGTTTTGCGCCGAGTCCGACCGGGCCCCTGCATATGGGCGGGGTTCGGACGGCCCTTTATAACTACTTGTTTGCCAAGCAGAAAGGTGGCGATTTCATTCTGCGCATTGAGGATACCGACCAGCAGCGCTTCGTCCCGGGCGCCGAGGAATACATCATCGAATCCCTCAAATGGTGCGGCATCGAACCCAACGAAGGGGTCGGTTTCGGCGATGGTCCCCATGCACCCTACCGCCAGAGCGAACGCAAAGCCATCTACCGGCAGTATGCCCTGAAGTTGGTCGAGAGCCGTCACGCTTATTACGCGTTCGACACGCCCGAGGAACTCGAAGCCCGTCGCAAGGAACTGGAATCTGCCGGCGGTGCCTTCTCCTACGGCTGCGCCACCCGCCTCAACCTGAAGAATTCCCTGATCCTGACGCAGGAGGAGGTCGACCGCCGCCTCGCGGCCGGTGAGCCGTATGTCATTCGCCTTAAGGTCCCGGAACTCGACACCATCGTGCTGCACGATCTCATCCGCGGCGAGGTGCGCGTGGAGTCGAACCTGCTCGACGATAAAGTGCTCTTCAAGAGCGACGGCATGCCGACCTACCACCTCGCCAACGTGGTGGACGATTACCTCATGCAGATCACCCACGTGATCCGCGGAGAAGAATGGCTGCCCTCGGCTCCGCTGCATTTGCTGCTCTACCGCGCCTTCGGCTGGGAAGACGTTATGCCGCAATTCGCCCACCTGCCGCTGCTGTTGAAACCCGACGGCAACGGCAAGCTGAGCAAACGCGACGGCGACCGCCTCGGTTTCCCGGTGTTCCCGCTCAACTGGTCCGATCCGGTGACGGGCGAGGTGTCGTCCGGCTACCGCGAAAAAGGCTACTACCCAGAAGCCTTCCTCAACGTGCTCGCCCTCCTCGGCTGGCACCCGAGCGGTGAACAGGAACTGTTTTCACTTGACGAACTCGTCGAGGCGTTCTCGCTCGAACGCGTCAGCAAGGCCGGCGCCAAGTTCGATCCGGAAAAGACGAAGTGGTTCAACGAACAATACCTGCGCAAGCAGGACGATACCGAGATCGCTCAACGTTTGCGGCTCAGCGTGCACGAAGCCTATGCGCTCGAGGCGCACGATCCCCGCTGGTCCGACGACTACCTCCTGCAGGCCGTCGCCCTGCTGAAGGACCGTGTGCAGTTCGAATCGGAGTTGCTGCCGACGGGTCGTTACCTCTTCGAAGCGCCCGTCAAGTACGACGAAGCGGTGATCGCCAAACGCTGGAAGCCCGAACGCGCCGCGTTCTTCCTCGCGCTGTGCGAAGCCTTCGCTGTCCTGGAGCCGTTCAACGCCGAAACCGCGGAGCAAAGTTTTCAGTCGGTAGCGGCTGCGCAGGGACTCAAGCCCGGCGAGGTGCTGCAGCTTTTCCGGGTGATCCTGAGCGGACAAGGCGGAGGCGTGAACCTGTTCGGCATGGTCGCCCTGCTGGGCCGACAACAATGCATCGACCGGATCCAGGCCGCCCTCGTGAAACTGCAGCAAACGGCCTGAGCCGTTTTCGTTTCCGCCGCGGTATTCCTTCCTACCTTTACGTTACCGATCATGACCACCGATAAACCCCTGAATTTCCTCGAAGAGATCATCAGCGAAGACGTCGCTTCCGGCAAGCACGGCGGACGCGTACTCACGCGCTTCCCCCCGGAGCCGAACGGTTACCTGCACATCGGCCACGCGAAGTCCATCTACGTGAACTTCGGCCTCGCGAAGAAGTTCAACGGCCAAACCAACCTGCGCTTCGACGATACCAACCCCGAGAAGGAAGAGACCGAGTACGTCGAGAGCATCAAGCGTGACATCCAGTGGCTCGGCTATCAGTGGGCGAACGAGTTCTACGCGAGCGATTACTTCGGGAAGCTGTACGAGTTCGCGGTGACGCTGATCCGGAAAGGCCTGGCCTACGTCGACGACAGCACGGCGGAGGAGATCGCGGCCATGAAGGGAACGCCGACCGAACCCGGCAAGGCCTCGCCTTACCGCAGCCGCAACGTGGAGGAGAACCTCGACTTGTTCGAACGCATGAAGAACGGGGAGTTCCGCGACGGCGAGCGTACCCTGCGCGCGAAGATCGACATGGCTTCGCCGAACATGCACTTCCGCGACCCGATCCTGTACCGCATCAAGCACGTGCATCACCACCGCACCGGCGACGCCTGGTGCATCTATCCGATGTACGACTTCGCGCACGGACAAAGCGATTCGATCGAGCAGATCACCCATTCCATCTGTACCCTCGAGTTCGAGGTGCACCGTCCGCTCTACGACTGGTTCATCGAACAACTCGGGATCTTCAAGAGCCGGCAGTACGAATTCGCCCGCCTCAACCTGAACTACACGGTGATGAGCAAGCGCAAGCTGCTGCAGCTCGTCAACGAAAAGCATGTGAACGGCTGGGACGATCCGCGCATGCCCACCATCAGCGGACTGCGTCGCCGCGGCTATACGCCGGAAGCGATCCGCAATTTCTGCGAGCTCGTCGGCGTAGCCCGCCGCGAGAACGTGATCGACGTGGGCCTGCTCGAGCACTGCGTGCGCGAGGACCTCAACCGCAACGCCGCCCGCGCCATGGTGGTGACCGATCCGATCAAGCTCGTCATCACCAACTACCCCGAAGGCAAAACGGAAACACTCACCAGCGAGATCAACCCCGAGGATCCGGACGCCGGGCTGCGCGAGCTGCCCTTCGGTCGTGAGCTCTACATCGAACGCGACGATTTCATGGAAGTGCCGGAGAAGAAGTATTTCCGACTCGGTCCGGGTCTGATGGCGCGCCTGAAAAGCGCCTACATCGTGAAGTGCGAATCGTTCGAGAAGGACGCGCATGGTAACATCACGACCCTGCATTGCACCTATGTGCCGGAGAGCAAAAGCGGACACGACACCAGCGGACTGCAGGTGAAAGGCGTCATCCACTGGGTGCATGCGCCGAGCGCGGTACCCGTAGAAGTACGACTCTACGACCGCCTCTTCAAAGTCGAGAACCCGGCTTCCGAGGAAGGCGACTTCAAGGACTACATCAACCCCGACAGCCTGCACGTCATTCCGAATGCCGTAGCCGAACCCTGGCTTGCCAAAGCCAAACAAGGCGACCACTTCCAGTTCATGCGCAAAGGCTACTTCGCCGTCGATCCCGACTCCGCGAACGGCAAGCTGGTGTTTAACCGGACGGTGTCGTTGAAGGATTCCTGGGGGAAGAAATAAGTTTGGGGTTCCGGGTTTCGGGTTTCGAGTTCCGGGTTTCGCGTTGAGTTGAAGGTTGAAAGTTGAAAGTTGAAAGTTGTTGGGTTGATTGGTACGTCCTTACCTCGTCCCTCGTCCCACGTCCCACGTCCCTCCCCCTCGTCCCACGTCCCTCGCCCCTCGTCCCTCGTCCCTCGCCCCACGTCCCACGTCCCTCGCCCCACGTCCCTCGTCCCTCGTCCCACGTCCCTCGCCCCACGTCCCTCGCCCCACGTCCCTCGCCCCACGTCCCTCGTCCCACGTCCCTCGTCCCTCGTCCCACGTCCCACGTCCCTCTCCTTAAACCCGGAACAAATAAACGCGAACCCATGTCCATTTACCTCCGCAACATCCGCTCCTACGCTTACCACGGCTGCCTGCCTGAGGAGGCACGCATTGGCGGGAATTACCGGGTGGATGTTCGTTTGGATTTTGATTCGGGGAAGTCGGAGCGGACGGATGATCTGAAGGATACCGTCGATTACTGTCAGGTCTATGACATCGTGCAGCGCGAGATGGCCATTCGTTCGAAGCTGATCGAACACGTGGGAGCAAGGATCGCGGATGCTTTGCTGAATGAGATTGCCCTGCTTGATGCGACTACGGTACGCGTCACCAAGATCGCTCCGCCCATGAACGGCGATGTGCAGAAAGTGCAGTTTATCGTGCGACGTTCCCGTTCGGGAAAATGACGTTCGTGCATTTACAACTTGGGAACGATTCCCGAATCGGGAATGAGGAATTAGGAAATGTTTTTAAATTTTCGTATTTTCTCACTCGGCACGGTATTTTTTCTCGCCGGACATGTAAGAGATCGGTCTAATATTTTCAACGTATGCGCTGCCGTCCGGGTAATAAGTTACATGCGCAGTGTCAAGAAATCACCCTCCCGGATCCGGTTCGCGCCACGGACCCGTCAGCGATTCCGCCAGCGGCTGGTCGTCGCCAGTTTGTTGCTGTTCTTCCTGATTTCCGGTGTCGTTTTCGTTTACATGAATCTGGGCGATAGTCGCGAAGCCTACGCGGTCGCGAACATTTCCTGGAACGGCAACATCAGTACCGACTGGAATACGGCCGGCAACTGGTCGCCAGCCAACGTACCGGGCGCATCCGACAACGTGACCATTCCCAACCGTACCAACCAACCGGTATTGTCGGCGAATGTGAGCGTTCAGAATCTTACCCTGAACAACGGGTCCAACCTGAAGCTGAACGGCAAGACGTTGAATGTCACCGGAACCTTCAACCAGCAGTCGGGAGGCGCACTCGACCTGGAAGGCGGCATCCTGAATGCTTCGGGCAACGCGTATTTCTCACCGGGAACCATTGCCGATGCCGCGGGCACAGGCAGCGTCAACCTGACCGGACCGACCGCCTCCATTGGGGCGGGAGGTGGAACACTGACGTTTGCACCGCCGCTTACCGTGAATTGCAACGCGATCTCCCTGCGGAATACCGTTTTTCAAAGCACGGTCGATATTCGCAAGACCGGCGGCGGTAACGATGCCAGCGCGGGTGGCAACACCTTCCAGGCCGCGCTGACGTGTACGCTGCAGGCCGGCGGATATTTCGTGATGTCCAATTCGAACGGTGACGTGTACAATGCCGATGTCACGATCACGAACAACTCCTCCGGTACCTTTTACCTCTCGCATGGCGGTACATCGACCTTTAACGGGAATGTCACGCTCAACAACACCAGCACCGGAGGCTTTCAAATCGGAGCCAGCGGCGGCACTTCCAACTTCGCGGCCGACAAGACCTTCCTGACGAGCGGTTTCAGCGGCGGTCCGCTGACGATGAATCGCGTGAACCAAAGCGGTAGCAGCGCTTCGACCTTTACAGCCTCCCTCACGAACTTCAACTCGACCAACGCGATCTGCATCGCGCCGATTAGCCTCGTGTGCAGTGGAACGGCGAACATCACCAACGGCACCTTCTACAACGACTTTTCCCTGGAAGCCAATGATATCAACCTGGGGCAGTCGAACCGGCTCGCAACGGTATCAGGCAATGTATCTATCAAGAAGAAAGGCGGTAGCAGCAACACCTGGACCGGCGGCAACCAGTTCGGGAACGCGGGCGGTACGGTGAGCATCATCCATCAGGGTGGTGGAAACCTGGCGCTGGGCGGGACGAACGGCGATACGATCAACGCGCCGATGACGTTGACGAACGCCACGACCTCCGGTATCTTCTATTTCGCGCATAACGGTTCCTCGTATGCCAGCGACGACATCGCCTTGAATTGCAGCTCGACTGGTGGAATCTACATCGGTCAGTCCAACGGTCGGTTGACCTTTGCCCAGGACAAAGCCTTGTATACGGAAAGCCATACGCGCGGACCATTGTATATCCGCAACCTCACGGAAAGTGGAGTCACATCGCGAACCATTGATGCCGCTACCGGCGCCTGTACGTTCAACAATTGTTACGTGACGACCAACGTGCGGGTCGTTGCCACGGGTCAGGTCAACCTGCAGAACTCCGATCTGGTCAACGACGTGAATTTCTCCGCTCCGGATTTCTCCTTCAGCGGAGGCAACCTGCTCGCGACGCAATCCGGCGATGCGCAGATCACCTTCACCGGTGTGAGCGGCGATTATTGGAACGGCGGCAATACACTTGGCAATAGTAGCGGCGTGATCCGGATCACCAACAACGGTTCGGGACAGGTCGTTGTCGGCAATGGGTCCGGTGACACGTACAATACCGACGTGATCCTGTCGAATAATACACCTTCGTCCATCTTTTATTTCGCTCATGCCGGTACCAATACCTTCTCCGGTGATGTGCAACTGAACAATACCTCCACCGGCGGAGTGCAATGGGGCGCGTCGAACGGCACTTCCACGTTTGCAGCCGGGAAAGTGGTCTATACAGGAGATTATCGGAATGGTCCGCTACAGCTCTCGCGCATCACACAAAGCGGGACGACCGACAAAGTGATCCAGGCCACGCCGACCATTTTCCAGGTGACCAATTCCACGCTCATCACGGCGATCAACGTACAATGCACGGCATCCTCGACGCTCAGCGGTTCCAACCTGCAGGGTAATGTTCGACTCCGCGCGACCGACATCACGCTATCCGGCGCCAATCAACTGGCGACGCAGGGTGATTCGATCGTGCTTGAGAAAACCGGCAACACCGGCAACGCCTGGACGGGCGGGAACACCTTTGGAAAGAGTGGTGGCTACATGGAGTTGAAAGTAAGCAGCAACGGTCAGTTGGTGCTGGCCAACAGCACCCGCGACATCTTCCTGAGTAACGTTGCCATCCGCAACCAGGGGAGCGGCATACTGTACGTGGCCCATAACGATAACAGCGGCACCGTCTTCAGTGGTGATCTGGAACTCAGCAATTCCGGTACGGGCTCCATTCGTTTCGGGCAATCAAGCGGAACGGCCATCCTCGCAACAGGCAAGCAACTGATCATCCGCGATTCGGTCTTCACATCCGGCGACCTGTATTTGCGACGCTTCACCCAGTTGGGCAGCACCGCCATCAACATCGATGTACGCAGCGGCACCGGGGCGATCTACTTCCAGGGCAGCACCGTATTCAACGGCACGCTCTCCCTCGCGTTTCCGCAGGTGTACCTGAACGGGAGTACGTTCAACGGCAGTACGCGCATCGAGAAGACCGGCGCGACCGACAACAACAGCAGCGGTGACAATACTTATAATGGTCCGGTCCTGCTGGCCAACAGCGGTACCGGCGCGTTCAACCTGGCGGTTTCGAATCCCGACGATTACAACGCCGCGGCCACTTTCCAGCAACACGGCAGCGGCACGATGAATCCCGCCTATAACAACAGCAACACCTTCGCGGGTGATATCTCCACGCTCGGCACCACCACGGCGATTACGTTCGGAGCAGGCAGCGGCACGGTGCGGGTCAACGGCGCTACCGCGCAAACCTTCAGCAACGAAGCCGGCAAACCTGCCAACGTACGTCGTCTGACGATGTCCAGCACCGGCGGCGGTCTGGTGCTCAACGGGCCGCTCACCGTATCGGCATCGATGAACTTGTCGAGCGGGATCATCACCACGACCGACAACAACCTGCTGACCATCGCCAACGGCTTCAGCGGTGTGAGCAATACGTCGAACAGCAGTTACGTGAACGGCCCGGTACGGAAGACCGGCAACCAGTCGTTCACCTTCCCGGTGGGTAAGAATGGCTACTACCGTCCGGTATCGATCTCGGCGCCATCGGTGGCAACGGATCAGTTCATCGCCGAGTATTTCCAGGTCGATCCGGCGAGTTTCAGTGATGTCACGCGACTGGAAGCGGCGCTGAACCGTGTGAGTCGCTGCGAATACTGGAACCTGCGGCGCAACGCCGGCAGTTCGAATGTGAACGTCACGCTGAGTTGGAATACCACCAGTTGCGGCGTTTCGATTCCCTCGCAATTGCGTGTGGCACGCTGGGACAGCACCGGCACGATGTGGCGCAACCAGGGTAACGGCGGCATCTCCGGAAACCCGACCTCCGGAACGATGGTGTCGACGCCGGCTGTAACGCAGTTCGGACAATTCACGCTCGGTTCCTCCACGGCCAACAACGCCTTGCCGATCGAGTTGTCGGCCTTCTCGGCGGAGGCCGCCGGAGAAAGCGTGCTGGTGCGTTGGGAAACGATGAGCGAGATCAACAACGATTATTTCAGTGTGGAGCGCAGCGTCGATGGCGAAAACTTCGAGGTATTGAAGACGCTGCCCGGCGCGGGTAACACCACGGAACGCAAGAACTACCAATGGCTCGACGAGCAACCGCTCGAGGGGATCAGTTTCTACCGCTTGCGGCAAACCGATTACGACGGCAAGTACGAAGTCTTCGATCCGGTTTCCGTGAAACGCGGTGAAGCATCGGAAGAGTTCCGTCTCATGAGTACAGCGCCGAATCCGTTCAGCGAGCAGTTCAAGGCGGTCATCTACCTGCCACAGTCGGGCGATGTGGTTTTCGACCTGAGCGACGTGAACGGCAGCAGTGTGTTCAACAACCGACTGCCCGCCACCAACGGGGTGAGTGTGCTGCAGGCCGCGCAGCTGAGTCACCTGCAAGCCGGCTTTTACCTGCTGCGGATCTTCGTGAACGACGAGCTGAAACAGAGTGTCAAACTGCTGAAGCAGTGATTTTCCGCTCGATGAGCCAACTGGCTGATTAGCAGGAGGAAAATCGACTACCGAACCGTCCTCCCGAAGGCAACATCAGGAGCCGTACGACCGTAAAATTGGCCTCACAGCCGGGAAAACGCTATATTTGCGCTCCCCAAAGGGTCCTGTGGCCGAGTGGCTAGGCTGAGCTCTGCAAAAGCTCCTACAGCGGTTCGAATCCGCTCGGGACCTCCAAAGACGTCCGTTCGTTGAGCGGGCGTCTTTTTTTTAGGGGCGAGGGACGGGGGACGAGGGACGAGATGCGAGGTGCGAGGTGCGTGGAAAGGATTTGGGTTTTTGCAAGAGCATCCACGAGGAAGCGGAAGGAATCTTACAGCTGCAGCGTATTGCTCACTGCCTACCGCATACAGCCTACCGCCCACTGCCTACCGCCCACTGCCTACCGCCCACTGCCTACCGCCTACTGCCTACCGCCTACTGCCTACCGCCTACTGCCTACCGACCTCTGCCTGCCGCCCACTGCCTCAAAAAGTGCCAGCTCCGGCTCGATGATACCCGGAATCAATTTAACTTGTAACCATGAAACTCGACGACTTCAATCCGGTCTTATTCTGGGATACGGACATCCGTACGTTGTCGGTGGAAGACCACGCGGGATTTATCATTTCGAGAGTGTGTATGTTGGGCGGGTGGAAGGACTGGCAAATCCTGAAAGAGATGTACGGTATTCCTCGTATGAAGCACGAGCTACTGCATGCCCGCTACCTCGATAAGAGGACACTCAATTACTTCAGTCTGGTTCTGGAAGAACCCAAAGAGAACTTTCGATGTTACACCTTGGCGCAGTCGAATCCCGGACATTGGGATTATTGAAAAGTCTTCACGGGATTGCCGAACTGCAGCACTTCTATCTGGCGGGGGGAACGGCATTGGCATTGCGGTTCGGACATCGATTATCGATTGACCTGGATTTTTTTACTGCTGCTCCCTTTGAAGGGGACGATTTACTGAGGGTTCTCGATCAGTATTATGCAGTGACTATCATGATGCAAGCGAAGAATACCCTGATGGTATCACTGGACTCTGTGAAGGTTGATTTCATCCGTCATGATTACCCGATCATTAAACCTGTTTCTGTTATTAATGAACTACGAATTGCCTCGCCCGAAGACATCGGCGCGATGAAGCTGAATAGCATTACCAACAGGGGGGCGAAGAAGGATTTCTTCGATCTTCATGAGTTGCTTCGGCATTTTCCTTTATCAACCTTGTTCGGATTCTACGTAGAAAAGTATCGCTATGCGGATGTCTCGATTGCTTTGAAGAGCATATCGTATTTTGACGATGCGGAAATCGAGCCGGACCCTGTATCGCTTCGGAAAGCATCCTGGAATACCATCAAGAAAGACCTGTCGGAGGTGGTGAGAACATTCGGGATATGAATGTCCTTCGTGTGGCGTTCGAGATGTTATTGTTTGCAATCGTATTATCTTCTCAAGCTATTTTACAAAGTCGGAACTGGTGAAAATCAAATAGCGAATCTATCCTTTGACAGGTCGCCCGCTTACTCATCAAATTAATTGTTCAGCGTTTGATAAAGCGGGTCATGGAAGTTTTCCCGTCGATCGTCGTGCATTGAAGGAGGTAATATCCCGCCTGAAATGTTCGCACATCGATTTTCATGCGATCGGGACGCGCGTAAGAAATTTCCGGGGTAACACTTCTTCCGGTAAGGTCAACAATGCGGATCGATTCGGGATGGATGGACTGGGTCGAACTGACCAGGAGTTCGTCGGTCGCCGGATTGGGATAGATATCGAGCAATAGCTCAGGAGAGTCAATACCTACAGGAAATAATAAACAAATATCTTGATAGATAATGGAGTTCACAGGTTGAATAGAGACAGTGTCCTGTTGAGGAGTGTACGTCACAGGATGCAATGAGCCCAATCCCAACATGGGTCCAACAGGAAACGCTGTCCTGGTCAGCGTATAGTCCACTACAGGTCCCATGCAGGGATTGTTATACGAAGAATCAAGTGTTATGGTGGCTCCATGCCCGTTAGGCCAGGCTACGTTAATGACATGGTGACCATCCGACCAGTTCAAATCCCAGTTAATCCATGAACCTCCGGGAGGGTCTTTCCAGAAGTGATGTAGAAAGACACTGCCATTGGAATCTAATCCGATTACCGATGGTCCTATGTCGAATATGCCAGTGCCATTGTCCCTATAAGTAACGGAAACGAGGTAGATGTTTCCGGAAGAATCGGATGTGAGGGATCGAGGGTAATTTCCGTATCCGTATGGAGACCTGACACTGTCACTATAGTAGTATGACCAAACGGGCGTCCCGTCGGGTTGTTGTTTGGTGATATTAATGGATTGCTCCGGCGGATCCATAACCATGATATCAAAGTATCCTTCAGTAGCGGTGACCAATGTGGAATCAGGCATAATGTGAAAATCGGCCAATGTGGTGTAATGTCCATGTTGAATTCCGTAATATTGAGATGGATAGGAGTTGCCTAAGGAGTCGACGTGCAGCATTTCAACACCTGTTCCGCTGTTTCCCGATTCATTAAATAACCACACGCCACCGTCTGGAGACGATCTGCAACCTCGGTATTCCATTTTGCCCGTGACCCGGCTCTTATTATAGACTCCCTGAAAAACACCGTTGGTGTCGATAATAATCACTCCGTCATCAATTGTTGCAAATGTCATAATAGGCGGTGGAGGACATTGATATTCCTGGACAAATAAGCGATTTCCGCTGATGGCCAGACCACCTAACCGTGTTGGTTCATGGTTAAAGGGATTGGGTGGTACCGAGAAGTTGAGGCACCACATGAGGTTACCGTTTCCATCCAGTTTGTAAACCCTTTGGCCAGTGACCCCATAAACAGAAGCTGAAGATGATGCGGCAATATGTTCAGTCCCGGAGCCAACCTGCTTCATCCAGATCGATGCGCCCGCCTGATCTCTTTTTAGTAAATGCCCGTTGATAACCTCAAACGAACCATTAGCAAGGCCGCATTGTTGTCGGTTTGGAACATTCCATTGAATTGGTTGTCCTACTGTCTTGTGAGAAAGTACAATCAAGATCACGAAGATCAATTTCGAAATATTCATTGTGATTATTTTTTGTAAACCTGTGAATTATATCATTGATTCACGAATTATTGTCAACTGAAAACATCCAATTCACCTATCGAAACCGGCGCTTCATCAATTTTTACTACTCGACCGGAAGAGGATCGTTCCAATCGACCGAGAAATCAGGTGGTCAGCAACTGTGTTCTTGCTTACCTTTGCCTCATGTCCGACCACTTACACCACTACCGTCTCACCACCACCTGGGAAGGAATCTTGGTAGCTCCGCTGAAATCCATGCATTGTTTATCCCGATAGTCACTTAGCGATCAATAGGGGGAGGCTAACAAGGTTGTGATTCAAATTATAATAAAACGGATTGCCGGTGAAGGTCCATGCAGGACTCAATATTCAAGTAAGTCGAATCCCGGATACACGTCAACAATAGGGATTGCCGGAGCGATTTTGTAAATCCGGTTCTGGAAATCTTCCAGCAAGATCGGGGAATCTGAAGTCTGATTGCGCTAACGAATCAACCCGTGACGACATATGTTGGTCATTAGCCGGTTTTAATTGGCGTCTTCTGTCGTTTAGGCAAGATTCAGGCTTCGATTTATTGCCTGATTTACTTTTTATGCGTTTTATCGGCTTTTAGCCTAAGAGATTGTATCTTTTCGTATCAAATCGTATCATTTTTTAGTTGATTTTTCGAATCTGGTATCGTATATTTACGTATCATATCGTATCAAATGGCGCAAAAAGTCCATACACTATCCCTCAATTTAACCATGGCGCTGATGAGGAGCATCAGCCAGGTGGATCGTTTTGATGCTGAATGGACCAGCATCGAGCAGCGTGAGCGACAAAGCCTGCGAGAATTGAGAGCAATAGCGACAGTCAGAAGTGTCGGAGCATCAACTCGAATTGAAGGCTCCAGCATGACGGACGCGGAAGTGGAGGTTCTGCTGGATGCTTTGAAGGTGTCGAGACTCGAAGAACGAGATCAGCAGGAAGTGGCCGGATACTTTGGAGCGTTGAGCGTAATCATAGAATCTTTCAATGACATTGATATAACAGAAGCGAATATTAAGAATCTGCATAAGATCCTGATGCGTCATAGTGAAAAGGATGTTTGGCACAGTGGAAATTACAAGCAGATTTCAAATGCGGTGGAGGCAAAGCACGCGGACGGAAGCAAATGGCTTCTTTTTAAAACGACTGAACCCGGAATTGAAACGGAACGGGCGATGAGAAAGTTGATTGAATGGTATCGGGACGATCAGGAAACGTTGCCCATCGTGAAGTCCGCAATTTTTGTCTACGATTTTCTGAGTATTCATCCATTTCAAGACGGCAATGGCCGACTGAGCAGATTGCTGAGCACCCTCTTATTGCTGAAGCAGGGATATAAGTGGATCCAATACATCAGTTTCGAACATGAAATCGAAAGCAGGAAAGCGGAGTATTATGAAGTGCTGATGCAAACCCAGCGGAAGAGACCCGGGGAAAATGTTGATCAATGGGTCGGTTTCTTTCTGAGCTGTTTAGTGAATATTCAGGAGTTGCTGAAGAATAATTTGAAAGCATCGACATATTCTTACTCCTTGGGGCCTAAAGAAAGAAGCATTGTTTCATTCATTGCGAATCGTCCGGGAAGTAGATCCGGCCAAATTGCGAAAAGCTTACAAATACCATTGCCAACAATAAAGAGAATATTGAATGGCTTGGTAGAGAATAAAGTGATTGCAAGGCATGGCATTGGCGCAGGTACAAATTATATCGTGGAAGATCAGGCTGTTGAAAGGACAGGGAGAATGTTCAAGCTCACCGATAGGAACCGGAATGCGGAGTTCACCTTGCGGACCGGCAACTCCTACCTTGAGATCTATAAGATCATCTTGACCCCGCTTTTTAATTGGGATAGACCGGAAGAATGGTCAAAGAGATTGTTGAATCAAGGCCTGTGTTTTGTTCTTAAAGTTTACACCAGTAGCGGAGGAACGTACCAGGATTCATATCCCATTGGTTCATTCGTTAGTCCAATGCACTATGAACCCATATTCAATTTGACGGATGCTTTAAACATCCCATTGAGTGTTACCATGAGGCCGCTTAGATTGAATGAGTATCCGATTAAGGTTGAAGTTGAACTCACAGGATCAATGGAGAAGCTTGACTTTGATGTACTGTTCGTGTACAACGAACGGAGTTAGGAGACGCCTGATGAATGGTGGTAGCTTCCAATGGTGCTCGGGAATGGATCAGCCGCCGGTTCAAGTAAACGCTATCGCAATCCTGAATACATTTGTCGCATGTCTGACTCCATTCACCACTATTATCTCACCACCACCTGGAAAGGCAACCGCGGCACCGGCACTTCGGATGTCGGCGCTTACGATCGCTTGCATACGGTTGAGGTCCCGGGAAAACCGGTGCTTACGCTCACGACCGACAACGCCCAATACGGCGACCGCAGTGTGTTGAATCCGGAAGACCTGTTGGTGACGGCCTTGTCGTCCTGTCACATGATGTCGTACCTCTACCTCTGCGCGAAAGCGCGGGTGGTGGTCACCGCTTATGTGGATCGGGCGGAGGGGAAGATGATCGAGTGGGAGAAGGGGGGAGGCCGTTTCGAAGAAGTCGTCTTGAAACCGGAGGTAACCGTGGAAGATGCTTCCATGCTCGAACGTGCCAGGCAATTGCACGAGATGGCGCACAAGATCTGCTACATCGCCAACTCGGTGAATTTTCCGGTGCGGTGTCAACCGGTCATCGTAGTTGCCTAAGTAATTTGCCTTAGCTGGCGAGGAGTCGGAGCTCCTGCTCGTAGTCGAACTGCAGGTCTTCATGCAACTTCGCGATCGTCTGCCGGATTTTCTTCAATTGACCTTCGTACAGGTTGACCAACACGGGACTATCACGGTAGGGAATGCCGGAGTCGCGTAGTGTCTGCAGAAAATGCATGCGTAACTCGATCTCCGTTTCCTGCTTTCCGCTGTACCGAATGTAGCGGTTGAGGTCGCGCAGGACCTTGCGGACGCTTTTCTTGGCCAGGTAAAGCGTACTTCTGTTCATTTCCCCGAACCGGGCGCTCATCTGGTCGCGGATGTGCTTTCGGTAACCCGCCTCATCGGAGGATTCGAAGACGAGGTACGTCAGCAGTTCCTTGTTCTCCGCTTTGTGTTTCGCCAGCCGAATGCAATAGTCCAGCAACTGTTTCGGTGAGCGCGTGGCGAGCTCTTTGGAGATTTCTGCTAAGGTGGCGGGCCGCATATTCGGTTCAAAGTTAGGGACGGCGGATTCGGTACGGATGGTTTCATGCTCGAAATGCTAACAGCCTTGCGGGGTGTTGCGGATTTACGTCCTTTGCTGTAGGTTTAACCATGCTTCGATCGACCATGCGACTGCTTCTTCCTGGCATTCTTTGCCTATCCCTTTTCAGTTCCTGTAGTCTGACCTGTACCCAGGGCGAAGGCCCCGTGGTCGACGATCATCGAAAACTCGATCGCTTTGATCGGATCCAGTTGAATTTCGATGCACGGATTTCGATCCATAAAGGTGATGTCCCCGGTCTTGTCATCCACGCGCAGGAGAATCTGCTGAATGAAATCGTGGCCAAGGAGAGCGGCGGAAAACTCGAATTGAATTCGGAATCCTGTATGGAGGTGGACGAGCCGGTTCGGATCGACATCACCGTACCGGACCTGCGCGAACTGGAAGTGACCGGCAGCGGTGATATCGTGTTGCTGGACACGTTCATGGTCGAAACCATTGAGCTATCGGTGACCGGCTCCGGCGGCATTCACGGACGCCTTGTCGCTGCCCGAATAGAAAGCGAAGTAACCGGCTCCGGCGATATCGTGCTGGAAGGTTCCGCGAACGAACAAGTGATCGACATCACCGGTTCCGGCGACGTGAAAGCGATGGCCTTGCCCTGCAATACCGCGGATGTGGACGTGACCGGCTCCGGGGATGCTTACTTGTATGTCATCAAGCAACTCGACGCTGAAGTCAGCGGTAGCGGTACCGTTCACTACAAAGGCAAACCCGAAATGAAGTCGGAAGTCAACGGCAGCGGTAAAGTGGTGGATGACAATTAATGAACCAGGTTCAGTTCAGGTGCACCCGCACCGGTAAAGTATAACGTACCAGGACCGGTTGTCCTTTTTTCGTCGCGGGTTTCCATGCCGGCATGTTCCGTATCACCCGGACCGCTTCCGTATTCAAGTCCTTGTTCGCGCCGCGTACGACGTGCGGATACAGTACTTTGCCTTTGCGGTCGATGATGAATTCCACGAATGCCAGCGTTCCGGCCGAGCCGTCCTTTACCGCGGAAGTATTCAGGTTTTTCTTCAGGTAACCGAACAATCCTTCCGTGCCACCCGGGAATTCCGGTAACTGATCAACATAACGTTCGGTTTGTTTATCGGCTTCCGCGGCGCTCATCACCGGCTCGGGTTTGGTAACCAGGGCCCGGCGGAAGGTCTTCACCGGCATCACCTCGTCGCCGAAGTGCACATTGCCGCCGCAGTTTTTCGTCAGCAGGATGTACGTAGCCGTGTCACCCAGCGCAAGCACTGAACTCCAGTCGCGGCAGGCTGCCAGCGTATCGCTCTGCTGCCAGTTTACGACGCCCCGTTGAAAGTAGGCTTTCGGGTCGAGGTCGTTTTCCTTCAGGCTGTTGTTCAAGAACGTTTCGGCGGTCGAGTACTGCTGTGACTGGATCAGTTGCAGGCCTTTGTCATTCGGATTTTGCAATAATCCTTCCTTGACCGATTGATCGAGTGTAGGATCCAGCGGGGTGCCCGTTTGTGCTGTTGTATTCAGCGTAAATGCTAATATGAAAAGTAGAAAAATCCGAAACGTTTGCATGGCTTATCGCGGTAGGATTAGTGGTTAACGATCAGTTCCGACTGTGACAAACCCTTATCGTTTCGCAACAGGATAGTGTAATGGCCGTTAGCAAGTTGATGGGATTCAATCGGAATCCTGCTGACGCCTGCCGGGAGTTGCAAGGTGCTTGTTGTACAAATGCGTCCACGAGCATCCACGATTTGCAGGCGATACGTGCCGGCAGTAAGGAGGTTGACATCCAGACGGGTTAAACTGCCGACCGGATTGGGAGCAAGGCTGAGTGAAGCGATGCTGCCCGTATGAGCGGGAAGACCTGTGTTGAACCGGAACGGAACCAGGGCGGCCATCAGGTCCAGTTCGCCATCATTGGTCCGGCCATCGCCCCATACGGGAATGCCGTAGTTCTCCGTCACGACGAGTCCGTTGTATTCTCCGATACCGAAATCCTGATTAACGGACCCGATCGTATTGAAATCGGTAGGGGCATCGCTGACGGGAATGTCGTTGTTGAAACTATTGCCGCCGTCGAACGACCAGGCCATGTAATAGTCGGTGTTGGCGGTACCGGGATGGTTCCGGCGATCGTACCAACCGACAGCGACGATTCCTCCGTAACTCACCGCCAGGTTCGGGTAGAATTGATCGGAGGCGTCTCCGGGCGCCGTGTTGTTGAGCACGATTGCAGGGCTCCAGGTTTGTCCTTCATCGGTGGACCTGCTGAAGTAAATGTCCATTCCCGTAGTTCCCTGCGCGTTCACACCATTCGCCGACCAGACAAGGTAGGCATCGCCGGAAAAGGTCTGCATGTAGGATTTGTTCACCGCCATATAAACGCACGGGTACATGCGATCAACGTTGATGCCGGCGACCGTCTGCCCGGATTGACCGGGTGAGAAATTGGGTACTTGGGTTTCGCTGACAAGTTGTGGTGAGCTGAAGTTCAGGCCGCCGTCGTCGGAGTATGCATGATAGACCCCGAAGTTGACATTGTCTGTTGAGCCGAAAAACGAAACGTGGACTCGGCCGGTAGCTGCTACGTCGATAGAGCCGAATTGGACGAAGACGAACGAATTATCGGTGACATACGTGGAAGACGAAAAACTGCCCGCACCGGGAGTTAAATGCCGAACGGCTATCGCGTTCAGATTCGCGGGGCCTCCGGCTTCATAGTACACACAGTACACGGTGTTCGCGTGCGATGAAAATCCGCGGTCTACGGCGAGCCATTCTTTGTCCGCGATCGGTCCGTTGAACTGGGTGGGGTCGAAAAGCGCAGTAATCGGACCCGTTGTACTGATAATGGCGGGATCGGTGCCGCGTTGCCAGGTCACACCATCGTCGTCGGAGTAGGCCCACAGCAGGTCCCAGGTAACGGAGGTGAATCCCTGCAGGTACAAATTGATCCAACTGGTGTAGATCCTGCCGTTCATGTCGTAGCAGAAATTCGGATCACCGCCGCCCGCGATGGTGACACCGCTCGTCACGGGCAAGGGGTCGAAAGTGCTGCGTTGCCAGCTGGTACCGAAATCGTGGCTGTAGTAAATATGATTGACAGGAACATCGGTTGCACTGGAGCCGCTGGGATCGACGGTATTGGAAGAGACGATCAAGACCGTGCTGTCGTGAGGACTGCCGGTGGCGTGCACTTCCGATTCCGCCTCATTGCCGCCACTGACCACCACTTCGGTGATATTGGCGGTTCGCGCCTCTTGCTGAAGTTCGGCTTGCAACGGGGCCGGCAAGTGTTTCCGGACCTCCGGATTATCCAAAAAACCCGGACGAAGTTTTTCCCGGATGATTTTCCGGACTATTTCGGCGGAGCGATCTTTGGGAAGCGTTCCCTGTCCATTGGTATGAAGGGAAAGACTAATGCAGACGGCTAAAAGTAAGGCGTGGCGCATGGTGTTGTGGAGATGGTCCTACAAGATAATGTTTTCCTGATTTTACCCTTTGCCGCGCAGGCCGTCGGATTCTTTATATTGCCGTCGTTATGATCCGCCTTTACGCACTCTTGCTGGCCATGCTCCCGCTTGTGGCCACCGGCCAATCCTATAGCGGCCCCGAAAGCGCAGAATTCGATTATGCCAACCGTCGTTGGTTGATTGGTAATACGAACAGTCACCAGATCCTGAGCCGCGACAGCCTGGGCAATCTGAGTGTCCTGGTGAATTCGACCACCAGCGGACCATACGGTATCGAGATCATCGGTGATACGGTATTCTGTTGCAGTGGGGGCAGTATCAAAGGATATCTGCTCGCCGACGGAACTCCGGTTTTCAGCCTGAATGTCGGCGGGAGCTTTCTGAACGGCCTGACCCACGACAACTCCGGTAATCTTTATGCGACCGATTTTTCTTCAAAAAGCATCATTCGCGTGCATGTACCCTCGCAAACGTTTGCACCCATCGCCTCTTCGTTGCCCAACACGCCCAACGGGATCGTTTTCGACGAGTACAATAATCGCTGCGTCTTTGTTAACTGGGGAAGCAATGCCCCGATCCGTGCGATCGACCTGACCACGAATGCCGTCACGACGGTCATTACCACCACGCTGGGAAGCTGTGACGGCATTACCCGCGACGCGATCGGTCGTTATTATGTAAGTAATTGGAGCGGTCAATCCATTGTGCGCTTCGACAGCTCCTTCGCTGCTCCTCCCGCAACAGTGGTGAGCGGACTTTCCAATCCGGCCGATATCTTTTACAATGTGGTGGATGATACGCTGGCGATTCCCAACGCGGGGAATAGCACGGTTACTTATTATGGATTTCCTTCTGCGGTGGGCATTCGTGATCTTTTGGATGCAACAGCGTTCACAATGAGTCCCAACCCGCTTTCATTGAACGGCAGACTCATCCTCAGACGGATCGCTGGTTTGTCAGCTATACAATTATTGGACAGCAGGGGAGACCTGATCGGTTGTCCGGAGGTGGAACAGACCTGTGCCGATGTCGTATCGGTTTCCTTTGGTGGATTGGGTGTTTCAGAAGGAATCTATTTTCTCCGAATAACGACAGGGCAAGGCGTGCTGACACGAAAGTTGATGTTTTTCAATCCCTAAACCGTCAGTGCCCGCTGGCCGGCTGGTCCACACTCAAACCCTGCGCCCTGAGGATACCTGCTGTACGCAGTGCATGCCAGGCCAGGTAGATGAAGCAGAGCAAGGGTAATGCGTAGGAAAAGTGCGTGTAACTCATGCCGAGGATGCCGCCCGGGTCATGCTTGTCCAGATCACAAATGACGCCTTGCGCAGGAGGAATGATGGCACCCCCCAGGATCATCATGATTAAAAATGCCGAACCCTGACTGGTGTATTTTCCAAGTCCCATGATCGCCAAGGCAAAGATGCAGGGCCACATGACCGAGCAACACAAACCCGCGCTGATGAAGGCGTAGGTGCTCACCGTTCCGGTCGTAAACAATCCCACGAGCAGCGCGAGGGTCCCAAGCGAAGCGACCGTAAAGAGCATGCGAACCGGCTGTTCGTTCGCATACAGGAAGGCGGCGATCAGTACGAGTACACACACTACATAGACGTACAGATTCTCCACATCGTTGCCGCGCAGGTGGTTCACGAACAGGATTACACCGAAGGCGACAAGGGGAACAACCACGGTGAGTAATTTCTTAACGGAAGGAGAAACTTTGAATACCGCGACAGCGCCGGTCCATCGACCGATCATCAGACTTCCCCAATAAAGTGAGATGAATTGCGAAATGTATTTTTCGTCGAGTCCGCCGAACTCCGGCTGCTTCAGGAGAGCGCCCATGTTGCTTTGCACAGTCACTTCCATGCCGACATACACGAAGATCGCGATCATACCCAGCACCAGTTGCGGGTATTGCATCGCGCCCCAGCCCTGTTTGTTCTTCGCCGCTGCTCCCATGGCGTAGAAGAGCAGGCCAAGTATAACGATCAACGAACCGATGACCACATACACGCGGTCCGCTTCCGGAATAAGGTCGTTAAAGAACAAGATGAGCACGGTGGGGATGGAAATGAGAAATAGGATATTCGTAGCCTTCGAACTCTTTTCCACGTGTTCTTCCTGGTGAATAGTCGGGAGATTTTTCGAGAACAGGAAGAACAAGGCCACAAATAGGAAAAGTCCCGCCAGGGTGAGGTACAGGGTTTGGATCGACTGGATCGTCGCAGTGCCGCCGTTTTGCAAGTCGCCGAACAGCATGTAACTCACCGCCAACGGGCCGAGTAGCGTGCCGAGGGAGTTGATGCCGCCGGCCAGATTGAGCCGGTGCGCGCCGGTCTCCGGGCTTCCCAGCGCGATGGTGAACGGTTGTGCGGCTGTCTGCTGAAGGGAGAAACCGAGGGCGATGATGAAGAACGAAGCCAGTACCATCGCGAACGTGGCCGATGCCGATACCGAGACAAAAGCGAGACTGAGCGCGCCGATCACCGACATGGACAGTCCGATGATGATACCGTTCTTATAGCCGATCCGGTTGAGGATATCGACACCCGAAATTCCGGACGTCAGGTACAACAGCAGGGAACCGAAGAAGTACGCGCCATAGAAGGAGGTGTCGATCAACTGCGACTGGAACTGATTCAACTGGAAATGCGTCTTGCAGAACGGAATGAAGATGCCGTTCGAGGCGGCGACAAAGCCCCAGAAGAAGAAAACGGTGATGAGCGTCGGTAATGCGCCCTTGCTGATCGTCGGATTCGTTTGCGCCATGGTGTGTATTGTTATGCTGTCAAATACGGTAAAATCGCACTTGGATACGCAAGGTCCGGATGAAAGTTATTCGTCTGACCGTGTACAGCCAAGCGGTTAACGATGCTGTCGGAAGTGTCGAACCAGTCCTTCAATGGGTTTTTGAAGGATCGTGCCGACTGGTTGGCCTAACCGAGCACCAGTCCGGATCAGTTCCGTTTGAAAAGCGTGGGCGATGCTGCCGACGAAATGAACCGGCAGCGGTGTCGGGGTTTGGATCGGATGTACGCAGAGTTCGAGGAACTCCGTAAATCCGGCATCCAGGGTTTCAAGTATCCAGGGATGTTCCCGATGCATGGTCAGGAAGGGTGCGAAGGAAGCGAGCCAGTTGTTCGCTCCGCTTTCGCGGTACACACGACGAATGACTTGATCGCGCGTCAAGGCGTAGTGTTTGTCGAATTCCCGGCTCAGGTCCTCCGGCATCAATCCGTACAGATAGCGCGTGACCAGTCGCTTCCCGAACCATGTGCCGCTGCCTTCGTCGCCCAGGATATAACCGAGTCCCGAACGCGCCGACTGAGCGTGCCTGCCATCGAAGTAACAGGCGTTGCTGCCGGTTCCCAGGATGCAGGCAATGCCCGGTGTGTTTCCGCAAACCGCCAGGGCTGCGGCCTGGACATCGTGATCCACTTCGATCGAAGCCTTCTTGAAGACAGCGCTAAGCCCTTCGCCGACGATCGCATTCAGTTGCATCGAAGAACAACCCGAACCGAAATAGTGGACGGTGGTGACCTTGTCGGCCAGCGCGATCAGCGCGGGATCACCAGCCAGTTTCGACGCGATCTGTCGCGCGTCATGCTGGTTCGGATTGAATCCTTCCGTGCTCAACAGCCGTACCTGCCCGTTGTCTTCAAGTACGGCCCAGTCGGCTTTGGTCGATCCTCCGTCGGCGATCAGTTGCATGCTCATCCCTGCATTGGTTAGTGCATGCAATCATACAAAAACCAATGCGCCGGACCGGATCGGCTGAAAGGATACTATAAACAGCAGTGGGGAGAAAATGGACCGCCGGACTGTGTCCACACACACAGACCGGCGGCAGCATTGAAAACCGGAAACACACATCACTAAAACTCCTGTTTAACGCCACCAGGGGTCAGCAAGCGGCGCGGAGTGGACCGGACAATGTTGCTGAAAGATAATTCGGGTCTATCCGTGGGAACGAAAGAAAGGTGCCGGTTGGGTAATCGGGTCGGCTGATTGGGATAAAACGGACTCCGAATCGGATCAGGCTAGCATCAGGAAGTCGATCTCTTCCCGATATCCCCGATCATTGAAAAGCTGCCGGATTTGGTCTCTGATACCACGTTGAGCGATTAAATTGATAAAAAATGCTGTTCCAGGCGTTGGAAGTTCCGAAACCGGGATGTAGCGTAAGGGATGACCGGGGCGATTCACCACATCAGTATAGGCGTCGATGTGAATGCCTGCACTTTGCAAGACCGCCAGCTTGTTCCTGATGTTCCGGCTACCACCGCAAACGACCAAAGGACGATCGCCCGGCAGGTGCTGCCGCAGCCAGCTTGCCAGGTAGCGGGCTTTGACGCGGAGGAAAGCGTCCGGGGAGTAATCCGGATGATTTCTGCTTAATCGTCCGGAGTGGTCACGCCATTCCAGTAGAAATTCCGGCAACTTGGAAATGCGAACCCCGGCATCCATCCAACGCAACCACATTTCATAATCTTCCGGAACGCCATCGTCGCGATAACGCCCATAGCGATCGATCAAAGACCTGCGGAACATCACCGAAGGATGGGCAACCGGTGATTCGATGAAGCGGTTACGGCGATGATCCTCCGGCGTCAGTATTTCGTTTTGCCAGGCTACGAATAGCCGATAACCTTCATTCTCCGGCGTCTCTGGAAAAACAGCACAGCGGCAGGCCACCAGATCGATCGTTGCATGATGGTCGAGGAAATCCTTTTGTTTCAGGAGACGCTCCGGATGCATCCGGTCATCGGCGTCCATGCGGGCGATGTATTCACCGGCACACACGGATAGCCCGGTGTTCAGGGCAGCACTGATTCCCGGCGCATTCACGGGCACGATGCGGATTCGTGCGTCGGATGAAGCATATCGGGCAGCAACAGATCGTGTCAGGGCATCCGCCTGGCTGTCGACCAGAATCAATTCCCAATCGTCGCAATGCTGATGGCGTACGCTTTCAATGGCTTCCTCCAACAGGGAACCTTCGTGATGAAACGGCAGCAGTACGGATATTCTGATTGGCTTCACAGCCGGTAAGGTACGAGCATGCAGGGGGAATAAATGCGAACCCCGGCACTTTGCGGGATGCCGGGGTTGCAACCAAGTAACTCATTTAATGGGAACCGAAGTTCTAACTGCGCCGAAATATCTCTTGTCAATTGCGCATTTCCAATGGAGCGGGTTAAAATGAGGGAACACCCTTACTCGATGGAATCGAGGAAAGGTTTGATGGAAAACGCATAGGTGATCAGGGAGAGGGTCCCGCTGATACCGAGTTTTTCGGAAATGTTGGACCGGTGATTTTCCACGGTCTTGAAGCTGATGAAGAGTTCTTCGGAGATCTGCCGGCTGGTCTTGCCTTCGGCCACTTTCCGCAAGATGTGTCGTTCGGACTTGGTGAGTTTTTTGAGGTGCAGCAAGACCTCTTCACGCGTGTACTGGAGTTTTGCGTTCTGTACATCGGCTTGCTGAACCGAACTCATCTGTTCTTTTCTTTTCAGTCTGGACGTGACCGCCTGCAGGAGTTCGTCTTTCATGAACGGTTTGGTCAGGTAGTCGTCGGCACCAAGGTTCATGCCTTTCCGGATGTCGTCGCGTTCAACCTTTGCGGAGATGAAGATAAACGGGATGTCTTTTCGTTCCGTGTTCTCGCGCAGTCGTTGCAGGAATTCGTATCCGTCCATCAGCGGCATCCGGATGTCGCAGATCACGAGGTCCGGTTGAAATTCCCGGACTTGCTGCTCGGCTTGCTGTCCGTTCTCGGCCGCAGCCGTCAGGAAGCCGTTCAAGTCGAGCAACTCGCAAATGTTCTCCCGCAACCTGACTTCATCGTCAACGACCAGTATCTTTTTCTTCGCGTCATTCATGACTTGGTAGGGATAATAATAGTAACGTCTGTTCCGAAGTTCTCTTCGCTCTGTATGCGGATGGACCATCCGTGGAGATCCACGAATTGTTTGACCAGGGGGAGACCAAGCCCGGTTCCATGAAAGTCATTGGTGTTGGAGCCGCGGAAAAATGATTCATACAGGAACGGCAGTTCCTTGGCGGGTATGCCGATGCCTTTATCACGGACGACGATCTGAATGCCGTCGGCATCGTCCGGCAGGAGATCTACGATGATGTCCAGTTCAGCCGGACTGTACTTGGCCGCGTTGGACAGCAGGTTGCTGAGGATATGGTCAAGCAGATTCGGGTCGAACCGGGTGTGGACCGGACGCCCGGGGCCGTTGAACCGGACGCGTTCCCGGAATGCGGCGCTGACCCTCCGGAGATGGGTCTGTATGAACTCGTGAATATCGCCCGAGCCCGGTCTGAACGGGATCTTGCCGGCATCCATTTTCCCCAACAACAACACATTGTTCATGATCTCCGTCATGCGCAGTACCTCTTCCGCGATCCGGTCGGTATGGTTGTGAATGCGTGCTGCAGCCGCATCGTCGATCGTGTCGGCGTATTCGCGGATGATGTCGGTACTGGACAAGATGCCCGCGAGCGGCGTGCGGAATTCGTGGGAAGCCAGGCTGACAAACCGCGATTTGAGCTCACTCAGCGCGCGTTCCTTGTGAAGCGCCGTGAGCGCGTTCTTTTCAGCCGCTTTGATGATGGTGATATCGTTCAGGATGCATGCGCTGTAGCGAAATTCTCCGTTATCGTCGTACACCGGGTTGATCTCTCCCTGCAACCATACTTCTTCCCCGGTTGCGGTGTAATAAGCCAGCTCGCCTTTCATGTGCTGGTGCTGGTGCATGCCGAATTGCAGCCAGGGCGGCAGGTTGTCGTTGCTCCAGCCCGGCGTTTCAGACGGGAAGCGCGTCCCCAAGACATCGTCCTTGGTGCGGCCGGTCAGGCGAAGGAAACTATCGTTGACCCAATCGACTCTTCGCTGATTGTCCAGGATGAGGATGATATTGTTCGAGCGGTTGGATACCAGGGCCAGCTTCTGCATCTCCTCATCCCGTTCCCGTCGCTTACTGATGTCACGACAGATGCAGATCATCCCGCCGTTGGGAAGTGCGGACAAGGTGATCTCCTGGTGAAACAGCGTTCCGTCCTTCTTTTTGCCCACCGTCTCGCCCTGCCAATAACCCTCCTGCATCAAGAGCGGGAGCAGGATCTTTTCAATGCGTTCAACTTCGGTTTTCGGATAAATGGCTCTCCAGGTTTTCCCTTTCAGGTCTTCCTCGGCGTCGTATCCGAACATCGAGATGTGTGCGTTATTGAGATACTGATAGGTCTCGTCAGCACCCAGAATCGCGATACCGTCGGTCGAAGCTTCCATTGCGATGCCGGAACTGACCAGGCGTTGTTCGGACAATTTCCAGTCAGTGATGTCGACGCCGTATCCGATGACGTACCGCAACTTGCCGGTTTGTTTGTCCCAGATAGGAGCGAACTGTCGAAGCTTATAAATGTCCTTCCCGTTCTTAACGGAATGTTCCTCGAAGAACTTTTTTTCCTTTCCCTCCAGCATGGAGCGAAACTGCGCCTGCCGTTTATAGGCCCGGTCGAGTGGCAGGCCGCGCATGGTGAAGTAGTCGAAGTCGTTCTTGTTAACGATCCACTTTCGCGCCTCGGCGTCAGCCACTGCGGTCTCGTTGATGTATAGATAGCGCTGGTCTTCGCTGTATACGGCGATATCAGCCGGAATGCTGTCCAGCACCGATTGGAAGAAAACCTGTTCTTCTTTCAGTCGTGTCCGGGCCATCATCTCGTCGGTGATGTCCTGCAACAAGCCGTGCATGTGCACCAATTGTCCGTTCACATCGACTTCCGGGATCAGGAGCGAACGATGCCATTTGACCTTGCCGTTCGGTAAGTGGACCTGAAATACGTCCTGTTGAGCGGTCCGCGTAAGCCGCAGGCGTTCAATGAGACTGAAGAGTCTTGTTTTTTCTTCCGGTCGATAATATTCATCGCTTTCGTGGAAGAGTACCGGTGGCAGATCCAAGTCGACTTCGTAGAAATTATACACCTCCTTCGACCAGATCGCCGATCCACTCAGGAAATCGAACTCCCATTCTCCGATTTTACCGAAGGATTGGGCAAGCTCCAGCCGCTCGGCCAGTGATGACTTTACGCGGGAAATGAATTGTTCCATCAGGCCAATTCCATTATTGTACAAGTCTGCAGGATGGCTTCTGAAACGGAATGAGATTGCCGTATTTATTCAGTCACCGTTTTCGAAAAGTCGGTCGCAACAACTTTCCGCCACTTTTTACTCCTTAGTAAAGATAAGGATTTGACGGGGTAATTCAGTAGTTCGGACCCGTTGTTCAGCTTTTTAATGCCGGCTTCCGCCCTGCCAAATGTGCCTGGAACGCTGATCGAACGGAGGATGCAGATACTTTCAGTCAGGTATCAACCGGCTCAGGCATGCCGTTTATTAATCTGAATTGCTATTGTTGAATGGCGCAAAACGGACAAATGGCGGCATTGCGGTAGCAGTATTCGGTTACGTGACAAAGAGAACAAACAGCTCATGGGATGATAATCAACCTGAACCCAGGTTGCATTTCCGGCGAGCGATGGAACAATTCCGGTGCCTGAAGATCAGAGACAATGACAACTTAGCGCATTTGCCCATTTAACAGCAGCCAACTGCCATCGTCCGATTCCACCAGGGTAAAGCGACGATCTTCTTTTTCCAGCAGGAGTGAATGGGTGTTGTCTTCCTGATTCGTAAACTCAGAGCCGGTGGAGTAGCCCGATGTCCGGAAGGACGACTTCAAATTATACGCTTCGCCCGGAGCAGGATTGGCCATCTGTACCTGTAGTCGTTGTACGACATTCGCCTGGTCTGTGAACAGGCGCACCCGGATATTGCCTTCCCGGTTCTGGTAGGTCTCCCCGAAAAGTTCCTTTCCTAATACCGTACTGATGCCCTGTGCCATCGTTTCGGTGACGGGTTGAGAGAGCGTGTCAGTCTCGAAGCCCTGTCGGATCAGCCATTCCACCAGCAGCTTGCGTTCACTCCCCAGCCCGAGGTCGAGGCGGGTGACAAAAGCGGATTGTGCGTTGGTGCTTGGGGTGAGCGCCAACAAAAAGAAACTGAATAAAAAGTATTGGACGAGCCGCAAGCCGGTAAGGAGTTTGTCGATCAAAGATACCGCATTTCCAACCGGGTTTCCGACCTTTATCGCGGATGCAGGAGTTTCAGGGTTTCCCCTTGTCGCACGAGCTGATCACGCTTGCCGGTCATGATTTCTCCATGGCACGGGTGGCGGATATCGATGCGCTGTTTGCCCAACTGCTCAATCAGCCCAGCACACACCCGGATGTAACGGATGAACGGATACCCTATTGGGCGGAGATCTGGCCCGCCGCGATCGGATTAGCGGAGTACCTTTTCCTGCACCCGTCCCTGGTAATGGGAAAGAAAGTCGTTGAGATCGGCTGTGGGCTCGGACTGCCCGGCATAGTGGCGGGAAGGCTGGGTGCGGAAGTACTGTTGACGGATTATCTTTCCGAACCTTTGGAGTTGGCTCGCTACAATTGGGAACGAAACATCCAACGACCGGCCAGTGTACGCCAGTTCGATTGGAGGCAAGGCGAAGATCTTCCGGAGGCCGATCTTGTCCTGGCTTCCGATATTGCGTATGAGTCGCGTGCTTTTCCGTTTATCCGAAGCTTGATCGGACATTACCTCGACAAAGGATCCGTAATACTGATCAGCGAACCCAACCGTACATTCGCAGCGGAGTTCTTCAAATCGTTGTCGTTGCTTCCGGGTTATTCCCATCACACGATCCGGGTAGTGCGGAACCAGCTTACGATCCAGGTCAATGTTCACCGGATCGTTCCGGAGAGAGCCTGAGGCAGCTTACTTCCATTTCTTTTATCCTGGGCAATCGATTGATCGGTTTCGGTCACCCACGGGAAAGATGCATTCACCTATGAAAACTGTTTCATCATCAAAATACTTGGATTTTGATTCGTTTTTCTTTGTGTGTATCAACCACTTGCCTACTTTTCGCCCTGTCTAACCACACTGACCATGAAAAAACTTTTACTGCTCCTGCTGGGCTTCGTCGGCCTGCAGCTTCAACTCTCCGCCCAATCGTTAACGGCGATCACGCCGAACTCCGGAACAGTCGGACAGAACCAGATCACGACCACGATCACCGGTAACAACATTTTCTTCACAAGTATCAGTCAGTGGGGAAACCTGGAAAATGTCGAGTTGCGCAACGGATCCGGTAGCATTAGTGTGTTCAATTATATGGGTGGCAACTGGAATGCCTTTGTGAACACCCAGGATGTGGCGGATGTTACATGGGATATTCCTACCAATGCAGTGGCCGGGGTTTACGACGTTTGTGTGACAACCCTTGATCCGGGTATGCCCTGGGTCTACTATTATGATACGCTGTACAGCGCTTTCACGATCAATCCGCCGGATGGGTATGTTTCCGGAAGCTTGTACTATGATGCAAACGCCAATGGGATAAGGGATGTGAGTGAATCCGGCATGTCAAACATGGTTGTCCAGTTGACCGGACCGTCCAACTACACCGTCTATACCAATACCAATGGAGATTTCAGTTTCGGTGTCGCGAATGGATCCTACACCTTGACTGCAGGTTCGCCCGGACGGCAGTATCATTTTACCAGCCCGTCCACGATACCGGTTACGGTGAGCAATAACAATACGAGTGGCCTGGATATCGGCGCGATCGATCCCTTGTACGCGATGTCGCCTCGCGTGGGTTTCCGTGGGCAAGCCAATATCAACGCAACGGTTAACGCGTACGACAACATCTTCACCACCGGTGGTAATCCCTGGGGAAATATCAGCTACGGGTACCTTACTCGTGTAGGAGGTGGTGCTAGTTTGTACCTGACCAATACCGTTTTCAACGTGCTTTCACAAAATCAGGTGCAATTGGTCTTCACCATTCCTTCCGGACAGGCTATGGGCGATTACCGTTTGTACATCGTGATCAGCGGAGGTCAACACTACCTCGACTCTGTCTTTACAGTGGTAGATGCGCCCTCGTACCTGAGTGGTTCCATCTATTTTGACGCGAACAATAACGGCGCTTATGATGTAGGCGAACCGCCGATCAGCGGGCAACGGGTGTTTGCTTCGCCGGATAGCGCTTATTCATTTTCAAATAATGCCGGACTGTTCTCGATCGGAGCCGTCCTGGGAACACACGATGTAAGCTGGCAATCGACCAACGGCTTGTTTTATTTGTCGTCCAGTCCTGCTACCTACACCTTTACCAACACGGGAAATCAGACCGGCCTGGATTTCGGACTGCGATCCACTGCCGCCGATTATACGACTGCTATTTCCTTTAATCCGGGAATCGCCCGTTGCTCCTGGTCGGTGGTCAATTATGTTACCATCACCAACAGAAGCAACGTTGTCAGCCAGGGTACCCTTCAGGTTATCAAGTCGGCCAACCAGACTTACACGGGCGGTTTCAGTCCCGGTACGGCCGTCATCAGCGGTGATACGCTGACCTGGGCGTTTTCCAACCTGCAGCCGATGGGGAGTCAGACGTTTACGTATGGCGTGGTACAGCCATTTTCCGGCACCGTCACCACCCGGGTTCGTGTCAATGTCACCGACAGTGGCGGCACACCGATGTTCTCCGATGCAACGTCCATGTCACAGACTGTTACCTGTTCCTACGACCCCAACGACAAGGCGGTGATACCGGCGGGTGTCGATTCAGTCGAGCACTATACCCTCTTCAGCGATACCCTGGACTACAAGATCCGCTTCCAGAATACGGGTACCGATACGGCCTTCGTGGTCATCATCCGCGACACGATCGATGCCGGCCTCGACCTGACTACGCTCGAACTGGTGGCCTCCAGTCACCCGGTGGAGCTGAGCATCGACAGCAACCGCGCGGCGGTCTTCACCTTCAACAACATCCTGCTGCCCGACAGTAACGTGGACGAGCCCGGCAGTAACGGCTTCGTTCGTTACCGTATCAAGTCCGTGCAGGGCCTCCCCGAAAAGACCCGCGTCGAGAACACGGCGTTTATTTATTTCGATCTGAACGCGCCGGTGGAAACGAACACCGTCTGGAACTCGATGGTGTCGGTGATCCCGACGGCGATTGAAGTGCCGGTGGTACCGAGCGACCGGGCCGTCTTCTTCCCGAATCCGATGCACGATCGAGCTTTCCTGCTGTTCCGGAACGAAGGAGCGGAGCAGGTGATGCTGAAGGTGATCGACATCCATGGACGCGAAGTCATACAGCAAATGACCACCGGCGACCGCTTCGAGCTGCAACGCGGCAAGCTGGCCGCGGGAGTATATTCGTATGTGATCATCTGGAGTTCTTCGGATCGCTCGTACTCCGGCCGGATAGTAATGGATTAACAGGTAGTGTGTGTGTAATAAACGGATCGCCTGGTGTGAGGCGGTCCGTTTTTTCAGACTTGCGAGATCCTTTACAACAGCATCATGAATGATGGCACGATCACAATTCTCAAAAGCGAATTTTCATTGATCTTGCCGGAATGTCTGGTAAAGAATTATTCCGAATGAGTTCAAAAAGTAAAGCGGGCAGTTTTCGAATTGGCGTTTTGATACTCTCGAGTGTGAAAAAGCCAGATTATACTTCCGAAACGATGCCGCCGAAGAGGCTGTATTAAGCGTTTTTAATCTGAATGGGCGGCTTCTGGAAAAAATAAGGACGAATTCTGACCGTTTTGAAATCAACGGGAAGGTAAAAGTCCTGGCTTGTATCAGTACTTCATCGATTGCCAAACCTCCGGAAAACGGCTACAGGGGCGGTTTATCGTCGAATAAAACAGTTTGTGTAGGTGTGTGTTTGTGTACCGGAACCGGGCGTAACAGCCCGGCTTCCGGTTTTTTGTGGCGTCTTCATGAAGATTTGGTAAAAACCTTACAGCCGTGATTTACATGCCCCTCGCTGCGGTAACTTTGTAGCCCCAGATTCGATTACCATAGAGCGAAAAAATCCAATCCGCCATGCTTAAGCTGTTACGCGTCCTGTTTATTGCCGTTTTAGCCACCACACTTACGACCCAGGCGCAAACCATCCAATGGTCCCGAACCGGACTGTCCGAAGGATACGAGTACGGAAACGGTATCATCACCGACGACTCCGGTTATGTATATGTTGTCGGTCAGAGTGAATATGGAACCGACTTCGGCGGAGGCGTGTCCTTTTATTCCGCCGGCCAGCACGACATCTTCCTTTGTAAATACTCACCCACCGGTACCCTCCTCTGGATGCGACATGCCGGCGGAAGCGACGGCGATGCCGGCTCGGCCATCGGACTGGATGCGCAACGCAATGTGTACATCGTCGGTGAATTTGAAACGACCTGCTATTTCTCGCCTACCGACTCCATTACCGTCGGCGGCGCCAATGACTCGTTCATTGCGAAATACGATAACAATGGCAACCTGCAATGGGTTCGGCGAGCCGGTGGTTCCAGCGACTGCCGCGCGCGCGGACTTGCTGTTGATGCCGATGGTAACTCTTATTGGACCGGAGGCTTCGGCGGAACGTCCAATTTCGGCGGCATCAACATCACCAGTAGCAACGGTGGTCAAGACTGCTACATCGCAAAATACAACGCCAACGGTCAGGCCGTCTGGGTGCGGAAAGGCGGCGGAAACCGAGACGATCGCGGCCGTGGTGCCATGCTCGACGGACAGGGTAACCTCTACGTCGTAGGGTCTTTCGGAACAAGCGCCACCTTTAGTGGAACGACCATCACCAGCAACAGCGCGCAACAAGGCGCATTCCTGGCCAAGTACGACACCTCCGGATCACTGCAATGGATCCTTCCCATGGGCGGTTGTTGCGATACGATCCGCGCGTATTCGATTACCAGGGATAACGCGGGTAACATCTACACGACTGGCTACTTCGGATCTACGATGACGCTGGGTTCCCTGTCGATCACTTCCGCAGGTAGCTGGGACATCTTCTTTGCGAAGGTTGACCCCAACGGAAATCCCATCTGGCTCAAGCGCGCCGGTTATATCTACGAAGATTTCGGCCAGGGTCTGGCGTATAGTCCTTCCCGCGATGAGATCTACCTATCAGGGCAGTTCGACGACCGCGGCGTTTTCGATACGTTGACGGTCTATGGCTACGGCAACCGCGATTTCTTTGTCTCCTGTTACGATACCAGCGGACGCATCAAATGGGTGAAGAAAGCCGGCAGCCCCTGGCGCGATGCCGCGTTCGGAGTCGCCGTCGCGGATAATTATGGTGCTGTCTATGCTACGGGCTTCTTCAACGATACCGCGCTTTTCGGCGGCACAACGTTATACGGAAACCCGCTGGCCGATTTCGTGGTGACCCAGATCACCCTGGCACAGGCCAGTCAGCCGACTACGGCAACCAGCAATCTTGCGCTTGCCACCGGTAACTGCAATGACCTTACCCTGCGCTGGACCAACGGCAATGGAACCCGACGACTTGTTGTTGCCCGACAGAATGGCTCGGTGAATGCGCTGCCGATCGATGGAAGTTATTACACGGCCAATAGCGTATTCGGACTGGGGAGCAATTTGGGCTCGGGAAATTATGTCGTCTATGACGGAACCGATACAACAGTCACTGTAACCGGCCTGACGGTCGGAGAACGCTACTTCTTCGCCGTCATCGAATACAACGGCACCGGCTTTACAACGAATTACCTCACGACCGGCTACCCGCAAGCCAACCAGGTCGCCAACAGTTTCAACTTCACGGTTTCGACCAATACGTCGCAACTTTGCAACGGAGGATCGGCTACCCTCACCGCCAGCACCGCGTCCAGTTATTCCTGGTCGCCAGCAACGGGTTTGTCCTCTACCACTTCGCAGATCGTCACCGCCACCCCTACGGTTACCACGACTTATACCGTCACCGGTAACGATGGCAGCGGTTGTATCGCGGTTGCCCATGTCACCATCACCGTGGGTACGCAACCGACGGTCATCCTGAATACGCTGAATGCGGTCTGTACCAACAGCGCCGCTTTCGCGCTGACGACCGGAACACCAACAGGCGGCACCTACAGCGGCCCTGGTGTCAGCGCCGGGAATTTCAATCCTTCCGCTGCCGGTGCCGGTGTGCACATCATCACCTATACGGTGAACAGCGGCGGTTGCTCCGGTACCGATACCGCGACCATCCGGGTGAATGCCGCTCCGGTGGTTAGCTTTGCTGCACTTGCTCCGGCTTGTTCCAATGGAAGTGCTGTCACGCTGAGCGGTGGCTCGCCTGCCGGCGGCACGTATAGCGGAACCGGCGTCAGCGGTTCAAGCTTCAATCCGGTAACAGCCGGTACGGGAACTTTTGTACTGACGTATGCCTATACGGATAACAACGGTTGCTCCGGAAACGATACTTCCGCCATCACGGTGAATGCCGCTCCGACGGTTTCGTTGGGGAGCTTTACAGCGGTATGTCAGAATGCCGGGGTACAGACGTTGTCCGGCGGTTCGCCTGCCGGCGGCACGTACAGCGGACCTGGTGTCAGCGGAACGAGTTTCGATCCCGCTGTAGCAGGCGCTGGTAACCATACGATCACCTACGCTTACACCGATGCCGCCGGTTGCAGCAATTCCGCGACCGCCACCTGGCGCGTCAACGCTTTGCCGAACGTAACGCTGGCAACATTACCCAACGTCTGCAGCAACACCCCTGTATTGAACCTCACCGGCGGATCGCCTGCCGGTGGTACCTACAGCGGCACAGGTGTGAGTGGCAGCACCTTCAACCCTGCTGTATCGGGTAACGGTACGTTTGCCATAACCTATACGTATACCGATAACAACGGCTGTACGAATTCCGCGCAGCGGAACATCGTCGTGAATGCTGCTCCAAGCGTCACGTTCTCCACGATCAATCCGGTTTGCCTCAACGCTTCACCGGTTACCCTCACCGGCGGATCGCCTGCAGGTGGGACCTATGTGGGTACCGGTGTGAGCGGCGGACAATTCAATCCGTCGGTCGGCATCGGAACATACTCCATCCAATATCTCTATACCGATATGAACGGTTGTACCGGTTCTGCCTCTCAGAACGTCCAGGTGCGACCGCTCCCGACCGTTGCACTTGCCACCCTGCCGGCGCAGTGCAGCAACAGCGCTCCGCTCACCCTCACCGGCGGTTCTCCCGCGGGCGGTACCTATAGCGGCACTGGTGTATCCGGCGGCGCATTCGATCCGTCCGTTTCCGGTACCGGTACATTTAACATCACCTACACATACACTGATAATAACGGGTGCACGAATTCGGCACAGCGATCGATCACGGTGAACGCCGCTCCGGTTGTGAGTCTTGGTAACGACTCTACTGTTTGTAGCAGTGCTGTCGTGCAGGTAAACGCCGGCACCGGCTTCGTGACGTACCGTTGGTCCAACGGCGCGACGACGCAATCGATCAATGTCGACAGTTCCGGCACGGGTATCGGTGTAGCGACCGTCTGGGTGACCGTTACCAACGCGGCCAACTGCAGCGCGCAGGATACCCTGCTGATCACCTTCGACGCTTGTGCGGGAATCACACCCGGCCCGGCAGTGGTCCCGGGAGTTTATGTGTTCCCGAACCCTACCACCGAAGAATTCATCATCCTGACGGGCCAGCCTGTAACCGTGACCATTTACGACGCCAACGGTAAACTGTTGTTCCGAAAGGAACAGGTCGAAGGTCGCATCGAAGCCGGCCGTGATTTCGCGCCCGGCATGTACCTGGTGGAAGTAACCAACCAGACCGCCACCAAAGTGGTGCGCGCGATCAAATCCGCACGATAAGCTTCTCTTGATACTACGAACGGGCGATGGCTGATCAGTCATCGCCCGTTTGCTTTTAAAGAAACCGCATTAAGTGGATGTGAATGCGCACAGCATGCAGCACTTTGCGGCATGCGATTCCTTCGATTGTGGACGGACCTTCTTTGGCTTTTATATCCCCTGCGCTGTGCCGCCTGCGAACGCGACCTGGTGGAAGGGGAGAAGGCTATTTGCACGCATTGCCGGTACCGTTTGCCACGAACACATTTCCATCACTTTCCGGGCAATGTCGTGGAACGTCACTTCTGGGGAAAGATACCGTTGGTGGCGGCTGCGGCTTGTTTTCATTTCAGCAAAGGGGAGCGCGTGCAGCGCATGATTCATCAACTCAAATACAAACAACGACCGGATGTAGGCGTCGAGGTAGGAACCTGGTACGGCAGGGACTTGCTTCAGGTGCCCGCGTTCGCTTCGATCGATCTGATCATTCCGGTTCCTTTACACCCGGAGAAGCTCCGGCTGCGCGGCTATAATCAGGCGGCCTGTTTTGCGGAAGGACTCGGAACCGGCATGGGTAAGACGGTTCTGCCGGATGGCCTTCGGAAAGTGGTGGCAACCTCAACCCAAACACGCAAGCACCGTTTCGACCGTTTCAGGAATGTCGAACATGTTTTCCAGGCTACCGATCCGGCTGCTTTGACCGGTCGGCACATCCTGTTGGTCGATGATGTCATCACGACCGGCTCCACGCTCGTGTCGTGCGCGGAGACCTTGCTCGAAGTGCCGGGCGTTCGGATCAGCATCGTCGGGATGGCAGCCGCCTGACGGCTATCTGCCCTCTTTTTTTCATCTTTGCGCCGTGGCGGAATCCATCACACTTCCGAAGTCGGCAACCCGGGCGGAGCGGTACGAATTGCTGCTGCCGCAACTGAAGGCCTTGCTGGATGCCGGGGTCGGCCCGGTGGCCAACATGGCCAACGTTGCCGCCGCCTTACGGGAAGCATTCGGCTTCTTCTGGGTCGGCTTTTACCTGGTCGATCCTGCTTTCGAACGACTCGTTCTTGGACCCTTTCAAGGCCCGGTGGCTTGTACGACCATTGCGAAAGGCAAAGGCGTTTGCGGTACCGCCTGGGCGGAGAGCCGTGTCATCCTGGTTCCGGACGTGGATCAGTTTCCCGGGCATATCGCCTGTAGCTCGGATTCGCGTTCGGAAATCGTGCTTCCGATCCGAAGGCAGGGAACGATCGTCGGCGTCCTGGATGTCGATAGTGACAAATTGAATGACTTTTCCGAAGTAGATGCACGCGGACTTTCACAGGTGCTCGCCCTGCTGGAGGAATGCTTATGAGTCGCCGTCTATGCTGCTTAGCGCTGATCGCGCTGGTCGTTTCTTCCTGTGCGATCCAGGTTGCGCCCCAAGGCGGTGAACGCGATACGAAACCGCCCGTCTTGTTGCGTGCCGATCCGCCGGATCATACAGCCGGTTTTCGTGGTAACTCGATCCGGCTGGATTTCGATGAATACGTCCAACTGAAAGACGCGGCGAGTCAGTTCGTGGTATCGCCACCCTTAGCCCAGCCTCCCCTGATCAAGGCCCGGAAAAAAAGCATTCTCGTAAGCTGGGACGATACTTTGCGCGAAGCGACGACCTATACGTTCAGTTTCGGGAATTGCATCGTCGATAACAACGAGGCCAATCCGGTAGCCGACTACCAGATGGTGCTGAGTACGGGATCCGTCATTGATTCACTCACTGTCGATGGCTCGGTCGTTGATGCCTACAACGACAATCCCGTCAACGGCGCGCTGGTGATGCTGTATCGTTCGTTACCGGATTCGGTTCCGGTGACCGACTTGCCGGCGAATTTTTCCCGAACGGGTTCCGACGGAAAATTCAGGATCAGTAATGTGTCACCGGGTAAGTACTACGTACTTGCCGTCAATGACCTGAACAGCAATTACCGGTACGACGGAGGCGATGAACGCCTAGCGTTTACGGATTCCATGATCGAGGTTCCGGTTGCCGGGATTCGCCTGCGCATGTTCCGCGAAGTCCCGGAATCAAAACTGATCCGCGGCTTCTCCATCGTCGCGGGAAAGGCGGCCTTTGCGTTTTCCGGTCCTGCGTCCGGTTTGCAATGGGAATGGATCACCGATAGCCTTTACGTAAATCCGTATGGCTGGGAATGGAACCTGAAGCAGGATTCGGTCACGCTCTGGTACCGAAATCAGACTGCGGATTCAATGGCCATTCGATTCCTGCAAGCCGGCCGCATCGATACGGCCGACTTCCGGCTATTCAAGAAAGCGGAAAAGAACCAGGGCATTTCCAAAAAGATCATCGCCTCGGATTTTTCGACCACCAGTTTCGTCAACGGCAAACAACAGCGAAAGGTGCCGTTCTCCGTCGAGTTCCGCGTACCTGTCGCCAGCATCGATTCTTCACGCATCCGGTTCAGTGCAGATTCGGTACCGGTAAAAGTTCCCTTTCATTGGGACGACGCGATCCACCGGAAGCTGTCGTTCTTCTCGGAATGGGCGGATGACAGCATGTATCGGGTACTGTTCCTGCCGGGAGCGTTTACCGATCTGTTTGGAAAGGCGAACGATTCATCCGTTGTGGAGTTCAAAGTGCGTGGAGAACGGGAGTATGCATCGTTGCGCTTCGATCTGCGGCAGCAGCAGCCGGGAAGTCCCCGCCTGCTGCAGTTGGTGAGTGATCACGGTGACATCGTCCGGGAAGCTGCCCTTCGACAGGATACCATCGTCAGTTGGGGCTTGCTCGATGCAGGCATTTATCGCGTAAAGCTGATAGATGATAAGAATGAAAACGGTCGCTGGGACACGGGAGACCTGCTGCGCAGGGTTCAGCCGGAGTTGGTCCGGTTTGCGCCGGAAACCATTCCGCTCCGATCCAACTGGGACGCCGACCTGCGCTTGGAGGAGGGTAAGTAATTCCCGCTTCAGTGCGCTCCTGCTCGGGATTTGGCCGTAAATTGGCGGCATGATTCAGCGCCGGTATCTTTCGTTTTCCTTAGTCGTTGTCTGTCTGCTTTGCCTGCCTTCCTGTAAGGTCGGACGATTCTTCTGGTACAATTTTTCCAACATTACGGATTACAAGATCTTTCCGAAGCGGGACCTGCCGGCTTCCACCCAACCCTTTCGGTTTGTCGATGCCCAACAGAACGATGTGTTCGGCCGTACGGTCAAGGTGAAGGACCATTCCGGCGAGACCAGGGCGCTCGACGAATTCCTCGCTCAATCTCCTACTGTCGCCTTCCTGGTCATCCGGAATGACAGTTTACTTTATGAGAATTACTTTGACGGCTATTCCGAGTCATCGACCGTCGCTTCTTTTTCCATGGCCAAGTCGTATGTCTCCGCGCTCGTTGGCATCGCCATCGGAGAAGGAAAAATTTTCAGCGAACATGATACCGTGACCCGTTATCTGCCGGAACTCAAAGGCAGAGATAATTGGGACCGGGTGACCCTGCACCATCTTTTGCAAATGTCGTCCGGCGTGAAGTTCAGCGAAGGGTATTACTCGCCATTCTCCGGTGCCGCTACATATTACTATGGACGCCGCCTGCGCGAATCGGTACGGCACCTGCACACCGACAAGGAGCCGATGAGCGGCTTTGACTATAAGAGCGTGAACACGCAGTTGCTGGCCGATATCCTGGAACGGGCGACGGGGCGTACGGTGACAGATTACCTCAACGAAAAGATCTGGCAGCCCATCGGGATGGAATACGACGCGAGCTGGAGCATTGATAAAAAAGACGGAATGGAAAAAGCGTTCTGTTGCATCAATGCCAAAGCCCGGGACTTCGCCAAGTTCGGTCGCCTGTATTTGAATGGCGGTAACTGGAACGGGAAACAATTGGTGCCCGAAGCGTGGGCGACTAGCTCCGTGGTGCCGGTCGATGAAAAAGGCGCTGCCACCTACTACAACCGTCAATGGTGGATCGGTGGAAAAGCGGACGGCGACTATGCGGCCATCGGTCACCTCGGCCAGTATATCTATGTGTTGCCCAAAAAGAAGTTGATCGTTGTCCGTCTCGGTACCAGCCGAGGCAAAGACGAATACCTGTCGATCATCCGCCAGGTGGCAGCACAGTTTTAATTCAAGCTGCATCCATGAAGCGACATCCGGCTTTGATAACGCTTTCGCGTGAGCATCACGACGGCTTGGTGATCGCACAAGTCCTGAAAAGCGATGTGCCGGCTTATCGCGGAATGCCGGAGCAGCCGGCGGACCGTCTGGAGTATTTTAAAGCCAGGTTCGTAACCGCGCTCAAGCCCCATTTCATTTCGGAAGAGCAGTACCTTTTCCCGATGCTGAAAGGACGCGACGCCGGCGTCGACGATTTGTTGAATCGCCTGACAGAGGAGCATCGGGAACTGGAAGCGGCCACGCGCCTGGCAGCCGGCGATCCGGAGTTGGAATCCCGGCTGGATGCAACCGGTCGACTCCTGGAACGGCACATTCGCGCAGAAGAACGGGAATTGTTCCAATGGGCTCAGGAACACCTCTCCGAAAGTGAGCTGCAGACGCTTGCGTCGCTTGTCAGCAGGAGCTGATCAGCGATTGATCACCAGCTTACGAGCCTGGGATCCGGATGACCATTTCACCACTACGGTATATATCCCGGAAGTCATGCCGCCAATCGGGAGCTGCCAGTAGGCAGGACCTGTCGGAATTTGTACCATTTGTTCGTCAACCACACGTCCCGTCTGGTCGATCATGCGAATCAGGACAGTTTCTGCTACAGCCAGTTCCGTTCCGAATAGACAAATGCCGGACGCGGGATTCGGGAATAGCGTGAAGCCGGGACTGGTCTGCGTCGATGCGAGGTTCGTGACTACCCCGACGTTAAAACTCCAAGACGCATCCGGTGCCGGTAGGGGACGGGTGGAATGTTTACCTGAATTGCTCGTGGCTTCGACATAGTACCGAACCAGGCTGCCACTGGCTTGCGCCGGAATCGTAGTCGACCAGGTGTCATTCGACGGGTTGCTGAGGTTCATCGTAACTGCCAACCAGGGTTGTAAGGTATCGGTCCTGTACCATACGGTAGCCGAAGCGATGCCACTGCGATGCCGGATGATGGCATCGACCGCATAGCCACTACCGCCAGCCGGCTGATCGCGTAATCGTTGGTGCGCGATGTATAAGGGGTCGCGGGAAGCGATCTCTTTCGTGATGCAATGGATCGCGCCTAAGGATGGAATGATGTCGTTGCAGTCGATGCCGACGATGCGGTATCCCGGCAACGCTTCCTGCCAGATACGCAGTGCCGTCGTGTCGTATTGTGTGTCGTAGAAGGGGAGCAACACCGTTCGGTTGACAAACACGGCATTCGTATAGGTCCGGTAGTCACCACCGGTATTCGGATAGACCCCCATCGCGTCCGGCGGCATCGGGATGCGGACGACACGATAGGGGGCACCCCAGGGCGAAGCAAAGTTCGACAACACGTACGCCAGGTTTTGTTCGATTTGCGGACCGTCGGCGATGCCCGGAGGATATTCACCGACCAGCAAGGTCTCTTCATCCAGCAGTTTCAGGTGCATGTCGATGTGATGGATCTGGTCGTACGGTAGTTTGTCCATCAGCACATAGCGGTTGATCCCCATGAAACGTTGCAGGATGGTGTCGATTTCCGCTTCGGTATGGGTGGGGTTCTCGTCGAGGATCAGCTTCGACGAAAAAGCCGTTCCCATTCCATCGACCATGAAATTACCACCGGTATGCACCAGGTCCCAGGGTGTGGTGATGGTGCGGTACATGGGTAAGGATGTGTAGCGCTCCAAAGAGGTGTTGACCGTATCGTCTTTCGGCCTGGGTCGGTTGTAGATCCAGTCGATCAGGTAGAGCGAGTCATTGCGTTCGTCGTACACATTCCAGGGACCATAGTCGCGGCACCAGATGGTATTGAACGGCGCTGCGACGTACTCGACATTCGTCAGCGGTACACCATTCGACTGCAGGTTGTTCTTCACGATCGTTGAATCGGTACAAACGATCAGCACGCGACATTCCGTCTGCGCTCCGCGTACGATTTCCCTCAGGATGTCGGGAAATCCCGTCCAGGCGATCACCAACGCATCGATCTCTTCCCATTCGGCCGCTGCACGAACCGGAAATGCGGGTGGTTGATCGATCCCGTTGAGACGAAATGCCCGACGGACGGAATCACGATATGCGGGGAATGCGTCGCGCTCAATCCTGCTCATCCGGTGGTCCTGACCATCGGAAGCGGTATGCAGCACAAAAAACGTGACGAGGAATAGGATCGTTCTCATTCGCCGGAACAACTGGATACTGCAAGGTAAGCTTATTCGATCCGGAACCGGTCGGCATCCTGCCAGAAAGCGAATTGCTCCCGGAATCGTACAAGCGGATCAAGTTCCAACGTAGCCTCCAGGACCGAAGGACTTCCCGGTTCGGAGTCGGATATCACTTCTCCGCGGTAATCGAGTACGACCGAATCGCCGCGATGTTCCATGCCGTGTCCATCCGTTCCGACCCGGTTAACTGCCGCAACGTACGACTGATTCTCAATGGCCCGTGCAGGCAACAGGGAGCGCCAGGCATGTCCGCGCTTTTCCGGCCAGTTGGCAACATAAAGCAACAAGTCGTACTCATAGGCGGAACTTCTTCGACTCCAGACCGGGAACCGCAGGTCGTAGCAGATCAGCGGCGCGATGCGAAAGTCGTTGAGGCGGAAAACAGGGCGGGTGGTGCCGGCCGTATAGGTGTCTTGTTCATGCGCCAACCGGAACAGGTGCCGCTTATCATATAGGCCCGACAAACCGTTCGGGCTCACCCACAGCAGTCGGTTATAATATCGTCCGTTCTCTTCGATGATGAGACTCCCGGTAACCGTAGATCCGCTGCGCGTCGCAACGTCTTGCATCCACCGGACATCGGGTCCGTCCATGCTTTGCGCCAGCGTGTCCGCACGCATGCTGAATCCCGTCGCGAACATCTCGGGCAACAGGATCAGATCCGGGCGCTCCCGTATCTTGTCGATCATCCCGGATAACAATTCCCGGTTGGCTGTAGGATCCTCCCAGCGAAGGTCGGCTTGAAGCAGGGCGATGCGAAGTGACATGGGATCGCTCAAACGTTGCGAAGGCGTTCAGCGGCTTGTTCCAGGGTCTCGTCGTTTTTCGCGAAGCAGAACCGCAATAAGCGCTGGTCACCGTAATGATGACTGAATACGGAAACAGGAATGGAAGCGACGCCGGCTTCTTTTGTAAGACGGATCGCGAAGTCGGTATCGGGCTCGTCAGTGATCGCACTGTAATCGAGCAACTGAAAATACGAGCCGCCGGCTGGGGAAAAGCTGAAACGCGATCCTTTCAGCAATTGGAGGAAGCGATCCCGTTTGGCTTGGAGGAAGTCCGGTATCCCAAGGTAATCGCGGGTTTGCATCGCGTCGGCCAGTGCGTATTGGAAAGGCGTATTCGCGCAGAACACCACGAATTGGTGTACACGACGAAATTCTTTCATGAGATTGGCAGGCGCCAGGCAATAGCCCATCTTCCAGCCGGTAGCATGATAGGTCTTCCCAAAGGAGAAGACCACCATCGAACGGTCGGCCAGTTCCGGATGTCGGGCAACACTCTGGTGAATTCGGCCATCAAAGAGGATGTGTTCATAGACCTCGTCACTCAGGATCAGGATCTCGGTACCTTCCGTCAACTGTATCAGGGCTTCAAGATCGGATGCATCGAAACAGGAACCGGTAGGGTTGTGCGGCGTGTTGACGATGATCATTCGCGTGCGCGGACGGATGGCCTTTCGAACCTGCTCCCAATCGACTTTTCCCGATGGCAACTCCAGTTGCACATACACCGGCAGACCACCGGCCAGTTCAATCGCCGGTACGTAGCAATCATAAGCGGGTTCGATCACGATCACTTCGTCACCGGGGCGAACGACCGCCGTGATAGCCGTGTAGATCGCCTGTGTGCCACCGCTGGTGATGGTGATTTCGGAATCGGGATGATAGCGTGCGCCATACAGGGATTCCATCTTTTCCGCGATGCGTTCACGCAGGATCTGCACGCCCGGCATTGGCGCATATTGGTTGAACCCATCCCGCAGATACCGGTGGATGCTTTCAATGATCTCCGGGGAAACCGGATAGTTCGGAAACCCTTGCGAGAGGTTGATGGCCTGATGCTCCTGGGCCAACGCCGACATCACCGTGAAGATGGTCGTCCCGACATTCGGGAGTTTTGACTGTAGGGAGCCTGGAAAGGTGGGCATGTCGTCCGATTGTGGCGAAAAGATACAGAAGACCATCCACGCCTGAAAACGACGAAGCCGGCCAGTTTCAACCGGCCGGCTTCGGATACCTGATTCGGATTATTTTACATCCATCCCGGGTTCTTCGAAATGACGCCGGATTGATAAAGCACGACAACCAGGATGATCACCAGAAGCAAGGTGATGCCAAGGAAGATCGTCAGTTTCTTATAAAGGCTGGCCTGGTACTGGAGCTTTAGACGCTTGATGATGTTGAAGATGACGTTCTCGGAACGGTGGAACGCGCTTTCATTCTTGACGATGTAATCGAACGCGCCATACTTCATGGAATTGACGGCTACTTCGATGCGGTCCTGACCGCTGAACATCACAACCTCCGTACTCGGATTGGCGCTCTTGATCTCGCGCAGGATCTCGATACCGTTCATGGCATCCTTCCCGACCTTATCGAAGTTGTAGTCGAGGAAGATGATATCGGGCTTTAATGACAGGTTCTTGATGCATTCCTCACCCGAATTAAAGGTATGGATGGTGAAGGTGCTGTATTTGCTCAGGTAATCCTGCAGCATCATCGCCTGCGTCTGGTCGTCATCTACAACAAAAATGTTCTTTACCGTATTCATGAGCGGGAGCTTGAAGGGGGCAAATGTAGTTTATTTTGGAAAAATGGAGGGTGTTTACCCCTCAGGCGATCCGTTGACGCAATTCTTCCATCGCCTGACGGCATAATTGGTCGAATTCGGAGAACAAAGCGGGAAGTTTCTCCACCTCCACACGCTGTCCGGCCCGGTGCTCAATGTCTTTCACCATAGGTTCTCCCGCCTTGATGCCCATGTAGGTGATCTGGGGTTTAAGGCTGTGCGCGGTTGCACGCAACGCATCGTAATCCTGCTGGTCGAGACTGGCTTTCATGCTATCCAGCGCGGAAGGGCATAACTGGAGGAACATGCTGATATACTTTTTCTTTTTGTCGGCATTACCTCCCGTGAATCCGTCCAGGAAGGTCATGTCAGTCAGATTGGTCATGTCGCTTGATTGGTTGTTTCAGCTCGCTTCAGATATAATCGTACCAGCTTTTGGAGCAGCTTGGTCTGGTCAAAGGGCTTTGCAAGGTATTCATCCATACCGCATGCAAAACAATTGTTGATCTCCTCCTCGGTTACATTGGCCGTCATGGCCATGATCTTCGTACGACTACGGGGGCCCGATAGGTTACGAATCTGCCGGGTTGCTTCAAAACCGTTCATTACGGGCATTTGAACGTCCATCAGCACCAGATCATAGTCGTTTTCGCGCACCTTTTCGACCGCTTCCTGTCCGTTTTCGGCCAGGTCGATGGTGGGTTCCAGGAGCATGTCCTGCAGGGTATCGACCGCCACCATCTGGTTGAATTGGTTGTCCTCCACCAGCAGGATGCGAACTCCTTTCAGGGCTTGTACCGCCTCGTCGGTGCCGGTGGCTTCTGTTGCCACCAGCCGGGCAGCATCACCGATCCGATAGGGAATCTTGAAGCTGAAGGTGGTTCCTTTCCCCAATTCACTCCTGACGTAAATGCTGCCGCCCTGTAGCTCGATGAGTTGTTTGGAAATGGTAAGCCCCAGGCCGGTGCCACCGAATTTGCGGGCGGTATCGTGACCGGCTTGTGAGAAGCTTTCAAAGATCTTGTTGATCTGTTCTTCCGAAATGCCGATGCCGGAATCGGAAACCGAAAATTCCAGGATCGACTCATCGGCCTGCCGGCTGAGTTGTTTGACGTGTATGCGGACGGATCCTTTTTCGGTGAACTTGATCGCGTTGCCGGCCAGGTTGATCAGAATCTGATTGAGGCGGACCGGATCTCCCTTCAGGACGGCCGGTACTTCGGGCTCGATATCCATGGTGAATTCCAAACCCTTCTCTTCCGACTTGAACAGGAGCGTATGGTAAACCGTGTCGAGGCAGTCTGCGAGGGAGAAATCGATGGACTCGAAGGTCATCTTTCCGGCTTCGATCTTGGAAAGGTCGAGGATGTCGTTGATGATGACCAGCAGGTTCTCCGATGATTTCCGGATGACTTGCAGATAGCGGCGTTGCTGGTCGATCAGCTCGGTTTTCAGGAGCAGGCTGGTCAGACCGATGATGGAATTCATCGGGGTCCGGATCTCGTGACTCATATTCGCCAGGAACTGCTGCTTGAATTTTTCGCTTTGTTCCGCGCGTTCTTTTTCCTGAATGGTTTGGGTAAGTTGCGAACGGGCTCTTTCGCCTTCCCGCAGGCGGGTCACCTCATCGAGGGTTTTCAGGATCGTGGTCTCAAGATCCGTGAAGTCGATCGGCTTGGTGATGAAGTCGAACGATCCGCGGTTCATCGCGGTACGGATGTTTTCCAGATCACCATAGGCGCTGACCACCACGGCCTTGCACGACCGGCTGCGCTCTTTCAGATGGTTGAGGAACGTAAGGCCATCCATCACCGGCATGTTGATGTCGGTGAGGATCATTTCGTAGCGACTGTCGCTGCCGATCTTATCGAGCGCCTCCTGCCCATTCCCGGCGAATTCGAACAGGAACTCCCCGTTCCGGATCTTGTGCCGGAAGCGCTGACGGATCAGCAGCTCCAGGTCCGGTTCGTCGTCAACAACGAGAATGCGGGAGGGTGTGGGCTCCATGGTTCAGGCTAAATTTAAGAAAAACATCCGGCTTGCCTCAGGCCATGGCCAGGATTCGCGCTTTTAAGTCGGCAAAATCGACGGGTTTTGTCACGAAATCGTTCGCGCCGAGCTCCCGGGCCTTGTCATAATTGCTTTGATCGCCATAGGCTGTGACCATCATGACCTTCAGGGTCGGAAATTCTTTCCGGATGATCCCCAGCAATTCCAGGCCGGTCATGCCCGGCATGTTGATGTCGCTCAGTACCAGCACCAGGTCGAACGGATCGAGCGTACGGAGATATTGCAAGGCTTGTTCCCCGCTGAAGGCGAAATGGATCCGGACCTGCTGGTCGCGGACTTCTTTCCGGAAACGTTGGGTGAAGAGGGCTTCCACATCCGGTTCGTCATCGACGACCAGCATCTTGATCATGGAATTCATGTGATTGGCGCGTTTATTTAGGAGACAGGTAGATAGATCCTGAACTCCGTGAAAGAACCCGGTTGCGACTCCACCTGGAGATCGCCCCGGTGTCCCTTGACAATGATATCGTAGCTGATCGACAATCCCAAACCGGTTCCTTGCCCGGTCGGCTTGGTGGTGAAGAAGGGGTTGAAGATCTTATCACGGATCTCACCCGGGATGCCGGTTCCGTTGTCGCGTATACTGATCAGCAGCCGTTCGCCTTCCCGTCGCGTCGCGATCGATACCGTCGGCTTGAACTGCTTGTCGCCGGATCGCTTTCGTTCATCGACTGCGTAGAAGGCGTTGTTGACGATGTTGAGGATGACCCGGCTGATGTCCTGCGGAATGATCCGGGCGTGCGGCAGATCCGAAGCAAAATTCCGTTCAATGGTGCAGTTGAATGCAGGGTCCTTTGCACGTATGCCGTGATACGCCAGGCTGCAGTACTCCTCGACCAGCCGGTTGATGTCGGTGGATTGCTTCTCGGCAGTCGCGGCGCGGGAATGTTGTAACATGCCTTTCACGATTCCGTCGGCACGCTTACCGTGAAAGACGATCTTTTCGAGATTCTGTTTAAGGTCCCCGATGATCTCACCTTGTTCGCTCCTGTCCTGGACCCCGCCTAACTCGTCCAGCAATTCCATCGACAATTCGGAAAAGTTGTTGACGAAGTTCAGCGGATTCTGGATCTCGTGTGCGATGCCGGCGGTCAGTTGACCGAGCGAGGCCATTTTTTCCGATTGAACCAATTGGTCCTGGGTCGCGCGGAGGTCGTCCATGGTCTTGGTCAACTCGACGTTCTTCTCCTGCAGTTCCTGCGTGCGCTGCGTCACTTTGTCTTCGAGCATGACGTTCTGCTTCATCAGCGCGTTTGTCCGTAAGCGGATGTAGAGGAAGATGATCAGCGTGATCGCGATGGCTGCCAGCGCCCGGAACCACCAGGTGCTATAAAACGGCGGCCGGATGGTGATGAGAATGGAAATGCCTTCGTCGTTCCAAACACCGTCGTTGTTGCATGCCTTCACCCGGAAGGTGTACGTGCCCGGGTCGATGTTCGTATACGTGGCGTAGCGGCGGTCTCCTGCGTAGATCCAGTCCTCGTTCAGGTTCTCCATCTTGTACATGTACCGGTTTTTCTCCGGAAAGAGGAAGTTCAGCGCCGCGAATTCGAAAGTGAAGAAGTTCTGCTTGTAACTCAGGTCAAGGGTGCGGTTCGACGTGATGAGCGTATCCATCCGCGCCGGTTTCTCGAAGAGGTAAAACCGGGTGATCACCACCGGCGGTATGAAGGAGTTGTCGTTGATACTGTCGGGATGAAAAGCGTTCAGGCCGCTGCTGCCGCCGAAGTACATCCAGCCTCCTGCTCCGGCAAAACAGGCGCCTTCGTTGAACTTGAACTGGAGACCGTCCTGTACATTGTAGGTGTGCGTACTCAGCGAACGCCCTTCCGTTTGGAATTTGAATACGCCGTTGTTGGAGCTTACCCAGAGGAATCCTTTACGGTCTTCCAGGATTCCATTGATGACATTGTTGGGCAACCCGTCCCGCTCGGTAAAGTGCGTAAAACTACTGTTGCTCTCCATCCGGTTCAGACCGCCACCATAGGTGGCTACCCAAAGGCGCCCTTTCGCATCTTCGTGCAGGTCGTTGACGAAGTCGCTGCTGATGCTACCGGCATTGCGGATATCGAAACGAAAAGCGGTGAACGTGCCGGTGTTCCGGTCGAACTGTGCCAAGCCCCCGCCGTACGTGGCGACCCAGAATTTTCCGTCGCGCGTTTCGAGCAGGTGCATCACCACATTCCCCGGGATGGAGCTTTTGTTTTTAGGATCGTTCCGAAACGTGTCGAATTTTCCCTGGCGCAAGCGCGCCAATCCGCCGCCGTGGGTGCCGATCCACAGGGTGCCGGCCCGGTCCTGATACAAGGTGCGTACATAGTTGTTGGGTAACGACCCGGGATCCGATGGCGCATTGCGGTATTGGACGATCGAACCGGAGCGCGGATCTACGGAAAGCAAGCCGTCGTTTGTCCCAACCCAAAGCGTCCCTTGGTTATCGACGAGCAACGAAAACGGGTTAGAAAAACGCAAACGCGGATCGGCAAGAAAGGGAAAGCGTTCGTCGACGAACCGGTTCTCCTTACGATCAAAGGCATGAACGCCTCCGCCGAGTACGCCCGTCCAGCAAATGCCGCGGGGATCTTCGAATACCGAGAATACGCTGTTGTTGTTCGAATCGTCCGTTTGCGAAGGGCGGTGCGTAACGAACTTGGCGATGGTGCGGTTGTAATAGCTGATGCCGTTCGACGTGCCAAACCAAAGCGTTCCGGCGGCGTCTTCGAAGATGCTCCAGACCTTGTTTCCGGAAACGGATTCCGCGTTCTGTACGTCGTGCCGGTAGACGCGTTGGCTGGTTCGCGCGGCGTTCATCGCCACAAGTCCGCCACCGAGTGTGCCGACCCACAGGACACCCTGCCGGTCTTCGTGAATGGAAAAGACGCTGTTGTTGGGTAGTTCATTGTGATCCGCCGTGTAGGACCTGAATTTTCCATTCGCCGAAAGACTGTTCAAGCCCCCGTTCACCGTTCCGATCCAGACGACACCTTGCCGGTCCTGTGCCAGTGCGACAACATCGTTTTCGCTCAACTGTCCGGGAGCTGCCAGGTAACGAATCGCCTTCTTCGAAACCGGATCCCAGGCGTTGAGTCCGCTACCGCTGGTGCCAACCCAGATCGTACCGGAACGATCAGCCATCAGGGTTGAAATCGTATTGCCCGAAAGTGTTACGGGGTTACCGGCAGTGCTGCGGTAGGTGGTGAAGTTTCCGGTAGCGGGATCCAAGGCGTTCAGTCCGTTGGCGGTGCCGATCCAGAGGATGCCCGCTTTGTCCTGGACGATACCGGAAACAAGATTGTTACTCAGTGACCGTGCATTCGAGGGGTCGTGGAGAAAGCGGGTGAACGATCCATTGTGCCGGTTGTATCGGTTCAAGCCGTTGTCGGTGCCGATCCAAAGATCCCCGTCCTTGTCTTCCTGGATACAGCGTACGATGTTGTTGGAGATGGATGCGCTGTCGGTCGGGTCGAACTTGTAAACGTCGAAGTTGTAACCGTTGTACTTGTTGAGGCCGTCCTCCGTGCCGAACCAGAGATAACCCTGGCTGTCCTGGTAAGTGACGAACACGGTCGATTGTGACAATCCTCGCTCAAGGCCGATGCGGCCGAACCGCAGTTGGGGGCTCACTGCCGGCTGAGCTGACAAGGCGAAAACGCCTGCAAGAAGTAGAAAGGTGAAGAGGAGTTTTTTCATAGACAGCCAGGGCTGTTAATGTCATTGTGTGATCTTACCACTGCCGCCGCACCGGCCGCAACTCACATTGCCAGCCGGTCGTACGACTTCGTTCACAGTATAGGTTACGAAGTTGCGAGGTCCCAGTCCGTTGCTGATATCCCGGGTGACCATCTTGTTTTTGCGGACCTCCGACTGGTATACTTTTCCCTTTCCATGGCAGACCGGGCAGTTCATGGGTTCAGTGGACGCGTGAACGGGCGAAGGCTCTGTCGTCACAGCAGCCGGTTTCGTTTCGGGTTGCGCGTGATCGTGACCCTGGTGTTCGGGTTGTACGGTCGGTTTCGGTTCGGCTACGGGTCGGGTGATCGGCTTCCCGGTGTTCGTCGCATCGGCTACAGCGGATTGTACGCCTTCCCCTACGATGGTCCCGTCGAGATAATGGTAAGTGGAAGCGCTGCCGTCGGCTTCATAATAGGTGCCCACGCCGTGAAACTGGTTGTTCTTGTAGTCACCGCTATAGCGGTCGCCGTTCGCATAGTAGTAGGTTCCACAACCGTTGTAGGCTCCCTGACGAAAAGTCCCAACGTATAAGTCGCCGTTCACATAAATGAACATGCCCTCTCCATCCGGTTGGTCGTTGCGGAATTCCCCTTCGTACAGGCTGCCGTCTTTCAGGATCAGGGTGCCTTTTCCCTGGAATTGCCCGTTCACGAAATCGCCGGTGTATTGGTTACCATCTGCGTAGAAGTAACTGCCGCTGCCTTGTTGTTTACCCTTTGAAAAGGAACCGGCATAGCGGTCGCCATTGGCATAGTACCAGGTCCCGATACCATCCATCCGGTCATTGACAAAGCCGCCTTCATAACGACTGGAGTCGGCGAACCAGAAGGTGCCCGAGCCGAACTTGGAATTGTTCATGAACCTGCCTTCATAGCGGTTTCCGCTCGGATAGGTCATGATCCCGTAACCATCCATCTTGCCGTCGGTGAACTGGCCCGTATAGCTGGTCCCGCTCTTGAAGGTGTAGGTGCCCGAGCCGGTCATCTTGCCGCGTTGGAAATCTCCTTCGTAAACATCACCGTCGCGGAAGATCATTTGTCCTTTCCCCTCGAACTTTCCCTCCGAGAACGGTCCGGTATAAACGCTTCCGGCCGAGTTCCGGTAGGTGCCGATGCCTTTTTCGCAGTCGCCCGAGAGGCAGCCGACACGCGAAGTATTCAACAGGCTGTCTTGCTGCGCACGGGTATGGGTCGGCAGGAACAGTGAAGCCAGAATGAAAAACAGGAGGGAAAAATGCTTCATGTCGGTAGCGGGGAGTGACAACGGCTGCGTTGTCCTATTACAATATTAGTTTACGTGATGCAATCTTCCAAGACTTTGGAAAGCCGCTCCCAGAGCGGATTTTGACATTTCATCGCAAGAATAATCTGTTAAGACGTCCCGCGCCACGGCCCTTGTACGAATGGCGGATGCTGCGGATGAGCGGCGTCATTCGGAGGACGGGCGGCGAAGGTCCGGAACCCTGCGCCGGGCGCGACTCTCCGGAGATTTCCCCTATGAAGAATTGACAGGGATTGTGAATAACTTCTTCGCTCGTGCCGTCTCGCGTACGTGGAATGCGTGTTGATTTGTATTCACAAAACATCATCAAATCCAAAACCATGGCAACCAAAAAAGCCAAGAAAAAAGCTCCCGCCAAGAAGGCAAAGAAAGCCGTAGCTAAGGCTAAGCCGAAGGCAAAAGCAAAAGCCAAGACCAAGCGTAAACCGAACGCCGCTTTCATGCGTCCGCTCGCCATCGGCGAAGCGCTCCAGCCGGTCGTAGGCAGCAAGCCGCTTCCCCGCACGGAAGTCGTTAAGAAACTTTGGGCTTACATCAAGAAGAACAAACTCCAGGATGCCAAGCAGAAGCGTAACATCAACGCTGACGAGGCCCTGAAGAAAGTATTCGGCGGTAAGAAGACCGTTTCGATGTTCGAGATGACCAAACTCGTCTCCAAGCACCTGAAGTAAGCCGACAAGCTTCCTTTTCAGAAGCCGTTCCGGAAGGAGCGGCTTCTTTTTTTTATGCGATCGGCAGCAGGAGTGTGAAGATGGTGCCGCGCCCTTCTTCCGTTTCCACTTTCATCTCCCCGCCATGCGCTTTCACAATGTCGTAACTGATGGAGAGTCCAAGCCCAGTCCCTTGCCCGGTGGCTTTGGTGGTGAAGAAGGGTTCAAAGATGCGTTCGCGAACCGTGGCGGGAATACCGGTACCGTTGTCGCCTACCGAGAGGGCGACATATCTGGAAAGCGATACCGTCGAAACGCGGACTTCCGGATGATAGACTTCGTCGGAGGACCGTAGACGCTCCGTACGTTCTCCTACCGCGTAGAACGCGTTGCTCAACAGGTTCAGCAATACCCGCCCGATCTCCTGCGGCACGGCCGGTACTTCCGGAAGCGCGGGGTCGAGTTGTTTCTCCAGCCGACAGTTGAAACCGGGATCCTTGGCCCGCATACCGTGATAGGCGAGGTGCAGGTACTCTTCGGCCAGCTTGTTGAGTTGCACCATCGACTTCACCGGGTCGCCGCCGCGGCTGTGCTGCAGCATGCTCTTTACAATGCCGTCGGCGCGCTTTCCGTGGTGGACGATCTTGCCGAGGTTGATCTGAAGGTCCGAGAGCAGTTCTTCCTGTTCTTCCTTGCTGCCGGCCTGACGGAGTTCCTCCAGTAATTCCGCCGAAGATTCCGCGAAGTTGTTTACGAAGTTCAACGGATTTTGGATCTCGTGCGCGATGCCGGCGGTCATCTGTCCGAGGGAAGCCATCTTCTCGCTGTGGACCAGTTGTTCCTGCGTCGCCTTGAGCTGTTGGTGGGTCTTCTTCAATTCGCTGTAAGCGCGGTCCAGTTTGAGGTGAGCCTTCTTGTTAACCCGGAAGCGATAAGCGAGGAACCCGAGAAAGGCGATGATCAACACCACCCCGGCCAGCAACAGGTTGATGAGTTGACGTTGGCGGGATTCCCGTAACGCTTTTTTGGAAAGTTCCAGTTCCTGCAAGGCCTGTTGCCGCTCCAGTTCCCGGATCTTTTCTTCACGTTCGTTGTCGGCGACCTTGTCCTGCATCTTCTCCTGGTTCATCCGGGCCAGGGCTTCTTCCGTCTTCAGGCGCTCGAGTTCGGCTTCGGTGAGCTGCTGGTTGTAGGCCAGTTGATCCGTACTGAGGGCGCGACCTTCCAGCGCGGTGGGACGCTCGATCAATTCCAATACCCGGGATTTCTCCGCCAGTTCACGGGTGAACGAGTCCGGACTGAGCATGCGACTGTTCAGGAGCTGTTCAACGGAGTCTTTGAACAGGCGATAAAGGCGAGAATAGTATTGGCTGCGGCGGCTGTCCTGCGCGATCCGGCTTCCCGCATAGAGTTTGAGGTAACTGTCGCGCATCAGGCGCAGGGCAGGGAGTTTGGGATCGGCTTGCTGACTTTTCTCGAAGTAACGCAGCGCCTCCTCGTATCGGCCGGAGCGGTAGCTCAAAATACCCAGGTCTCGCAGGATCTCCGCTTTCTGAAGACGGTCGCCACAGGTGTTGACGTGTTCAAGCGATTTCTTTAATACCGGCAACGCTTCCGCATCGCGTTCGAGGGCAAGCAGGAGCTCGCCGTAGTGCCTTGCGCGTGTGGCAAGGGCGCAAGCGGCATTGGCCGGTGTCGACAGGAAAGCTTCACGCGCAAATGGCAGTGCTTTCGCGTGTGAACCGGTTTCGTTCTCATAGGTGCGCACGATCAGCGCGTTCAGCAACGCGACGGTGGGTTGGTCGCCGAGATCGCGCGCGCGCTCCAATGCGGCCGTATAAGCAGTTCGCGCGCCCGTAACATCGCCGGTACGCTCGCGCGTCAGACCGATGCCTGTCTGCGCCAACGCTTCCCCACGCGGCATGCCGGCGGTGGAAAATGCCTTGACTGCAGTTTGAAAATGGAACACAGCCGAGTCAACGGCGCCGGTGCGCAGGAACAAGCCTGCGTACCGCACGTGGAGCATGCCGGAGACGCGGAGATTACCGCGCCGCTCAGCCTGTTGGATGCGATCGCGCAGGACTTTCGCGTTGTCTTCCCGAAACGATTCGTCCGTCGCCATCGAGCCTCCGGTGATGGAAGCCGTGTCCTGCAGTAAGCGCAATGGGTCCGGCATGGCGCGTTCCACCGGAGATTGCGCGAACACGATCGACTGCAACAAGGTGGCAGTAAGCAGGTAGTATAAAAAGCGCGGGAGAGAGCGGTTCACGCCGGGTCAAATGCGGGTGAACGAAAGTGCGTATTTTCTGCTCTGAAGGCAAGTGTTGTAGGATATCTACTACGATTCTTCCGTCAAATTGAGTATCTTTGCAAAACAGGTCTTCAGCCATGTTGCGTCCGGCTCTCCATACACTTCGATTCGTCGCCTTGCTGGCGTTTCTGATGGCATTCTTGCCGACAGGGAGCAAGGCATATGGCAGATCCGTGTTGGTCAAGGCGACCGTATCGGAAGCTCAGGCGCTCACCACCCAGGACCAGATTCCAACAGGAAAAGGTCTGCGCGTCGGTCGCCTGGTACTATCCACCCCGGTCATGCTGTTGCCGGTCAAGCAACTGCCGGCAGGGTGGGTAGCGGTGTTTTTACCCTCCTTTGGTCATTTTTCGGGAAATGTGCTTTCCCTGCCTCCCCATGCTATTGTTCGTGCTTCGCATCGCTGTACGGTGTTACAGGTTTTTCGCTGTTGAATCGGCTTTTTGCTGACCGGTAATTCCGGTTCCCGACCGAAAGAACAGTTCTAACTTATTATTTCCTACGATGTCCGAATCCACTAAACGTGGCCTCGGATGGCTCTTCCCGACCTTATTCAGCGTCGGAGTCATTCTGGCCCTGGTATTACTGAAAATGTTGCTTTGACATTGAAGAGATGGCACCGCTCTGGAGAGTCGGTTGCCTGGTATTAAGCGGTTCCGTGCGCAGGTCGCATTCATGTGGTGATGGTTGTCCTGACCTGCCGCGGGCCGCTTTATCTTTGACTATTAATCCGACTAGCCATGTCCATCTATGTTCTCATCCAGCAGTCGCTGCACAGGATGCGCCCCTTACATATGCCACGCTCACGCGTCCAGCGTAGAAAAGTAATTCGCCAAAGCCTGCGCAGCTTCGTCCTGATCTCCCTGGGGGCCTTGTCGGCCTTCGTCGGCCTGAAAGGATTTTTACTGCCCAATCATCTGATCGATGGCGGAGCTACGGGGATCTCGATCCTGACGGCCTACGGTACGCCGCTGCCACTACCGCTGCTGATCCTGATGATCAACATTCCGTTCATCTTCATGGGTTGGCGACAAGTAGGCCTGGGATTCGCGCTTCGCGCAAGCGGAGGGATCATCTTACTGTCGATCCTGTTGTCTCTGCTCACGCTGCCGACCTTCACCAGTGATCGCTTGTTGATTGCCGTGTTCGGTGGCTTCTTCCTTGGCGCCGGAATCGGGCTGAGTATCCGAGGTGGCGGCGTCATCGACGGAACGGAAGTGCTGGCACTCTACATCAGCCGCAAGACCGGCCTAACCATCGGCGACTTCATCCTGGTCATCAACATCCTGATCTTCCTGACGGCCGCGTGGCTGATCAATCTTGAATCAGCCATGTACAGTACCCTGACGTACCTGATCGCCTCCCGTACGGTCGACTTCCTTGTTCATGGTCTCGAAGAATATACTGGTGTGACCATCATCTCGGACCGAAGTGAAGAGATCCGCAAGGCGCTCATTTATCAGGTCGGACATGGCGTTACCATCTTCAAGGGTAAAAGCGGATATGGTAACCGTGGCGACCGGAACCATGAGATCGATGTCATTTTCACCGTCGTTACACGACTGGAAATTCACCGGCTCAAAGGCTTGGTGGAACGGCTTGATCCGAAGGCGTTCCTGGTCACGCACAGCATCAACGATTCGCGTGGCGGTATGATCCGCAAACGTCCACAGTTCCTGCCGCAGGCCCATTCCTGAGCTTAGGGTAGTTTTCATACATTTACCCGTCTATGCTCGAAACCCTTGCCCGAATCATACTGCGCTACCGGGTGGCTTCACTGGTCATCCTGCTGGGTATCACGGTGTTCATGGGTTATACGGCCACCAAGGTCCAACTGAGCTATGAAGGCGCCAAGATCCTGCCGGCCAGCGACTCCACCTACGCCGAGTATCTGAAGTTCAAACAGAAGTTCGGCGAAGACGGGACCGTCATGGTCATCGGCTTCCAGGATCAGAAGATGTGGCAAGCCAAGACCTTCGGTGATTGGTACGATCTGACGGAAGCGGTCAAAAAGGTGGATGGCATTCAGGAAGTGCTCTCGATTGCCCGTGCCTTTCAGGTCATTCGGAACGACAGCCTGCAGAAGCTGGATTTCAAACCGGTCATTACCGAAAGACCCCGGACCCAGGCGGAGGTCGACAGCCTCCATGAACTGCTCGGGCGACTGCCGTTTTACGAAGGTTTGCTCTTCAATCCGGAAACGAACGCGACCCTGATGGCGATCACGTTCGATCAGAAGCAGCTCAACACGAAAGACCGCATCGGGATCGTCCGGCAGATCAAGGAAATGGCCGATAAGTTCGCGGCTGACAACGGACTGACCCTGCATTATTCCGGACTTCCTTATATCCGTACCGCGGTGACCGAAAAGATCGCCGGGGAGATGAAGATCTTCGTCGCGCTCGCGCTGCTGATCACGGCGCTGATCCTCATGCTGTTCTTCCGCAGCATGCAGGCCGTACTCTTCCCGATGATCGTGGTGATCTTCGGGGTCATCTGGTCGTTCGGTACGCTTGTCCTTTTCGGGTACAAGATCACCATCCTGACCAGCCTGCTGGCTCCGCTGATCATTGTCATCGGCATTCCGAATTGCATCCTGTTGCTCAACATGTACCAACAGGAATTCCAGAAGCACGGCAACAAGATCAAAGCCCTCGTGCGCACGATCCACCGGATCGGAGCCAGCACCTTTTTCGCCAATGTCACCACCTCTGTCGGTTTTCTCGTTTTCGCCTTCACGCACAGCGCAGTCCTGATCGAGTTCGGCATCATCACCGCCATAAATGTGATGCTGACGTACCTGATCTCGCTCTTCCTCATCCCGATCGTTTTCAGTTTCCTGCCACCGCCTTCGGCAAAGCAGATCAAGCACCTCGACCGACGCGCCATCAACCGCATCCTGCATCGTGTCGATCACTGGGTACACCATTATCGCTGGCGCGTGTACGCGACGGTATTGGTGGTAATCGGGATCAGCCTCTACGGCGCCAACAAGATCACCACCGTCGGTTATGTGGTCGACGATCTTCCAAAGAAAGACGTCATCTACACCGACTTGAAATTCTTCGAGAGCAATTTCCGGGGTGTGCTGCCGTTCGAGATCAGCGTCGACACACGGGAGCCGGGTGGCGCGCTCAAACTGAAGACGCTTTACAAGATCAACCGGCTTCAGAAACTGCTCGCGCAATACCCGCAATTTTCCGAACCGGTCTCGGTAGCGGAGGGCATCAAATTTTCCTACCAGGGTCTCAACGACGGAGACCCGAAGTACTATATCATTCCGAATGTTGAGGAACTCGCGCGCCTTTCCAGCTATGCCGGTACCGCCAAGGGAAATCAACGCATGTTCCGGTCCATCATCGACAGTACCCAACAGGTGACCCGGGTGAGTTTTCAAGTGGCCGACATCGGTTCGATCAAAATGAAATCCCTGCTCGATGAGTTGCGCCCCCGGATCGACAGCATCCTCGATCCTGCCGATTATACGGTAAAGCTCACCGGAAATTCCATCATCTTCCTGAAAAACAACGATTACCTGCTCATCAACCTCAAAGAAAGCGTCCTGATCGCCATTGTGCTGATCGCGACGGTGATGTTCCTCTTGTTTTTATCCCTGCGGATGGTGGTCATCGCCCTCATTCCATCCATGACGCCCTTGTTATTGACCGCCGCTTTCATGGGATTCTTCCACGTTCCCTTGAAGCCGAGCACGATCCTGATCTTCAGCATCGCCTTCGGGATCGCCAGTGACGGGACCATGTACTTCCTCACCAAATACCGGCAGGAATTACGGAAACATGGCGGCAGTATTTCGCGTACGGTCTCCCTGGCCATACACGAGACCGGGCTGAGCATGATCTATACCGCGGTCATCCTCTTTAGTGGGTTCTTCATTTTCTCCGTTTCCAGCTTCGGAGGTACCTCCGCCTTGGGCATTCTCATTTCCGTCACGCTGTTGATCGCCATGTGCAGCAACCTGATCTTCCTGCCGACCTTGCTGTTGTCGCTGCAGAAGTTGCTGATCACCCGCGCATTCCTCAAGGAGCCGCTTATCCAGGTGTTCGACGAGGAGGAGGATGTCGAGTTGGATGCCCTCGAAGTTCGTAAAACCGAAGAAGTAGAGCCGTAATCGCTTCCGATCTGTTCAAAACCCGGAAACGATTCCGCGTATCGTTCCGGTCTTTTCGACGATTCCCTTATTTTCGTACCCCATTCCTTCCCGACCATGAAAGGCATCATCCTCGCCGGCGGATCCGGCACCCGCTTGCATCCCATCACCCTGGCTATGAGCAAACAGCTGATGCCGGTCTACGACAAACCGATGATCTATTATCCGTTGTCGGTGTTGATGATGGCGGGCATCAACGAGATCCTGATCATCAGTACGCCGCACGATCTGCCGGGCTTTCAGCGCTTGTTGGGTGACGGTTCCGAACTCGGATGCAAGTTCTCCTATGCAGAGCAAGCCGTACCGAACGGACTCGCACAGGCCTTCGTGATCGGAGAGTCGTTCATTGGAAAGGACAAGGTCGCGCTGATCCTGGGCGATAACATCTTTTACGGTACCGGATTACAGCAGTTGATGCACAGCAACATCGACCCGGAGGGTGGGGTTGTGTTCGCGTATCATGTGAGCGATCCCGAACGTTACGGGGTAGTGGAATTCGATAAGCAGAACAAAGCCATTTCCATCGAGGAAAAGCCGGAGAAGCCCAAATCGAATTACGCGGTGCCCGGACTTTACTTCTATGATAACGAAGTCGTGAAGATCGCGAAGGGACTTCAACCCAGTGCGCGGGGCGAGTACGAGATCACCGATGTAAACAAAGTGTACCTCGAGCGCGGACACCTCAAGGTGGGTATTCTCGACAAAGGCACAGCCTGGTTGGATACCGGTACGTTCCCCTCGCTCATGCAGGCGGCGCAATTTGTACAGGTAATTGAAGAGCGCCAGGGCCTCAAGATCGGTTGCATCGAAGAGGTCGCGTACAGCATGGGCTACATCGACGCCGAACAACTAAGGAAAATTGCCGCACCGCTGGTCAAGAGCGGATACGGCAAATATTTATTATCCCTGCTTTAACAGGCAATTTGGTCGCTGTAAACCCGTTATTCACCCCGATTTGCGGTTAATTGGTGGAAATCTTATCTTCGGGTTCGGGAATTTAAGCCATTTTTAGCATCCTGACTCGATTTCCCGCTACCTGCGACCTCATGACACGTAAAATCCTGATTACCGGTGGTGCCGGCTTCATTGGAAGCAGCATGGCTGAGCGCCTGGCGCAAGATCCGGCTAATTATATCGTGATTGTCGATAATCTGTTGACCGGATCACATTCGAAGGTGCCGAAATCGATTCACCAGAATGTCCAGTTCATCAAGGCGGACGTCAATGACCAAAAAGAAATTTCCGCCATTTTTCTGGCTTACCGGTTCGATTACGTTTTCCATTACGCGGCTGTTGTTGGCGTAAAGCGTACCCTGGCGAATCCGGTCATGGTGCTCAACGACATTAAGGGGATCAACAACATCCTCAGCCTTGCGAAGAACACCGGTGTAAAACGGGTCTTCTACACGTCCTCATCCGAAGTGTACGGCGAACCGGTGGAGTATCCCCAGAACGAACATACCACGCCCCTCAATTCACGACTGCCGTACGCCATCGTAAAGAATGTCGGAGAGGCGTATCTGCGTTCTTTCAAACGGGAATACGATCTCGACTTCACGATCTTCCGCCTGTTCAATACGTACGGCCCGAAGCAAAGCACCGATTTCGTCATTTCGAAATTCATCAGCGCTGCCCTCAAGGACCGGGACATTACCATCTATGGTGACGGCAAACAGACGAGAACGTTCTGTTATATCGAAGACCATCTCGATGCCACGACCAATTGCTTTTATAATAACCTCCTCGTGAATGATGTCGCGAACATCGGTACCGACATCGAGTTCACGATTCTGGAGCTCGCGCAAACAATCGTCCGCGTGACCGGCTCGCGTAGTCAGATTGTCCACCTGCCTTCGCTGAAGGAAGGCGACATGACCCGTCGTCGTCCCGACAGCACCAAGATGCGCGAACTGTTGAATCGTCCGTTTACCCCGCTGGAAGACGGATTGCGCGCAATCCTCTCGAACTCGCACTACGTGACCTCCTGATATCAGGTAGACGTCCGCCTGCGTTTTCACGCGTCGGGTTTTTGATTTTATTCCGAACAAATACCGATCACGGCTGTTAACTGTTTCATGCATTCGCCCCGTTATTTTCAGGAAAAAGTAGAGCAGGCGATCAGCGGCTTGCATCTGGGCGAACATCCCGCGGAACTGTACGAACCGATACGCTACATGCTTTCGCTGGGCGGGAAACGACTTCGCCCTGCCTTATTGCTGATGGCCAATGAAGCCTTCGGCGGCCGGGAAGAAGATGCGCTGGGGCCGGCACTCGGTATTGAGGTGTTTCACAATTTCACTTTGTTGCACGACGATATCATGGACAAGGCGCCCTTGCGCAGGTCCAGAGAGACGGTGCACGCAAAATGGAATACCGATATCGCGATCCTCTCGGGCGACGCGATGTTCGTCAGGTCGTGCCAGCTGATGGCCGAATGCCCGGACCGTTATTTAAGAGCGACGCTCGAAGATTTCCACCAGACTGCCTTGTTGGTATGCGAGGGTCAGCAACTCGACATGAATTTCGAACACCAGTCACTGGTGCGAATCGAGGATTACCTCGGGATGATCAGCCTCAAGACCGCGGTCCTGATCGGCGCCGCGTTGCGGATGGGCGCGAGACTGGGCGGAGCTTCGGAAGCAGACGCGCAGCATCTGTACGAATTCGGCCGATCGCTTGGTGTGGCTTTCCAATTGCATGATGATATCCTCGATGCCTACGGTGACCCGGAAAAATTCGGCAAGCAGGTCGGCGGCGACATCATTTCAAACAAGAAAACCTATTTGCTCCTGACCGCTATCGACTCCGCGGACCTTCATACGCTGGAGGAACTTGAGTTCTGGATCAAACGAAAGGAGTTTAATCCGGTGGAAAAGGTGCATGCGGTTAAGGCCATCTTTGAAAAACTGGATGTTCGTGAAAAGGCGGAAGCCGAATTGGGCCGACACTTTGAACGTGCCCTGGCGGAATTGGACAGTATTCCGCTTCCGGATGAGGCCAGGAAGCCGCTACGCGAGTTGGCTGAGCATTTGATGGTGCGCGAAAGTTGAGTTCAGTCTCCGCGTTGACGGAACGTGATCCGCGCGTTCGCGCTGAAATTGAATAGACTCACCAGTAAGGTCGAAATCAGTTTGCACAGGTAAAAATTGAAGTGTGGGCTCATCACGTAGATCAGGGTATTGTTCAGTGCCAGCCCCACCGTGGAGATGAAAAGGAAGGTGAAGAGCGACGAGGCATTCCTTTTCGCCGATTCGCGAAACGTCCACCGGCTGTTCAGGTAGTAATTGGAGATCGCGGCGCAAGTGAAGCCGATCGAGTTCGCGACGAATTTATTGACGAGCAGGAATTCTTTCAGCAGGTAGGTTATGCCGAAATCCACGATCATGCCGCTGAAGCCGACCAGGCAGAACATCAGGTAAGCGATCCAGGTCTTTTTCATGCAGCGGCGTTCTTCAGCCGCTGAAGCTGAACGAACGAATAGCAATAGATGACGACGCAAGGTAGCGCCTTCAGACTGTACGGCACCACCCAGGTATCACGAATGAACTTCGGAAACAGATCGGTGGGCGAGAGGCAGGTCAGGATCAGCAGCAAGGGTAGCATCCATCGCCAGTTGCGATCCTTCGGTCCGCCGGCATAGAGCAACATCGCGCCGGTTACCGCGATCACGAAAGTGGGCGACTCGGCCTTGTGATTGAGCATGACAAGCCAGATCAATACATGTCCCAGTATCAGCAGGCTGCGGAGATTCCGATCTACCTGCTTGGCGAACAGGCTCCTCCACATATAGTCCGCCAACGCGGCCAGGCCCAGCAGGGTGACCACGGCCTTTAAGGACGAGAACTTCAGCCAGGGTGCAAGCAGGCCCATGAGTGAAATGCCCGTAGAAGCGTCATGATCCGCTGAGAGCAAGCGTCCCCAGGATGCGTAGAGAAATTGCAATTGACCCGGACTGACCACCAGCAGGGGGATTGCAGCGATGAGCACACACCAGCCACCGAAGGCGAGCAGCGATTTTAACCAGTGTCGGTCGAAGAGGAAGATCAGGATCGTCAGCCCGCCGTATACCTTGATGCAAACCGATAGCGCGACCAACAGGGTTCCTGCCAGGATCCTGCCATCCCGCTGAAATACCAAAGACCATATGGCCAGACCCGCGATGAGTCCGTTGCTCTGGCTGTTTTGCATGGACGTTGCAGTCTCCAGCAACACAAAGAGCAACAGCATGGCTTCTTTGCGTTTGTCAGAAAAACGTAGTCGCAGCAATCCCGTTACCAGCAAAAGACTGTTCAACAGGTTCCAGAGCAGTACTCCCGGCAGGTCCGGTAGCGCGTAGAACGGCGCCATGAACAAGGGAAAACTCGGACTATACTTGTAATAATCGAAATGCGTTTCAGGATGCAAGGCGTACAAGTCTTCGCCCGCCAGGAGGAAGCGGAACGACGACTTGAAAATGATGTAGTTGTTGACCGGAGTGTACTGGTCCGAACGTTTCTTGTTGAACTGTACCGCTGTCAGTAATACGGTCAGCGCCAACGTGATCACGACCGCCCAACGGGCGATGCGACCTTCATCAATAAATCGAAGCAGTTGGTCTTTCATGCGGACGCCTCAAAGTAAAAAAGAAAAGTCTTCCGTCCCGGAGGAAAGAAGACTTTTCCAATGAGCCGGGAATGGTAAAACTATTCGCGCAACACCTTGATCCAGCCTTTGTACTTGCCGGTCGCAGTTTCGAGAATGTAATAATAGATGTCGGAGTTCAGGTTGGCTGCGTCCCAGTTGTTTCGGTAGTCATCCGATGTGAAGACCAGCAGGCCCCAGCGGTCCCAGATCTTCAGCAGGGAGTTCCTCGGAAGATTTTTGATCTCGAAGTAATCGTTATAGCCCGGTGAAGCGGGATACGGCGTGAAAACGTTCGGGATCACGAAGGGCGTGAAGTCGATCCGCAATGAATCGCTCACCAGCAGGCAGCCGCCGGAGGCGGTCAGGACAACGATCACGGAGTCGAGTTCGAAATCCGCATCGGACGGTTCGTATACGGCAGTCAGTGCCGTATCACTGGGAACGAACGTGCCGCTGCCGGTCGAGGTCCATTGCAGGGTCGGGGCGTTCAGTGCTTGTCCGTTCAGGGTGACGGTCGCGCCGCTGCCCGGGCCGGAGGTCAATACCGTATCGGTGCCGACGGATACCGTCGGGAGATCGAGTAGTTGCACGAGAATCGTATCCTGAAGATTCAGGCACGCGCCGGTCGTTGTGAGGAAGATCTGGACGACACCGTTGGTCGTGTCCGCAGTACCCGGCTGGTAGTAAACGTTCGGATCAGTCGTGGAAGGCTGGAAGGTTCCGTCACCCGCTGCCGACCAGATCAATCCGCCCGCGTTCTGTTGCGTTCCGCTCAGGATGACGCTGTCGCCAATGCAACTCACCAGATCCGGGCCGCCATTCGGGATTCCGGGAGGAATGACCGTGACCGTGATCGTGTCGTTCGTCACGCACCCGAAGTTATTGCGCACGGCTACCACATAGTCGGTGGTTGCTGTCGGGGATACTACGATTACGGAATCTGTGAAACTGCCCGGCTGCCAGAAGTAAGTGCCGCCACCGGTTGCGGTGAGCGTATCGTTGCTACCCCAGCAAATCGTGTTGTTCGTACCGGTCAGGGTCACGACCGGAGCAGGCGAGAGATAGAGTACTACCTGATCGGTATCGTTCTGACAAGGAAAAGATGCGACTACCATGGTCAGTGTCACATAGCCCGTATCACTCGGTCCCGGTGTATAGGTCGGTGATTGTAGCGTATCGTTATCAAAAGAACCGGATCCACTGGTCAGCCACTGAATGCTTCCGACCGTTCCACCTGCCAGGGCGATGTAAGCGTCCGACTGACACAGGCTAACCGAATCGTCGGCGATGTCCGCGTCGGGTTGCGGATAAACCGACACATTGAACAGAGCGGTATCGCTGCTGCAACCGAATGAATTGGTTTCCACCAGGCCCACGGCGCCCAGGCCCTGGAAGGCCCAGGCTGATGTCAGGGTGTCCGTTGTAGCATTGACGGAGATCAATTGCCCATTGGTCAGTAGCCAGGTATAGGTCGATCCGGGATTGGCAGGCGTTGTAAAGACTTCGGTGGAGCCCATGCAGATGTCGGTTGCCCCGTCGATGATGGCAGGAAGCGGCCGTGGATTGATGATCACATTCACGGGATTCACCGGACCCGCGCAGTTCGCCGCATTGGTTTCGACTACGAACAAGCTGCCAAAACCGGCTGTTCCCCATTGGACGTTGACAGAGGTCCCGCTGGTCGGTCCGACAATGGTTCCGTTACTCACGGTCCACTGGTACGTGGAGCCGGCAGTACCGGTGACGAAATACGTCTCCAGGCTGTTTTCACACGTGACGACAGCTCCCGTTACCGGAATGGTGTCGGGAAGCGCGTTGATCGTGACGGAGATCGTTTGAACTGTTCCCGGGCATCCGAAAATGTTCGTGTCAACCACCGCGAGGCTGCCGGTTCCGGCGGAATCCCAATTCACGGTGATCGTGTTGCCGGCCAGATTGGTGATGGTTCCGCCGGTGATGGTCCAGGTATAATTGCCGCCGGATGGTGTGACACTGTAAATCTGCGCGGTGTCGCTTTCACAAATGAAGGTAGGTCCCGAGATCGGTGAAGTGGCCGGGATCGGGTTCACGGTAACCTGTACCGTATCGGTGGCGCTGCAGCTTCCGATCGTACCGGTTACGAGAAAGTCATAGGGGGAACCGGCAGCGGTCAGGCCGCTCACCGTGATTGTATCCGTGGTGTTCCCGTTGCTCCAACTGTATGCATTTGCTCCGGCTGCCGCCAGTGTCACGCTGTTGCCTTCGCAGATGCTGGTATCGGAGGATGTTGTAAGGACGACCCCGCTGACGACCACCACCTGCTGGCTCAGCGGTGTTATGCAATTGGATACCGCGTCTGTTACCGTGATGTTGAAGGTATAGGTTCCGGGCCCGCAGGCGGCGAAATCAAATGTCTGGGAACTTCCGGTCGCCGAAGATGGATTCGTACAGGAAGGAACGCTGGTCCAGTTGTAGTTCGATCCGGCTCCTGCTCCGCTCACTGAAATCGTTGAAAGGAGGGACGGGTCGGATGTGCAGATGAACGGGTCGTTCGCTGTGATGACCGGAAGCGGATAAATGTTCACGGTATCAGTGGCCAGCGTATCGCACCCCAGGGTATCGGTGACGGTGAGATAGAAGATGGTCGAAGTAGAAACCGTTGCCGAAGTGTTGAGTAAGGTCGTATCGCTGATCACCACGCCCGGATTGTTGCTGCTCCAGTGATAGGTCGTTCCGGGATCGGTGTTGCTACCGTTTCCATTCAACGCGATCGACGTACTGACGCCGTTGCAGATCAGGTCTGGAACAACCGATGCACTGGCTACAGGCAGTGGTCGATGCGTGGCGCTTACAGCCGTATCACGGAAGCAACCGGTTGTGGGATCGGTTACGCGGAAGGTAAAGACATCGCTGGTGCATCGGTAAGCCGTTGCATTCAGGAAGTTGGCATTGGTAATGCCAAGTCCGGCGATACTGACCCACGAATAGGTCATACCGACGGTGCTGCCGGTACCGTTCAGGTTGATGGTGCTACAGCCGCAGAAATCGGGGATGGGCGCGGCAGCGGCGATCGGCCGCGGAAGAATGACCAGGGTATCCGATAACACCTGGCTACAGGTGCCGGTCGTTCCGGTAACGGTGAATACCGTTGTGACGGCCGGTGATGCGGAAATATTGGCGGAAGTCGAATCCAGGAACGTGTAAGCGGGGCTTGCAGTCCAGGCATACGAGCTGGCTCCGCCGGCACTGAGGTTGGCTGAGCTTCCTTCGCAGATCGAACCGGGAACCGACAGGCTCATGTTCAATCCGGGAGCGATCGAGAAGGTGGTGCTGACCGTGTCCCGGCAACCGGTGATGTTGTCTTCGGTAACGACGGTAAAACTGTAAGAAGCTACTACACCTTGCGGGAAGGTCACGGTGATCGACGAAGAGTCGGCCGCCGCGCCGGTGATCAGCGAGTAGTTGGGCGAAAGCGACCAGGAAAAGGTGGAGCCAAGCGAAGGGCCCGTGACGGTGAAGGTGTTCTGCAACACCGGACTCGTGGCGCAGAGGTTCGCGGAGGCCGCGTTGATCGACGGCTGCGGATTGATGTTGATCTGCTGGCACTCGGGATCCGATTGACAACCGATCGCGTCTGTCAACACCGCGCAAAAGCTCTGTCCGCTGGTTCCCATGTAGGCGAAGGTGCTGAAGAGCGTATCATTCTCGACGTTCGATGGCGTCCATTGAACGGTCAGCGGCGCTACGCCGGCGATCGGGATCACGTCGATGGCGACCGTATCATACCGGCAGACATCGAGCGTGCCGCCGACGAATGCCACGGGCTTTTCATTCACGGTGACTTCCACGGTCGTGTCATCCACACAACCGTTGTTATCGACGATATCGACGGAGTAGGAGTAAGGGCCACCGGCCGGCACATTGGTGACAGAAGGGTTCGGACAATCGTTGCACGACAAGGTGCCCGGTCCCACCCAATTCCAGGTGATCGGGCTGGTGGCATTGGTCGTGGTGCCGTTGAGCAGCAAGGTGGTTCCTTCACAGATGGTCTGTGGCGAACCGGCATCGACCACCGGAGCGGGAAGTATATTGATGGTTTGCGTGGTGGTTTCAGGCCCGCAGGTGCCGAAGGCGGTGAGCGTCACCGTAAAGCTGGTGCCGGGTCCGACGAAGACGTGCGTCACGGTCTGGCCGGTAGCGGTATTGTCGACTCCCGAATTCGGATCGCCGAAGTTCCATTGCCAAAGGGTTACGTTCGGGTTAGTGGGTGGGAAAGCCGGTTGGATGGTGGCGCTGGCGGAGAAATCGACCGGAGTGCCAATGCAGGCGTTGGTTGGAGAAAAGGCATAGGTAGGATACAGTTCCTGCACGTAGATGGTGCGGGAGAACTGGGTGCACCCGCATTCGTCGTTGCAAACAGTCAGGAGTAACGTATGCGGCCCTACACTGGTAATTTGAAAAGTGGTGTCGGCGCCGGACGACGGAATGTCCGCCGCCGTATCGAGTTTCCAACTGTACGAGATATTCGTGCCGCCGTAAAGGACGGTCTGATTGAAGGCCTGCACCGTGAGCGGCGTGCAGCCACGGAAGACGTTGGTCGTGAAGGAAGCTTGCGGCGTACCGACGATCGAGTTATTGGTGGCGGAACAAACGATGCTGAAGTCTTCCTGGTTGCCGGAACTGCCGTCAACGAGGATGTAGTAGGTCGTTCCGTTTGTCACCGCAAAATTAGAAGTCATGCTACCGGCTGGCCCGTTTGCCGATCGGCAGGTACCGGCTACCGGTGTGAGCGAGCCGCAAAGGCCGGTGAATACTTCCATCTCCAGGCCCGGGTTGTTGTCGATTCCGGAGACCGTCAGTGTTGCCAGGCCGTTGCTTATACCGGTTATGACAAACCAAGCGCTGTTGTTGACGGTATTGTCGCCGCAACTCAGCGCGGGATCTCCGGGGTCCGCAGTCGTACCGATCGTGGATCCGGTCGACAGGAATCCGTTGCACAAGGGGTTGGCGTTCGAGCAGTCATCTTGCGCGGCGGCGGTAAAATGGAGGCAGAGCAGGAGCAGGGACGTGTAAAGTAGACGCATTCGGCTTTTAGACGGAGTAGTATTTGGGGAATCTCCGAAAGTACCCTGTAACGGGGGAGGGTACCCTGTAGTTATATCTCTTTTATTAACATTGAAATTGGATATTTCCCTTTCCCGAGTGGGCAGCAGTTGATGTTCGTACTGGTTTTCCAGAGTAAAAAATGATGCCGAAAAAGGCGAGGGTATTCATACATGTTTATCTTTGGGGTACACACCTTAACCACCTTACGATGATGAAACGGGCTTCCATGCTAACCGCCTTCTTGCTGCTGGTTTCTTTGAGCTGCGTACTGGCTCAATCCCTTTCGCCAACTGTCATTTCCCCGGCCGGCAGATTCGCCTCGGCCGGTGGGTATACGTTATCGGAAACCGTCGGAGAGATGACGATGGTCGAAACGTACAGTGCAGGCGGATCCATCCTGACCCAGGGATTTCAGCAGCCATCCGATAATAATGTTCGTGTCCCGATCGTACAGCAGGCGGGTTATGATTTAACGGTCTCTCCAAACCCCGGCACCGGCAGTTTTTACTTCAACGTTGCAGCCTCCGCGCCGGTAACGATCGATATTCGGGTGACGGATGTGATCGGCCAGACGGTTGGCATATTTCAGACTTCGGGCATAGAGGGTGCTCAACGATTGCCTGTGGATCTTTCCGGTCTCCGGCAAGGTGTTTATTTTGCTGAAGTGTGGATGAATTATTCCACCGGCACAACTGTGTATCGGATGACGCACCGTTTGCAAGTCGTTCGATAATTTTTTACCCAAAACCTACTTCACCTAACCCACTTACCCATGAACTCGCGCGCATTTCAATTCATCGCCACCTTCCTGACGTGTATGCTATGCCTCATTGGCAAACAAGCATTAGCTCAATCCATTGCGGGTGTTTCCGCACCACCGCAAATGTTGAATTACCAGGCAGTCGCCCGGGATGCCTCCGGCAACGCACTGCTTTCAACGGCTATCAGCTTGCGCTTTACCATTCACAGCGTTTCCGCATCGGGTCCGATTGAATACCAGGAGACACAATCGGTCACGACAAATCAGTTCGGACTCTTTTCCGTCCAGATCGGTACTGGCACCGTTGTCAGCGGTATTTTCCCGCTGATCGACTGGGTTTCTGCGGATTTTTTTCTGCAGGTTGAAGTGGATCCCACAGGCGGTTCATCATGGATCGACATGGGTGCCGCACAATTGATCAGTGTTCCATACAGTTTCGTTTCGAAACAGTCGCTTATTTCCCTGGACAATCACTGGGTGCAAAACGGCCCTAACCTTTACAACGAACCGCTTGGAAAAGTTGGTATTGGAACCAGTACGCCCCTCTATAAGTTACATGTCGAGAGCGATAATTCGTCCAGCTTGACGGGTGTTGTTCATGCCCAGGCAACACATCCGACGGGTTCAAATCTCGATGTCTCCGCTTTCTACGGCATCAGTGATGTGGACGATTATTTCGGTTTGGGCGGTACTTTTTATGGAGGATGGAAGGGGGTATACGGTAGTGTATCTCCGAGCGGAACAGGTACTTACTACGGGGTCAATGGTTCCGTTTACGGTGGCTCCGGCTACAACTACGGTGTCTATGGAGAAAGCGACCAGGTCGGCGTCTACGGTGATGCCAGCGGAAATGGTAATGGCCTCACCTGGATATACGGACCATCCTACGACGAAACGGCCGGTCTTTACGGATATGCGAGCCTGAATAACAATACCAATGGAATCAGTTATGGGGTTGTCGGAGAATCGTTCGGTAGTAGCAGCAATAATAACGCCGGTGTATTCGGCTACGCAGCCAATGCGACCGGTACCAGTCCGCGTAACTGGGGAGTGTATGGTTTATCAAAGGACGCGGTATCCGCTGCGGGAGTGCTCGGTGTGGCGGACGGATCCGGCAATAGTGGACACGGTGTCGAAGGCGACGCGCTCAGCGGCAGTAACCAGATCGGAGTCTTTGGCTACGCGGCCGGAACGACAGGTTCCGATTATGCCGGTTATTTCCTGGGGCAACTGTATGCTACAACGGCCAGCTCCGGAATCAAGGCTTTCAAGATCGATCATCCCCTTGACCCGGAAAACAAATACTTGTTCCACTCATCTGTTGAAAGCGATGAGATGTTGAATCAGTATTCAGGAAACGTTACAACCGACGGACAGGGTTTGGCAACGGTTCAGTTACCTGACTATTTCGAAGCGCTCAACAAGGATATCCGTTATCAGCTCACGGTCATTGGACAATTCGCACAGGCAATCGTGCAAGAAGAGGTGAGCGGGAATCGATTCTCGATCAGAACCGATAAACCGAATGTCCGCGTGAGTTGGTTGGTGATGGGAATCAGAAAAGACCCGCTGGCCAATCAATACCGTATCCAGCCGGTGGTCGATAAGCCGGCTAGTGAAAAGGGCACCTACCTGGTCCCGCAGGTATATGGCAAGTCGATCGATCGGGCTCCTCACCAACCTACCTTTCTGCCATACGGGAATGGAAACCGAAAGGTGATGAAGCCAATGGATGATCCCAAGCGGAAAAAGTGAGTTGGCAGACCTCCCGCTCGGTTGGGGTTGAAATAGCAGGATGTACTGAACCTATGTGTTCCGTCCGGAAACCCGCATCTTTGCAGGTACCGCGATGAACAACCATCCCCGTGACCTGCTGCGGCTTGCCTCCGCCTTTACGCCTCGCCGCGCCTTCAACGCGGCCAGGGTCCTGGCGAACTATCAGGCATCGCGTCTGACCGGTAAGGTTGTCGCACCGCCCTTTCCGATCAGCCTGGCGATCGAACCCACGACATCCTGCAACCTGCGCTGTCCGGAATGCCCGAGCGGTTTGCGCTCGTTCACCCGCCCGACCGGTATGCTGGATCCGGATTTCTTGCGTTCGGTCATTGATCAGGTGCATCGGGATGTCGCTTACCTCGTATTTTATTTCCAGGGCGAACCCTTCCTGCATCCGCAGTTCACCGATTTGGTCCGCTATGCGAAAAGTAAACGGATCTATACGGCGACCTCCACCAACGCGCATTACCTCTCACCGGAAAAGGCCCGGGAAACCGTCGCCTCTGGCCTCGACCGATTGATCATCTCGATCGACGGAACAACGCAAGACACGTATAGTCAGTACCGTGTTGGCGGATCGCTGGAGAAAGTGCTGGAGGGAACGCGCAACATCATCGAGGCGAAACGGAAAGCAGGAGCTGCAACACCCTATACGGTGTTCCAGTTCCTGGTCGTTCGACCGAATGAACACCAGGTACAGGATGTCCGAAATCTCGCGCGTGAACTGGGCGTGGACCGGGTCGTCCTGAAGACCGCGCAGGTGTATGATTTCGAGCATGGCAACCCGCTCATACCCGAGAATCCGCGATACGCCCGCTACCGGCAGTCGAAAGACGGACGCTGGGAGATCCGAAATCCCCTGGACAATCGTTGCTGGAAACTTTGGCATTCCGCAGTGGTTACCTGGGACGGACGAGTAGTCCCCTGCTGCTTTGACAAGGATGCCCAACACGTCATGGGCCATTTGGAGAAGCGTTCCTTCCGCGAGATCTGGAACGGCCCCGAGTACGCGGTATTCCGGAATCAGTTGATCAAAGGTCGGAGCGAGATCGATATTTGCCGGAACTGCTCGGAGGGCCTATCGGTCTTTACAGAATAAGAAAGGTTGTAGAAGGCGGGAGGTATTGTTAATCAATCATCGAATTTGAATAATTGATACTGTAAAAGTGATTGCGAAGCTGATCAAGGCATTTACCGGGCACGAAGGATCCATCTATGCACTCGAAGGTTCGGGAAGGAAAGACCGGGTCTTTACCGCTGGTGGCGACCGGATCGTATCCGAATGGGACCTCAGCGGGAACGAACCCGCAAGGGGAGTGGTCAAGGTTGAAGCGGTGGTGTATGCGCTTTGTCACATCCCGGAACGCAACTGGTTGTTGGTGGGAACTTCCGAAGGTCGCATGCATGTGATCGACCTGGAAGGACGAAAGGAACTACACAACCTGGAGTTGCACAAAGCCGGTATATTCGACTTGCGTTTTCACCCGACAACCGGAAACATCTTCTCCGCTTCGGGAGACGGCAGTATCGCCGTCCTGCAGCTTGACCGATTGGACAGGACTGAACGCAGGTCGCTTGCTCCAGGGCATAAGATTCGGGCTATCGACTTTCACCCCCTTCATCCGGAAGTCGCCTTTGCCTGCGGGGATGGAAACATCCGGATCTATTCGCTGGAGCGGTTTGAAGAGCGTCTGGTCTTTCCGGCGCACGCGCTTTCCGCTAATTGCGTACGCTATCATCCCGCGGGGAATTATCTGCTCAGCGGAGGACGGGACGCCCATTTGTGTGCCTGGGATCCTGCAACCGGGGCCTCGTTGGCAAGGATTCCGGCGCATAACTACGCGATCTATTCCATCGCATTTTCGCCGGACCAACACAACTTTGCAACCGCCAGCCGCGACAAGACCATCAAGATATGGGATGCTGAAACGATCGGTTTTCGACTGAGGATTGATCGTGATACATACAACGGGCACCGCAATTCCGTCAACAAAGTGCTCTGGAGCCGATACGACAACTACCTGATCTCCGCGGGCGATGATAAGGCGGTGTTGGTGTGGGATGTGGTGTGAGCGGTTGTTAGTGAATAGTGAATAGTATGGAGCGAATAGCCAATAGCGAACAGCGAATAGTTTTAATGAATAGTGAACCCTGCCTGCCGTAGCTTTAGCGTAGGCAGGAGTGAATAGTAAATAGCGAATAGCCAATAGCGAACAGCGAATAGTTTTAATGAATAGTGAACCCTGCCTGCCGAAGCCTACTAGCGTAGGCAGGAAACCCGGAACCCTTTCCCATGCGTGTAGTAGCTGTCCAACGTGGTAAACGAGAACTTGCTCTGGTTGTCGTGTTATTCATCATCATGACCGCGGTGCTACCGCAATTCCAGGATGTGATACTACCGCCGGAGACGCGTTTCCGTTTGTTTGGTATTGCCGGTGGAAACAAACGATTGGTTATTCTGGGACCAGCTCTGGGGCTGTTGTTTGTAATCGGACTCTTCCGGAGAAAATTCTGGGCACGTCAACTGACTTTGCTGGTCTGCATCATCGTCTCGGTGACAGCCATTGCTTTCATCATTGCTTCCGACGCGTACTATTATCCCGGCCAGATCGGGCTCCTGGTGATTGCCGCTACCTGCTATGCGCTGTTGCGCTTCAACAAGAATATCCGCTTCTACTTCGAAGCATAAAAAAGAAAAACCGTTCACGGTAGGTGAACGGTTTTGCGGAGCCAATTGTCGGACTCGAACCGACGACCTGCTCATTACGAATGAGCTGCTCTACCAGCTGAGCTAAATTGGCTGGTTAAAAGACGCTTTATTAGCGTTTTTGGAGGCGCAAAGTTCCGAAAAAAACCCTTTGAATGTCTCATTTTGACGGTATTTTTTGCGAATTCCGTTCAAAATGCGGGTTTTTACCAAAAAATCAAGAAAACTGAAACAAACAGCCGGTCAACCCGTTCAAATTGCTGTGTGTTTCATGTTAAGTTTTAAGTAAGTACTTGAGTTGTTGATCAGGAAACCCCGGACGGAAGTCATGGGGTTTCTTGTTTTTCATAGGTACCGTCGATGGTTCATTAACCGCTCTGCCCCGGATTCTCGTCGAAGGTTGGTTGTTCCGAGTTCCGTGTTTCGCGTTTCGAGTTAATGAAAATCCTCGCACCTCGCTCCACGCATCTCGTCCCTCATAAAAGACCCGAAACTCGAAACGCGGAACTCGGAACCCGGAACTCAAATCGTCATGATTTCCTTCTCCTTCGCCTCGACATGCTTGTCGACCTGGGCGATGAAGCCGTCGGTGATCTTTTGGATCTGATCTTCGAGTCCTTTCACCACATCTTCCGGTACGCCTTTCGCTTCTTTCTTGATATGTTCGTTGGATTCGCGGCGAACCGTGCGGATGCCCACTTTGGCGTGTTCGCCTTCCGCTTTTGTTTTCTTCACCAGTTCCTTCCGGCGTTCTTCCGTCAGCGGCGGGATGTTGATCCGAACCACCGTTCCGTCATTCGAAGGAGTGAAGCCGAGGTTGGCGCCCAGGATCGCCTTTTCGATCGGGCCCAGCATGCTCTTTTCCCAGGGCTGAATCACCAGTGTACGGGCTTCCGGTGCGCTCACGTTCGCGACCTGGTTCAGGGGAGTCGCGGTACCGTAGTAGTCAACGTGCACGCTGTCGAGCATGGTCGGGTTGGCGCGGCCGGCGCGGATCTTGGCGAGTTCGACTTCCAGGTGGTCGATCGCCTTTTGCATATGCGAACGGGTGTCGTTCAAGGTCTTGTTGGCGTCTAACATAAAAGCGACGGTGTTGAGCGGTTCGTTTTCGGTCAGCGAGGTAATCCGCTGTTTAGTTCAATATCAGAATTCGACCAGGGTGCCGACTTGCTGTCCCTCCATCACACGGAGAAGGTTGCCGGGTTTGTTCATGTCGAACACGATGATCGGTACTTTGTTTTCGTTGCACAGGGTGAAGGCGGTCAGGTCCATGATCTTGAGGCCCTTTTCGTAAACCTCGTCGAAGGTGACGGTCTCGTACTTCACGGCATTTTTGTCTTTCTCCGGATCGGCTGTATAGATGCCATCCACGCGCGTGCCTTTCAGGATCACATCGGCGTTGATTTCGACCGCCCGCAGGGAGGCGGCCGTGTCGGTCGTAAAGTAAGGGTTGCCGGTGCCGGCGCCGAAGATGACGACACGTCCTTTTTCCAGGTGGCGGATGGCGCGACGTCGGATATAGGGCTCGCAGATCTGCTCCATCTTGATCGCCGACTGCAGGCGGGTCTTCACGCCAAGTCCTTCCAGCGCGCTTTGCAGCGCCATGGAGTTGATGACCGTCGCCAGCATGCCCATGTAGTCGCCCTGGGCGCGGTCGATCACCCCGCCGGCATCGTTCCCGACGCCGCGGAAGATGTTCCCGCCACCGATCACGATGGCGGTCTCTACGCCTTTATCGACAATCCGTTTGATCTCTTCCGCGTATTGGCGGAGGCGGGTGTGGTCGATCCCGAATTCTTTCTCGCCCATCAGCGATTCGCCGCTGAGCTTCAGGAGAACGCGTTTGTACTTCATCGAGGGCGAAGTTAGGAAATTTCGGGTGGGGTGAGCACCTGACCGGAGCCTGCGGTACGGGGCAAAAAAAAGCGGCTGCTCTTTCGGGCAGCCGCTTTCGTATGGTTTGGTTGGGATTAACCGATCTTGACACGCTTCATAGCCGTGACCTTGAGGTTCTTGTCGATCGACTCGAGGTACTGGCGGACGGATTTCTTTTCGTCCTTGATGAAGGATTGGTTCAGCAGGGTGTACTCGGTGTAGAACTTGTTCACCTTGCCCTGGGCGATCTTTTCGATCATGTTTTCCGGCTTGCCTTCTTGACGTGCCTGGTCACGGGCGATCTCCATTTCACGCTCCAGCATCTTGTTGTCCACGTCGTCCTTGTCGATGGCAACCGGCGCCATGGCAGCGGTCTGCATGGCCACGTCCTTGCCGGTCTCTTCGGAAACGGTCTGGTTGAAGCCGAGCATGGAGGTCAGTTTATTGCCGGGGTGGTTGTACACCACGACTTTCGGAGCGCTGACGAACTGGTAGTCGACGACGTCGATCTTCTCGCCGATCTTGCCCATCTGTTCGACGCAGGCTTCGGCTACGGTTACGTTGCCGAGTTTCAGCGACTTGAGATCGTCAGCCGTTGCCGGCTTGTTGCTCATAGCGAGATCGAGGATCGATTCACCGAACTTGATGAAGTCGGCGTTGTTGGCCACGAAGTCGGTTTCGCAGCAAACAGCTACCACAGCACCGTAGGTGCCATCAGCGGCGAGTTTGCCGAAAACATAACCTTCTTTCGCTTCACGGTCCTGGCGGTTGGCTGCGATCTTCTGACCCTTCTTACGGAGCAGGTCGATTGCTGCTTCGAAATCGCCATTGGCTTCGGTCAGGGCTTTCTTGCAATCCATCATGCCTGCGCCGGTCATCTGGCGCAGCTTGTTCACGTCGGAAGCGGATATTGCGACGGTAGACATTGTGGGGTTCTTTCTCTTAGGGGTTAATGAATGATCACTTCTCTTCGGAAGTCTCAGCGGAAGCGGCCGTTGCGCCTTCTCCCGTCTCTTCTTCCTTCTCCTTATCCATCTCCTTGTCCATCTTGCGCTCGGAGAGGCCTTCTTCGATGGCTTTCACCATGGTCTCCACGATAAGGGAGATCGACTTGGTAGCATCGTCGTTGGCCGGGATGGCGAAATCAACCTGCGAAGGATCCGTGTTGGTATCCGTGATGGCGAAGGTCGGGATGTTCAGCTTCTGTGCTTCGGCAACCGCGATGTGCTCCTTGTTGATGTCGATGATGAAGAGGGCGGCGGGCAGACGACCGAGGTCGGAGATGCTGCCGAGGAATTTCTCCATTTTCGACTTGGCGCGGGTGATCATCAGGCGCTCCTTCTTGGAGATGTTGGCGAAGGTGCCATCGGTCTCCATTTTCTCATACTGGCCCATCTTCTTCACCGACTTCCGTACGGTAGCGAAGTTGGTCAGCATGCCGCCAGGCCAGCGTTCTACGATGAACGGCATGTTCACCTTGCCGGCGGCGTTGGCTACGATCTCTTTCGCCTGCTTTTTGGTGGCGACGAAGAGGATCTTCTTGCCCGACTTGGCGATCTGCTTCAGGGCTGCAGCGGCTTCATCGACTTTGGCAACGGTCTTGTTGAGGTCGATGATGTGGATACCACGGGCTTCCATGAAGATGTACGGAGCCATTTTGGGGTTCCACTTGCTCTTCAGATGGCCGAAATGTGCGCCGGCCTCCAGCAGGTCTTGGTAAGTAACGCGGGACATGTGTTGTGTTGTCTGTTTGATAAGTTGAATGGGAAGGACGGTAGTACGTCCTTCCCGGTGTTGATCTGGATTAACGCTTGCTGAACTGGAAGCGCTTACGTGCCTTGCGCTGACCCGGCTTCTTCCGTTCTACCATGCGCGGGTCGCGGGTCATGAGGCCCTCTTTCCGCAGCGGGGATTTGTTCTCTTCACTCACCTTCACCAGCGCGCGGGCAATGCCCAGGCGGATGGCTTCGGCCTGGCCACGGATTCCTCCGCCCATCACGTTGACCGTGACATCGAAATTTTCTTTCGCGTTCACGACCGACTGGGCGTGGGTCACGATGTATTGCAGCGGACCTACCGGGAAGTACTCCTTGAAGTCGCGGTTGTTGATCTTGATGTCGCCGTTGCCCGGAGTCAGGTAAACACGGGCTACAGAGGTCTTTCTTCTACCGATTGCGTGAATCATTGGAACGGATTATTCAGGGAAATGGATCAGGCGATTTTGATTTGCTTGGGCTGTTGACCGGCATGAGGATGCGCGGTGCCGGCGTAAACGTGCAGGTTACGGAAAAGCTCGCGACCCAGACGGTTCTTCGGAAGCATGCCGCGAATGGCGTGCTCGAGTACGCGCTCCGGAAAACGGTTCAATACGTCCTTCGGCGTAGCGAAACGCTGTCCGCCCGGATAACCGGTGTAACGTACGTAGGTCTTGTCAACCAGTTTGTTGCCCGTGAAGCGGACTTTATCAGCATTGATGATCACGACGTTGTCGCCGCAATCTACGTGCGGGGTGTAGGACGGCTTGGTCTTACCGCGAAGGATCATCGCTACCTGGGTGGAAAGACGACCGACGACCATATCCGTCGCGTCGATCAGGACCCATTCTTTCTTCACGGTCTTCGCATTGGCCGAAACCGTTTTATAACTCACAGCGTTCACTTTCCGTTGATTTTTAAGGGTTTTCTAAATCGATCGGGTTTCCCCGAAGGGGTTGCAAAAGTACGAGATTTTTCCGTACCTCCAAACTGTGATTAAAAAAGGTATCAGGAGGAAAATGTGAATGAGCGGGCGTGCACTTGTAGCACCCTTAAAAGGCCATACCCAGGGCCAATCCGACAAACGGGTTGATCTCGTATTCCCGAAGGCTTTTAACAGCCAATGGGGTGAAAGCTATCCGGCCAAAAAGGCCATTTTTACGCTGATATCGCAATCCGAGCAAGGCGGAATAGATCAGTTCCGCCTTCCCTTCCTGCGGAAACGCGGGGGTGATGCCCCATCCCATTTCGAATTTGTACAAGCGGCCGGTAACCACCGAAGCTGTGATCGGGATCGTGAATTCCGGGTCTTTATCCGGATAAATCCCGGCCCCGATCCGAATATGGACCGCCAGTGGGGCCAAGGCATCTTTATAAATCCGGTAATCGCCATTGACCGAAAGGATGCCCGAACCGCCGATTTCACCAAAAAATGCCCATTTTGAGTCACCCAACTCCTCTTCTATACGCAAACGGCGAACTAACAACGGGTCGTCCGAACGGCTGGGTCGTTCAAACTGCTCTATTTTACCGTTTTGAAAATGAATGGATTGTAGGTCTAGACGGCTGACTGCCCGGTCCGGCTCGTTCGATGTCCCCAGGAGATTATAGCGAATGGTGAATTCCCCGACTTCCAGTACCCTGGCCACCTCCCGCTTACCATTCCGGTAAACGAGCGTATCCTGTGCTGATACCTGAAGAATATACAGCAAGGCGACCAGGAGGAAACAAAGGGTACGTTTCATGACGAACGGTCTCGTTTTTCCGGATCATACGCGTCCAACATCCGGAACACCGGATAAGCCCGGAAGAAGAAGCCGGCCGAAAGTGTTCCAATGAGCAACAGCGGGATCCAACTGTCGCCCAATTGCATCAAGAGGAAAAGGAAAAATGTGCCGAGGAAAAAGGCATAGACGATCAGGCTGAACAGTTCGACTTTCAGGGCCGGAAGTCCGCTTCGCTTCGCTTTGGCAATTCGCAACATGATCACCGCGGCCAGAAAGGCCAACAATAAATAAGGTATCCAGGCTTTTTCCATGGGCTGACGATCGACAAAGCTAAGCAGAGATTCGGAGGAGTACGAACAGTTCCGCCTGCTTCGTCTCATTCTGATCATCGTATGATTATTCCACAATTATTCAGGCATTCAGCAGGGACGGAAACCTTTCGGCACCTTTGTTTGTCTTCTTACCGTGCAAGAACTGGCACCCGTACTCATCACCGGCGGATCCGGCCTCATCGGGTCCGCGATCACCGAAGCCTTGACCCACGACCGGATTCCGGTGCGCTGGTATAGCCGGCAAAAGCTTCAGCCGTCCTCCGGCGTGCAGGTGTTTGCATGGAATCCTGCCAACGGTAGTGCAGATGCTGCCGCGCTCACCGGCGTCGAGACGATCATCCACCTGGCCGGAGCCGGCATAGCGGACGAGCGTTGGTCGCCTGCCAGAAAAGCGTTGATCGTCAACAGTCGCGTTCAGGCTGCGGACACCATGTTCGAATTACTTCGTACGCATCCTCACCAGGTCAAAACGATCGTCGCGGCTTCGGCAGTCGGATATTACGGTGATCGCGGCGAGCAACTCGTCGACGAAGCGGCGGCACCCGGCCGAGGATTTCTCTCCGACTCCTGCGTCGCCTGGGAGCGGGCGCTTTCCCGCTTTTCGGAACTGGGAATCCGGATCGTGATCCTGCGCGTCGGTTTCGTGCTCAGTCGGCAGGGAGGAGCCCTTCCGGTGATGCGCAAACCGGTCGTTTGGTTGCTGGGCACTCCACTTGGTTCAGGAAAGCAATACATCTCCTGGATCGACCTCGACGATCTGGTCGGCTTGTTCCGCTTCGCGATGGACCATCACCAGCTTCGGGGTACCTATAATGCTGTTGCGCCTGCGCCGGTCACCAACCGACAACTGGTATTCACGATCGGGAAGCTACTGCACCGTCCGGTCTGGCCGATTCCGGTTCCGGGATTTCTCCTGCAACTGCTACTCGGCGAGAAAGCCGTGCTTGTCACTGGTGGCCAGCGTGTTTCGGCCGATAAGATTCAAAGGGCCGGCTATCACTTTCACTTTCCTGCGCTCGAAGCTTCGCTGCGCCATCAACTCCTATGAAAGAGCATCTGACGTTTTTCTGGTTTCGCCGCGACCTCCGCCTGCACGATAACGCCGGTCTTTACCACGCCTTACGTTCCGGTCTTCCGGTACAGCCGGTGTTCATCTTCGACCGCAACATCCTGGATGCGCTCGAGGACCGTTCGGACCGTCGGGTTGTTTTCATCCATCAGCAACTGGAACGGCTGCAGAAAGAACTGAAGCAATTGGGCGCGACCCTGCTCGTTGGCTATGGTCGTCCGGCGGATTGCTGGAAGCGCTGGTCGGAAGAGTATTCGATCCGCAGTGTTTTTACGAATCACGATTACGAGCCCTACGCCACCCGGCGCGACAGCGAGCTCAGGCAGTTCTTCGACGAACGCGGGATCAGCTTTCACACCTTCAAGGACCAGGTGATCTTTGAAAAATCGGAAGTGATGAAAGACGACGGATCGCCGTACACGGTCTTTACTCCGTACATGAAGAAATGGCGTTCGCTCATTCGTCCCTTCTTCTTGAAATCCTATCCGACTGAACGCTACACTGCCAATTTCCTGCAACGCGATCCTTTGCAACTGCCTTCGCTGAAAGAGATGGGTTTTCATGAAGTGGAGTGCGCGTTTCCGGAATCCACCGTATCAACCGATCTCCTGCGTGACTATACGGACAAGCGCGACATCCCCGGCATTCGTGGTACCTCGCGCCTCAGTGTGCACCTGCGCTTCGGTACGATCAGTATTCGCGACCTCGTTCGAGAAGCATGGTCGGTGAGCGAGAAATGGGTGAATGAACTTATCTGGCGCGAGTTCTACCAGATGATCCTCTGGCATTTTCCGCATGTCACGGAGCGTTCATTCAAAGCGCAGTATGACCTGCTCGAATGGAAGAACGACGAGGAACTGTTCAGGGCCTGGTGTGAGGGTCGGACCGGTTATCCGATCGTCGACGCGGGCATGCGCGAGCTCAACGCGACCGGCTTCATGCACAACCGGGTGCGCATGATCACGGCGAGTTTCCTGACGAAGTTCCTGCTAATCGACTGGCGATGGGGCGAAGCTTACTTCGCTGCCAAACTCCTCGACTTCGAATTGGCCAGCAACAACGGCGGCTGGCAGTGGAGCGCAGGCACCGGTGTCGATGCCGCGCCCTACTTCCGCATCTTCAACATGGACGAACAGACCCGCAAGTTCGATCCCGACTTTTCCTACATCCGCCGCTGGGTCCCCGAGTTCCAGGAGCTGACCTATCCGCGTCCCATAGTCGATTACAAAATGGCGCGGCAGCGATGCCTGGAGTTTTATAAGGAGGCGCTTGCTGCCAAGGGTTGAGGCCAGGCGCAGAGGAGGGGGCCTCTGCTATGACCTTGATGATGGTCTTCGACAAGTTCCAGGATGTGTATGGCTCGTCCGATTGAAACCCTTCCCTGCCCACCTGCCGGAGGAACATGAGGTCACCGAACCCCGGGTGTGGATAGTGCCCGTTCAACCGTGAAGTGTCCGCGAATCGTCCGACGCGAGTGTTTACGTTCTGTCGGCATCGGTTTGCATCCTTTGCTTACCCGCAGTCAGGGCGGGTTTCCATATTAAGTTCTATATTTAAGCCGTCACTGCTCCCTTGCATTTGATCTGTATGAACATTTACCAAAAGTCTGCCACAGCTTCTGTGCGCTCCCGAAATTCCAGCCTGATAATTTATTGCGGCGTGCTCCTGATCTCCTTGCTCTTCAGCGGGCGTATATGGGGACAGGAAGAGGATGCTTTCGTCATTCCGAAACAAACGGAGTTCGTCATTCCGCCTTCTCCGGCCTATCAGATGCTGGATGCCACTTCTTCACTGGTGAATAGCCCGGGCACGATACGCGATTTCAAGGTCGACTGGTCATTCAAGACTTACCGACTCGCACCCAACCTGGCTATCGAGGCA
>WBZP01000192.1_pt1 | contig 87509 bp, 73 predicted proteins | sample 5204301 | NCBI WGS metagenome assembly WBZP01 (sample SAMN12412401, study PRJNA552823) | activated sludge metagenome | isolation source: activated sludge from nitrification reactor of wastewater treatment plant... | place: USA: Pennsylvania | collected 2017 | reverse complement strand
CGTACACATTTCGTAGTGGCCGGTCGAGACCGGCCATGCGTAGAAACATCATTGCACAAATGGTAGTGCCCGGTCGGGACCGGCCATGCGTAGAAACATCATTGCACAAATGGTAGTGCCCGGTCGGGACCGGTCATGCGTAGAAGAATCTCGCGCAGGGCAGGTCTCCAAGTTATAATACGCAGGGCAGGTCGCGACCTGCCCGTACACATTTCGTAGTGGCCGGTCGGGACCGGTCATGCGTTGAAACATCATTGCACAAATGGTAGTGCCCGGTCGGGACCGGCATTGCGTAGAATAATCTCACGCAGGGCAGGTCACCATGTCATAATACGCAGGGCAAGTCACGACCTGCCCGTACAAATTTGGTAGTGGCCGGTCGGGACCGGCCATGCGTAGAGAAGTCTTATGCAGAGCGTGAAAAGCCTGTGAAACGCAAATACAATCGGAGGCTACCCTCCTTAATGCTCAAAGGTGAAAGAAGGCGAACAAGCCATACCCCAATCTAGTGCTTCTTTATCCAGCTTTGCTGACCAACGCAAACATTGACCCTCAACCTGCAGTTCAAGCAAACTAATCAAAAGGGAGAAAACTATAAATAAATATTTCATTACGGCATATACAGTCTTAAAGAATTTTCCGTTTCGATCAATGAATTTAAAAGTCAGATGACGCAATATCAATAACAACATCGACCATACAAGCACATCCGCTAACAGGCCCGCCAAATAATAATCATGAGCCATCGAAGTAGCCAACGATGTAGAGCGATAAATAAAAGGGCTGGCAGTAAAAACGGGAAACACTTCTCCTCCGGTGCAATTATACTGCAAAGCAGGTAAACCAACAGGTGCAATTAGAAGACCTGTTGATATCACAACTGCAACAATATAACTGACTGGTTTTTTCAATCAATTATGGGTGAATAACAGCAATCCTACTTTCCCACTTACTTTGTGCAAAATATATAGAAATAAGATAACTTCCATTCTCCCATTCAGCAGTGTTCAGTACTATGCTATTACCTTCATTAAGACAACCTTCCTCAACGCATTTACCGGTCAGATCAAAAACCTGATAGTTCACCGCTTGTGTAGCAGCCTCAGGTCCTTTAATAATAAGTTGCTGATCGGCTGGCACCGGATAAAAACTCCATTCACTTTCATTCACTTCATTGATGCCGATCGTTCCAGGCTGAAGCAGTATCGACTTCTGCGCATCAACGCTGTCACCAAGTGTGTTAATGAGTGTTAATTTCAGTGTGTAATTTCCTGAAGCCAGTCCGATGGTATTCCAGTTGGCCAGCACTCCATGACGCACTTCAAGCATACTATCTACAACAATAGGATACCATATAGTATCACCTGTTTGCTGATAGTATAAGCTGTAGGCCTGAAAATCCATCCACGATCCTTGTGGACCCTGATCAATGAAAGCAGTTCCCTGAATAGCAACAGAGGTATTTGTATAAGAACTGGCCGGGCCATTAATATTGGCATACCAGGCCACAGCACCTTCTTCCGCAACCGGATCCTGAGGAACTGCACTCTGCACTACAATCATTACACTTGATCCCAACGCTGTAGGAGGATTGGTATTGCAGGTCCCATATCCAAAAACAAAAATGCCATTCCGTTCACTTCTCACAATCGACATCGCGCTGCTGAGAGAACTAATGATAAAACTGGTATCTGTTGCCCAGAAGTATCCACCAGAACCATCCATCAGAAAATTCTCAGCGAAACACGTCGATTTAAATTGTGTGCCGACTTCGCCCAGAATACAGCCGGTAATGTGGAGATACGATGTATCAAAAACATAGAGGCTCCAGGTTTGTACAGTGCAGGTATTGAAATGCAGATTCCGGTCGGATAACGGTGCGGTAAAGCTGCTGTACACGGAGTTATTGACGAGTCCGGAAGCATTGACAGAATCTCCATGCTGAAACCAGGCGCCCACTGCTCTTATTGTTGAGTTATTAATGGTAACATCGGATCCGTTCACAGGCATCAATGCCCACCAAACACTGCTGCAAGTGTCTAACTGTACAGAATATCCGATACCATCAATACCCGGCTGGCTACTATTGCAGACATAGTTATCCACCAGCACTCCGGAGGGATAAGCTGTATTGATGACCGCCGTATCCGGGTAATGATGCCAGAGCAGCAGCGAATCCGAATAACTCACATGAAACTCCGCATTTTCCGTTACGATATACTCCCCCATCAGATTGCAATGGCTGATTTCCACCTGCGGTTGCCCCCAGAGTCCGGCTGTTGTCCAGTCGTTCTGATGGATATGACTGAGATTTATAACCGGCGAACCGCTTGCAATAAAATTATGCGATAAGCCGCTGAACTCAAAGGAGCAATGATCGAGGGTTAACGTTCCTGTATCTACAACCATAATAGAACGCTGATAAAACCAGGCCTGGGGAATATGAAACGAGGTGGAATCGCCAAAGATGGTACCATTCCCCCAGATATAAATGTCGCCCAGAATGGTTGCATTGGCGTTATCGAAAATCAAAACACCATCATTGAACACATAGACGGGACCGTTACACGTCCAGTTTCCTGTTACAATCAACGTATCATTTGGTACAATACCCACGAAGGCCGTGTCGACCTGCGAGGGACTTATCAGCGATGAATGAACAGACTTCACAGCAGGTACAACAGGAGGCTGAAACATATGGTTGAATGCTGTTACCGGATTTGCTATACAGGAAGGTATTGTTTTACCCGAAGCAGGCAGTGGCGCAATGGGTTTCCCGGCTGATTTCCTCAATTGCTCCACCCCAGCCTGAATACGATCCATTGGCAGTGAAGGGGGTTGAACAGATTGTGCCTGAACATATCCGTTTATAAAAAAGAGAAGGACGAAGAAATGCAGTTTTAATTTCATCTGTATTATTTATGATTACTAAGGTATGGATTTCTACACGGCTTATAACGGAATAAACGGGCTGATATTTATCAAGCAGCTCCCTTATTACAAAAATTTCAATTTATCAGACGAATAATCTCACCCAGCTCCGTTTCATCAACCAGTTCAGAACCGTCTTTTCGCAAAGCCGCTGTATGAATCTCGGTGGGTTGACACACTTCCATCAACTCCATTACATTGGAAGACCTGATTCCACCGCCCGGCAAAATTTTAAGGTCTTCGCCCGCATATGCTATCATTTCAGCCAGCCGGAAACGTCCTTCAAAGGCCCCAATACCATCTCCACTTGTTAGCAGTCGTGAACAACCTGACTTGACCAGAATGTCCAGACCTTTTTTCCAATCCGACAATGCATCAAACGACCGGTGAAAAGTAACAGGTCGACCATCACAGGCCTCGATAAATTTTTTTAATTGCACTTCATGGATCGCCTCAGGGGAAGAGAAAAATCCACCAACAAAACCATCGGCACCTGCCCTATGAAATGCCTTGACTTGACCCAGCATGACATTAAATTCATCATCCGTATAAATATATCCGCCATCCCGCGGTCTGATCATCACGAATATCTCACCGGAAAAAAGAGCTCTTGCCTTTATGAAATAATCCATATCAGGCGTAATACCCCCGCAGGAATACTGCTCACATAACTCGAGTCGTTGAACACCGGCTTTCTCAGCGAGTGGAACTGAATCAATGCAGAAAGTGGCGAGCTCGAGCAGCAAGGGTAGTATTTTATCTTATCAGGAACTCTGCATCACGAACCACATCTTTTCCGTCACCGGAACGAAGTCCGTAGTTAAAGCCCGAACGTAGTGCAAATGCACCCACTTCACCAGCCTTGTTTACAGCTATAAAACCAATCTGCTTGTCTTCGATCTGCCCTTTCCTCAGCTTATACATTCTTTCAACTGCAAGTCTGCACGCCTCCTTTGGAGATTTTCCATAGCGCATTGCTTCCACTACTGTATGCGAACCACATATTCTGACTACCTCTTCTCCTACGCCCGTTGCAGTTGCTGCTCCGATTTCGTTATCAACAAATAACCCGGCACCAATCACAGGCGAATCTCCCACGCGGCCATGCATCTTAAAAGCCATTCCGCTGGTGGTACAGGCTCCACTAAGGTTTCCGTACTTATCGATGGCGAGCATACCAATGGTATCATGATTATCCTTTGATCCCGGACCTCCGATCCCTTTCATATACTTAAGAGTGTCCATTGGATCATATTGTGATTTATCCAACCACTCTTTCCACAAAATTTCTGCTGACTCTGTCAACAGGTTTTCAGATTTAAATCCGTTAGCCAAGGCAAACTGCAGGGCGCCTTCACCGGCAAGAATTACATGCGGAGTTTTTTCCATTACGAGTCGTGCAACCGATACAGCATGAATAATATGTTCAAGCGCCATAACAGAACCACAGTTGCCGAATTCATCCATGATGCACGCATCGAGCGTTACCTTACCATCTCTGTCAGGGAGTCCACCATACCCTACACTGGTATCATTTGGGTCAGCTTCAGGGACCATCACTCCTTTTTCAACAGCATCTATCGCCCTTGCCCCAGTCATCAAGGCTTCCCATGCAACCGCATTCGCCTTTACATTCGGCGCCCAGGTGGAAATGACAAGTGGTCCTGCAGCACCTCCACCCGAATACACAGATGCTTCAAGTTTTGATACGGCCAGTACGGCTCCGGCTGAGTACAAGGAGTTTTTCAGAAATTTTCGGCGGTTGATCATATCAGGATGTTTCAGTCGAAAAAAAGTAATTGTCGAATATAGCAATTTCAGAATATCCGGCATGAAGATAACGGAAACAAACTTATTTTATGGCGTACTTTTGCAAGATTTTACTGATCCCGGAGTCTGAAATTCTGAATATATATCCCTAAACCAGGTAGGTGTTTACACTTTACAAATCCCTGAAATGCAATACAAGACCCGTCCTACCATATTAATTTGCAAGTCATTACATCTGAATTTCCAGGCCGTTTGACATCATGCTTCAAACGCTATATGCACCGGTTCAAGTCGGATGCAGCTATTAAGGAATAAAATACTATAAAACGGGGATATTCATCACCGTTAGTATGGTCAGGCACCGAGAACAATTTTCAGATAAACCTCTGCTATTGAATAATTATCTCATCCGTGAAGATGTATGCATCGAAACCGGCACCCAGATGCCAGGGTGGTAATTTTCCATAATTCACGGCCCTCACACGAACATACTTTGCTTTCACTTTTTTAAATATAACCTTCAATGTCTGCACCTGCGGGTTCATATCTGTTTCAGGCACCTGATTTTTTACACGACCCACTTCAGTCCATTTATTCCCATCTGTTGAAACTTCTACCATCATCTCCTTTGGCATAATTATCCAGGCCCTTGTATCCTGCAAAAATCCGGCATCTACTTCTGTGATCTCCTTCACTTTATCCATACGCACCTCCACATCCATATCGGTACTTTGATATCCGTGCCAGTCTCCTTTTCTCCAACTCTCAGTGCCCCGGATTCCATCGATCATTGAAACCGGACCTTCAGCCATATATTGCCGGCTTGGTGTGGAGTGCAATATAACTTCCCAGTCGGATGGAATTTTATAGAAAGTAGCCCCCGTGATTCCGCTTTTCCCCTTTTGATCCATGGCTTGCGCATATAAAGTAGTGGATTCGTGAATGACAAAAGGTCCGCGATAAGGTTCACCCATCATCATCAGATTGGGATACATACCGGTGAGGATTTGTCCTCCATCCGGAGAAACAACTTCTACCAGCAAACTATCGGTAAACAGCCTTCCGTTAGATTTAATAACTGGTGCTCTATAGAAAAACGGTGGTGTCATCGCAGTACGGAGCTCAGGAGAAGTTCCTCTTGATTCAACAGGGGTCGCACTCATCTCAAATAAAATCTGATTTGCATTGATCAGTTGTTCATGCGATACAATGTTTTCATTGAGCGGCTTTCCGTCAATCAGAATGTTTTTTACATACACTTCGGACAGACCCGACCGCTTGGTCTTTATATGAATTGTCCGGCCGTCTTCAAGGTGAATATTGAGCGAATCAAACAACGGACTTCCTATCGCATAATACGGACTGCCGGGTGTTACCGGATAAAATCCCATCGCACTCCATACATACCAGGCCGACATCTGTCCGCAATCTTCATTGCCGGGTAATCCTTCCGGGCCTCTGTGATACAGACTGTCCATGATATTCCGAACAAGGCGTTGTGTTTTCCAGGGCTTTCCAATGTAATCATAGAGATAGGCCATGTGATGACTGGGTTCGTTGCCATGCGCATATTGTCCAATCATACCGGTGATATCCGCTTGTGTACGTCCGGTAGTTTTACTGCTTTCAGAGAAAAGTCCGTCGAGTTTTGCTTCGGCCTGCTGTTCACCGCCCATCAGTTTTACAAGTCCGGGAATATCCTGCGGAACGAAGAAAGAATATTGCCAGGAGTTTGCTTCTGTGTAATGATTGTTTACCTCGCGCGGATCGAAATTGGAGATGAAATCACCGTTACGGCGAGGGCGCATAAACCCTGTTGACGGATCATACACATTTTTGTAGCTGGCCGCACGCTGCAGATACATCCGTTCATCCATAGATTTACCAAGCATGGCAGCAACCCGGGAAATACACCAGTCATCATAAGCATATTCCAGCGTTTTGGAGACAGATTCCGACTCATCTTCCACTGCAATATAACCGTTACGCATATACGCCGGTAGACCGAGGTGATTCCACGTCGCACTTTTCTTCATCGCCTCAAATGCCAGTGTAGTATCGAAATTACTCACTCCTTTTACCAGTGCATCGGTAATGACCGGTATACTATGATAACCGATCATACAGTCTGTTTCGTTCGCACCGAGCTCCCAAACAGGCAGGCGTCCTCCTTCCTTGTACTGTGCCAGAAAAGTCCGTACATAGTCGAGGGTGCGTTTCCGGTCAATCAGCGTATACAGCGGATGAGCTGCACGGAAAGTATCCCATAAGCTGAAAACAGTATATTGTATATATCCCTCTGCTGTATGAATTTTATTATCGCGACCACGGTAACGGCCATCCACATCCGAAATCACATTGGGGACAACCATTGCATGATACATGGAAGTATAGAAATTTGTAAGTTCTTTCGGCGTTGCACCATATGCAGATAATTTCGAAAGTTCCGCATTCCAGGTTGCATCAGCATCCTTTCGAATTTTTTGGAAATCCCAATGGGTAATTTCCTTTTCAAGATTCTTCACTGCGCCATCTACATCAACGGTGGAAATAGCTGTGCGAATCAACATAATATGTTCTTTTACCGAAGGCATCTGACTCCAGTCAAAATCAACAAACACGGCTACACTGTCGTTGTCGATCGTTTCACCTTTTGCCAATGTACGCCCGTTATTCGTGCGTATTGCCTTGATCGGCTGCGCGAACTCCATAACGAAGAAAATATACTGATCTTTTGCCCAGGCTTCACTGTGACGGTAACCTGTAATCCGGTTACTGCTGACCCATTGCAGCGAAGAGCCCAGCGTACGGTCGCGGTGACGAAGATCTACAAGCATAGATGGATTCAATCCGGATCGCATCGTATACCCATGCATACCCGCGTGAACAGTTGTGGTCATCTCTGCGCGTATGTCATTTTTTGTCAATGTCACTGCATAATATCCCGGCTGCGCAACTTCTGTACGATGGTCATAGGCAGAAACAAAATCTTTTGGATCGAAGGAAACACCATTTACAACCGGCATCACCAGGATGTCGCCATAATCCGAACATCCAGTGCCACTCAGGTGCGTATGACTGAAACCAAAAATGAGCGAGTCGGCGTAATAATAGCCGCCACATCCTTCCCAACTGTTATCACGGCGGGTATCCGGACTCAATTGCATCATTCCGTAAGGGACTGTTGCACCCGGAAAAGTATGGCCGAAACCACCGGTTCCGGTCATGGGATCTACATATTGTGTGAAACGCTGTGCCGTTGCAGAAGAGCCAAGCAGGACAACAATCAGGAGTGCAGAGAGGAAGCGGAGTTTTTGCATCCGATAAAAATAGTAAAGAAGTGAAAATCTGCTACCCCGAAACGTTTGTTCCTTCGTTCAGGAGTGAAATTTCACTGTTTAATGCACATTATTCAGGCATTTCACTTTGATCAGCTCAGGCTTTCCACCCCAAAAACGCACCAGTTTCGGTTCGCCTGGTACCAGATTGAAGCCATTGTCTTCAAAGTGAATATCTCCGCTTTCGTCATAGAGATAAACGCCATATGCAAATACATCGCTTGTAATAACCAATACCCCGGGTGAAAACTCAGAATAATTGAGATTAGCAGTGTCAAGTTTCAGTTCATTGGGGTTACAACGCAGGAGGTAATTCCGGTTGAGAACAGTCCCGTTTGCAGGTTCGAATGCTTCTGTTACGATAATTGTTTCTTTTGGATATAAAAATGTTAGTTGCGATGAAGGGTAAAACAAGGCTTCGTGAATAACGGTATCCGGCTGTAGCAGGATATCTTTTTCGTTGATAAGCATCGGTTGCGAAGGTTTATTGGTGAACAAAAAGTATGACCGCAGATTCACTTTCACCGGGCGTGATCCATCATAATGCAGCCCGGTGGCCAATCCTTTCTTTGTTTCAATGGTGTTGCAGTAAACCGTATCGAAGAGGTGTTTTGCCTCATAAAAAAACAATTTACGATGGTTGCGGTTATCCATAGCACTCCACGATACGACGGGCCAGCAATCATTGAATTGCCAGAACAATGTCCCCCGGCAATACGGGTAACTGCTGCGATGAGCATCAATGGCTATCTTCATAGCATAACTCTGCTGCAGCTGACTGAGATAGGTATAATCACCAAAGTCAGAAGGAACATGGAAATAGGTCTCTAGTGATTTATTGATGGTTTGAAATCCCCTTGGGTGTTTCTGATGATTTCGGAACTGCGGTGACGTTAGATCAGGCTTGCTGACTACATTTTTCCATAAACCTGTCTCGGGCAGCGACTGAAATCCATACTCTGACATAAACCGCGGAACTTTCTCTCTGTATTTTTCAAATGGCTCCATCCCCCACCAAACGCCCCAATAATGACTGTCGCCGGAAGTCATACTTTCTTTCCGTCCCCAGCCATACATCGGTGAAGAAGAAACGTAGGCAGTTTGCTGTCCGAAAGAATCAACCAACGCCGGGAGCAGTTGCTGAAAGACATGCTTATAATGTTTCCAGATGGTAGCTGAATCCGCCGGAGAATAATGAAACTGCTGTTGCCAGCCCCAGTTATGCCAACCTTCGTCACTTTCGTTATTCCCGCACCAGAGTACAATGCAGGGATGTGACGATAAACGTTCCAGCTGTTGCCGTGCTTCGGTCTCCACGTTACTAACAAAACGCTCATCACCCGGAATCATGCTGCAGGCAAACATAAAATCCTGCCACACCATAATACCGTATTTATCGCATAGCGAATAAAACACATCGGGCAGATAAACGCCACCACCCCAAACCCTCAGCATATTGCAATTGGCTTCTACCGCGCGTCGCAGCAGTGTATCATAATCGGCAATGGTGAGTGATGGCAGAAACACATGAGGCGGAATCAGATTGGCTCCCCGAACAAATAGATCTTTTCCGTTGATCCTGAATCCGAAACTCTCGCCGATACTATCCCGTTCCCGGATCAGTTCAGCTGTACGGAAACCGGTGGTACAACGAACAGCGGCAGTATCTCCAGCAACAGAAACACTGTAATCATATAATACCTGTTCACCACGATGCAGCGGATTCCAGTTGCGAAGAACCGGCTGAGTAAACGGAATCTCCACCACCTGCTCACCGGCTTGTAAAGTACATTCGTGCAACAGATCCACTTTACCTGTAACAGACTTGAGATGCAGCGTTGTTTTGGAAGTATGAGCAGCAAATACTTTACAGGAAGCGCGAAGCCCGGCGGATGATTTCGTAACCATGACTGATAACGGCTGTACCTCACCGTTATATTGCAGATATACGGGCTGCCAGATTCCGCAGGTGAGTATTTTCGGACCCCAGTCCCAGCCATAGTGATACTGCGCCTTTCTTGTAAACGACCGCACCCCTTCCGGCAATGTATATTTCAGTTTTGCGGCTTCTGCTTTCGCTTTCGCTTCCGGCGCATAAAAAATGATGCGGACGGTATTCTCTCCCTTCAACAAACCTGATACATTCACGGAATACTTTACGAACATATTCTCCGCGGACAATATCAACGAATCATTCAGAAACACATCGGCGTAGGTATCCAGTCCTTCGAAAACAAGTTGTACCGCTGCTGCATTGTTGAATTCATCCGGATAAGAGAATACAGTCTGATATTCCCAGTTTTTCGTTCCTACCCATTGTACTTTCTGCTCATTGTCCTCCGTAAAAGGATCCGGAATTTTTTTCAGGCGCAGCAAATCGGTATGAATAGTACCCGGAACGGTGGCTGACATCCAACGTTTGGAACCCGCCTCACGAAATCTCCAGTTGTTTAACGTAACAATGCCGGCAGACGATGCCAGTGGTAATATTAACAGGAAGAGGAAGATCCGGAGCGTGGAATATTTCATACGGCCAAAGGTAAAAATTGCAGGGAAAAAGCTACAGTAAAGCAGGAACGTTTCAGAATGGAAACATACAAAAATCACACTTAGTGATTCTCGAACCTGTCCCGGATCGCTGTTTCCAGCACCTGCAGGTCAATCTCGGCAAGTTTTTTAAACTTTATACAATAACCTGTCACAGTAGCCTTACCGATTGTCTTTCCATACGTAGCAGCTAAATAACCTTTATCCGCATATCCCATGATGTACACCGATATCCCGGTAGTGTTGGCACTGAGTCCGATCTGATAAAACTCCTTTTCCGAACCATCCGCATATTTTATCGTGTAGGATCCAAAACCTATATTCGGGTTGGTGACTACTTTTCCTGCTTCGTCTCTTCCGTCTAAAAACCATAATTTACATTTCGGCGAGACTTCAAGCACCAGCTTCCGTAGCGCTTCCATATCACTTTGTTTAGCTTCAGGCAGGGAGGTGATGTACTTGCTTATTTCTTTTTCTATGGTCATAACAATTAAAATTCCATGTCCTGATTCTTTTACATTTCAATAGATTGTACATTATTTCGGTTGAACGGTAATGCACCTACACCACTTTCAGCGTTCCGCTCATCTTGAAAAAAGACACTTCTTCCTTGCTGAGCGCGGCTGAAATCTTATATCCCCCTTCTTCTTTCAGGGCTTTTATCTGCAATTTCAATTCAGGGGTTTCGCGGGGATCGATGATACGCAAGAACTTTAACTGATCGGCTTTGCGTACACGGAGTTTTGTGCTGAATTCCTGCTCGAGGGTTTCTTTAACCATGTGCATCATGCAAACGCCGGGTAAAATGGGATTGTCGGGAAAATGCCCTTTGAAGATCTTATGCCCTGCCTCCAGGTGCAGATTCCAGCTTAGTTGTCCGTCAATGTCCTGACGATCGCTGAGCGTAAAGAGTTGTCCGAGTAAAATCACTGTTCGAGTTTTTTTAAAGCAATGGTAAAGTTAAAGGTTTTATGATTAATCCAGACCGAATCGGGTGTTGCCGCATCCGAAGGATAGCGGAACAATTCTACCATTTCCTTCCGTTTCGAACTGCGCAGTACTTTGATCAACTTCGTACAGCCCTGGTCGGTGACGAGCCAGATCTTTTCATCTCCGCGACGGTACGGATTATATCTGTTTCCTTCAAACTGATAGGAATGTTCCTGTCCGAAAAGTTCATGTTGCTGCAGCAACAACAATTCAAAATCTTTCCTTAAGGCGGTAATGACAGGCTTGCGGTTGAATTTCTTCTGTACGTAATATACCTTGAACGTTCCGTCTTGCCCGAATCCGAAATCAAAAATACTTTGTCCGGTTTCGAGGAGGAAGGCAATGCGCTGGGTATAGTCTTCCATGGTTTTGAAAAGAAGGAGTCCACTGAGATGATGTCCCGTGATTTCTACTTCCGCTTTGTAAAGTACCTTTCCCATCTTCGGCACAAACGGTTCAATTTCACAGGGAGCAGCGTGCTGTTCCTGCAGCGTAGATTCATACGTCTTACAGCCTGCAGCAGCGAGCAGTAAACTACAAATGAAAAAGCGAATCGCTAAGCGGAACATTGGTTTTTCGGTTTTGGAAGCGCAGGATACTGTAATCGCCGGAAGGTTCGAAGAGCTCTACCTTGTCCACCTGCATTGATTTCCGGTCGGCATACACCACAATGCGGCTAAAGAATTCTTTCAGAGCTTTGCTTACCGGAATCATCTCAATGAGATAACCCGCGGGTGCCTCGTAGAATTTTACTTTGAAATCAGGGTTCGTTACCACCGTACCCCGAACACAATCGGAGATGATGCGGCTGAGTTGTTTAAAGAGACGGTTGCCTCCGGTTGAAACAGAGGTTTCTTTCTTGCCACTACGGATGGAAACTTTATCAGCGTCCATGATAACAAGGTACGGACTCGGAGTAATATATTCCATGCGAACTTTCTGTTCACGTCGGAACCAGAATTTTCCTTTGGAAATAATTTTTTCACTCAGCAGACTCATGTGCTTCTCCTGTTCGAAATCACTTTCGAGTGATTTGGTGAGCGCAGCCTGCTCGCTGAACTTCTTGCGGAACAGCTCTGCATCTATTACCGGCGAATAGCCCGGATACTGTGCTGAAGCGATTACCGGCAACATCAGAATCAGAAAGAAAGAAAGTAATTTATGCATAAGGTGTAAGCTGTAATAGACGATCCGCACGTTCAAAGGAATAACCTTCCCGGCGGATGTCATGAATGATTTGACGTAATGCCGCTACCGTTAGTTCGCAGCGGTCGTGGAGCAAAATTACGGCTCCCGGATGAAGTTTACGGATCACCCTCTGTGTCAATGCTTCCGTACTGGCAGCCCGGGTATCGAAGGAGCGGATACTCCAGCCAACCGGTTGGTATCCTCCCCGCTTTATTGCCTTTGTAAGTGCGGGATTAATCACTCCATATGGTGGACGGAACAGTTTCGGACGAAATCCGGCAGCAGAATGTATGACAGCATCTGCCTGTTGCAGATCACTGAGCATAGCGCTGCTACTTTTCATATCGAACATGAATCCATGACTATAACTATGATTGGCCACTACATGCCCTTCCGCTATCATTCGCTTCACCACAACTTCTCTGCCGGGGATATTTTTCCCGATACAGAAAAAAACAGCCGGAACATTTTCTTCCTTAAGGATATCCAGTACCGCCGTTGTCTGTTCGCCCCAGGGACCATCGTCAAAGGTGAGCGACACTTTTTTCTGTTTGTTGATTCCCCGGCAACTCACCGGCATAAAAAAACCGGAACTCAATACACTGCATCCGTAAATGATGATTCCTAGTACCAAATGCACAATAAGAATAGTAATCACCCAGCCTATCATCCCCAACCATGACATCACTATTGAGAGTGCAGCCGCGAAAATCAGAAGGATCATATTAAACGGATACTTCAGCATCGGTGTAGTACAAGGAAGGAGCAATAACCACGTGGATCACGGTTAACAATTACGGCAGTTTCTGCCTGATTTTCCTGCAGCGCTTTCCATGCCATCCATGTTCCAAATGCAGTGGCAACCGGAAATTCTCCGCAGTATTGTTTAAATGAAATAAGATTTGATGGCTTAATGATATCAATTGCTTTGTTGTAGAAGTCGGAGTATTGTCCGCCTGCTTCTCCGCTCAGTAAAAGGATGTTTTCATTCGTATTCAACCATTGCTGCACCCAACATTGCAACGTCTCCATAACTTTCTTCTCATCATCAGGGGCAAAGATGGTTTCACAGGCATCGATGGAAACTGAACTGTTTCCTTTCTCTGTACTCATCACCATCGACATAGCTCCTTCGCCAGTGGTGATCCAAGGTGTTCCCTCTTCACTGCCTGCCAGTCCAAAACGCTTTAAAACCTGAAGGCTATAATAGGTGACCTCATCCACTGCAGTTATTAATAATGGCTGCCCCGGATGTTCAGTTGCCCAAAGTGCTGCATCGTCGAGTGCACACTCGAAAGATATACCGCCCTGCACCCAGGTATGATTATAACCGTGATTCTGCATTGAGAGCGCAATCTGGGCGGCAATGGCATTGTGCGTACTCTGAATAAAAGCGGTCGGACTCAGCATCTCTTCACGGTTATTGATGAGCTTTTCAATAAAGACACCGGTATCCTCCAGGCATCCCAGACCGGTAGCACCGATGATCGCACCCGGACGAATATCTCCCGCTGCCTCCAGGCTTTCAAGAGCTGTATAAAAGCCCATACGGATAATCCGGCTCATGCGACGGATCATTTTCGCATCGATGCGTGTTTTATAATCGGGTTCAATGCAGGAAAGGGCGGCAGTATCCGGTCCGGCAAGCGGGGTGAACTCACGGACAGGCCTATCCGAAGATTGCGGAGAGATGCAGGAGGCGCTATGGATATACAACCTTTTCATTCTGCCTTTGAAAAAATTAAAGAGGTACAATTCCCTCCAAAACCGAAGGAATTCGACATCACATGCCGTAGCTCCGGTTGTACGGTAAAAGCAGTGACCGGTTTCAGGTCTAATTCTTTCATCGTCCTGTTAAACCGTAACGAAGGGAAAAGTTCTCCCTGCTGTACAGCCACTGTACTGTACACCGCTTCAATACCTCCGCAGGCACCGAGCGTATGTCCGGTAAATGATTTGGTAGAACTTACGGCCGGATTACATTCACCAAAGAGCCTGGTTATTGCGGTACCTTCGGAGAGATCATTATTCGGAGTTCCCGTGCCGTGAAGATTAATATAGCCAATATCTGCAGGTCGCAGTCCCGCCATTTTCATAGCTCCTTCCATCGCCAGTGCAGAACCGGTACCTTCCGCCGACGAAGCCGTTTGATGAAAAGCATCGTTGGCATTGCAATAGCCGGTCAATTCCGCATAAACAGTTTTGACTTTATCCTTCAGGCGATCGGAAACCAGCACCACATATCCTGCTCCTTCGCCAAGGTTGAGTCCCTTACGTTCATCGTCAAAAGGTTTGCAGGGTGCAGTATCCAGAATCATCAGCGTATTAAATCCATTCAGTGTAAAACGGCATAAGGCATCTGCACCTCCGGCGATGGCCACGTCAACCTGACCGGCCTTGATCATCCGTGCTGCGTGCATGATAGCGTTTGCAGAAGACGAACAGGCGGTGCTGATCGTCCGGATATATTGTGTGATGCCAAGTGCCGAAGCTACCAGTGCAGTAACCGCTCCTCCGTCGTGGTATTTCACGTCTTCCAAACGGGGGATATCCGTACCTGTTAGTAATGCCTGCATGTAGTATTCGGTGCGGTCCATTCCTCCGATTGTATTGGCGGAGATAAATGCTGCACCGGATCGAACATCCTCCGGCAAACCACTCGAAGCGAACGCTTCAGTTGCCGCTATCATACTGAGGAAAACGGTACGTGGTAACTGCGGATGGAGTCCGGATAATTCAGCCAGTTCAGCGTTGGAGCATTTCACTTCTCCGCAGGGGAAAACATCACGGTGGATGGTGTCCAGATAGTGTAGTGAACCAATGCCGGATTGTCCCGCACGCAAGGCGCCAAGATTCTCAGCGGCATTTCGTCCGATGGCTGAAATCACGCCGATGCCTGCAATCCAGACCCTGGTACTCATCTTCTGAATTATGCGTTGCGCCTTGCGGTGATATATTCTGCCATAGTACGCACCGATTTAAATACTTTCGGGCCTTCCTCGGCATTGGCGAGTTTGATATTGTAATGTTGTTGCAGCAAAACGATAAGTTCCAGTGCATCGATGGAATCGAGTCCGAGTCCGTCAACGAAGAGCGGCTGATCATCGCCGATATCTTCAGGTTTCAAATCATTCAGGTTGAGCTGAGCAATGATCTGCGCTTTCAGATCTGCCATCAGTTTATCCATGATTATTCAGGTATTGTGTTTTACAGTTTTCAGTTGTGAATGCTTCGCCGGCTGATGCGTTGTTCGATTCGCCAACCAGCCAAAGGAAGCATTCGTGTTGTTGTGCGGTGGCTTCGCACCATCCGCAAAGGCAAATTTTCACGGTGCCTTCGTTGAATATTTGAATCACCGTTTGTGTGAGTAGCTCCGCATCAAACAATTCGCTCACGAGGAATACATTCTCACCTTTGAAGCCATAACGGATACAGATTTCGCCGATGAGGATATTGGGTAAGGTATATACAAACAGGGCAGGACTCGGAATACTGTTCACTGTTGCCTGGTATTTCAGATCCGCATCGAGACTACCACTTCGGTTCATGAGTACTACTCCGATTTCTTCCGGCTTGTAATTTTGCAACAAGGACTGATCCCGTAACAGCACATGCGATGTAAGCATCCCGGCCTTACAATGAATATCTTCTTTGTAAAATCGAGGGTATTCCATCTGTACTGAACCATAGAGGTCATCCAGGATTTCACCTGTTGTGCTATATTGACTCTTTTCAACTGTTGTTCCGTTCAGGCGCAATCGTCCGCCTTTAAATCCAGCCGATGCAAGAACAGATAGTACATTAGAAGCCATCATCACTGTCATCAGTTCCTGGCAGGTTCGTTGATTTCTATCACCTTCACCAGCGTCTTCAGCATCTTCTCATGCTGACGAACGAATGGATTGTTTTCATCCCATACATATCCGGCCAGCACCGAACAGATCTGATTCATGAACTGCTCTTCTTTCTGTTCCGCGAAGAATACTTTATGCAGCGTGCCATCGTACCAACCATTCACATAGGTACGGAAGGTATCTACGCCTTGCTGCATTTTCTCCTGGTATTCTTTCTGCCAATCCACCTTTTCACCTTTCAGTGTGCGGATAACCAGATGCGCGGCTATTTGTGATGATACAGATGCAAGTGTTACGCCGGAACTGAACACAGGATCGAGGAACTCGGTTACGTTACCCGTGAGGACGAAGCCATCGCCATAAAATTTATCAGTTGTTTTCGACCACGATTGTAACGTCATGGGCGGGAACATCATTTTTGAACCGGCAAAACGTTCAGCGATTTCCGGTTCTGATGCAATGAGTGTCTGTAACATCTCCTCCGGAGTTCCGGTAACCGAGTCGAAGAATTCCGGTTCGCCGACGAAGCCAACAGAGGTAAGGCCATTGGAGAACGGAATCACCCAGATCCAGATCGTGGGCTTGTGTACCACGATGGTAATCCGGTTGGGCTCATGCGCCATCGAACGGCGCGTATCTTCCATGTGTGTGAACAATGTTTTGCGTGAAGGCAGACTCGAAGGCTGGTCGAGGTTGAAAAGCGAAGGGATCACGCGTCCGTAGCCACTGCCATCAATGATAAAACGAGCATGTATCTCTTCCTTGTTTCCGTTTTTATCTTCTACGGTGGTTACAGAATTGGTACCGTCAAAGCGGATAGCCGTCACCGTAGTTTCGTAGTTCACCGGCACACCCATGGTTTCGAGGGCATCAGCGAGGGTTTTATCGAACTCTCCGCGTGGCACCTGCCAGGTCCAGTTCCAGCCCGGTGTGTACTGGCTTGAAAAATTGAAATCGCAGATTTCTCCGTCACGCACAAACTTTGCACCGAACTTCTCCTGAAATCCCATCGCCTTCACAGCATCGAGAAACTTCGCTTCTTCAAGTGCTTCCATACAGCGGGGGAGCAAGCTCTCTCCAATAACAAAGCGGGGAAACTTTAACTTCTCCACTACGCGGACGTTATATCCTGACTGTCGGACAATAGATGCAGCAATCGATCCCGCAGGACCGGCGCCAATCACCAAAACATCGGTAGATGAGGTTTTCATAAACAGGTCGTATTACTTAATTATTCTGATCAGCGAATGACTTAGTCCGATATCATCGTGAATATCTGCAATCCTGAATCCGGCTCTTTGGATACAGCGGAAGAAGGTTTCACTGCGGTACATCTGACTGTTACCGTTGGCAACAGCCGTGAAGTACAACGATGTTTGCTGCAGGCAGAATGCTGCATTACGGAAGCGTTGGCGGTCCCAGAGTGTTTCAAGGATGAATACACTCCCGCCGTCAACCAGGGCCGGTTCACATTTACGCAATATACTCACAATTTCCTCTTCTGAAAAACAATCGAGGAACTGGCTCATCCAGATCGCGTCAAATCCTTCGGGAAGGCGGCTTTCCGGTTCAAGCAGATTACAGGCATAGTAACTGACACGATTGCTGTATCCGGCTGCGCTGATATGCTGCTTAGCCATTTCCAGTTGGCCGGGAAGATCCACCATCGTCACCGAAACTTCTGTGGAAGCCGATACACAGGCCAGCGCCCATTTACCGGTATTTCCGCCGATATCCATTAGCTTACGGGGTGCATATCCGAAAACAAGCTGTAAGGCTTCGTTGAATGCGTTATCTGAGTAAAAATGATCGAAGCTGAGCCAGCTGGTTCTTGCCTTTTGCGGGAGTTGAGAGAGTGCTTCGTACACCGTCTTCCAGGTTCCGAACACCTTTAACCCTTCGGGTTTTCCGTTGCGGATACTCCCTTCCAGTTGATCCATTCCGAGGTAGCAGACATCTTTCACGAAGTCGGCATTCACCGTAGTCATATCGTCGTGCAGAAAGAAGGTACCGGTTTTGGTGAGCCGGAAATATTCACCATTCCAGATCATGAGTCCGATACCGAGCGCGGCTTCCATCAACACACGGGCACCGTATTCACTGAGCCGCAAGGCATCAGCGGTTTGCAGTATAGTAGCGCCCCGGTCGCCTTGTTCCTCTACAAATCGAAGAATGCCGAGATCGCGTAAGGCCATCGACGCCTGGAAAATAAAAGGGCCGAATGCAATTTCCTGTGCTTTCTCTTTCGCCGCAATGGCGCTGAGGTGATCCTCAGAAAAATGATTGGTAAGGGTTGTATTCTCCACGGTTGGTATTCTTCATGCCTCCTGATCAGGCTTTACTGAACACGATGGCGGCGTTGCATCCTCCGAATCCGCTACCTGTTTTAAGTGTATGCTTCAAGGTGGCCGGAGTCAGCTGCGAACAAACATTGATTTTTCCGCTGACGCCCATCGTTTCGAACCCAAAAGTAGGAAAGATCAGGCTTCGTGACATCGATTGCAGGAGGACAACTGACTCTAAAACACCTGCTGCTCCGAGCGTATGCCCAAACCGCGACTTCAGGCTATGCAGCGGTACTTTACTGAGCCCTGCCTGCTCAAAGGCCTTCGACTCCATCTCGTCGTTATAGAGGGTGGCTGTACCATGAGCCGAGATAAAATCAATCTGCTCCGGTGTCAGACCCGACTTCCGTATGGATGAGCTGACCGCCATAGCTAGCTCTTCGCCCGTTCTTGAAGGACCTGAGAGATGATTTGCATCATTTGTTGAAGCCCCGCCTTTCACGAGAATCACTCCAGGCTCCGGATCATCTACTTTCCTCAATGCTATGGCAGCAGCCGCCTCACCAAGGTTGATTCCCTTACGGTGCTGGTCATATGGCCTGCAGACGGTGTCACTCAGCGCCATAAACGACTGAAATCCACTCTGAATAAACAACGACACTTCATCTGCACCGGCAACAATGGCCGCATCATAAAGCCCGGCTCTGATCATCCGCGACGCATGAATCAACGCAGAGATACCTGAAATACAGGCATTGGAAACGACATGCGGAGCCAAAGGATAATCAAAATATGCAGCAATGCGTCCGGCTGAAGCCCCCAGGGTGATCTCCTCTTCCTGTAACGGCTGATCACCTTTCATTGCGAGCTGACTGATATTTCCCTTGGTGCTGGCGATCACGATCAGTGTACGAGGAGAACGGACATCAGTGCCGGAAGAAACTGCGGCCTGTTCAATTGCCCGGATCAACAGACTTTCAAAAAAGGAATAGCCATCACGTTGAACCGCAGCTTTCATCGCATCCGAAAAGAGCGATGCATGTATTTTTTGTCCATTAAAATCATGCGGACGAATAGCTGTAGCTCCGGCTTCCAGTGCCTGCATCACTCCGGATGTTTCGAGTCCGAGTGGACACAAAATACTGTCGCCGGTCACTGTAATCTCCATCTGTTGTTACAGCTGAACCAGGTTTGCCTTCCACTCTTCATAAAAAGCAGGGTTAATCAGCTGAAGTTGCTGCGCATCCTTTTCCAGAAAAACCTGCACTGAATAACCGGTAGCTACCAGGTCGCCTGTGACTGCATTGGTAAGCGTATATTCGAAGCGGATCTTAGCGGCCTTCTGAGGAATGAAACGGGTTTCAATAATAACGGTATCGCCATACCGTAGTGAGCGCTTATAGTCGCAATGCACGCTGACTACAGGTATCACATACCCTTTCTTATACACATCCAGATAGGCCAATCCGTACTTCTTCCCAAAGGACTCACGGCCATCTTCAAAATAGCGGATATAGTGTCCATGCCAGACAATGCCCAGCGGATCGGCTTCATTAAAACGAACCGCCATTTCAATGCGGTGGATAATGGGTTCACACATACTGCAGCTTCAGTTCAGTGATTAACACCGGGAGAAGGATTAATTATCATACCTGTTACCATCTGCCGCTTTGTTTCTTCGTCTGAAACTTCAGGAGCGTACTCACCATTTACTTGATGGAATTTTTCCAGGTTGCATATTGCTTTTTGTCAATAGCTTTCAGGATCTCATAGACCGGGCGCGCCCAGTAATTCCGAAAACCGAAGCCCATCGCTTTACCGCTGATACGTTTGGTGAACAACACCTTGCCGCTGGACATATCCAGAATAGTCACCCAGTACCAGGCGACGGTTTCAGACTTATTGAATCCTTCAGCAATGAAAAGGATACCGTATCCTTTTTCATCTTTAAACTTATAGTGATTCACCACCTGCTGCACCATTTTCTCATCCATCCTGTTCATGTCGGCAGAATTGAGCGTCTTGATTTTATCAGGATCCAGTAAAGAATTTGCTTCCATCACATATTTGAGGTTCTGCGCCAGCGGCGACTTGCGAAAACTCTTTCCGATGGTATACTTTTCCGATTCGCTGACCACAACATTATTGATCCCCGGCAAATACCGCTCTTTAATATCAGAACCGCTGATTTCATTATCACCATATAATCTCATCTCCGTAAAATCAATACCCAGCCAGGTGACGTTACCGGTTTGAGAGTTAAAAAATTCGGCAGCCGATTGTGCCTGTGTTCTGCTGAACGGAATCATTGCAGATCCAAGGAGGAGCATTGCAATAAAGAACATTTTTTTCATGGCCTTCAATTATTTTTTTGTATTACAATCTTCATTTCACAGACAGCTATCACCTCCTGGTTCAGGAAGACTGTTCCGCGCACTAAAGTAACATCAAAAACCTGCGTCACAATCATCACTTCGGTATGTATTTCCGATTGTACAGCCGGCAGTTTCATCACTTCGAAATTCTTCACTGCCCCGATGAAACCAAGCGGCACCCCGGTACCCTGTCTGGAAGATTCAAAGCCCAGCCGTGCAGCTGCTGTTTGTGCAATATTTTCCAGCAGTCCCGCTTCCACGAAACAGCCATCTTCAACAAAGATATTATCTTCCTGAATACAGAAAGATGTCCGCGTGGTAGTATCATCCGAATGAAGTAGATGATCTACCATTACAAAGGGAGGTTTTTGTGGAATAAGGATAGCTGCTTCTGTTTTCATTTCAGTGTTTCCAGAACGGATAATAATTGAACCATTGCGCAGGATAACGGCGTAATTGTTTTTCGAGCATCTCCACGTAGGAACTGAGCGCCTGCATCATCCCTGATTTACGATCAGCGTGGTGATAGTTGACAGGAGATGTTGCAGAGAAGTGATAATGCATGGCCGATTCCTTAACGGCAAACACAAAGGTAACCGGAACATTCAGACGTGAGGCTAGTAAAAAAGGGCCTTGCGGGAAGGCTGCTGTCTCACCCATAAACGGATGCAAAAGGGTTCTGTTGTTTCCGAGAAAACGGTCGGCATGCATACAAACGAATTCATTCCGGCTGAGCGCTGAAGAGATTTCATAGATATGCGAGAGGTCGTCGCGTACCAGAATAACATGCATATTACGTTTCCCGGTAACACCTTCCAGATAGTTCTTTATTTTCTCGTGTTCGGCGTCGTACATCACAATATTGACAGTGGCGGGAACCCGTTTCAGTAAAAACCCGGCGATCTCCCAGTTTCCAAGATGGGCACTGATGAGCATTCCTCCCTTTCCCGCCGCCGCCATCTCATGCAGATACGTTTCTCCCTCAAATTCAAACGTAAACCGGTTGGGTATTCCCGACATCATCACAATCTTATCAATCATCGATTGTCCGAACAAACGATAGTTCTTCCAGAGCAATAAACGGGAAGAAAAGGTACTGCAGCCAAGTCGTTTCCGGTAGACTTCGAGTATCGCACTATTACTGTCGCGCGAGAACAGCACATAATAAAAGGACACAAACCATAAAAGAAAATATGCAGACCTTACACCGAGGGTTTTCAGCACCAACACGAAGATGCGATAACCCAGTGGTGTCCCTTTCGATTTACCTTGCCACGATGGCATTTGGTTTATTGATTCTGCAATTCAACTTTGCTGATAACATAATCGTAAAAATTCTGGAAGGTGACGATACCGACAAAATCTTCAGGTTGCACCTTGAAATGGAAATTACTTTCAATCACCACCACCAGATCAATATAATCCAGACTATCGAATCCCAATGTGTCTTTCAATACAGCATCAGGGGTGATCTTCTCCGGCTCTACTTCAAATTCATCAACAAGAAACTCGTTGATCTTTTTTATGATTTCTTCTTTGTTCATTTTCTGATTCATTTCCATTTCCTGACGATCAGGGAAGAGTTGGTACCCCCGAAGCCGAATGAGTTCGACAAAAATACGTCGATATTTTTATCTAACGTGCGGGTAGCCAGATTCAATCTGGCTGAACTCTCGTCAGGGTTTTCAAAATTGATATTAGGGGCAATAAAAGAATGCTCCATCATCAGCATGGAGTAGACGATTTCACTGGCGCCAGCCATCCAGCATTCATGTCCGGTCATTGATTTTGTGGAACTTACAGGAGGTTTGGCTGTTCCAAACACGGCATGGATGGATTCGGCCTCGCTGGCATCTCCTGCCGGAGTGGAAGTAGCGTGAGCGTTGATATAATCCACGTCTGTAGCGGTTAATCCAGCATCATGGAGTGCCATGGACAGCGCTTTTACCGGACCTTCCACCGTAGGATTGGAAATATGAGCGCCATTGGAGGAGAATCCATAACCGATTACTTCCCCCAGGATTTTGGCCCCGCGGCGTTTGGCCGATTCATAACTCTCCAGAATTACTGTTGCTGCTCCACCACTGGGAACGAGTCCGTCGCGGTCGCGGTCGAAGGGTCGTGAAGCGCGGGTGGGATCATTTTCGCGGATAGAGAAGGCACCCAATGCGTCAAAGGTTCCCATGGCATAAGGGTTTATCTCCTGCGCCCCGCCGCATATTACCATCTCCTGTAATCCGTTGCGGATAAAGAAAAAGCCGAGTCCGATGGCGTGAGATCCGCTGGCGCAGGCCGCACTCACCGTAAAGTTGATACCCTTCAGACGGAAGATAGTGGCCAGATTCATGTTAACGGTAGAGTTCATGGTCTGAAAAACGGCACCTGAACCTACCATCATGGTGTCTTTTTTCACGCGGATTATATCCGTCGATTCAATGACCGGTTTGGCGGTGCTGTCGTTACCATAAATAATTCCCGCTTCTACCTTTTCAAGATATTCCTGATCAATACCACCTTGTTTTAAAGCTTCGAGGGTGGCGAGATATGCATATTCACCCTGCTCAGGCAACATCACTCTGGCACGGCGGTCGAGCATTCCTTTTAACTGAGGACGCTCTACCATTCCGGTAAGTGCCGACCGATAGCCAAACTCTTTACGGACCGTATCGAGGATAATTCCGGATTTACCCGCATACAATGAATCACGCACCTGATCGAGACTGGTGCCGATGCAGGAATATATTCCCAGTCCGGTAATAACAACCCTGTTCATTTTACTGTATTCGTTTTTAAGAGTAGAGTCCGCCATTTACGGAGATCACTTCTCCGGTAACATACGATGCACCCGGTGAGGCAAGAAAGCCCACTACTTCGGCTACTTCTTCGGGTTCACCAAAGCGATGCACGGGTATCATAGCTTTCAGTTCTTTTTCATTAAGTCCTTCGGTCATATCTGTACGGATGAAGCCGGGAGCGACGGCATTGACCGTGATGCCACGACGACCAACTTCCTGAGCCAGGGCTTTGGTTGCTCCGATGACTCCGGCTTTTGCAGCTGAGTAGTTTACCTGACCGGGCAACCCTTTGAGTCCCGACAGCGAAACAACATTTACAATACGTCCGTATTTCTTAACCAGCATATTGTTGATGAGGAAGCGTGTAACATAGAAGAATCCGTTAAGACTTGCTCCCACAACATCGTTCCAGTTTTCATCCTTCATCCACATCAGTAACACATCGTGTTTGATACCGGCATTGTTCACCAGCACTTCGATGTATTCACCCGGATGTGCTTCCTGCCATTGGCCGAGCGCAGTTTCTACTGCTGTTTTATCAGATACATCGAATTGAAGGAGTTCGCCATCTCCACCCTTTTCACGCAACTGTGACAACGTTTCTTCAGCCGCTGACTTGTTGCCCTTAAAGTTAATTAAAATATGATATCCCATGGCTGCAAGTCTGAAACAAACTGCTCTTCCAATGCCTCGGGATCCACCTGTGACTAATGCGACTTTCATATCATTTGAACGGTTAGATGATTTCGGTAAAAATCAGAAACCTTGCTGGTGTTGTTTAAGATATTGTTTAACCCGGGCCAGTTCAGCAGCACGAGACTGATCATCATTAAACATCGGAATAATCTGACGAATCTCCTGATAAAACATCCTGGTTTTTGACGACAAGCGATTGCTGCAATTCAGAAAATCGACAGCCTGAGCCAGTGCCACTGCCTGTACAGCTAAGATTTCAAATGCATTTTCGATTACGCGTCCTGTGAGCCGTGCCGCATTACAGCCCATACTGACAATGTCCTGATTATCGTTATTGCTGGGAATGCTGTGCAGATACATCGGAAAAGAGAGCGTGAGATTCTCCGCTACTGTACTGGTTGCGGCGAACTGCATGCCCTGTAAACCGAAATTGAATCCGGGAGTACCAAGATTAAGAAATGGAGGAAATTTATTGTTGATACGGTCGTTTAGCAGATAATTGAGCTGGCGTTCGCTGAGCATGCAAAGCTTGCTGATCACAATGCGCATTTTATCCATCTCCAATGACACATAATCACCGTGGAAGTTTCCTCCGTGATAAACGTTGCCGGCCAGGTGATCAATCACGGGATTATCATTGACGCTGTTGAGTTCGTCAACCAGAATCCGCTCGGCATGCTCCAGCGTATCATGAACCGGACCCAGCACCTGGGAGATACATCGTAATGAATAGTATTCCTGAATTTTTTCTTCGAATACCGTCTTACCCAGATTCTCACTGCGGTAAAGATGATCCGGGCGTTTCCGCATCATCCTGCTGTCGGCAAGAATTGAACGCATAACACCGGCTATCAATTGTTGTCCCGGATGATGCTTTACATTGTTTAACTCAGCAGAAAGATGATCATCAAATGCTTCAACCACTTCATTGGTGAGCGCCGAAAGCAGAATAGCATGATGCAATAAGTTCCGCGCCTTGCTGAGGTTGAGCATACCGATGCCGGTCATGGCTGATGTTCCGTTGAGCAGAGCGAGTCCTTCACGAAGATGCATGGTAAGGGGTTGTAAACCCAACTGAGAAAATACAGTTCCTGCCTGACAAAGCTTCCCCTGAAAACTGACCTCTCCTTCACCGATTAAACCAAGTGCCAGATGGGCCAGCTGCACGAGATCTCCACTGGCACCTACTCCGCCATGTTCCGGAATAACAGGGTAAACCCCTTTGTTCAGAAGATCCGTCAACAAGTGAATCAGATCCGAGTGAACACCAGATCGGGCCTGTAACAAACTGTTTAACCGGGCCAGCATCATCCCTCGTACTTCGATATCAGGTAAACGCTGGCCGGAGCCGGCAGCATGACTACGGATCAGATTATATTGCAGATGTAACCGCTGGTCATCGCTTACCTTATACTGAGCCATGGGCCCAAAACCGGTATTGATGCCATAAATCAGTTTATCGTTGGCAAAAGATTTCAAAAAGGAGTGATTGTCCGACACCTGCCGCAAAGCGCTTCCGTCAGGCTGAATCTTCTCTTCAGCCTCAACAATCTGTTTGAATTTCAACAGGTTCAGGGACTTCTCAGCAATTGAAATCATGATAGAAAGGTTTCCATTCTCCTGTGACCAACGGAAACTGAAATTCCGTTAAGCTCATCGTACTCTTTTGCTGGTTAGGTGTTTACAAGGATTCTGATGACAGGTAGTTAGCAAAAATAGCATATTCGGCCAAGATGGGACATAAAGGATCAACTCAACCGTTGTTTCCTGTGGTCGATGAAACGCTGGATTTTACGGCTTCCATCCGGGAATTGCAGCAACCGGATACTATCTGCACTATGAATCCGCACATCGGGAATAATACGCAAACGGGCCTGCAGCTCTGATTTGATCTGTCGGATCACTTCATTATTCTCTGCATCCAGCTGAAGGTGCACAATTACTTCATCGGTTTCCAGTGAACCGGTGTTTACCTCGAGCACATACTCCTGCACATGTTCCATGGCCTGCAAAATTTCATGAAACGATTGCGGGTAGAGTGTTGTTCCCCGGAGCTTGATCATTTGTTTCTTTCTTCCGAGTACCGGCGATAAGCGATATGTATTTCTGCCGCAGGCGCAGGGGGATGTATGACGCACGCATATATCACCGGTTTTATAGCGAACCAACGGCATTCCTTCCACACCCAGTGTGGTAATTGTTACTTCACCAGGTTGACCATCAGGAACGCTTCTGCCATCTTCACCAATGATTTCTGCAATGATCAAATGAGGCTGAAGGTGACCTCCCATCCCACACCGGCACTCGGTAAATGCCGTTTGCATTTCGGTAGCAGCGTACGTAGAATACAACTGAACAGGCCAGTTATTGGTGATCGCATTACCAAGTGCATTGAAAGAAAAATCTGCGTTTCGGATGCTTTCGCCGATACAAACGATTTTATTCACTGATGATTTCTCAAGTGGAAGATTCTTCAGACGGCAATAATCAATCAGTTTCACGAGCATAGAGGGAACACCTACAATAACAGTTGGTTGATACCGCGAGATATTTTCCCATTGCATGGCAGGGAGTCCGGGACCGAGGCGGATGATGCCGGCACCGAGTTTCCTGAGTCCTGAGTAGTATGCGATACCGGCCATAAACTGGCGGTCGAGGGTAAGGTGGAGCTGATAGATATCGTCCGGGGTTCCGTCCGCAATCAGGAAGGATCCGTATTCATTGAGCGCCAGGCGCTGCAGGTCATTTTCGGTAAGGCCTACCGTTACAGGTGTGCCAAGTGTTCCGGAGGTTGAAGAATACTCCACCACCGCACGGTTTTCCACACACAGAAAATCAACGGAATGTTGCTGGAGGTCTTCCTTGGTAGTGAAGGGCAGCAACTGAAGGTCATCTGCATTCCGGATGGATGCGACATGGATTCTGTTGCTTCGGAACATAGCACGATAATATGGAGAATACGTGGCCACGTGCGCGATCGTCTTCATCAGTTCACGCGATTGTATTTCCTGAATTTCGCTCAACGACGGAAACGGGCTGCTCATCATATCAGATTTCTTCTATCACTACTATGGCGGAGGCTACACTTTTCAAATGGGTCAGAGAAACATGAATACGCAGGTTCCTGAGTCCATCAAACATCTCCCCGGTTGCACCTGTCAGTTCAATTTCAGGTCGCCCCAGTTCGGTCTTTACTACTTCGATTTCATAGAAGGCGGCATCTCCCCTCCAACCCGTACCTGCCGCTTTGAGAAAAGCTTCTTTCACGGCAAACCGGGCAGCATAATGTTCATACCTGTTGGTACACGCTTCACAATAGGCGATCTCGCCAGGCGAAAACACCAACTCCCTGAAGCCGGGCGATGAACTGATTTTCTGTTCCATCCGGTCAACTTCAATCAAATCGATTCCAACGCCTCTGATCATTGGCTACAAATTTAGTTTTTCCCGGCAGGTGGCGATATGCTCACGAATAGAAGCAACTTCCCATTCCGTGGCAACCTCGAACTGCAATGCTTTCTCATAGTAATTCAATGCGGTACGATAGTCGTTTTTGTTCATACAAACGTTACCCGCCAGCACATAACTGTGATAATACTTCGGATTTGATTTCACGATAGCAGCGGGATCCGGAAGTGCTCCATTCTGGATGGCGAGTTTATACTGATGAAAAGTCAGGAAGTCAAGGTACCCCTGCTCCTGCAGAAAAGGGTCGGCAGGAATGTTGAGGCTGTCAGTACTGACCGACCGGCCGTCCCATTGTCCGCGCATACTGAACACCTGCCGGAGGTCATAACAGATAAACTTTCCCAGCTGCCAGGGATGTGTGGAAACCCATACCTTACGGTCATAGGGAGAAAAGATCACCGAATGATGTGCGATAAGCTGATTGACCGCCTTTTCATTTCCGTTACCAATCTCTTTGCCCCGCAAACCATAACGGTTACGGAGTACCGAAGCAGTTGTTGCAACTGAATTTACCGGAATACTGTCAAGTAATTCCTGCACCCGCTGATACCGGTACACGGATGCGCTACTTTTTTCCTGTTCCTGATTCTCCGGAAGTTTTTCAAGGCTGCCCGACTGAAAATGGTTGGAACAGATAATACGCTTTCCGTTGCTGCGATACAGATCAAGCTGGCGGGGCGTTTTTTCTATAATTACTGCGCAGGAATCTCTGGCAGAACCGATCAGGAAGGATTCTGACACAAACATTTTACGGGAGGCAGCAATCCTACAGGCTTCATCGATCGTCGCAGCGTATTGAAGGATTTCTCTTGCAACCAGCGAAACCGGGGTAGCCGCCCCTGAAGGAACTTCTGATTTCGCTGCGTTTATCGTAACGGAGAGCCCCTGCTCGTTCATTCCGGAAACGGCACCGAGGAAACCACCCCAGGTTATCGTCATGAACCCATATCCGCTGTCGGGCCTGAAAAAACCAACGATTTTATCTTCAGCGAAACCATCCCCAACGTAAAAATCAAAATTCCGGCCGAGAATCAGTTGGCGGTTCTCGCTGAGTGTATCCCAGGTCGCAAAGGATGTACAGCCCACCAATGCGAGATTCTGCAAGGCGTGACCAATATCATGCGCTGCATGGTAGTTGAGTATACGCTGATAGGGTGAGCCGATATAATTGTATTGATCAGATGCGCTTAGTGAAACACCATAGATCTCACGTTTATATTCCTCTGAAACATTCTTTGCGAGATCACGGTTAAACCAACCAACGAAATACTTCAGAAAATGCAGATAAAATTTCGAAGGAATCATCTTTTCAATCTGCGCATTGAATAGTTCTTCCTGCTTTTGTACAAGTTCTGCTGTGAGCTTGCCATTGATCACACCCCGCTCGAAGTCGGCTCCTTCCACATAAAGTTCAAAGAGTCCTGATGAAGATTTCCGCAGGCGGCTGGCTCCGATCCTGTAGTCCCCATCGGAGATCCGTTCCCGATTCAGCGATTCAGCACTCCGGTCAGATATTTCCGGTGGATACTCAATCGCCACGAGTGCAAGGTAAACAGCAAAAGTGGCTGCCAGTAACAGCATCACACCACCGATCCGTACCCACCATCGTTGAAACCATTTCTTCTCAGGCATTTTTTACTTTCTCAATAAGGTCATTCCGGTTCAGCACCGACATGGTTGTAATCATTGCACTAACTGACACCCCCAGAATACCATGCAGGTTCAGATTCTGTCCGGTAAGGAACAGGTTCGGCACCTTGGTACGTGGAGAGATGAATGTCTTTAAGGGGTTCTTATAATCCCTTACAATTCCATATAAAGCACCATCTTCATTCCCGATATAATCCCGGTAGGTGAGCGGTGTTGCGGTAAAATACGATTTTATACAGGAACGGATGTGAGGATATTTGATTTCAAGTTTATCGATCAGCCGTTCGGCTTTTTCTCTTTTAAAAGCTTCATACGAAGGTCCCCGTTCATCATTCGCCGAAACGGTATTAAACGTATGCTCCCATGACCGTACATCCTCTATTCTCATTTATGCAAGAATGGTCATCCCTTCTGCCCACACATCCGATTTCGAAGAGGGTTGCAGGAACAATGCCCATTCCGGTGGCCAGTTTTTCTCTGTATATTCTGTTCCGGTCCACACCGAATCAGAATCATGATAGTAGACATTATGTCTGAAGTACGGAAATGTTTCCGGTTTCAGCACAATGTTAAGCGTAAATGTGGAGATTGTATTTTCCAGGCTTTTTATTCTGGAGCGATACGCCTTTTTAATCAGATCTGACTGCAGCATATCCAGTGTTTTTGCCGGGTGAATATTGCTGATAAAAATATCGCCATAAAACTTCCTGCCATCCTTTGCTTCCGCGTATTCAATTTTCCCGTCCGTTTCCACGATACGATGCACGTCAACATACCGGAAAATTTCGCCCTTGTGTTTTCTGATTTCCTCTACAAGATATTTTGCGATCTGCGAGCCGCCATCCACACATTTCCAGGCGCTTTCAATGTAACTGTTGATGACCAGAGCATGGACATAGAACGGTGACTTATCAGGAAGTCCGGCATAGAGTGAAATATTACCGGCGAGGACTTCCCGTAACCGCTTGTTCTCCGTTACAGACTCAATAAAAGTTTTGGTATCTATACCCAGAATATCTGCCTTTTCAGAATAAAAATCTCCTTCCCGAAGATTATAGAGCGGAAACTTACTGCAGACTTCACGAATTTTGGAGCAATATGCTCTCAAGCCTTCTTCTTCGCCGGGGAAAAACTTCAACAGCTGACGGATGAAATTCTCATGACCCTGAGCCTGCGGATATTCATTTTCATCATCCTGAAAAATGATACGGTCAAACCCATCTTCATCCATTTTTTCAAGTCTGAGTTTTTCAAGAATACCAAGGTACTTGAATATCTGATAGGTATTCTGTCCGGGGGACAACCCTCCGATATAATGCACACCTGAGTCAAAAACAACTTTTTCACGGGCATACGTTTGTAAACAACCGCCAACCTGCTTATTCTTTTCCAGAAGACACACACGGTATCCTTCCTTTCCCAAAAAAACAGCCGTTGCCAGTCCTCCCAGACCACTTCCGATTATCACAACATCATATTTCTCCATGCGTAGTCTGTTCCGACGTTTCGCTTTGTTTTTCGATCACAAAAATAACATTCGAAGTGAACTTCGTATTATCAATTTCTCTGCAGGTCACACCCTTCTCTGCTGCAACAGCACGAATATCCTTACCCTGCAGGAAACGTAACCCTTCCGGTTGAGCTTTATTAAATTTAAATATTCTGGTAGAGAAGAATTCTGTCAGCCAGGTACCTTTCTGCCGCTCCTTCAGCTCCGCATTTCCGTCGCGGATAATGAGAACACCGCCGGGCAGCAGGGCCTCAATCGCATTGTTCATCACCTGCTTCTGACTCTTCACATCAAGGTAATGTAACACATCGGAAATTACTATGGCCTTGTACCTGCTGAAACGGAAAGTCCGCAAATCCGCCGTCATAAACTGTACCTGATCCGGTCGTCCGGCGACATGACCGGCAACAGCGATCTTCTCTTCATCGTAATCAATACCGAGAACCGTTCGCTGAGGTGAACAATAATGCAGCATATACGTCAGATACCCATATCCGCAACCGGCATCCAGAATGGTACCCTCTCTGGGCAAAAGCGCATCAAAGAGTTGGTAATTCTGTTCCAGCTTTAACTTGATCCGGGTATACCATTCCAACACCGGACCTTTATAGATATACTGATACATCAGACGTTCATGGTGATAAGAGGCAGTTTCAGTTTCATTCACCAATTCCGCGTATTCCGCCCGAAACAGTTGTCTCAGTTTTTTTGTGCGTTCCTGATAAGTAACTCCGTACTGCTGATCATCATAACGGATGCGGGGCAAGAACTTCACTGTAAGTGTGGCATCCTTCAGTAAAAAATCTCCTTTGGTAATTGCATATCCGGTGCCATGCAATACAACAGGCTGCAAATCGAGTTGAAGTTTCTCCGCAAGATAAAAAGCCCCTTTGTGAAATCTGGCGATCTTTCCGTCTACACTGCGGGTACCTTCAGGGAAAACAACAATAGAGTATCCTTCTTCTGTTATTTTCCGCAGGTGATCAATGCCGTCTTCCATGCCATCTACAACAGGAAAATAATCGGCCATCTTAACCACTGCACCAAACACCGGTGAATTCCAAACCCATTTATTGGTAAGTAAAATGAGTTTGGGGTGTAACATGACGGTACAAAGAATATCCAGAAAACCCTGGTGATTACAAATGATGACTGCCGGCTTTTCAAAATCAGCATACGCTCTGTTCAATACACGTTTTTTTACATTCCCCATAATATACACCAGCGACCATGTAAACCTGCAAAGGATGAAATGATACAGATACTTACATCGTTTGCCGGAGAAAGGGTTCAGTTTAATCAATAAAAACCCAATTACAGTAAGCAGTATACAACCGGTTACAAAGTACATAAAAGCAAAAACGGTGATCGTCAATCCTCTGAACGTTAAAGGAAAAAATCCTTTCCCGGCCCGCCTGGAAATAAGCCACCGGAACAGTGCAGGTATCAGTATCATGGAGTGTATGACAACGCTGCTGATCCCAATTATTGAGATGATGGCGATCGATTTCAATGCAGGATGAAGTGCGAAGATGAGCACACCCAGACCTGCCAGCGTGGTAACTGCTGAAAGGAATACAGAAGACATATACGACCCCGTGTTCTTCTTACCGGTAGCATAATCTCCAAGTAATCCATCCATAATGAAGATACTGTAATCATCTCCCAGTCCGAAGATGAGCGCCGATACCACAACATTGATAATATTAAACTTCAATCCGAAGATAGCCATGATACCAAGTATCCAAATCCACGTTACAAGCATGGGGATAAAAGCTATCAGCGCAAGTTCAATCCGGCCGTAAGTGATCAGCAACACCACAAATACAACTAAAGATGTCATCCAGGCAATGGCGCTATAATCCTCATTAAGAATGGATGCAAATTTATTACTGAGATATTGCTGGTCGACAACGGTAATACCCGGCATTCCTTTGAAGTGTTCATAGACTGCGGCTCTGTTTTCGGGAGAAACAGTCAACAGATTCACCGCAAGCACATGATCGCTTTTTTCTATGATCAGGTCGGCCGGGAGTGATTTGCGCAGATCTGATAATGCCATCGTATCGGCTTCCGTGAAACGGCCATACAGCAGATTTTCAAACTGTGTAAATGCCAAGGGTGAAAAACCACGTTTTGCACCTTCTCTGCGCAAGATCTTCATCACCTGATCTGACCGGTCATGAGTCCAGTAGGCGTTCCACTGCCGGATACGGGCCTCCCGCAACGATGCCGAGACGACTGCTGAATTCATTCCGCTGAACCGGCTAACCACTCCCTTGTCTTTCAGAGTTGCTGCATTTTTAGCAATGACCTCATTCACGCGGAGTGCTTCCTCGGTGCCGGCACCTTCTGCCACCACATATACAGCCTGCATCGCCTGTGCATTGAGTCGACTGAGCTGCGCTTCAGCCAACTTTGTTTCAGGCGACATGAAGTTCATCTTCATCATGTCAGCATCAAAGCCTACATAACGGGAGGAATATCCGAAAACGAGGGTAAGTACAAAAACAGCAAACAGGGTTTTTCTTCCGGGCCGAAAATCCGCTATCCATTTATCCAGCCAATTTTCTTTTGTTGAAGAAGAAGCAACAGGCTTACCGGCCAGATGCGGTATCATGAGCAGGGCTGACAGAGCAGCACCAGTCAGGCTTAAAGCGGCAAACAGTCCGAGGTCGTGCAACAGCGGAGATTTTGTAAATAACAAGCACAGGAACCCGGTAATTGTCGTAAAGGAACCGATGGTCATCGGGAATGATAACTCGCGGATAACTGCTTTCATATCCGGATGATGCCGGTAATGATTGAATAAATGTATCGAATAGTTAACAGCAATTCCAAACACCACGGATCCCATCGCAATCGCGATCACAGAAATGCTTTCCTGAATCAGGTACATTGTACCGAGAGCAAATACGGATCCGAAAGCAACCGGTACCAGCATAACAAACGGAACACGCTTACGTCTGAAGTAGAAATAGAACAGGATAAGAAGAAACGAAACGGTAAAGAGTTGCGTCACCCATGAATCCTTACGCAGCTGATTGGCGTTGCCGGCTGAAACCACCGCCGAACCAAACACCGATGTCGTTACTCCTTGAAAACCATTTGATGATAATGAATCAGTCAGTGCAAGCAAACCTTCGGTGAGTTCGGTGTTCTTTCCACTGTTAGCAGGCGGAAAGGCGGGGGTTATAAAAAACAGGAGATGTTTTCCATCACGGGTTACGATGCAGTTATCGTAAAGCTCAAAATTATCATCTACCCGCATCTGCTGCAGGCGCGCCAGTGGTAGCCAGGCAATTCCTGCCGGGTCAGCTGCGATCATTTTCTTCAATGCGATACCGGCAGGGCCCGTCAGTGTCCGGATGTGTTCATCCATCTTTGCACTCAGCGTCTCCTCCGTCAGCAAAGAATCAATACGAGGATAATCGGCACTGTCGATAAACACCGGCAACTGTTCAGCTACCGTCTGCATCATTGACGTAAACACTTCATCGTCTGTGCGCAGGTGCGTTTCCTTAACAAGCGGCGATAAACGGGACCGAACCGCCTTTTCCAGTGTTTCTCCGTACGTTACCAGCTCACCGGTATTCACCTGTTGCGTATCCTTCAGCGAAATGGTAACTGTAATTTTATCCAGCAGCCGGGAACCGGAAAATATTTCATTCAGCTTATGAATCGCAGGATCATCCGGCAGGGCTCTGGAGAGATCTTCTTCCAGTCTGATCCTGGAAGCCAGCCAACCGAAAAAAGAGAACGCACCAATCGTAAAGATGGCAAACATCCAGCGATGGCGCCGGAAGATCGAGTATATACCAGAGAAGAATGTGCCCATCACGCCTACGTTACAGGGTTTTCCGATTTAAAAAATTTTAGGGTGAAGAGCGTGAGAAGCCCGGCAAGAGCAGCTGCCGTAAATGCCAGAATGAAGCTCCCGAACATATATTGCTCCCAATGCAGCTTCACCATATCAAGTGTGATGGAGCGATCGAAATGAAGTCCCTCCCCTTTTTGTGTAGTTACCAGCCCGCCCATTTTATAACTCAGCCAGATGATGACGGGAATCATCGGTGTGATGCTGATATTTGCTGCGATGATTACCAGCGGCTTGTTTAGTTTAAACAGAATTGCGAGGAATATTGCTGCCATCAGTTGAAAGCCCCAGATGGGAATAATACCCATGAAGATGCCGAAAGCGACGGAAAGGGCCTTGAGAGAATCGGGCTCTTCTTTATTCAGCAACTGATTGTGATAGATGTCATGCCATTTTTCTCTGCTGAATATCAACCGCAGAAAATCACGCGGTTTAATATAGAGAAATGCAATCGCGACTAAAACAGTATTAAGGATGCTGATGCGGGTAAAATCCCTGAACGGACGAAAATGTGACACCCTCTCACCGGGCGCTGGATAATATACTGAAACCGGCACTTGTGTGACCGGAATCCCACTCCAGGCTGCACGTACAATCGATTCAATTTCGAATTCAAATTTACGGGTATAGAAGTTCATCCCGCACATCTTCTTCACCGGATACAGGCGATAACCGGATTGGGTATCGGGTAACTTAATTCCGGTTTCGACCCAGTACCAGAAGCTCGAGAATTTGTTCCCAAAGCTGCTTTTGCCCGGAATATTTTCCTGATCCATATTACGGGCACCAATAATCAGGCATTCACCGTGTGTATCGAGATACTGAAGAAAGGCAGGAAGGTCTTTTGCGAAATGCTGTCCGTCGGAATCAATGGTGATGGCATAGGAATAGCCAAGTTCCACCGCTTTCTTAAAACCTGTTCGCAGTGCAAAGCCCTTACCCCGGTTAGGCATATACGCAGTTACCGTAACCGGGTATTGTGAAAGGATTTCGCTGGTAGAATCGGTAGACCCGTCGTTCACTACGATGATGCGCGTGGTGAACTCCAACAAGGCATCGAGCACTGCTGCCAGCGTCTTCTCATTGTTGTATGTAGGCACCAGCACGCACACACCAAGCGCATCGAACTTCTCCTGAAACCGGGCAGTGCCTGACATTTGTAAATGATGTTAGAATGAACAAGGAGCTGTCGGTGAAAGACGCTGACCTATCCATTGCAAAAGTATCAGAAACTATCAAACAACAGGTGTCTCAAAACCGCATTAAATGAACTGTATAACGCTCCGGCAAATGAATACAGTGCCGGACTATGACCGGTTGCCGGTTATCGCTTTTGGTCCTTATCCCCCTTCCACTGTTGCCACGACTTTGATTTAAAAATATCATTCCCGTAAAATGTCATTATGTCCGCTAAAAGTGACTCATTCAGGAAGAAATTTATCACATCAATGATCTGATCATGCTCATCTACTATCACCACTGTTGGCAGCATGAAATTACCTCGAGTCAGGTCCATCACCAATGGATGAAAAGGAAACTGGCTACCCGGACTCATCTGATATAATTTATTGTTCCAATACAATGGTTTATTATTCTCGGGGTTGAAATCAACCAGCACAAATTTTTCACGTAAGTCCTTCAATGACGTGTCAGAGAATACCGCCCTTTCCATAACTCGACAGGAATTACACCAATTGGTATGCAGAAATATCATGCGCTTTCTGTTGTCGCTGAAGTTGCCGTCGAATACCTGTTCAGGTTTTTTCCAGTTTACTGCATCAATCCGTTTTTGTAAAGTAGAGTCATAAAACGCAGTATTGAAGCTACGGGTAAAATCCTCAAGTCCGGTAGTGCGAAATACGTTTTCAAGGGTAAACACCAGTACTGGCTCTATCTTTTGCTTCTCCATAAAACCGGGAGCAAGTATCTTAACCGGAAACTCGTTTTTCACACTATCATATCCGTTCATAAAAAGAGTGGTGGGATACATCATTTTTCCTCCCAGCAATTCTATTGCTAAAGGATGAGAGGTCCTGGGTGCCATGGAAGAAGGTCTGTAAGTCTTGCCCTGAAACTCTACGGTGTCCTTTCCTTCGGCATCAAATTTAACAGGATAGAAAAACTCATTGATATAAGCACTCAAGTCAGGATCGGCATATGTTGTAGCCATCATTCGTTTACACCAGCCACACCAGTCGGTGTAGAAGTCCATGATGATGGGTTTGGGTTGCTTCTTTGACGCTGTCACCGCTTCTTTCAGGCTCATCCATTTTACCAGACTCCCGTCAGGGTTCTGAGCAGGGAGCATTGGAGCGAAGAAGCAAAACAATATGATCAGGATAACTTTACGCATGGGATACAGATGTGATGCAAATATACTGAGCGGGAGCCTTTATTTCAAGGTATTGCTAATTGCGACACCTTGAAATAAAGGGAAGAAACCAAAAATTCATCCTGACCATACCGAATCCTTTAAAAGACATCTCACTTCAATCGGCATCCAAAAAAAATGGCTATCACTCTCGTGACAGCCACTTCCATGTAATGTTAACAGTGGATCAGTTGCTCGATTATTTGAAGTCAGGCAACCGGCCGGGGGTCCAGGGAGCACGGATATTCTCAAGTCCGTTCTCGAAGGCAGTAAGGTCACCGCTAAGCTGACGCAATTCTGTGATGATTTGTTTCAACTGACGCGTTGCGATGTCGAGTGAAGTACGGTACGTTGTTGTAGGTGCTGCTGTGCTGACCCAGAGGCCGCCTTCAATGGTGTTGATACGATCGTTGACAGAAGGTGGCACCTCAAATTCTCTTTTGGCGAGGGATGCATCTCCGCTGAGGCGTACTGTGATACTCTGTAGTCGCTCATTCATTAGATGCAGCTGGCGGATCAGATCAGAACCGGCTTTCGGGGTTTCCAGGAGTGCCGCTTTCAGGTATTTGATACGATTAGCTACCTCATTCCGGTATTCGCTTACACCCCCCACTACACGGCGGGCTTCGGCTACTTTGTTGCAAAAATCGCTATACTCTTTTTTATCCGTTGCTGGCAGCGTGGCATTGTTGAGCGACTTCACCACAAAGGATATGGGGCCTGCAAGGTGAGTGATGATTCCGTCTTCGAAACTACTCAGGCTAACATTGTACGTACCTGGAATGACCAGCTGACCGGTTTCTTTAACATCATAAGGATTGTCAGGATTTGGTGAATAAAAATTTACAGGCCCGGGTGATGCTGTACGGAGATCCCATACAAGGCGTTTGAGACCTTTCTTCGCAGGCGATTTGATTTTTCGTACTACCGCACCGTTAGCATCGGTAATAGTGAACAGCAAATAGGGCTCCTGTTGATTATCTTCCAGACGAATACTATCGGCGGATGGATAAAAAACCGGTTGGTTGCTCTTGATCTTTTCCTTCTCAGCCGCCTGACGTTTTTCCTTGATGGTCTTGATATCGTCTTTCAGATAATAGGTAAACACGGCACCGACTTTCGGATTCGGAGTAGTATAAAAACTCTCACCCAGGAATCCCTTCAGCGGATATCCATGATCCTGAGCTTCGACAAACAGAAGGGCGTCCTTGACGGGATAAATCTTCGCCGATTCATCGAGGTCGGTCTGACTAAATGTACGAAGCGGGGTGTAATCATCGAGAATGTAGAATCCGCGGCCGAAAGTGGCAAGTACCAGATCATTTTCCCGCTCCTGAATCGCCATATCGCGAACGGCAATCGTAGGTAATCCACCTTTGAGCTGAATCCATTTGTTTCCACCGTCGATGGTGAAGTACACGCCGAATTCCGTTCCGCAGAAGAGCAGTTTCGGATTCACATGATCTTCCGCAACACAATAGGTACTGCCACGCTGCGGCAGGTTATTGGAAATAGAGAACCAGGTACGACCACCATCAACACTCTTGTAGATATATGGTTTGAAATCGGCATAACGGTGATGGTTGAAAGTTGCATAAAACACATTCCGGTCATGTCTTGAAGCGATGATCTGATTCACATAGGTGCGATCGGGAACACCAGGGAAAGCATCAACTTTAATCCAGTTCTTTCCTCCATCGGTGGTCACGTGAATGAGTCCGTCATCGGTACCGATAACGAGATGATTTTCGTCGAACCAGGATTCCGCGATGGAAACCAGCTGACCATATATGTCGGTTGATTGATTTTTCGCAACGGCATCCATACTCCATACACGACCCATCACTTCAAGTTTATTACGATCGATACCACGACTCAGGTCGTTACTGATGACTTTCCAGGTATCACCACGGTCATCAGTTCGGAAGAGTTTATTCGCGCCAAAGTATAGACGTTTATGATCGAAGTGAGAGATGATTACAGGTGCATCCCAGTTCCAGCGGTACGCGGCTTCGTTTTCGCCTTCAATTGGCTTAATATCGAGTACTTCACCGCTTCTCTTGTCAAAGCGGACAAGTCCGCCGTATTGCCATTCAGAGTAAACTATATTGGGATCTTTCGGATCCACCACCGTTTCAAATCCATCTCCTCCAACAGTGATGTACCAGTCCATATTATGAATTCCGTTGGCAGAAACAGTACGTGACGGACCGCCCAGTGTATTATTATCCTGCGTACCACCGTAAACGTTATAGAAGGGTTCTGCATTGTCAACAGCAACTTTGTAGAACTGCGTGACGGGAAGATTGGTTTTGAACTCCCAGTTAGCACCATGATCAAAGGTCTCATAGAGTCCGCCGTCACAGCCTACAAGAAGGTGGCGGGTATCTTTCGGATCGATCCAAAGTGCATGATTATCTACGTGCTTGTAACGCTCACCGATTTCACGAAAACTTTTTCCGCCGTCAATCGAGTAATTCACCCAGAAATCCATGTAAAACACTTTATCGACATTCTTCGGGTCACAAAAGATCTCCTGATAATAGTTACCGGCTGTGGCATTATCACTTCGTTTTTCCCAGCTTGCACCACGATCAACAGAGCGGAATACGCCGCCCTTCTTGTCGCTGGCTTCAACGATACAATACAGCACATCCGGATTTACGGGTGAAATGGACATCCCGATTCTTCCCATATCCACATCCGGTAGTCCGTTGTGGATTTTATTCCAGGTAGCGCCGGCATCGGTACTTTTATAAATCGCCGAACCCGGCCCACCACTTACGTACATGTACAGTTTGCGCTGACGCTGATGCGCACAGGCATATAACACATTGGAGTTGCGCGGATCAATATGTACCTCGTTGAAACCTGTATGTTCATTTACGGTAAGCACAGCTTTCCATGTTTTACCACCATCGGTGGTTTTATAGATACCACGTTCACCACCGGATGTCCAGAGCGGGCCATAAGCAGCCACATAAACGATATCAGAGTTGTTCGGATCAACGGTGATCATCCCAATATGTTCTGATAATTTGAGGCCCATGTTCTTCCAGCTCTTGCCGCCATCTTCAGACTTATAAACACCATCACCATAGGCGACACTCCGCTGGTTGTTGTTCTCACCGGAGCCTACCCAAACGGTATTGGTGTTATTCGGATCAATCGTTACACAACCGACAGAATAAGAGCCTTCATTCTGAAAAACGGGCTCATAAGTAATTCCGTTATTCGAGGTTTTCCATACACCACCGGAGGCCGCTACCACATAATACTCATTCGGATTATTCGGATTCACCTTGATGTCAACGATACGACCGGAAGCTACTGCCGGACCAATCGAACGGAAACTCAGGTTGCTGAATACCGACGACTCCATCGGATCTTTCTTTTCCGCAGGTGTTGTTGACTTTGATTTTTGTGCAGATACCGTTCCCGTGAAGAGGCCGAGTATCAGGATTAGTGCATATTTTTTCATTCTTTCAACAGTTCTCCGCATGAAAATAGAAGAAAAAGGAATCAGAAAATCTGAAAAACGACTAATTCAGGGCAAAAGCCGACAAATAGTGAGAAGCGTCCGATTACCTGACATATAAAACCCGCCAGATATCAGGATCGTGTGAAAAAAGGGCCCTTCAATTAACAAGAACCCTACAAGTGCGTCTAAGTATAAAAAGCCGAAGAACAATAAAAACCGATTTCAGGAAAAACCGAATAAAAATCCGCACCCTCATTGCTGAAGATGCGGAAATTCAATTTAGGTTAGGTCAGAATTCCATTCCGGGAGGTGGGAAAAGAACTTCGTCTGTATCGAGGTCCTTGACACGAATGGCACATTGCGGACATTGTTCAGCAGTGCCAATGATCGTCTTCACATCAATTCCCTCAGTATTAAATACAGAAGATTGGCCTTCATCGTTGAGTTTGAAAACAGCAGGAAGGAATTGAACGCAGAGCCGTGAACCGACACATTTGTTCGGGTTCACTGTAACTTTCAGTTTTCCCATATGCTTAACCTTTAGGTGAAACTTTGACGGGGAAGTGCTGAATCGCGCGGTGTACTACAGATGGATAGTATGTCAGATCGCGAGAGCCACTCCACTCAGGAATACTCAAACGATTCACAAGACCGGCAAATGCTTCTTCCACTTCCATACGGGCAAGTGATGCACCCAGACAAACGTGAATACCGTGTGCAAAGGCTACGTGGAGATTGGGATCGCGTGTAATATCCATGCCATCCGGCTCTGTGAACTGTTCCGGATCGCGATTTGCACCACTGAGGGAAACGAGCAATCGATCGCCGGCTTTGATTTGCTTTCCACCGATTTCACAATCCACTTTCGCCCAGCGTACGGTAGCTTTTACTGAACCATCGTAACGCAGCATTTCTTCCACCGCCTTTTTCAGCAACGTTGGATCTTCCTGCAATTTCTTCCATTGATCAGGATGATTCATAAACGCCAATGTACCGTTTGCTATCATGTTCATGGTAGTCTCGTGTCCGCCGAATACCAGCAAAACACAAGTAGCAAGAACATCATTCGCAGTAATACTTCCGGCTTCTTCCGCAGCAACCAGTAAACTGATCAGGTCGATACCCGGACGTTCACGCCGCTGTTCGATTAACGGAGTAATATATTCTACCAGAGAGTTGATCCCTTCGCAGGCGATTTCACGACGACGAGGTTCATCCGCTTTAATAAAGAAGAACACGCCGAGCTGTTCTGACCATTCTTTGATTTTATCGCGGTCGAGATCGGGAGCGCCGATGAGCTCAAGGATAACGGTCATCGGTACTTCATAGGCGAAATCGCGGATGAAATCCACTTCTTTCTTCTCGAGCATCTTGTCAATCTGACGCTGCACAATTTTACGCACCATGGGACGATAACGCTCAATGGCCATCGGCGTAAAATGTTTATTCAGCAACATACGGAGTGCAGTATGACCGGGAGGATCACGGAATACCATCCAGTAAGAAAGAATACGAAAAATCGGTGCAATTGATTCCTGTTCTTCCTGACTGAGTTCCTGTTGCAGATAGCCCATGCGATCGCTGGAAAAACGATCCGCATCGCGGAGTACATCCACCACATTTTTGTAACCGGTGAGCACCCATCCGCCCCAGCGGTCGTTCCAGTAAACCGGATCAGCTTCACGCAGATGCCGGTAATAGCTATGAGGATCTGCAATGACTTGTTTCGCCATCAGATCATCGTGTACGAGTGTTGATTCCATACAAGGATTTCAGATAAATTTTTTTAGGTGGATAAAGAACCTGAGAAAACGTGATTTTCCCTATGACAGCTGTCAGTTTGAAGCTATCAGTGTCCATGATGCAGGTGATTTTTGTTAGGAAAACGATAGAAAAACAAATTAAATGAGAAAAGAAAATTAAGACCAAGCAGTCTGATTATACTATCCTTTCTTCGATAGAAATCCATCGATCAGCTTTACCATCTCCTGAAAAGTCTCTTCATCGTTGTTGCGCATTGGAAATCCTTCGATTGACATCAGGATGTTTCCCTTCGCATCCACAATCACTGAAGTAGGATAGTTGGACACACCGAAAAGTTGTGAAACAGCATGACAGCGAGGTGCTGTTGATGTTTGATTATCTTCCGGACATTCACCGGTCAGTACATAGTTGATGTTTACCCCCTGCAATTTTTTCCGCTCTGCAAAAGCTTTTACCTGCGAGGGGGAATGTGGCGCGATACCGATGATACGCAGTTTCTTTTCACCGTAATGCTGCTGCAACCTTACCAGCAACGGAATTTCTTTCATGCACGGAGCACAGCCTTCATAGAAGAAATTAATCCAGGTGATGGTCCCACGGAAATAACTGCTGTCAATTTCCTTTCCCTCTGTACTTGTAACCTTAAATACCGGCAACGGAAAGACAGATTGTGCCGGAGCAATGCGACTTACCAGCAAACACAGGAGTAAAGTAAACGAACGCAGATACGTCATACTGATATTTCAGGAGCAGCCACCGTGCTATTTCACATAGGCTTTGTAAATATAAAACTTATCAATGAACCCGTTAATTTCTTTTTCTGATAACACATATTCACAGGTCCAGGCCCGATACATGTTTTCCATTGTGAATGTACTGGAAATGATCCGCTTATTTTTTGTCTGATAAATCCAGCATTTCTCCGGCGGCAACATGCTTCTGTCATCATACTCCGAAACGCTGACCACCATCCACAGGGTGCTATCCGGTAATTCGAAATACGTGCATTTCGGTTGGCAGGCAACATCCGCAGTAATGATCCCTAATATTTTCTCCTGCTCTTTCCGTTTGTACCAGAAAGGGGGATATAGCGACTTAATAGTTGAATCAATGATTCCGTCCTGCCACTTGACATCGTTAAGCAACTTCTCCAGTGAATCAACCGAAACAACTAAATAATTGGATGGTGAACGCTGCGGTTGCGCGAATATAGTTGTGTTGAAACATAACAATAACGGAACAAAAAGTGTTCGGGTAAACATCTGCATACGTTAACGTACGATTAACTCCCGGCAAATGAACTTCCCACCACACCAACTGCCAGTTCGGCCCAGATCAGCAGAAAGATCAGAACCACTGCAGCGCCTGCAATCCACTTACCGATGGTAGTAGAAATAAATCTCAAAACGCCCTCCATACCCAAGGCCAGCATAAATAATAAACCAGCTGCGACAATAAAATCGAACAGGTTCCATTTTACTTCATCGGTGATAAACATGGCGATAAATGGTATTGCCAGAATAAATGGAATAGCCATCAACATACGGATGAGGCGGGTGTTTTTAGTGATCATTTTTTCGATTAATATCTGAAACCGGACATATAACGAATTTCTTTCTCCGAAATTGTTGCCCATCACATCCACTGCAAATGATTCCTTCAAAATTCATAAACTCTGGACTGTGGCAGGACACTGGTCAATCAGCAATAAAACTCGTCCGAAGCAACCGTTTCCCTTCACGTGTCACTTCCAGCATATACCGACCTGCAGGCAATGATCCCCTGTGAATAGATGATTCATGGCCGGTTAACATACCGGCTAATAGCATTTTTCCGTTCATATCCACTATCTGATATCGCGCGTTATCTGTTGGTATGCCTGGGTCAATCGTAAGTGTTGCAACCTGCTGAACCGGATTGGGAAATAAATGGTATACGCCGGTGTTCAGGTTTCCGCTTTCTTCACCGATACCTACGGGATCTTCCTCCGTATATTCCCAGAAATCGTCTCTAAATACAACACCATCCCATCCGGTTCCCATGTATCCGGCATTACCAATACTGAAACAAACAGTTTCTACCCTGCCACCCCCTGAAAAAGGAGCTACCGGTGTCCATGTATTTGTACCCGGATCGTACTTATAGAAATCCGATGAAGGCAAAGGGTCATAGCCGGCACCGACATATCCGAAATTACCGATAGAAAAAGCTGTTCCTTCGTACCTTACAGCACCCGGAAAATTTGCCATTTGCGCCCAGGTATTTGTAGTTTGATCCCAGGCCCAGCAATCGTTCAGTGCGGTGAAAGAAACTGCACTGAAACCGGTGGCTACATAACCTTTTCCTCCTACAGAAAAACCTGCTGCATAATGTCGTGCCAGTCCCGGAAGAGGCGCTTTTTGTAACCACATATTTGTAACAGGATTATATTCCCATAAGTCATCCAAAGACGCTGCTAAAGTTCCCGGTGCACCAGTTGTAATATAACCAAGTCCGTTGATTTCAAAAGAAACAGCAGCCTGCCTTCCACTTCCGGGAAATGCTGTCATCTGCGACCATATATTCAAGTTAGGATCGTATCTCCAGAAATCGTTATGACTTGTTCCTGGCAACAGATAGACATAGCCATTCATGGCGAAACAAGATGATTCCACATTGGGAAGCCCGGGAAAACTGGCCTTCATTGACCATACGTTGGTACCCGGATTATATTCATACCAATCTGTAGTAAAACCAGTGACATATCCGGTACCGATATATCCCTTCCCCCCAAGTGCAGCGCCGGTTGCATCACCGCGGCCAAGTCCGGGAACATTTGCTTTCTGAGTCCACACGCCAGTACTCGAAGCAGGGTGAAAACAAAGACAGATCAGACTGAACAAAAGAAGGAGTCTATTTTTTTTCATTCTCAAATGTAAAAAATAATTCATCCCCACTAATAAAAGTAACTCTGATTTACGTTACCCTTCAATATTCGTTAAGGCCCTTACCTTCAAAAATGGCCGGGATACATCTTTCGATCCGAGCGAGGCGGGTGGCAGATTGTTTTGCCTGAGAGAAGTGAATCAGATAGCTCCGCTGGCGGCCGGGGGTAAGCGTTTTGAATGCTTTTTCAAGAGCAGGCTGTTTTTTAAAGCGGGCTTTCAGCTCTTCCGGTAAAGGATGTTCATCAATTTTTTTAAATTCCACTTTCTTACCGGCTTTCTCAACTTCTATTGCTTCCTTTAGAAGTGCTTTCAATGCTGTTCTGTGCTTCTTCACCTCCTGCAGTGTAGTAACCCTGAATTGACGTGCGGACTGCGATTCCTCACCGGCAGCAGTAAGTACCTTTTTAGGATCGGTCAATAAAACCCCTTTAAAAAAACTCACTGTACAACTTTCTTTGAACGCTGCCAGCATCGCAACATTCTTACCATTGATTGTATAACAAGGCATCCCCCATTTGCATGATTCTTCGAGACCGCTTTCCAGCAAGGTGATGCGCAACGCCTCAAGCAAATCCCTCCAGGTATTGACTTTACAGGCCGGAGTGCCGCCTAACGAACAGCGCAGGCAACCTTCAACAAAATAGAGATCAACATTTTTTTGCATGTCTCAAAGTTAAAGTTGTTTTATTAAATTCCGGATGGTTGAATCAAATCCCATTTATTACCATAAAGATCTTCAAACACAGCAGCAGTGCCATATTCAAATTTTTCAGGATCGCGGAGGAACCTTACATTGCGGGATTTATACAATCTTACATCCCGCTCAATATCATCGGTCTGCAGGAAGAGGAAGACGCGCCCTCCCGTTTGATTTCCGATGGCTGCTTTCTGCCCGGCGGTAGCAGCGCGAGCCAGCAAAAGACAGGCACCGGTATTTCCTTTCGGAGCAACACGCACCCAACGTTTATCCGGACTCAGGATTGTATCCTCCAGCAATTCGAAATCAAGGGTATTTGTAAAATACCTGATTGCCTTGTCGTAATCATCGACTACAAGTGCGAGCTGAAAGAGGGATTGAGACATAGTATGTGATTCAATTTCCGCTGCAAAGTAAATCCATCCGGAGTGAAAAACAACTCAAAGAACTTAAAACCGGAAATAAAATGAAATTACTCCTCCGGTATCTCCGCCAGCACCGGCTGCAGGTCTTCTAATTCCTCCGGCCATTCTTCCTGCCAGGGATATACATTATCCACCGTTGGATAAATACACTGCAGCACCGGAAAATCCTCCGACTGATAATACCCGATCGCAGTACCAAGCCAGGCTTTATAATTCGCCTTACTGACTTCGAGCATACAGCAGGCATAATCCTCGATGATGTCTTCATAAAACTCTCCCGACTCAAACACCACGCCCTCTCTGATTTCATCTCCCATCAGGTTTATCAGCTCATGGCCGAGATCAAGGTCAAGGCCAATGATAATGATTTCAGGATGTTTAAAGGTTTTATATAGCCCCACAGAAAAACAGAATCCGGGACCATTTTCATCTGCCATCACTTTAATCACATGCCAGTCATGCTCCGCTATACTCTGATCGAGTGCTTTATTGAAATCTTCGTATTCATTCATACCGGTAAATGTAAAAGGAAATACTTAAACAAAAGAAGTTTCAGTTAACAATATGACAATTTGCTCTATATATCCATCAAAGTTTCTCCGCCAGAAAAATATAGGGCTCAAACATATGATGAATAAATACATTTTCACGGTTATCCGGAAATCTGATGTAATAGGCATCATCCGCCAGCAGAACAATCTGCTGGCCTGTACGGACATAATAGGAACTTTTTACATATTCCGGAGCGATGTAACCTGGGAGTTCTTTCCTGACAAATTTTGACACCAGCCGGCCCAGGTACTTCTCATATTTCTTTTGTGCTTTGAACGTTGGCTTTGACATTCTTTTATAAATATATTTTACCGCCACACGCGTTTTGAAATCGGCCCTCTTCAACGCATCATCCATAACGATGAACGGATTTGTGGAATTATAATCATTTACTGTTTGCACACTGGCTGGAGTCTCAGGCACCCAATCAGCAGAGTTGATCACATTGAAAGCCCAGCCTCCGGCCATCGCTTTTTCAAAATCGTAGGCAAAATAAAGGTTGCCCGGTTTCGGTGCTGCACTGCAATATGTTTTTATCGTGAGATCAGATGGAAGCAAACCCGTTTTCTTCATTGATAATAAATATGCCGTCAACAGATAACTGAGTGCACCGCCCTGACTATGGCCGGTAACAATCAGGTCGCGCATTCCTGCCTTGCAAGCCGAATCAATCATTGGAACAATCTCTCTCGATAAACTTGCCATTCCAATAAGCCATCCGACGTGTATAGCTGCCCGGGGGTTCTCGGCCAGTTTATATGTAAAAACAAATCCTGAATCAATCTGCACAGTCCCTTCTGCTTTCACCATTGCTGCATAAAAATTTTCCATCCAGCTGATAGCATTGCGGGTTGTTCCGCGCAAACTCACCACCATTACGCCATCACTACGTGTCCAGAGATCCCAACGATTATCGAGTCCGGTTTTCCTGCCGCGCATGATATGCGAATAATTCACCGGGGCCGCAGGACGATTCCGGAATGATGAATCCATAAATTGAGCGGATATCTTTAACAAATCAATATACTCTTGCTTCTCAAATCCCGGTTTGAGAACTGAAGCCTGCAAGGAGCCGGTGAACAGTAAAATAAATAGGAAAATTTTGTAGGGAGATTGGACGATCATATTTATTTATTCAAGATGATTGGACCCTGTGTTGATGGTACAATTCGTTGTGCATGGATGTCTGGTCTCATAATCCGAGGTTATCCACGTTGAAATCGTCCGGATAAATTCCGCCAGGCGAGCACACCGCTAATGGCAATCAGTATCGCACCCATCATAAACGGAGCGCCGGGAAAATAGACCGGTGCATTCTTTCCGGTGAAGAAAGAAAAGAGATTGGTCATCAAAGGCGGACCGATCACTGATGTAAAACTCATCAATGCGGTTAATGCGCCCTGCAATTCACCCTGTTCATTTGCCGGCACACCACCAGATATCAATCCCTGTAAGGATGGTCCAGCGATACCACCCATGCAATATGGAATTAAAAACACGAACATCATCCAGCTTTGATTAGCGAATGCAAACAAAGCAAGGCCGATGGTATATAGCATAAATCCCACATAGACGGATCTGTTAGGTCCCAACCGTGGATTAATCACACGAATTAATCCACCTTGTACGATGGCGATACATATACCAGCCATACCGAGAGAATAGCCAATGGTTGCTTCATCCCATCCGAAACGTTCGATGGTAAAAAATGTCCAGGTGCTGTGAACTGCATGAGCAGCAATATAAATTAAAGTCAGGCTACCGGTTAATCCGAATACGACCTTATACTTACGAAGATGGAGCAAGGCGCCGGCAGGATTTGCTCTTTTCCAATCGAAGGTGCGGCGGTTTTCCTTTTTCAGTGATTCAGGAAGAATAAATAAGCCGTACAGAAAATTCAGAAGCGTGAGTGCTGCAGAAGCATAGAATGGAATTCTGGTACCATATTGTCCGAGCAAGCCACCGAATACAGGACCGATGATGAATCCCAAACCGAAAGCCATGCCGATCATTCCGAAATTCTGCGCACGTTTATCCGGTGTACTGATATCGGCGATGTATGCAGACGCAGTTGTAAAACTGGCTCCAAAAATGCCAGCCATTATTCTGCCCAGGAATAACCAGCCGATGGTGGGCGCTAAAGCAAGTAATATATAATCCAATCCAAAACCGAGTAATGACATCAGCAAAACGGGCCGGCGGCCATATCTGTCGCTCAATCCGCCGATAATGGGTGCAAATAAAAACTGCATTATCGCATAAGAGAACATCAGCCATCCACCGTAACGGGAAGCTTCACTCACTGTACAGTCTGTAAGTTCCTGAATAAGATGGGGCGTAACGGGAATTATTATGCCCAGCCCAATAATATCCACCAGCAGCGTGATAAAGATAAAACCAAGTGCAGGAGCATTTTTTCCGGTTTTCATAGCCTGCAAAGATCAACAATTGAAATTAAAAAAAAAGCAGTACCCTTAGGTACTGCTTTGCTTTTTCTGAAGGAGGCACTTATCTGCTCATCACAATCTGCATGGATTTATATTCACGTCCGCCAGGAGGAGTTACATACATTTCAAATACCTGTTCGTTATCATTTTTAGGAACAACGATCTCACGCACTTTCACCTTCTGTTTTAACACCGGATCCACCATTTCACCCATAAAAGTGATTGACTGTAATTCAGAATTGTAAGTACCTTCTGAATACATTATTCCGGAACCCATATTGTCCATCCAGGTTGAAACATATTTTTCGAGGGCATTGTCGTAACCTACCAAACCGCGTCCGTTAAATTCCATTCCATTGAAGTTTCCGCGATGAACAGTTTCCTGATATAGACCACCGTAAAGCATCGTCACCGTGCATACAGCTTCGTATCGCATCGGTTCAGCATCCGGTGAAGACCACATTTCTATTACCTCTTTCCACTCACCCGTTGTTTTGGTCAGCAGTTCATGGAATCTGCCAGGCTTCATATAATCCGTCATTGCAGCCATTGCAACATCGTTATTCGGCTCCAGTACCTGTGACGGCCGGGAGCCGTTTTTAGTCTCTTTCGCCCGGGTATCCGGTTGTGAATCTTTTGATGGTGAAACGGGCGCAACTTCTTTCTGCTGAGGGACAGGTTTTGTACTTGCCGGGGCTGGCTTTTTCTTTTCCTGAGCGTTTATGACTGAAGTGCTGAGTGCAAGCATCAGGAGGAGTATGGTCTTCTTCATATTTTGAATTTCTGAAGGTCAAATATATGAAGTAATAAGATGAAGAAAAAGTATGATGCCTTCCGATCTCCATGCTGGTGCTGAATTACTCACCTTACCCAATCGACCGGGACGACAAAGAATAGTCAGAAACCAGACTGGAATCAGCCGGTACGATTCTACTCTTGTTTGTATTGCGCGGCCAGTTTCGGGGGTGCAACGGTGCAGTAAGCGCTACGGATGGCATCTTCAAGCATCTCTTTCCTGATATTTTTCAGATTGATATTGGTCCATCCGTATTTCCCCCAGGCATTCGGTACCCGGTACATCACGTCCGGATCAAAAGCGCAAAATACATCCTGATCCACAGGATTCAATCTTACACAAGCACGATGAAATGGAGGATTAAGTGTGGCGAAGATTTTTCCTTTCACCTTGAATGAAATGACATCATGATGTTGATCCTCGGATGTTTCGGCAAACAATAGTGCCAGCTTTCTGAATGTTTGGTGCCTGACCATTTCTCCAAAGATAAGAATTGGCAGGCAGGGGATCTTCTGAAAAGGAGTTGGGAAGAATAAATGACGTTAAAACGCATTGTAAATGTTGTTCAAAGCGTGGTGTTCAGGCGCGTCATTTTCGTTTTTCGTAGAAGATCCCCAGTAACACTTCCTGCCGGTATTGTAACTTCAGACTTTGTTCAGGGAGATAGCCAAGGGTGGTTTCGAGGCGTATCTGCAGGTATTTAAGAAACCGGAAGCAGACACGGTTGTACAGATCGAACTGTATGTGTTGTGGTGATACTGCATTAAAGAAAAGGTGGGATTGGTGACTAAGCAATATAACATCATCGCAGAATGATTCTTCCATCGACAATACCGCACTGAATCCATAACGGGAATAGATATTGGCATTTCTCCCTTTGATGGCCGGTGTCTCTGTTTCATTATACAGTATTGCCGACTTTGGCTGAACATTGACCTGTAGTGTTGCGGGGTTGATCATCAGATTGCTGCTTTTCAGAAAATCCCAGCTGTAGGCATAGCCCAGTTCAAACTTCGCCGGATTCATAAATCCTGCTTTCCATTCTCTCCCAGCGTCACCATATCCCCAGGTAGTAAGCCATTGCGATTGAAAACGCACCGACCAGGTCTGTAAAGCACCGTACTTCCCTTTGTCCATCCATTTCAACTGTACCCGGATAATATCCGCATCCTTAACCCAAACCGAATCCGGAAATGCTGCGTATCCAAGTTGTGTATGAAAATAATGTTCATGTTGCCTACCACCCTGCCTCTTCTTTCTGTAACGCGCTTCCGCCAGACCTTTTACTGTAATGAATTGCAGCTGCTCGTCCCACCAGTTGCGTTCGGTAACATAACTTCCACTGAGATCTCCACGCCAAACCGATTTTTTCATTAGTATACTATCTGAGCCTTGCCCCGGCAACCATCCTGGCCAGCACAGCAACAACAGAAACAAGGTATAACGGTTAGGCATATACGTTTTCATTAAACCCGGACATACTTCTTCCGGCCGGAGTTATCCGGTAGTTTTTTAAGCAAGAAATTCAGGCAGATGATGTACAACGGTATCCCTTCCCGGACCGGTATACTTCATAACAAGAGAGAGGAAACCGCCTATGCGGTCAGGGTGTGGTGCTGCTTCTCATGGTTTGCCGTTTGTGAGGGTTTCATTGTCCGGCGGGATAAAACAGGCAGCAGGTGAAAGAAGAAGAGCGTTACGGCGCTCGGAATTGCTGGGACTAAAATAGAACGGGTTTTTGTTTTCGCGGAATCCATTCGTAACAGTTTTTAACAGGTCAATGTTAATCCATAAAAAAAACCCGGAGAAGGATCTCCGGGTCTGTATTGTTTACCGATCTCACTTACCGTAACATTTCGTCGATCGTCACCGCGCTGACACTGTGATAACCGGGCTTTGCCTTTGCGAAGATTTGTCGTGCTCTTTCCTTGCCTTCCGGTGTTTCAGCCAACGCTGCATACAACGGGCGCAGGAATTTTCGGCGACCCACTGACGTTAGGAAGTGCTCGAGTGCAGGATCTGCTTTATTATAGCCGCTGCGGATCGATAGTTCAAGCCACTGACACAGTATTTCCGCATTTCCGCTTTCCGTAAATCTGAAATGCCTGTCAAGGTCATCCATCTGCGCCAGCGTCAATTTCGACGGCATCTGACGCAGGAAATACACCCAATGATGGGTGGTCCATCCCTGCGGATCAACGAGTTCTTTGCCGGCGAGAAAATCGGCTGCTACTTTAGCTGCTTTCTCCAGCTCCGTACTGTGCACCTTCGGAAAACTATCCGGCAGCCCTGTACCAAATACCCATTTATTATCGCGAATCTTCGTATTCCGGAGTTTACCATCCCCGCGGATCAGGTTCTTTTCCAGATACGCAAGAAACTCTTCCGTTGTGATGCTCTGAAACGCATGCTCTGCAAAATATTTTTTAAGGAATCCATCCCACTCTTCACGTCCGACAGCCCTTTCAATATTGAGCAGGAAGAAACGACCCTTCTCATATGCGATATCACTCATGCCGTCATCGGGATCACGTCCTTCCAGACTCAAATAAAGACGGGTATCCGGATTATCATTTCCCAGCTCTTTTACGGTCTTGCGCAGTTCACCTTCCGCCAGTACTGTGGCCATATCTTCATAATCCTTACCATAAATTTTTTCCATGATCCGCGCTTCGAAATAAACGGTGAAGCCTTCGTTCAGCCAGAAATCATTCCAGGTCGCATTCGTAACAAGGTTACCACTCCAGCTATGAGCCAGTTCATGTGCGATGAGTGCAACCAGTGAACGATCGCCGGCAATGATGGTAGGCGTAGCAAAAGTGAGACGTGGATTTTCCATGCCTCCAAAAGGGAAACTCGGCGGCAGCACCAGCACATCATATCTTCCCCAGGCGTACGGACCATATAGCTCCTCAGCAGCGGTGATCATTTTCGGCAGATCAACAAACTCGTACACTGCTTTGTCGAGGGTTACCGGCTCAGCATATACCCCACTGCGCTGATCATAGGCATGGAACCTCAGGTCTCCTACAGCGAGTGCCATCAGATAAGAAGGGATAGCCTGTTTCATTGCGAAGGTATAAACACCATCTGCATGCAATACAGTATCGTTCTCTGCACTCATCACAGCCATGAGATCAGGCGGACATGTGATTTTTGCATTGTATGTAAAGCGGATACCGGGAGAATCCTGCAGAGGAATCCAGGTACGTGCCAGAATAGCCTGACTTTGTGTAAACAGGAAAGGTTTCTTGCCTCCTGCAGTCTGTTCAGGAGTCAGCCACTGTAAAGCTGCAGCTTCCGGTGCTGTTGAATACGCAATTTTAACTTTACGGGTTGTTGGCTTTATGTGAATAACCAACTCACTTCCAACAAATGGAGCTGCTGGCATCATATCCCACTTTGCAACACTGCCATCATCCAACATAACCGAATCGATATGCAGGTCACGTGAATCCAGACACAGTTCGTGCCCCTTGTTGATATTTTCAATACTCAACGTGGCTGTGCCAGATAATTGTCTGGCAGCAAAATCAACCAACAGGTCAAGATCGAGGTGGCGGACTACGGCTTCGTTTGGCCGCGCAAAGGAATGTGGATCGGCTGTTTTCATTTCAGTACCAGAGGAAGATTTGTCGGATGATCCGCAGGATGACAGAATCACTGAAATCACTGCGAGAAAGATCAGGCGTTGCATGAAAGCGAAAATAGGGAATTTTTATAAGCAATGCGGGAGGAGCATTCCGCACTTCGTGCGGGAGGGGCAAGAGGGGCAATCCCGCTCGCTTCGCGAGGCGGGAAGGCAAGAGGAACAAAGTTACAGAGGTACAGAGAGGAAATGGTAGTGGCCGGTCGGGACCGGACATGAACAACCTCCACACGAAGGGGCAAGAGAAACAAGAAGGGCAATCCCGCTCGCTTCGCGAGGCGGGAGGGCAAGAGGAACAAAGTTACAGAGAGGAAATGGTAGTGGCCGGTCGGGAGAATATAAAAGCGATTTGCTGCCACATGCAGGTCAGGTCGCGACCTGACCGTACATGATGGGTTCACGACCAGTATGGACCTATCCTTCGGATACCCATTAGCTATAAAATAGAAAATCCGCCTTGCGGCGGATTTTCTATGCAACTTTTTATTCTCAGTGTTTAATTTTCATACTGTCGAGTTCTTCGATGGAAACCGTGGGTGGCATTATTCCTTTTTCGATTTTCATCTTCATCAGGTTTCCTGCCTTCCCGGCGTCTTCTTTTGATGCGAAACCTTTAAGTCCGGGTACAGCCGGAATATGCGGCTGGTGAATCATTGATTTACCATCCGACATCAGGTCATATCCGAATCCCCCGGCGGGTTCATCTTTGGGATTTTCGTATACGCTTACCGTTATATATCCTGAAGGTGCTTCCATGGCCGCCGTAGCTGTTTGCTGCGGCGGAACGGTGTCCGCCTGAATATGACTCAATTCTTCCGCCGCCTTTTTATCTGAACAACTGGCATCATGAATACCGGGTTCTTTATGGTTGCAGGAGGAAATCAGTATTACCATCACTCCGGTTAAAGAGAGGTAATATTTATACATTGGCCAGTTCGTTCTTCAGGAAGTCGATTACCTTCACTTCTGTAGCATCGATATTTTTAATTTCAGCGATATACCAGCTTACCCAGTCGCCGAGATGCAGGAGATAGAGGGAACGCTGCAGCTGAGTGGCGCCTTTCGCCGGCATCTCGATATATCGTGCACCGTATTTCTTAACTACGTTGCTGGTAATTTCCATCCGTTTCTGGGTACGATAATAATCATCTTCACAACGGAACATGAGTACGACTGCTTCGGGATGTGCTTCTGTCCAGCCAACCAGCTCATTGTGATTCATCTCCGGCAACACATGATGCCAGCATAACATCTTGCTGTTTTCGTTAATCTGCTGACGGAAACGTACTGCAACTCCTTCATAGCGTGCTTCGCAGTAGATGATCGGCAGTTTACCAATCAGCGACTCTGCAAGCGAGAAAGCTTCCCGTTTCACGGTATCTTCTTCTTTGTCAAGCAGCGCAATGGTATCCGCAAGGTCTTTTCGGAAGCCGTCGTTGATGAGTCCATGGAATTGAAGAATATACGGAAGCTGGGTGAATGAATAACCGAAGCAGGCACGCGGAGGCATGCCACCGGGGATAGTTACGAGATCCAGGCCTTTTTCTTTGGCAATGGCTCCAATTTTACCTCCACTGGTTACACAGGCGATCTTGGCACCTTTTGAGAGGGCTGCATCAAGCGCCTGCAGCGTTTCCTCTGTATTACCAGAATACGAAGAAACGATCACCAGCGTATGTTGATCTACAAAGTTGGGCAGGAAATAATCTTTATTCACCAGCAGCGGCACCTGCATGTTTTTTTCCATGACCTGAGCCACAATGGTTCCGCCGATACCAGAGCCTCCAAGACCTGTGACCAGAACATTACGGATGGGATGTGTGGAAGGAGTAAGCTGGGCGTTGCTGCCGATTTCCATAGCCTCGCGCAGATGTTGCGTAAAGGCGGCGACTAAATCTTTCATTAACATATCACGAAGGATTTTCTATTTTTGGTTGAGGCAAATATATACGTTCAAGTCCCAACAGTGTTTCCCTTCTTATGTAAAATTATGCGCTTCCGGTTGTTAATCTTACTGGTCGCGACCCTGTCCCTCTCCTCCTGCACCAGCCGTGATGGAGATTTTAACTTTTTCAGCATCGAAGACGATGAAAGTCTGGGAGCCCGGTTCAATGATGAAATCCTGAACGATCCCGGATCTTATCCCATCCTGAATGAACAGAACTACTCCGAAGTTTACGACAGGCTGAACTCCATGGTGCAGAAAATCCTGAAAAGCGACGATATCCTTCACCGTGAGGAGTTTGCCTGGAAGGTGCATATACTTCAAAATGATACTATTCTCAATGCATTCTGTACACCCGGCGGGTATATTTACGTGTATACCGGACTCATCAAATATCTCGATAGTGAAGATCAGCTGGCCGGAGTGATTGGCCACGAAATGGCTCATGCCGACCTCCGTCACAGCACCGAACAGATGACCAGGAACACAGGTGTAAAAATTGTGCTGCACCTCTTTTTCGGCGATGGCTCTGTTTTGGGAGATATGGCCGGTGGAATTGCCGGACTGAGTTTCAGTCGTGGCGATGAAACGGAAGCCGATCTGCAAAGTGTCAGATATTTATACGATACTGATTATGATCCGCGTGGCGTGGCCCGTTTTTTTGAGAAGATGGAACAAAAAGGCGAGACGCTTGGGCCAATGGTGTTTCTGAGCACACATCCGAATCCGGAAAACCGGGTAAAAAAGATTATGGAAGAGTGGAAAAAGCTGGGCGGGAAGAAAGGAAAAACATTCAAAGACGATTATCAGGAGATGAAGGATGAATTACCCTAATTCACCCAACTGCTGACAATAAAAAATGCCGCTCACCAGATGTGAACGGCATTTTTTTCGGGATATTTCTTAATGCTTTCTTTGTTGTCGTCGCTCTTTCGCTTCCTTTTTCTTCTGCATGTAAAACTCCTTCGTTTTGGCTGCATGAGCAGGATCGGGAGCTACCAGAACGCCATCAGGCAGGAAGGAGTGTTTACGGATGATCTCCAGTTCGTCACCATACTTCTTCACCAGTGCCTTTTCCACATCCGTGTCATCATGTCCTCTGAAACTGATCGAAACCCCTTCACGTCCCGCACGACCGGTTCGGCCGATACGATGAACATAGGTTTCGGCTTCATCCGGCATATCATAGTTAATGACCAGGTCGAGTTCTTTTACATCAATGCCTCTTGATGCGAGATCGGTTGCAACGAGAACTTTCAGTTTTCCGCCACGAAACGACTGCAGCGCTTTTTCGCGCTGACCCTGAGATTTATCTCCATGAATAGCCTGTGCAGGGTGTCCGCCTTTGCTGAGTACGCGGGCCAGACGATCAGCTCCACGTTTGGTGCGGGTAAAGATCAGGGCCTGCGCAGCGGGTTCCTTATCGAGCACATCGAGCAACAAAGCTTGACGCTTATCACGGTTTACCCAATACATCCGCTGACGGATTTTAGGAAGATTGCTTTCATCCGTAATAATTTTAATCCTAACGGGATCGGACATGTGCTTTTCTGCAATTGAAGCGATTTCATCCGGCATGGTTGCACTGAAGAGCAAGGTCTGACGCTCTTCCGGCAGAAGGCCAATGATCTTGTTCAGATCGCGGGAGAAGCCCATATCCAGCATGCGGTCGCATTCGTCCAGCACGAGAATATCAACCGTATCAAGGCGCAGATGACCCTGACTGTAAAGGTCGAGTAAGCGTCCAGGAGTAGCAATGATAATAGCAGGATGTTTCCTTAATGCTGTTTCCTGCGCCTGTTGTCCCACCCCGCCATATAACAATGCCAGCCGAAACGGAAGTGTTTTCCCGTATGCACTGAAGTTATCGTTGATCTGAATGGCCAGTTCACGTGTTGGAGCAAGTACAAGTACACGGGGCCCTTTTACCGGTGGTGTTGACGCCAGCAGATGTAAAATAGGTAAGGCGAAAGCTGCCGTTTTTCCGGTACCTGTTTGTGCCAGAGAAAGCACATCTTTTCCTGCCAGAACAGCAGGAATTGTTTGTTGTTGTACGGGGGTGGGCTGTACGTACCCTTTTTGCTGCAATGCCTCTTCAATCTGCGGCAGCAGCTGTAATTCTTTAAATGTCATGATGTATTGCCAGCAATTGATAATACGACAACAACAGGTTGGCGTCTGTGCTGCAGGCGAACCGGGCAATTTCTATTAAAACCGCGGAAGGGTTTGCGTGGATGAACCGACGATAGAAATCACGCTGAGACTGCAAAGATACGATAAAGCAGGTCATAAAACAAGAAATTAAGAGTAATCTGTCGTTTTTTGCAACCTGACGAAGCTTTCTGCGTACAAAAAGGTCCCCAATAGTGCCCTTTCACCCCCATGAAAACACCCCGTAGAAAAAGACTACGTCAGGTGCAGCGACAGTCGTTGTCCTTACGTAAGGTTGCTTTTGCCGTGAGCATAGCAGCTATTGCAGGAGCCGGATTATTTGTCCTGAACAATCTCGGTACCTCTGAAGAAGCTTCCGCCAACCCCGGAAAAGATGGTTCAAAAACCATTACAAGCGCTAACACCATAGTGAATGAGTATACCTATCTGACCAATGATGTCAGCTCGGGTGCAACACAGATAAAGTGTAACTCAAACACGATAAATGCCAACAGCCGTTTTTCTTCGAATCTGGCAGCCGGTGATCTGCTACTGATTATTCAGATGCAGGGTGCAACCATAACCACTTCCGATAACTCTTCGTATGGTGCAGTTTCTGCGTATAACAATTGCGGACTTTACGAGTTCGCGAAAGTTTCATCCATCGGTTCTTCAGGAAGAATTAACCTCGCCAATGGTTTAAGAAACAGTTATACTTCCGCCGGTAAAGTTCAGGTGGTGCGTGTCCCCCGATACACAACTCTTACGATTAACAGTGGCAAGAGCATTACCTGTCCCGACTGGGACGGAACGACCGGCGGTATTGTTGCCGTTGAAGCTTCGCAGGATGTTGTTATTAATGGCAGCATAACAGTAACCGGAAAAGGATTCAGAGGCGGTGCATTGGAACAAGGTTCAAATCTGCCCGGTAGTGCCAGCACACGTCGTTCTTCCTCTGGAAATGATGGAGCAGAAAAAGGTGAGAGCATTGCAGGCCCGGCTTCCGGTTTGAGCGGTGGTCAATATTGCCGTAATGCTCCGGCCAATGGCGGTGGTGGCGGTAATGCCCACAATTGCGCAGGAGGTGGCGGTGCGAATGCAGGTGATCCTGCCTCGTGGACCGGAACCGGAAATCCTGATAACAGCAATTCAAACTGGACAACAGCCTGGAATCTGGAGAGTACGGGATTTGCTTCTTCCAGTTCTACCGGAGGAGGTCGTGGCGGATATTCATATTCTGCCAATGATGGGAATGAATTAACACGTGGTCCCGGTCACTCTGACTGGGGTGGTGATAACCGTCTCAATGGTGGTGGCTATGGTGGCCGTCCGCTGGATTATTCCGGCGGAAGAATTTTCTTCGGCGGTGGTGGCGGTGCCGGCGACTCCAACAACAGCACCGGAACAGCAGGTGGTGATGGTGGCGGAATGGTTTTCATCCTCACAAAAAACAATGTAAGCGGTACAGGAACTATTTACGCGAATGGAGATAACGTTGCAACTGCAACCGGCAATGATGGAGCCGGTGGTGGCGGCGGTGGTGGAGCTGTTGTCATTTACAATTATTCCGGTAGCACCAGTGGTATCATCATCGAAGCAAAAGGTGGATATGGCGGTAGTCAGAATCTCGCCTGGTCAGAAGCAGAAGGTGCAGGCGGCGGTGGTGGTGGTGGTTACGTTGCTATTACCAATCTCCCTGCAATCAGTATCAGCGTAGTCGGTGGTGCAAACGGAACATCCAACTCTCCTTCAGTCACAAACTTTACACCCAACGGTGGAACAAAGGGCGGTGCCGGATCAACGGCCAGTTTAAGCGGAACGTTTAATCCATACAGCGCGACCAGCAGTCCATTACCGGTAACGCTTACTTATTTCCTTGTAAAAACAGAAGGAGAATCGGCCCTTACTGAATGGGAAACCGCATCGGAAAAAAACAACGATTATTTTCTCGTAGAACGCAGTGCAGACAATGAGAACTTCGAAGTTATCGGCAGAGCCACCGGCAGCGGAACTACATCTCTTCCGCATAAGTATCAGTTAAAAGATGATGCGCCGCTTTCAGGTACAAGTTATTATCGGCTCAAGCAGGTTGACTTCGACGGCAAAACGGAAACGTTTAAAGTTATTCCGTACGAATATAATCGTATCGTAACAGATCTGAAGATCGTTGAATGCAGTCCCAACCCATTTACCACTTCTATCCGATTGATTACAGATGTGCCGAAGGCAGGAATACTTCAGACAGAAATTCTCACACTCGGCGGAGCTAAGATCTGGGAGAGTACCGCCTCTGCAGAAGAAGGAAGACAGATTATGAACTTCTTCCCTGAAATCAGCACACCGGGCATTTATCTGCTTCGCATCAACGATGAGGAAGGTCATTCCGCCGTGATGAAGGTTATGAAAAAATAATCATCTGTCACCCCGACAGAAACCGATATTCAGTTTAACCCCATTACTGATATACACTCATTCCCCACAAACGATTACTGCGGTAATCACCCCATCCGGTAGATCCGGCACATATCAATCAGCAGCAATTCGATTCTTTGCGAATCTTACACAGCTTTATAGCCAACGCTTTAAAGCCTTGACGATCATTGTGTAATATTTGTGAAAGAAAATTGACAAAAACGGACCAACTGTCCGCTTAAGGGTATCGTATTACCCTTTCGAACATATTGTCAAGTTTTATGGCCAGATTAAAGAGGGGGAGAATGAGGCAGGTGCAGCGCCAGTCCTTGACCCTGCGTAAAGTTGCTTTCGCAGTAAGTTTTGCCGCTATTGCGGGAGCCGGATTGTTTTTGATGAACAATCTGGGTACTTCGGAAGATGCGCTTGCGAATCCCGGAAAAGATGGTGCAAAAACCATCACCACAGCAAACGCCATTGTTAACGAGTACACCTACCTGACCGGGAACTCGAGTGCAGGCAGTACGCAAATCCAATGTAATTCGAATACGATAAATGCCAATGGCAGATTTTCGGGCAACCTTGCTGCTGGTGACCTCCTGCTCATTATTCAGATGCAGGGTGCCGTCATCAACGTAGGAACCACAAATACTTACGGTAGTGTAACATCTTACAACGGCTGTGGTGCTTATGAATTTGCGAAAGTTTTATCCATAGGATCTTCCGGAAAAATAAATCTGGCCAATGGTTTGAAAAAAAGCTATAGCAGTTCAAATAAAGTTCAGGTAGTAAGAGTACCGCGCTACACGAATTTAACAATAAACAGTGGTGCCAGCCTTACTTGTCCGGACTGGGATGGTACAACCGGCGGAATTGTAGCTGTAGAAGCTGCACAAACGGTTACTATCAACGGAACCGTCACTGCGAACGGCAAAGGTTTCCGCGGAGGTGTGGTGGAACAAAATACAACTACACCCGGATCACCGACACTCTATCGCTCGACATTATCTACAGATGGTGCAGAAAAAGGAGAGGGTATTGCAGGACCTGCTGCTTCATTGAGCAATGGTCAGTACGGCCGTGGTGCTCCCGCCAATGGTGGCGGTGGAGGCAATGCACATAATGGCGGTGGTGGTGGTGGTGCCAACGTAGGCTCCGGTACCTGGACCGGCAATGGTAATCCGGATAACTCGAATACTAACTGGACCACGGCCTGGAACCTTGAGAGTTCAGGGTTCTCCTCTACTACTTCATCCGGTGGAGGAAGAGGTGGATATACATGGTCATCCAATCCAAAGAATCCGTTAACCCTTGCTCCCGGTAATACATCCTGGAGTGGAGATAATCGCCAGGTTAGTGGAGGTTTAGGTGGACGTATTCTTGATAACGCTTCAAACACGCTCGTCTTTATGGGCGGTGGTGGTGGTGCCGGAGATTCAAATAATAACACCGGAACAAGTGGTGCTGACGGCGGCGGAATTGTTTTTATTCTTGCGAAAGGAGATGTTGGAGGTTCCGGAACGGTTACAGCCAACGGAGATACTCCTCCCAATACAGCCAGCTGTTCTACCTGTTATGGTGATGCAGCCGGCGGAGGCGGAGGCGGAGGATCTGTTTTCATCCATTCACTTACTGGTACAATCCGCAATATTTCTATCTCTGCAAGAGGTGGCAATGGTGGCTCACAAAACATTATTACTTCTACCGGCGAATGCGAAAGCCCCGGTGGTGGTGGTGGTGGTGGTTATATCGCCACAACCACAAGATCGGGAGTAACCCTCAACGTCAACGGTGGAACACAGGGATCAACCGACTCACCTCCCATGGCAAACTTCACTCCGAACGGTGCTACCCGAGGAGCAGCCGGTCTGACAACCACTCTGCTTTCCACTTTTAATCCATATAGTGCAACCAACAATCCCTTGCCGGTTACGCTAACTTCGTTTATTGTAAAACCTAAGGATGGTTCAGCCCTTGTGCAATGGGAAACTGCCGCAGAGAAAAACAATGATTACTTTCTGGTGGAACGCAGCAGCGACAATGAGCATTTTGAAATCATCGGTCGTGTGATGGGCAGTGGCACAACTACGACTATCCATAAATATGAACTTGAAGATCCGATCCCTTTGAATGGTACCGGCTATTACCGCCTGAAGCAGGTTGATTTCGATGGAAGAACAGAAACGTTTAAAATCGTTGCCTTCGATATGAACAGATCTGTTTCCGAGCTGACCATCGCTGAATGTAGTCCTAATCCGTTTACTTCATCAATCCGATTGATTACTGATGTACCAACTGGTGGTGTCATTCAAATTGAATTGCTTTCCATGGGTGGTGCAAAAGTCTGGGAGAATATTTCGATTCTTCCATCCGGCCGTCAAATCATGAACCTGTATCCGGACGTTTCTGTGCCGGGGGTATATTTGTTACGGCTATCTGATCAGGAAGGACATAGTTCGGTAATGAAAGTTATTAAAAAGTAAAACGCTACATATTTAAAAAAACCGCCTCTGTATAAGAGGCGGTTTTTTTTAAAAAACGCGGGAGGTCCCTTTACCGGATATCTGGTTCCTGATGCTGAAAAACAGAAAGCACCCGGGGGGTGGGATGAAGGTACTTTCAGAAGCCGGCAGAAACTAAAACAGACAAGTCGCGTGGTTTGGTAACCACTGCACACCGGAGCGGGTAGTGGTTAATGGTAAGATGCTTTTTCCGGAGCATTGGTTGCATCAGAACCGGATTATTTTAAAAAGAAAAGGGGCAGATGAAATCCACCCCTTGTTACTCCTTCAGGAAAAACCTAACCTACTTAACTTTAACCGAAGGAGGTATGAGTTTATAGATGACCGGTGTAACCACCCGCGATAAAATGGTTGAACTGATCAGACCGCCAATCATGACGATTGCCAGGGGTGAAATTAGTGGATTTACTGAAATGGCGATGGGTAGTAATCCTCCAATGGCTGTCATTGAGGTCAATACGATAGGCAGGAAGCGGACTTCACCGGCAATCCTGATTGCCTCGTCGAGCGAATGGCCTTGTTCCCGCAACTGATTGGTGAAATCAACCAGCAGAATCGTGTTCTTTACTTCTATTCCGGCCAGCGCAATAATTCCGATAGTAGCAACGAAGGAAAGTGAGTTACCGGTTAATAGAAGTGCCAGTACGGCACCCACAATTCCGAGGGGAATAACCGACAATACAATCATCGTACTCTTAAACGTCCTGAATTCAAGGATCAGTACCGCAATAAAGAGAAAGATGGTTACGATGATGATAGCTCCGAACCCACCGAAGGATTCATTTCTGCTCTCCACCTCCCCACCCATATCATAGTAATAACCTGCAGGAAAGCTGAACTGATCCATTTTCTTCACCACCGACTGAATTACTTCATCGTTCAGGAATCCTTTTTGCACATAGGAACTTACAGAAACCGTACGTGATTTATTGAAGTGATTAATCTTAACAGGTGAAGCTTCAAACCGGAGCGTTGCCATCTGATTTAACGGTATGGCGTTACCGTTATAACTGTTTACATATAACCTGTCAAAAACATGCAGGTCAGGAGTCTTGGGTCCGGGTCGTGTAACAAGTATCCTGTATTCATCTCCAGCATCGTCTGTGAAGGAGCCTGCATCCAGCCCGGCCACAGCCAGACGCACCGTTTTATCGATATTGATTGAAGGAACACCGAGCTGTTGTGCTTTCTCTTTATTGATATCGACACGGATATCCGTTTTCTGATGTTTTACCGGATTGTTGACATACAATGTTCCTTCCGTTTTCCGCAGCATCTCCTCTACTCCGGCTGCCAGACGACTCAGCGTATCGAGGTTATCACCATAGAGTCGCACTTCCACTGGTGCTACAACCGGCGGACCCTGTTCGAAATTCTTCACCTCCACCTTGGCGCCGGGATACGGTGTCCATTTTTTTCTTAATTCTTCAATAATAGCCAGCTTCCGGACCGGAGGAGAATCATTTTTCAGTTGAACAAATAACTGAGCGTAATCACTGCGTTCATTCTCAGGAATGATATTGTAATAAACACGCGGGTTTCCATGTCCTGTATTGGCAGCAACATACTCCACTTCTTTCAACTGACGCAATTCCATTTCAATTCCCCGTGCTACCGAATCGGTATAGGTCAGACTGCTTTGCTGTGGGGTAATCACCTCCACCATAAACTGTGGTTTCTCTGAAGCGGGAAACAAACTGAACCCTACAACAGGGAACAACGCCAGTGAACCTCCGAAGATCGCCATTGCGACAAGAATTGTCATGACCGGACGGGCAAGCGCTTTGTCGAGCAGGCGGCTGTAACTACCAGAAATCAATTTCTTGAGTGCACGCATGAAAATATTTCCATCAGGATGTCCGCTATGTTCTTTGAGCAACCGGCTGGAAAGAAAAGGAACAATGGTGAGTGAAACCAGCATGGAAGCGATCACTGCGGTAATGACAGCCATTGGCAATGAACGGATAAAATCACCGGCAGCTTCCGGCATAAATACAATCGGCAGAAAAGCGATAATCAGCGTAGCGGTACAACCGATAACAGCAAGGCCTATCTGTTGAGTGGCTTTCAGCGTTGCTTCCATACGGCTATGACCTTCCCGCAGCCAGCGCTCAATATTTTCAACAACCACAATACTATCATCCACCAGCAATCCCAGTGCAACCACCAGTCCGACAATACTCAACTGATTCAGGTTGTACCCGAGCAAATTCAGCAGTACAATACCAATCGCCAGCGAAAGAGGAATGGACACCATTACCACCGTTGCGGCACGCATACCCAGCGGCAGCAGCGTAATAGATACGAGCAGAATAGCGATGAGGAAGTCAAAGCTGAGTCCGCTCAATCGTTTGTTCACATTCTCTGCCTGATCAAAATGAAAAACCAGATCAATACCGGCCGGCAGTGACTTGCGAAAATTTTCGATCACCGGCAAATAACTTTTCTGCGTATGGGTGATATTCTCACCGGCTTTCTGTGCTGCCACCAACGTTATGCAGCGATGACCATTGATGCGCGTAATATGCTTGTTCAATTCGAAATCGTTGTACACCGAAGCGATATCACGCAAAAGAATATTTTTCCCGTTTCGTGATGCAACAATAGTAGCTGCTACTTCACCGGCATCTCTGTAATTTCCACTTGTTTTGATATTAAATGTTCGCGCTCCTTCGCTGACACTGCCCCCGGGAATATTGGCCATTTCTCCCTGCAAGGTTCCCAGCACCTGATCTGCGGGAATCTGCATCTGGGCCATCTTTTCCAGATTGATTTCCACACGCACAATCTGATCCGGCAAACCAAAGATATCTACCTTCTTTAATGCAGGCAGTTTCTCCAGTTGCTCCTGCAGGCGTTCGGCTTCTTTCTTCAACTGCAACATAGGAGCATGTTCTGACACCAATGCCAGTTGCACCACGTTCACATCGCTGGGCTGCACTTTCCTGACTTCCAGAAGCGCGATTTCCTTAGGAAGTGATGAACGCAGCGAATTAACCTCACGAACCAGTTCCTGGTACTTCTCATCTACGTCACTGCTATATTTATACTCAACAAACAATACGGCCTGACCATCACTGATATTCGTTTTGATCCGTTTGATATTTTCCAATCCGAACAGTTGCTTCTCCAGCTTATCCACCACCATCTCTTCCATGTCCTTCGGACTCGTACCCGGAAAAACCACAACTACCGGAAACTGCGGCGCATTGATATCCGGATCTTCTGACCGAGGCATCGTCATAATCGTTACCACGCCCAGCACAGCCACCATCAGGAAAATGATTAAGGTGAACTGATAATTTTTTACTGAATAATCTGAAATCTTCATGACGGAAATATTAGCGGGTTACTCGGATCTGTGATTTATCAGTAAGGTAGGCGCTGCCGGATACAATCAGCAAACGGGCATCTTCCAGTCCGGCTGTGACCAGTGCTTCACCGGCATTAATCGCCTGTACCTTCACTTTACGCATTTCTGCGGTTTTCTCGTCAGTAGTGATAAACACCATCCCTTCCTGGCGGTCACCATCGAGGATAGCGGCGTATGGAATTCTCCACGCAGAAATCTTTCCTGATGCATGTAATACTCCCTTGCCGAATAATCCTGAAGCTAGTCCTGTCGGTTTCCCTTCAACCGTCAGATAAACCGTAAACGTGCCACTATAGGGATCTATACCTTCTGAGCGACGGGTAACGGTTGCGGATATCCGTTGTCCGGCATCGGTTGAAATTTCGGCTTTGTCCCCCAACGAAATGCCTGCGCGTTCACGATCGCTGATCCCGGCTTTGAAAATCCACTTCCCGTTTCCGGCACCGTTCACCTGCAATACAGGTTGACCGGGACCCGCCATCTGCCCCTCTTCTGCCATACGCATCAGCACATATCCATCTGCTGCAGCACGGATCACCGAATACTGATTATTGAAACGGGCAGCCTTCAGCTGTTCCGTAGCAACATCGAGTCCGGTGCGGGCATTTTCAAATTGCTCACGAGTAGCTACGCTGTCACGATAAAGACGCTCGGCACGCTCGAAGTCACGGCGTGCTTTATCAAGGCCCAACTCTGCCTGCTGTACAGCTGCATTTATCTCTGTCAGGTCGAGCGTAGCCAGCACCTGACCTTTTCGTACTGCATCCCCTTCATCCACCAGTATATCGCGGATAATACCACCGGTTTTAAAGGACAGCATCGTTTCATCATCGGTGGTAAACTTTCCGGCGAGCGGAATATCCATCGTGACATCTTCCCGCTGCAACGTCATTGTTTTTACCGGAATCACTTCGGCACTGGAAGTAGTATCTTCCTGTTTACCGTCTTTGCAGGCTGTAAGCAAGAGGGAGCCTGCGAGCAGCATAAAATAGAATGTATTTTTCATGATAAGAGATGAATTAAAGGTTAGGGAATAGGAGTTGTGGCTGTTTCACGTTCCAGTTCGGCGGCAGCCATACGGACTTTATATGCTGACAGATTTTCCTGCAAACGGGCAGTCATCTGCTGATTGCGCGCATCGAGCATCTCAATAAAGCTGAATACGCCTTCGCGGTATCCTTTCTCTACCAAACGGTGATACGAGGAAGCCGCTTCAAGCTGTTGCGAGGAAGCCTGCCAGGAGCGGATAGCTGCAATAAGACGGTTATTCGCAGCCGTTATACTCATCTGCAATGCATTGTTTGTTTCTGTTTCCTTGAGCTGCGCCAGTTTCAGATCGAGTTTCGTCTGGGCGATTTTATGACGATTGCCAAAACCCCTGAACAAAGGAATATTTAACTGAACACCTACGAGGTAATAATCTGAATTTTCATCGAACTTCATCCCGTCGGCCTGAAAACCGGCATCTGCAAATGCACCCAACTGCGGGAAACTAAAACTGCGGTTCATTTTTAATACCGTTTGCTGGATGGCTGTAGCCTGATTGAGCATCTTTAACTCCTCGCGCTGCGAAGGATCTGCCTTTGCCGGAGCAGATGTCCAGTCGGACGGATTCAGGACACCCGCAGCCGATTCTACGGGTGAATCAGGTGAAACATTCAGCAGAAAATTGAAATACAGTCGCGCGTTATCTGCTGTACGTCGCGCTTCTTCCAGCAATGCTGTAACAGACGCCACTTCTGCTTTTGAGCGGATCACCGATGCCGGTAAGGCCTTACCGTTAGACTCCAGCGACCGGTTTACACGCTCTCCTTCTTTCGCCAGTTCAAGAGCAGATTCGTAGATCTTCACGGCATCTGACGCTGCTGAATACCGGTACCAGGCCAGCTTCACTTCTTTCACCAGTTCCCGTTTATAGGCCTGTACTTCGAGTTCGCTGAGCTGTATTTTCTGCGACTGAATACTCCGGTTATAGAGGAGATCTGTATTGAACAATGCCATCGTCGCATGCAATTTGGTATCGTAAAAATTGTTGGGCAGAAAACTCTGCTGTACATTATCGACCTGCGGAAAAGCTGAAGTACCGGTCATCTGATTGAGTGTTGAATACACCGGATTCAGCAAATCACCGATGGGCAGATTGATGTAACGGCCTCCATCGCCGGTCTGATAGGCTGCTGATGCATCCAGGGAAGGAAGAAATAATGCATTGGCAGATTTCAATGCCAGCATCGCTTTCTCTATTCCGATATTCTTCTGTTGTAAAACCAGGTTGTTCGACAATGCGGTCTGTAGGTACTGCTGCAGCACCGGCTCGGATGTTTCCTGTGCCTGCACGGTTGCCGAGATCCAAACCAGGCAAACCGGTATCCACTTCCTGAGTTTAATTAATACTGTACTCATTATTAACAGTGTTAAGTGATCGTTAAAATTTTTTTAGCCTTTATGTGATTGATCGAGTGAATTAATCATCCAGTTCAGCGACTGTTCCATCATCGCATATACCTGATTTTCGGGTACCAGTTTATCGAAACGCTGACGGATGGCGAGTGATACGAGTCCATGCACCATTCCCCAGATAGCCATCGCCACTGCGTTAACATCATACGCCGATATCATTTTCTTGTCCATGCATTCCTGTAAAATAGCTTTGAGACCATCAAGTGCTTTATCGCCTTCTTCCCACTCACAATTTTCACTGATGCATTGAATGGTTTCCATGGGTGCCTTCGCCAGGAACATCAAATCATAAAACTCAGGGTTCTCCAATCCAAAGCGGAGATAATTCTCGCCCATCTTATGCAGTCGCAATAAAGGGTTGGCGATCGTTAACAGGTTAACATTATAGCCCTGCATCCGGCGAAAGCCTTCCTGATGCAAATGGAAAAGGATCTCGTTCTTATCTTTGAAATACAAATAAACCGTAGTGGGACTATATTCGATCAGATCGGCAATCCTACGGATACTGACTTTCTCGAATCCTTCCTCCACAAACAGTTTCATCGAAGCTTCGAGAATCATTTTCTTCAGCTCCGTTTTCTGTTTTTCCTTTCGTTCAGAGATACCCATTTGTGAATATTAACGGGGCAAATATACTTAACACCGTTAAGTAATAGCAAATAGAAACGCGCCTTTATAATGTAATGCATTGAAAAACAGAGATATAATTTTAAAATAGCCGAATTAAACCAGCTCCGGTTCTTGCCAGCCAAACCGTTGTAACGTACGAACATGCGACTGGAACGCTTCCCAAAACGTATCGTTGTAGAGATAAGGAATACCGTACTCCTGTGCGGTTTGCTGAACAATCGGTGCCAGATTCGGGTAGTGGATATGACAAATGCGTGGAAAGAGATGGTGCTCTACCTGATAATTCAATCCGCCGATATAAAATGAAAGCAGCTTATTTTTCCTTGCGAAATCAACGGTTGTACACAACTGGTGAACAGCCCAGTTGTTTTCCATGTGTCCGTTTTCATCAGCGAGCGGATGCTGAGTACCTTCCACGGTATGAGCCAGCTGAAAAATAACAGTCAGCACAAACCCGGCAATCAGATGCATCATTATAAAACCGGTGAGCCACAAGCCAAAATCATTCGGCGTGATGAAGTACGGAATAACGAGTATATAACTGAAGTAAAAGATCTTTGCGCCGATGATGCGCAGTAACGTAATGCGGTTTTGTGTAGCATTTTGTGGGTTTACACCCTTGATGATATGTCTTCTGAATTGAAGAAAATCTTTGAGTAAGGCCCAGTAGATGGTGATGATGCTATAGAAAAAGAACGCGTAAAGGTACTGATATCGTTGCGATTTTTTTACATCGGTATGGGGCGACATCCGCAGGATCAGTTTATCATCAATGTCTTCGTCATAATGTACCACATTGGTATAAGTATGATGCATGATATTGTGTTGATTCTTCCAGTTAAATACACTTCCTCCCAAAAAGTTAAGCGTATAACCGAGCGTCTTATTGATGTACGTGTTGGAGGAGTAAGCACCATGGTTGGCATCGTGCATTATGCTCATACCGATCCCGGCAAGTCCAAATCCCATCAATACCCAACAAAGCAGTTGCACTGCCCAATGCATTGGCGTAAATAAGAGAAAGCCAAAGGGAATAAAATAAAGTGCCATGATGACCACCGTTTTAAAAACCATGGCGCCGTTCGCATACTTACTGATTCGCTGATCGATGAAATACTGATCCACACGCTTTCGCAATACCTTGAAGAAATCACTGTGATCGCTGCTGTTGAACTTTATGCTGCCTTTGATATTTTCCATTTCTCTTATAGGTATTGTATCAGGAATAGTTATTAACTCCTATAAGGGATATCCAAAGGGCCCTCATCGGCTATAAAGATAAAAGAAAACGGCGTTCCTGCCTTTGCAGAAACGCCGTCCTTTCGAATTATATGGTGATTAATGGGTTACGATCAGTTTTTGCATCATTTTATTGTTTCCTGAGCGTAATTGCACATAATAAACGCCTTCCGACAAGGTGCTGACATCTACCGGAATTCTGTTCATCGGATCCGCAGCATATACACCCTGACTGTACATGACCTGTCCCAGAACATTTACAATTTCCAGTGTGGCCTGTCCGGCAAGATTCATGGAATAATAAACGTTGATCAGATCATTGGCCGGATTCGGTGCCACTACCAGATTGCTGATAGTGCCCGTAACCTCTTCTACAGGTACTGTATAGTTTACGGTAAACTCCTGATGGATATTATCACCAAAATCGGAATTGTATTGCTTGATGATTGATCCGTTAACTGCTGATTTTACTCTGAAATATCCTGAACCCTGATTCGGGAAAGCCCACCATGTTAATCCGTTATCATCTGCATCATTCAGATGTACGACGTAACAATCGGTAGCCAATGTGACTGTATCGCGATAAATCGTATTGCTGACTAATGCATTTCTGGAGATGATCGTAGCCCCCTGACTATCCTTTAGGGTATAGTTGGTGTAGGCCCCATTCGCATTTGTTTTCAGTTCAAATACGACATATTGCGGGAACACAGAAGGATAATTGAAGGTGGTGATCATCGTATCATTCTGCCCGTACTGATCTGCCAGTCCGTTGGGATTGCTGACTATGGCAATGAATTGATTAGTGCTGGAGGATAACCAGGCTGGTTGTGGCAAGGTCACTTCTGCTGACTGAAGAAAGGTAAGATTTCCTGTCCAGGTATAGGTCGACATCGTTCCTCCCAGTCGTCCGTAGGTAATATCAACCGAAGTGAGCGGATCTGAACCGGTATTTTTAATTGAAACGACCGGGGCATTACAAATCGGATTAAGACGCTCATATTCGACATAATCTGTCGGTGACTTCACATAGTTCAGAGCAGCATCGTTTGTAAAATTGGCGGGACCATATGAAACCAACTGATTGTTTACACGATAACGGGAATCACCGTAATCATTTGCCGATGGTATAGAATACTCCAGATTGATGGTTTGCCCGGGTGTAACAGACGGTGTAATCTCCCATTCTTTAAGGACAACACTTGCTCCCGGACACCAGCCTGCGCGATCATATACCCAGGTTCCTCCCTGCGGATAAATCGGATTGGTTGCACATTCCGTCCATACTGCACGGGTGAGATTGCTGGTATTGTTAAGCCGGATCGTGTGATTGCGAGACATGAATTCACCTTGCTGTCCGTGACCGCTGATCTGCGAACGGATCTTAAACTGAGCTGCATTGGAAGAAAGCGCAATATCTCTTGGTTCAAAATAGGTATTGTTCAGGATTTGTGTTGAGTTCACTTCGAGGCGGGAACCATTCGGCCAGATCTGCTGAATGCTCTTCACATCGCGGGGAGGCGTTCCATGGTAATACACAAACGTGATATCGTTATCTTCCTGACGGTTGCCACCCTCCATCGCCATGTATTTATCCCCTCTGAGTACCGGGGCAAAATCGGTGACATCAAACACCCATGTTTTTCCAATCTGACCATTCAGATCAAGTCCGATACCATACGGTGTGATGAAGTTGATCAGCTCGATGCGGGACGGATACTTATTGAAATAATTCAGGGTTGCAAGGAAGAGCGTGTCTTCAGCAGCTACCAGTTGTGAATCGATTACGGCACCCGCTTCATTGTACGTATAGATATACTGATTGGCAGCCCAGAAAAGATTGGTATCAACAACACTAAGGGAATTATTTGCAACCACATATGAAACAACTGAATTAGCCGGCACGGGAACTGAATCCAGCACGGGAATAGTGTTGATGCTGGAGGTATATTGGCCACGGTAGAAAGTGGCATTCGGACGATCAGTTGACTGAATAAAATTGCGCATCAGGCCGTTGGCACGACGCACCTTCGGAGTTACATTAAATTGCGTAGCGTCGTTACCGTTAGGTGACTGATCTGGGATAACCGCACCACTGATAGTATCGAATGAATACCAGGCTACGAGGTTTCCGTAAGCCGGCATCAGCGGACTGATCTGTTTCCACATCACGTCTTTCACTTCTGATTGTGTAAGAGCTGTATTCCAGATGGAGAAATCATCAATACTTCCATAGTAGAGGTAATTTCCGGTGATACTTTTAGAAATGGTCATCTGTGCGATGGAAATCAGTTTGGTTTTTCCGGTGCCACTATGCCAGAGGTTTCCGTTGAGATAAATCTTCATCTCCCCGGTGGTTGCATCTTTCGTCACCGCCCAGAAATTCCATTGTCCTTCTGTTTCGGCAGTGGCAGCAGCTTTGTTTATCCGGTCATATCCGGTACCGTCATTTCCACAATCCCAATAGATGCTGCCATCACTCCAGGGTAAATGAAGATTCAGCTGACGTACATTGTTGGTATCAACGGCTTCGAATATGCTGGTATTCGCAGGGAGTTTTTCGGGATCACCATAAACCCAGAAAGCTACCGTAATTTTATCGCTGATGGATGTGCCTACAGAAGCAGGAAGATCGATGGTAGTAGCACCGCCATTCACATCAATATAGTTATCGGTTGTCGTATTCAGCAGTCCGGATACAAATGCCGTTGTTGTGCTGTGAACCGTATTATCTGAAGTGGGAGAAGGATTGTCAAAAAGGAACTCGACAATCAGGTTATCCACTCCGTTCCATGAAAATGCTGTATGGAAGTTGAAGCGATGCAGGCCGTTCCCGTTGAATCCTGTGCTGAGATAATATACTTCGGTGAAGCCGGTGAGATCAGGAAGGGTATCCGTTAACGAAGCAGCCGTTGTTGTTTTCAGACGGATGCGCAGGTTGTTGAGACTACCTCCGAAGGAAGTTAAGTCCAGCGCCATCCCATCAATACTTCCGGCAGTCATCCCTGCTAAAATGAGTTCAGTAGCTGAATAAAGATACTGGTGACGGGCAATTGCGGATGTTCCATTAAGTGGAGCTGCCACATCGTTTACACCTGTTCCGGCAACGAAACTGCTCTCCGAAAGTGTTGAAGTATACAACACTTCCTGTTGATTGGTTTGAATGTAATTCCAGAGCGGAAGAGTGGTATAGGCATAAACGGTATCTGTCCAGTTGCTGATTTCGTAGTTGGTGCGCGAGGCCGCCAGCGAATCGGTCTGTGAGGAGTCGACGATATACGTGTAGCAGTTATAATCCCACTCACCGCAGCCAAGATTGGTATTTCCGGAAGTGGAAATCAATCCATTCTTGCAGCGCATCTTATAAAACATGAGGATCTTTTCATACCGTCTCGTTGTGTCGTCAGGAAAATGAAAGACTCCATTGCGGGAAGCGTTGCTGAAAGTGAAGGTATTCACTACGGTGGTATCACCGGAGGCTACAGCCCGCACTGAAAGTACAAGCATCAGGAAGAGGAAGGGCATACGACGCAGACAGGTCCGCATCAGAGCGATATTGTATTTCATTTTTTTATAATTCACTTTTAATAAGAGACTAAATGTACAAAAAACAGTATTGAAGCCCCCGTGATCACCCTATTCTTAGTGATGGTGCCAAGTACAAAAACCTGTTTTCAAAAAAAATTCAAAAAAAAGCCGCTCCAAGGAGCGGCTTTCAACAGTTTCAATTATGTTATTGTCTGACGACCTGAACCGTTTTGCGGCCGGACGGACTTATAATCTGTAGCTGATAGGCACCGGTTGTCATGCGGCTGAGATCAATGGTATACTGGTTACGCTGGCGAACTTTCTCTGAAATCAGTGTTCGGCCACTCAAATCCGTCAATAGAATATCAACTTCAGGGCATACCACTCCAAAATCAATTTGTACAACGTCTGATGTGATGGTAGGAAACACTTTTACCCGGGAAGAAAAAAGGTCATCATTTAATCCGATCACTGTTACAACATGACAGGAAGAGGTGTCGTAGCAGTTACTTTGCTGTACAATTACAGCGTAACTGCCCACTGCTGTTGCATTGTATACTTTGGAAGTAGCGCCGGAGATGGGTGCATAATTATTATTGCAATCAAGCCATTGATAATAGATACCTGTGTGATTGGCAGTAAGCTGTGAACCATTCTGAGTTACACTGGTATCCACGAGAATAGCTGAAAGGTTCAGCTGAACGATAGAGTCACAACCGTTTTCGTTGATCAGTGTATCCAGATAAACCCCTGGGGTTGAATAACTGTTGCCATTCCACAGATAAGGTACATCAGGACATTTAAACCCGGGGATTGAAGTTATCAATGAAGCACCTGCAACAAAGTTAGACGTGTTTCCATTCATTGAAAAGCCGGAAAGAGCACCATTAATATTACCGGCTGCATCATACAATACTGAAACAGCAGTATTGTTACCTCCGGCTGTACCTTGATTACATTTGTAATACAACTGAAGTCCGGTAGCAGAAGTTGTATCAATACCATTGGATGGAAGACAGTAAATTTCGGAAGCTGACAGCGCCCGGTTCCAAAGACTTACTTCATCTACCTTTCCTGACAACCAGTAGCTCGTACCCTGAAAATCAAGATTACCGATCAGTAAGTCCTGAACGGAGTTGGTAATTACATCAACAGCAGCTATCGAATCGACTTTCAGTCCATTTTTATATAAACGCAACATTGCTCCATCATAGGTCATAGCCAGATGCACCCATTGGTTCAGAGTCAGCACCGGAGTAACCAGATCATACGCTACACCGTTCGCACCACGAAACCGGGCTTCTACTGAAGTAGGGGTAAGCTGCAGGAGATAGAAATCGGCATCGGTGTTATTCCTGAGACCGGCAAAACCATCAAAGTTTGGAAACGACGGAGCCGGATTGGAAGGATAAACCCAGGCGGTCAGTGAAATCCCGGAAGCATTTGCAATTAGTGAAGAGGCAGCCGTTACTGTAACCACATCATCAACACCATCGAAAGCCAGTGCATTGTTATTCTGGGCTTTCAGACTATTGCCAGCCATCAAACCCAACAAAGAGAGTAGTGTAATTGTTTTTTTCATCGTGCGCGTGTTTAGAAGGTAAAAGTACAAATTTCCCCTTGTGCAGATAGATAACCTGAATGAAATATCACCCCTTTAACGGTCTAAACACCCCCTAATTCTTGTGATCCGGTCAGTACTTTGACAATACTTTCATGAATTCTTCCTCGTATGAATTTCCCACCGGAATTTCTTGATCACCAATATAAATGATCCTGTTTCTGACCTTGTTTACTTTCTTCATTGGTACAATAAACGATTTATGCACTCTGACAAATTCGGCATGCGCCAGTTCATTCAGGATATTTTTCATGGTCATCCTGGTAACAACAGTCTTTTGGTCGGCAATATGTATTTTCAGATAATCATCCAGTCCTTCAATGTACAGAATATCCTCCACCTTGATCCGGTGCAGACTGTAATCCGCTCGAATCAGCAGAAAAGCGTCTGAAGGATCTGTTGATTTCTGTTGAAGCTCAAACTGTTCACGTGCCTTTTGTATCGCCTGTTCAAACCTTTCCTTTCGGATTGGCTTCAGCAAATAATCGAGTGCATTGATATTAAATCCTTCCACAGCAAATTCGGCGTGCGCAGTAGTGAATATCACCATCAGTTTACGATCGAGCGATTTATAGAACTCAATGCCGTTTGTAGTAGGCATATTGATATCCAGAAAAATCAGATCTACCGGATAACGCGAGATATATCGTTCGGCTTCACTGGGACGTGTAAATGAGCGCACCAGGGTAATCCCTTCTGTCAGTTCACAGTAGGTCTCTATCACCTTTAGTGCGGGTGGTTCGTCGTCGAGGACGATGGCTTTTATCATATGAGTCGGATGTTTAGCAATACACGGAAGAATCCTTCCTGATCGCTGATATGCAGCAGATGTTTTTGCGGATAATAATTTTCGAGGCGCTGTCGTACCTTTTCTATACTGAAACTGCCGATGGCATTATTGTTTTTCCAGATAGCCATTTTCCGGTTCATTGCACTGAACTCAATAACACCCCCGGAAATGTCCAATACGAAACGAATTTCCGATTGCTCCTCCGGACTGGCTCCATGGCGGAAGGCATTCTCAACAAAGGTAATCAGCAGCATGGGAACAATTTTCAGTCCTGAAGGATCTCCGTTTACTTCATAGGTAACACTAACGGTTTCGCCTAACCGAGCTTTCTGAAGATCAATATAATCTCTCAGAAAAGAGAGTTCACGTTCCAGCGGAATAAACTCATCTTTATTTTCACCAAACACATAGCGCAGAATACCGGAAAGACGCATGATGGCGGAAGCCGTTTGTCCAGCCTTTTCTTCCAGAGCCGACCCATACATACTGTTGAGCGTATTGAATAGGAAATGCGGGTGAATCTGCGATTTCAGCAGGGATAGTTCGGCGTCAAGTCGGGTACGCTGCAGGTTCCGCAGACGGATAAACGTATATAAGGTCAGGGAAAAGAATACAATGACGAGGAATAACCAGAGGTTATGTCCGATGTGATGAAAAGCATCCATTGTATGCCGGTGCCCATGCTTTCCGCCCGGATGCCGATCAAAAGGCATGGCTGTGGCAGAAGGATCATCCGAGAAAATCAGGTTTGGAATAATGGTAATGAGTGCCAATGCAATTGCCAGTATGATGATATAACTGATCCATCTGGATTTTTCAACCAGTCGCGGCAGGAGATAAAAATAATTGAAGTAGAAAAATGCGATCATGAGCACATGCGCCCCGATATCCCGCTGTTCAAACGGATTGAACAGGAGATTCTGAACTGTAAACGGAAACGGAGAGAATAATAAAGGCAACACCAGGAAGGTCAGGCATCCTGTTACATGCAATAATATGGTTTGGTTCTTCCGGATCACCGCATGAAATTACGGCGCAGAAAAAAGAAAATTATCCTTACCTTCCTGAAAAAAGGTGTTTGCACCGATTCTATCGGTTTAACGCGTTAAATGATGTTAGGGTTCAGCGGATCGAATACCTGATTCCGGCATGAACACCATAGGTCCGGTAATTTTTCGATGCTCCGTTCTCCTCCTCGATGGGTGTCAGGAAATAGCGGACAGTGGGTCGTAGCAACAAAGAAAACCGCTCGCCCAGGAGATAGCTGAATTCCACACCACCGCCCAGATTGAGCATAAATGTTCCTTTTGAATCGCGGCTCAGCTCTTTTATTCCGCTTTCATCCTTTAGCAGATACTTCCCTTCTGAACTGACCACAAATCCGGGAGCGACACCACCACTGATACCAACACCCAGGCGACCGCGAATAAACTGATAACTCAATTCGATCGGAAACTGAACAAGGTACCATCGATTCGTTCCGTTTGCTGAGAGAATAGAAGCATCGTAATGAGTACCGTTGAGCGTATCCGTTTTGGTAACCTGAATGCTGTCATTGACGGTGTAGGAGCTTGTTTGCAGAAACAACATACCAAATATCCATGCCGAATCAGTATCAGTAACCGTATAGGAATACGGATCCCAGTCGAGGTAGGAATTATAGTAGGTTCCGTTTTTGTAAGGAGAATAATTTACTTTCTCCCCCAGTACCGAAAACTCCGCACCGATCCGTACTTCCAGTTTATTTAGACTCTTTGCAATCTGCAATCCACCATACAGCAGGAAGGTAGCAGCTTCTTCGTTTTCACGGCGCTGCATGTAAATAGTGTTTCCGGGACTATTAATCACTTTGTCTACGTAATTCATTCCTGCATAGGCAATGATATCATACTTCGACTTTGCTTTCGGAGCATCCTTCACTACTGTCAGTCCACTGATAGAAGGATATTCGGAAGCAGGGAAACGGATACTGTTGAGAGAGAGAAAACGAATCGGATCCACTACTGCGGGAATCTCTTCCACCGCTGCTGTTTCCGAAGGCTGCGTATTGATTACTTCGTTATTCACCTCTTTCACCGGCGCTGAAACGATCGGCTGAACAACCGGAGAAGAAAGATCACTTTTCACTGAAACCGATTGATGCAAAGCCGGATTTGATTTCACTTTGTTCACTTTCACTTCAGCGACGGGATCAACAACGGGCTTCACCGACTTCTCAACAGCAACAGTCGTTTCTGAAGAAGAAGATGGTGCCGGCTGAACATTTACTGTGGATTCGGAACGTTCGGGTGCAGATGGCGAAGCCACTGACGGCTCAACAACCTGTTGAGGTGCTGGTGAAGATTCAGTTTGAGGTGCAGAAGGAGAAAGCTGTTCAGGAGCGGACGAGGAGTTTTCCGCGGCAACAGGAGTTTCACTGTCGTATGTAAAATATAAAACAGCAGACAGGACGATTAATAAAGCGGAGAGCAGGACGGCGGAACGGCGGCGACGCTTCGCCTTGAAATGCCCGTCGAGCATCTTTTCTGCATCCGGCCAGAACTCCTCAGGATCCGGCAGGTTATGTAAGTGATCATTCATTGTACTACTGTTTTATTCAGGTCTTTTTTTTTCAATTGCCCTAACATCTCCTGCAGCTTTTTCCTTGCATGGAAGAGATGGGCTTTCGATGTTCCGCTTGAAATCCCCAACATTCCGGCAATTTCATCGTGCTTATACCCGTCGACTGCATAGAGATTGAAAACTGTTCTGCTCATCGGCGGAAGGCTTTCAATCGCTTTCATGATTTCTTCTTTATTGTATTTTGATTCCAGTTCGCTGTGGGCCGGCTGATGGTTTTCCATGGCTTCATCACCTAGGTTAATCAACTCACGGTAACGTTTCTCACGTCTGAATTCATCGATAATATAATTGATGCTTACCCTGCGCATCCACTGTTCAAATGGAACATCGGAATGACGCTTCAGATAATCACTCATGTGTTGAATCAGCTTCACAAAAATCATGTTGAGCGCCGACATCCGGTCCTCTTTATTTACATGATAACGTGAGCAGACTGAATACAAAACCGGAAAGCACATCACGTATAATTCGTGATGCGCCTTCCGGTTATCGTACCGGCAATTCTCGAGTAATTCAACTGTAGGCTTCATACCTGCCGGTGCCGGCAATCAGCATAACATAGGATTATTGTTTCACAAAGTATTTGCTGTCGCGCTGGCCATCTGAAGTAATCACTTCCAACAAATAGATGCCATCCTGCAGCGTTGCAATGTGGATCGCTCCGGTTTTTCCATTGAACTGACCATTTATCACACGACGGCCGTCCATGCTCATCACATTATAGGTTACTTCACCTTTCACATTTTCATTCATCCGAACATTGATATCTTCAGCAGCGGGTACAGGGAAGATACTACCGATAGCCGGGAGATTTTCATTTACGTTGAGTGTATTCGGAGCAACGATATTGAGAGTGAATCCACCGGAAGAAACGCCTTTGTAAACGACGTTACCAAGTGAGTCAACCGTAAGTGTATCACAGTAGGTGGATGAACATCCATTCGCATCAGATACAGTCAGGCAAACCATGTAAGAACCGGTGCTGTTGTACTGGTGGATCGGGTAAGGGACATTTGAAGTTCCACCATCACCGAAATTCCAGGCGAAGCTGAGGTTGATTCCGCTGCTGAGGTTCACACCTACTACATTGTACGGGCTTGATTGCGTGAACACGAAATAAGCATTGCAGGTGGTGGGATTTGTAATATTGGTATCAATCACGATGGTGTCGCAGTACGTAGAAGTACATCCAACTGTGCTGCCGGTCAGACAAACCATATAGGAACCCGGAGCGCTGTACTGATGATTCGGGAACTGGAGTGTGCTGGTAGAACCATCACCGAAATCCCAGAAGTAGTTTACTGCAGGTGGAACCGGAGGAACGTTGATCGGAATGATGGTGGATTGATTTACGAAGTAAGCATTCAATCCGAGACTTACAGAAGTAAAGGCGGCCTGGCACCAGCTGTTGGCTGCAATCACGATCGTTTGACAACCGGTACAAACAACTGCTCCACCTACGCCGATACTCAGGCATACAGTATAGGTTCCGGGAGTTGTGTAGGTATGAGAGGTAGATTGTCCGTTACCGGTAGTTCCATCACCAAAATCCCACATGAAGCTGGTACCAATCAATGAACCCGCAACGAAGTTAACTACAAACGGATTGCCGGGATTAGAGATGATCGCGAAGTTACAGTTACCGCTTGAGGCAACTGTTACGTTCTGACAATATTGACATACGGTATTACCCGTTGAATCTACTTCGGTCATGCATACATAGTAGGTACCGGGACCTGAAAATGTATGAGCGACAAAGGGTCCGAATGATGTAGTAGTGCTGTCACCGAAGTTCCAGATCAGCTGAGTGCCTGCAGAAGAAGGATTACCGTAGAAATAAAATGTTGAAGTATTGATTGAATCCGGACCGAAAGTAAAGTTACAACTTGAAGAACCGCCTACAGTGATAGAAATACAGCAGGTGTCAACAACGCCGCCACCAGTCACAGTCAGGCAAACCATATAGGTACCGGGTGCATTATATACTCCGGTTGCGATCGAAGAACCACTGGTTGTTTGTCCGTTACCAAAATCCCAGAAATACATTGCACCGGGGGTATAGTTGGCGGTGAATACATACACATTGGGGTTTGCAGGAGAAGTGTTAGCCGTGAACAGACAGCTTGGAACACCACTGCTACCCACTGTTACACTCTGACAGGTCTGGCAAATGATAATACCTAATGTAGAAACTTCGGTCATGCATACCTGATAGGTTCCGGAAGCAGCATAGGTATGTGTAACATTTGTGCCTGTTGCTGTGGTACTGTCACCAAAATCCCAGGTAAGAACGGTACCTGTTCCTGAAGGAAGTCCATTGAAATAAATTGTATTTGCATTTGAAGAGTCAGGGAACGAAAAGAAATTACAGGAAGATGAACTACCCGTAACCGGAATGATCTGACAATAACTGCAGGAATCAACTCCATCCCATACATATACACATACATTGTAAGTTCCTGCTGAAGAATAACCATGTTGCGGATTCGGACCGGTCACCATGGGCGAGCCATCACCGAAATCCCAGGTATAGGTAGGGCTTGTCATACTTGAACCACCCTGGAAGAAAATTACTGTACTTGGAGATGGAGGAACTCCGGGGGTGTAGGTGAAACCACAGGAAACACCGGAAGTATTTGAAACGGTTACTGCAATGGTGTTGCTGCAGATCATGGTTCCCATTGAATCCTGTTCATACATGGTAACCGTGTATGTTCCGGGAGAAGAATAGGTATGCGTTACAGAAGTTCCCTGTCCGGAAGTACCATCACCGAAACTCCAGTAAGCAAAAGAGTTAAATGCCCATTGCAGTGTCGCATTAAAGGTGTACTGGAATTGATTTCCCGGGTTCTGGGTTGCGCTGGCTGAACAACCATTAATCAAAACAGAATCGCAGTAGGTACAAATCACACTGGTCATCGTAGAATCATAAACGGACATACAAACATTATAAACGCCTGCAGTCGGATACGTTTGCGTGATCGGACTATTTGGTGCATAAATGGACGCACCATTCCCAAAATCCCATAGGATCTGTCCGGTGGAAATTGGAGGTGAAACGTTTGGTACAAACGTCACTACATTACCTCCGGTAACGTTTGACGTAAACATGCAGTTCTGTGCCTCAAGTGTTAAGGTGCTCAGCAGGACTGCAAGAAACAGATAGAGCTTTTTCATGTGGATGGTGAATTAATGTGTTCTTTCAACTCAGATCACGGAGATCAGGCGGAATTGGTTTAATTGACAGATGGATTTATTCCGTAACTCATTAAAAATAAACAAAAAAGGGAGAGCCACAGCCCTCCCTCTCCAATTTTCATTCAGGGTTAAACAAACTGGCAGATGATACCGCCCATAATCATAGCGCAAACAGTCCAGAAACCGGTATTAATGAAGATATACTTGGCACTTTTTCGTTCAAAAAGAGCATTAACACCTACAATTGGCAGAAACAGGAACAATCCAGCCAGAAAGCCATGGAATGAACCGTGCTTGAACGTACGAAATTTTGTTCCGTAGGTATCCATGGCATTTTTAAGCCATTGCGCATCCGGAGAAGTTGTATCTCCGGGCTTAACTGTATCTGCAACAACTGAATACAGAGAGAATTGATGGACCACCATCACTTGTAATACCATGGCCAGCATCAATGACAGGATAAAGGTAAGCCCGAAGACTTTCAACATATTCATATCCTTGCCTTGCTCAGGAGTTACACCGGCAGCCTGCATCCACGCAGTGCCGAATACTTTCGGATGATACCAGATAAATCCCACCAGTAGTGGAACGATGGCGGCCAGCGCCAGAATAGGGAAGTTTAGCATGGTTTTAAGGTTTGGGATTCGAAAAATAGATGCAATTGTCTTTATAAACAAGAAAAATCGTTCATATATCTGATCATCAACGGAAACAATAGCCAATTTTCAGCGTAGAAACGGGGATAAAAGCTATACGTATTTCAAAATGAATCAGCCAAACAACACCACACCGCAAAGGCCACGTCAGGGAACGACGACAAAAACACGCATGAGTCAGCGACAACGCCTGATGCTCGTGGGAGGAGCGATTTCAACCCTCATCATTGTACTCATCGTTATGTTTTATAATTCGATGAAGACAACGCCCGGGAATGCGGCAGTAACAAACGATTACCGTTCAAAAACAACAGGCAATTGGAGCAGTGCTTCCACCTGGGAACGATACAATGGTTCAGCCTGGGTAAATGCTGCATCGGCACCGAGTTCTGCCAATAATGTGATCACCATTCAAAACGGACATACCGTTACGCTTACCGGTAACGTTACTGTGGATCAACTGATCGTTGATGCGGGAGGACAAATCGAAATCATCTCTGGTCAAACGCTCACCATTGCCAATGGCACAGGAACAGATGTTGTGAATAATGGCATCATAACCAATTCCGGAACGGTTACCTTGAATACCAGTGCTACATTAAGCAATGCTGCCGGATCGGAATATATCCATTTGAGAAATGGCGGTACGATTCCAAACGCATCCTGGGCTGCTACATCCACCTGCACAGTTACCTCCATCACCGGAACATTCCCCGGCGGGTTCCCTCAAAATTTCGGCAATCTCACCTGGAACTGTACCGGACAAACATCCAACTTCTCCATTAACAGCAACGTCTCCATTCAGGGAGATTTCAATCTGCAGAGCACCGGAGTCAATCGATTGGTACTGAATGATGGATTTTCCAACCGTACGTTTACTATTGGCGGAAGTTATATCCAAAGCGGTGGTAATCTCCGTCTTTCCGATGGTTTAGCAAACGGCAATCTGACGGTTTCCGGCAATTGCCAGATTTCGGGAGGTGAACTCATGGGAAATAACAACTGGGGTGGAAGTACTATAAATATTACCGGTAACCTTGAACTCTCCGGTACCGGCGCGTTCAAACCGAATAGTGGCAGCGCCAATAATACGGTGACCGTATCCGGCGATGTAACGGTTACAGGAGGAACACTCACCATTCTTGAAGGGTCCACAAACTGCACCATGAATGTTGCAGGAGATTTCTCAGTGACCGGTGGAACCATTACAGAAACCGGTTCCGGTACGGCGCTGATCAACTTCAATGGTTCTTCCATGCAAACCTATACATCCGGCGGAACGATCAGCAATGCAGTTAACTTTAATGTAAATGCAAATGCTTATCTGCAGATGGCAGATGCGACAACAACTGTTACCGGTGGCGGATATTTCACCGTGAGCAATACCGGTAAATTGGGCATTACTTCCACGGCAGGAATTACTTCGTCCGGTGCCACAGGAAACATCCGTGTAACCGGCACCCGCACTTTCAATACCGGTGCGGATTATACCTATAACGGTACCTCAGCACAAACAACCGGCAACGGTTTACCTGCCACCAACCGTAACCTCACCATCAACAATGCAGCGGGAGTTACACTCACTTCGTCAACCAACTCAACCGGCATCCTTACATTTACTTCAGGTAATGTTACAACTAACGGTAATACATTAACGTTAGGAACCAGCACAGCTTCTCTGGGTACCCTCAGCCGTACCTCCGGGCATGTTATCGGGAACTTCCGTCGCTGGGTGGCTTCCTCCACTGCTTCCAATATTCTGTTCCCTACGGGCAGCGTGAGCGATTATAATCCGTTCACGATCAGTTTCACCACTGCACCAACCGGAGGTACCATCACCAGTTCCTTCAGCACCGGTTTCCCCGGCGTATATGGCTTACCACTCACCGATGCCGGCGACGAATGCACTACAATCGGATCCGGATGGTGGACACTCACCGGTGGAAACAGTTTTGCCGGCGGTACAATGACCATGTCGGCACAAGCTGATGGATTCAGTGGCATTAATGATTATACAAAACTGCACCTCTTCCGTCGTGCAGATGATGCCAATGTATGGACTACAGCCGGTACACATCAGACACCAACAGGCAATGCTTCATCACCAATCGTGAATCGTACAGGAGTTACTGCGCTCGGACAATTTGGCATCACTTCAACCGGTTCAAATCCACTACCTGTCCAATTAATCCGTTTTGAAGTAAAAGAATCGAAAGGACAAGCCATCATCAGCTGGTCAACAGCATCTGAAACAAACAACGATTACTTCCTGGTGCAGAAATCGACCGACGGACAACATTTTACCGATCTGAAAAAAGTAAAAGGCGCCGGAAACAGCAATACTGTACAAAACTATAGCGTAACCGACGCTCAACCTGCGAATGGTATTAACTACTATCGAATCCGCCAGGTGGATATGAATGGAGCGTTTGAAATCTATGGTCCGAAAACCATTACTATCGGCAACAAGCAGGTTGCCGGATCATTTACGCAACTGACAGCTTCACCGAATCCGTTCCAGAGCAACCTGAGTCTCCAGTTTGAATCTTCTACCGAAGGAAGTACAACCATGAAGATTTTCAATACTGCAGGAAAGGAAATTTACAGTGGAAGTCTCGAAGTGACCATGGGCAGCAACAATATTTATCTGCCACTGGCTGATAAAATGCGTCCGGGAGCATACATTATCCGCATCGGAGAAGGTGCTAATGCAACGAAAGTAAATGTGATCAAACAATAATCAATCAGTACTATCATACGAAAGGCCGGCACGAAATGCCCGGCCTTTTTTTTATTGAAGATAATTACCACATCAGCAATCCCAAAGTGATCCCTGTTGTTAATACCATCGGAAAACTCTTTCCCAGGAATACATGGCTATACGCATAATATGCAAAGGGCGTATCAAGGGTTCCATAATAATTGGACGAATATTCGGGAGCATTGGTGAACTGCGTACCGTAACCAACACCGAAATACCAGTCGAAGGTCATGATATCGGCAAGGATAGTTTGGCGGCCAAAACAAATATCCAGCGCCAGACTCGTGTAAGTATATCTGCCACTGATATTATTTCCGGTAGCATAATTATACCATGTTTCATCCTGTTTAAACTGACTGAAGATCACCTCCGGTTTTATATACCATCCGCGCAGTGGATGAGATAATTTCATTCCGCGGATATAATAATCGCTGCCGGTCCAGAATTTGGGCCCCAGCTTTCCGAAGAGACCGGAAGGATGTTTATTCGATTCCGTAACGCCGATTCCGATAAATCCCAGTTTCCCCTCCATGTTTACCGAAGGACGAATAACACGTTCGTAGCAAATCGTAAAATCGTTGGTGAGTGGCGCCAGAAATTCAACCTTCAATGCACTGTTTTTTCCCTTTGCCCTGGTTTGCATATTGGAAACAAGTAACGGATCCGGTTTAAATTCCATCCTTTCGCCATTGGCAAAAACAATCGACAACACATCCTTCTTCTCCACCACCACTAGCGGCGCCTCATCCATGCCCCAGGGTTTATATTTTATAACATCGAGTCCCACCTCCAGCACTTTCACCGTCAGCACCGACTGATTCACCAGTTTCAATGTATCCTGACCGGAAGCACGAACAGCCACCAGTAACAGGATTAAAAACAAGAATCGTTTCATTATTCAAATGTAAGAAAAAAGTTACAGTCCCGCCATTGCTTTGCAATGCGGGATGCAGAGTTGCAGAGCGCTTGCGCCCCGTCCCGCAATGTGCACTCCGTGCAAGTTGCGGGAGCAGCCTCGGGGTTAAATTGTTAAAGTGTTATAAATGTTGTAAGCGTTATAAATGTTACTCCCCGTGCTCCCTGCGTACTCTTTGCGCTCCTTTAGTTTGCAAACTCATTAAATTTATAGCTTAAACCAGTTACCGTAAGAAGCAGGGCGCGTCGGCTTGCGCTAAAGGTTAGAGGCCTAAGCGGGGATTATGACACCCTGCTTCTTTG